>Ga0209718_1000055_pt1 | contig 162557 bp, 156 predicted proteins | sample AD_JPNAS1_MetaG_FD_184420 | JGI IMG/M metagenome (GOLD analysis project Ga0209718, IMG submission 184420) | Active sludge microbial communities of municipal wastewater-treating anaerobic digesters from Japan - AD_JPNAS1_MetaG (SPAdes) (version 2) | ecosystem: Engineered > Bioreactor >...
GTGTGAAGCTAATATAATAAAATGGAATTAACTAATGATTAAAACCGAAACCAAGCAGTTCCAATATGAAATACAAGCCTATCAGGAAAACTGTGTAAACAATATTGTCAGTCTTTTTGAAAAATTGCGTCAGAGAATTAACTTTGTTGAAGTGATGGAAGAGCATCATAAAATAAATAAATACAATTTCCCGATCCAAGATACCAAAAACATAGATATCATGATGGAAACAGGAACGGGAAAAACATTTACTTTCATTAAAACCATTTTTGAACTGAACAGGAATTTCGGTTACAAGAAATATATCATTCTTATTCCCACTGTACCAATTAGGGAAGGAACAAAATCAAACTTAGAAGACACTAAAGATTATTTTAAGAGTTACTACGCTAATCAAAAAGAAAAAGAGATTGAAGCCTTTGTTTATGAAGGAGGGAACCTTTCAGCGGTTAAACAATTTATCGGAACTTCGCATTTATCCGTATTAGTTATGACGCCGAGCTCGTTTAACAGCAAAGACAATATCTTAAATCGTCCGTTAGATCGGGAAATGAACCAGCCTGAATTATTTATAAACAATCAAGAACCTCCAAAATCTTATTTAGAATGTTTGAAGCGCTTAAACCCGATTGTAATAATGGATGAACCTCACCGTTTTGAAGGTAATGCTTTTAAGACTTATTTTGAGGGTTTTGATAATTATTATTTGCGTTTTGGTGCTACGTTTCCCAGGAAAAAAGACAGCTTGCCCTTATCAAATGCAGCTTATGTATTGGACAGCATTACTTCATTCAGACAAAATTTAGTTAAGAAAATTGTTGTTTATACGCAAGATGTCGTTGAGAACACGGACACCCTTATAGGTATAGAAAAAATAGGTTCAAAAAATATTGCTCATGTAAGCACATTGACAAACGGAATAATAGCCAAGCGGGAATTGGGTGTCGGAGCGGTTTTTAACGGTAAAAGCATCAAAAAAATTCTCAACGATACAGTAGTTTTATCAGACGACACCATTGAGAAAGTTGATTACTCTTTGTCTGACGAATCTCTGCGGGCAATGATTAAAGAAACCATTAAAATACATTTTGAGAAAGAAAAGATACTTTTTGAGCAGGGAGTAAAGGCTCTTACTCTGTTTTTTATGGAAAGCGACACCAGTTTATTCCGTGGCGAAAATCCAAAAGTGAAAAATATTTTTGAAGAAGAATATTTAAAGCAATACAGCGAGCTTGTAATAAAACTCGACCAGGCAAGTGATTATTATAAATACCTGCAAAATGATTACGACAGTGAAAATACATTGCAGGTTCATAAAGGATATTTTTCAGGCGATAAAGGAAACGCTGACGAGAAAGTAAAAGCGGGAGTTGATGAAATTTTAAAGGACAAAAAGAAATTGCTTTCGTTTGAAAGTCCCTCACGGTTCATTTTCTCCATTTGGGCATTGCAGGAAGGGTGGGACAACCCGAATGTTTTCACAATCTGCAAGCTTTCCAATCAAGGAAGCGAAATATCGAAACTGCAGCAAATTGGGCGAGGTTTACGCATTTGCGTAAATCAAAATTTAGAGCGTAACACGCTTAAAAATATGAATGACGATCAAGAGGCGTTTTGGAAAATCAACAACCTTGATGTAGTTGTTTCAAATAAAGAGCAGGGCTTTGTCGAAGCAATTCAGAATGAAATATTAAGCAACTCATTTCTCATTTCAGAGACTTTTACAGAGCAAGAACTCATTAAAACACTCAAGGAAAAATCGGGCTTTGATGATGACACAATCGTAACTTTGGTTGATGATGTGCTGAAAGAAAAGAAAATGATTGTCCGCAAGGCAATTGTCGATGGACAGAAGATTTACGAAAAATCGCCCGAATTTTCTATGATTTTGAAAGAACAAAATTTACCCTACGAACAGGTAAACGCGATTGAAAGTCTTTTTGCCGTAGATACAAGCAACTATGTTCAAAAAGCGGAAAACAAAAAAGATAAAAAGAAAGTATTTATTAAAGCATCGCATTTAAAAGAGTTTAAAAACCTGTGGAGTACTATCAATAAAAACGCTTTTTATGTTTTGGAAACATTAAGCGGGAAACAAGAAAACCAACTGATACAGAATATCAAGGCGCAAATTGAAGCTGTAAACATAGAACAAATATTATTGCAGACGGTAAAGGCTGAACTTAATGTAAATAAAATCGGAGAACAAGGCGCTATAACTGAAAAGCTTACCGATACGGTTTCATACAAAAGCAAAGTGGATTATTTAGAATTGGTCCGTACTTTATCGAATAACACTAAAACTCCCATTTCGTTTGTTGTTAAGATATTCAATGCTTTAAGTGACGATTTTAAGAGCAAAATGCTCTGCAACAACCCCGAACAAGCTCAAAGAGAGATTTCCGAAATAATCAATAAAAACCTGATTGCAATGCTTAAAGCGAATATTAAATACGATGGTATTAACGGAACAGGTTTGCCGAATGTGTTCAAAACTGAAAAAGGAAAAACCTATTTGGATACAGGCAGCGTCGGGAAATATCAGAAAGATATTTCAGGGGATTTCTCTTTAAAATCAAAATGGGTATTTGAAGATGTGATAGAATACGATAGTGATTTTGAATTGGAAATTGTTGAACAAGACCCTGATATAGACAGCATTGAGATTTTCGGCAAACTGCCGCGCCTAAAAATCAAAACTCCGTTAGGCGATTATAATCCGGACTTCTGCTATGCCGTAAAAAGCGCAGAAGGTAACAAAATATTCCTTGTAGTGGAAGCCAAGGGCTATAAATCATCAACGGCAATACCCGTGGATGAAAAAGGTAAAATCGATTTTGCAAAGAAGTATTTTGAAGCATTGGCGGAACACCACAAGAATGAACCTTTCAAAATATCGTTTAAAGAACGGATCAACAAAACGCAGTTAGCTGCATTGATAATGGATAAATAAATTCATGAATGATAATAATAGTATCATCCGCTCTTCTTCTGCCGAATACTTAACGTATATCGCTTCAACCGGAGAGTCTGGAGTTGATGTAATATATGCAGATGAAAATATCTGGATGACGCAAAAGATGTTGGGAATGCTTTATAATGTTGAAACCAATACGGTTAATTATCATTTAAAAAAAATATTTCAAGACAGTGAATTGGATGAAAATTCAGTTGTTCGAAATTTTCGAATAACTGCCTCCGATGGGAAAAGCTATACAACGAAACATTACAACCTTTCGGCTATTATTGCCGTGGGCTACAAGGTTAATTCCGAGAGGGCTGTGCAGTTTAGGAAATGGGCGACACGGATAGTGCAGGAATTCACCCTCAAAGGTTTTGCTATGGATGATGAACGGCTGAAAAGTGACGGCACCATACTCGGTAAAAAATATTTTGAAGAACAACTGCAAAGAATTAGGGAAATCCGGTTAAGCGAACGGAAATTTTACCAAAAAATTACCGATATTTATGCAACATCTATTGATTATGATGTAACAGCACAGGCAACAAAGCGCTTTTTTTCAACGGTTCATAATAAATTGCATTGGGCAATTCATGGTCAAACAGCAGCCGAAGTAATAATTGACAGAGCCGATCATAAAAAAGAAAATATGGGACTAACCACATGGAAAGATGCGCCAAATGGTAAAATTCAAAAATTTGACGTAAATGTGGCTAAAAATTATCTAACTGAAAATGAAATGCAGCAGTTACAGAGACTGGTTTCTGCCTATCTCGATATTGCAGAAGACATGGCATTGAGACAAATTCCTATGACTATGGAGGATTGGGAAATCCGTTTAAACAAATTTATTACAGCAACCGACAGGGAAATACTGCAAGATGCCGGTAAAGTAACAGCCGAAATTGCTAAAGCTCATGCCGAAAGTGAATTTGAAAAATACAGAATAATACAAGATAGAATATATGAAAGTGATTTTGATAAATTAGTTAAGAATCAGACAGAATTAGAAAACTCCTCACAAGGCGGTATTACAAAATGAAAGAACAGGAATTTATACAAGCGGGATATACCGTTGCCGGCTCTAAAGACAGCGAAAACAAATTATTGAATTTTCTGAAAGAACATTATCCAAGTGTCATAAAAGACAATGAAATAAATCTTAATGAACTCAAAGCTGTTGCCGGATTGCCAGTTGACGAAAAAGTTAACGGCTACGGCTTAAATTTTGTAGGCAGAAACTTTGCCAGAGGAAAGTATTATCAAAAGACTGAAAAAGAATTACGTCTAAATGCCGCGATGAGTAAAAATATCGACACGACACAAAACTTGGTGTTAAAAGGCGATAATTTAGACAGTTTGAAAATCCTGAAAAACCATTATAAAGGACAGATAAAATGCATATACATAGATCCGCCGTATAATACAGCAAATGATGAATTTGTTTATCCTGATAAATTTGATAAAGAAGAAGCCGAAGTTTTAGGTTTGGCAAATTTGAGCGAAAGCGATTTTGCCCGTATGGATTTTAGCTTTAAAACAAAAAAGAGCCACAACGGCTGGCTTGCTTTTATGTATCCGCGGTTATTGTTGGCGAGAGATTTACTCAGCAAAGATGGAGTCATTTTTATAAGCATTGATGACAATGAGCAGGCTAATTTGAAGCTGCTTTGCGATGATATTTTTGGGGAGGAGAATTTTATTGCGAATTTTATAAGAGAAGCCATTAAAGGAGGAAGCCAATCTGAATTTGTAAGACAAACTCACGATTACATTCTTACCTATGCGAAGAATATAAAATACTTAGAGTTTATTGGATTTGAAAAAGAAGATTTGAAATTAGATCTAGAAGATGGGAAAGGATTATTTGCAAAGGGAAGAGAATTGAATAAATGGGGTGCAGGTTCAAGAAGAGAAGATTCACCATCAATGTGGTATCCAATCAAGGGACCTGATGGGACAGATGTTTATCCAATTCGTAATGACGGAAGCGAAGGAAGATGGCGTTTGGGTAAAGATAAAATGAATTCACTAATTGAAAATGATGGAATAATATTTGAAAAAAGAGATAATGGAACATATATAGCATATGAAAAACTTCGTGGTAATAAAAGTAAGTATATTCAGTTTATTTCAATTCTAAAAGATAAATATATTAATGCACGAGGATCGGAAAGTTTAAAAAATCTTTTTAATTCCCAGATTGCAGTTTTTGATTTTTCAAAACCAGAAGAATTAATAAAGGATTTGGTTTTCTTGTCTAATGCGAAAAGTAACGACATTATCCTCGACTTCTTTGCCGGATCCGGCACAACAGGACACGCCGTAATGCAGCTCAATGCCGAAGACGGCGGCAATCGTAAATTCATTTTGTGCCAGATAGACGAGCCAATCAAAGAAGATAAATCAGCTTATAAGTTTTGTACTGACAATAAATTACCACCTGTAATTTCAAGCATTACCATTGAACGTTTAAAACGGGCAGGCGAAAAAATTGCAAAAGAACTTGAAGACGAAAACAGCAAGCCGGATTTATTTGACGGAAAAAGACAAGTACCTGATATCGGCTTTAAGGTTTTTGACAGTGTTATTGCGCCAAAATTAGAAGCGGATGACAAAGGTCAGATTTCTATCAGTTTTAATGAGTCTGATGCTTTAAGCCGTATTTACAATATGATTTTTACTGTTGGTTTAGATGAACCGACACAAGTGCCCGAAGTAGTAGTAAAAGACAGCATTTATAAAATCGGAAAACATTATTACATAACCAACAGCGAAAAAATAACCAGTGATGATTATTCTAACGCCATTAAAAACGGCAAAGTATTCATTGACGGCTGGACTGCGAGCCTAAACGGAACTTTGCAGAACTATAAAGAGGATGTAAAAATTGTGTTTTAAAAGACCGCCTCGGCGCGTCATTTCGACAAGCTTAGTGCAATGCCTGCGATACAGCGGAATAGGCGATGCGCTGAGCGTAGTCGAAGCGGGACGTGGTAAGGAATGAAGACGAAACCATTTCTGAAGGTTCGGTTAAATGACATTGTTTAAAAATAAATACCGCGTTGAATCAGCGAGATTGAAGAATTGGGATTATTCTTCAGCAGCATATTATTTTGTCACCATCTGCACCGGAAATCGTAAACATTATTTTGGAAATATTCGTGATTGTAAAATGGTGTTATCAGAAATCGGTAAAATTGCCGATGAATGCTGGGCAGAAATACCGAATCATTTTCAATTTGCGGTTTTGGGTGAATGGATTATCATGCCGAATCATGTTCACGGTATTATATCAATCGTTCCCGGCGTACAGACGCCCAAATTGGGCGTCTGTACGCCGGGAACAAATACGAATTGGAAATCCGGCAGCCTGGGGGTTATTATTAATCAATACAAACGCGCGTGCACCATCAACATTCGAAAATTATTACCTGATTTTTCATGGCAGGCACGTTTCCATGACCATATAATCCGCAATAATGATGAATTACACAGAATAGAAAAATACATTATTGAAAATCCTGTTAATTGGTCGACAGATGATTTGTATGAGATAAATTAAACGGATTCACAATGAAAAATAACCAATCCTCCTTCATTTTATTCAAAACCGATGACGGGAAAATATCGGTCGATGTCCGCTTTGATGACGAAACCGTCCGGTATTTCGCAGGGAGATTTGTATCTACTGCTTTCTTATGCGATGGTGCTTCCTTCAGATTCTGAACATGAAGTAAGGCTGTTCCTTGTGTATCCTGAACATAAAGATTTTACGAAGATTGTGAAATATACTTATTGCTTAGCAGGCGAAAAAGAATTATCTCTTTGTGTTCTACCTTTGGATTTGCCGATGTAATAGATTTTATTGTTCCGACAGTACGGGTATAGACTCCGTCGAAAAGTAAAAGTGTCTTACGTAAAGACGCAAGATCTTGCGTCTTTAAAAATAGATGCAAGCACGCGAACCGAATCATCTTGTACGGCTCTCATCTTCTTTGGATAAAATCAACAAAAAGCATTCTAATACTTTGAAAAAGCTCGCGAAATAGTAAATATCTTCGTTGCTGAATATTTGCCGTTTATATTACTTTCGATGAGTTATGTGAAAATCAAAAAATGAATTGACTTGATATCATTATTGTAGTACAATGTTTACGTGATCTATTATAGTACTGAAGTTCAGAAAATAGTTTCTAAGGGTGATGTCCCTAAAGAAGTATTACGTTTATTGCATAACGCTTTTTTGTCAATTGATCTGACAAAAGATCTCTCTCTTTTTGATATCAAGCAAATGAGAGGCAATTATGATAGAAAATATTTCAGATTGAGAAAAGGTAAATTCAGAGCTATATTTTATTTCGATGATAATGATATCTATGTTATCTATATAGGTAAAAGAGAAGAGGTTTATGATTTATGGCAGTAACATCAATTAGATTAAACGAAAATGAAGAAAGAGTTTTAAATTATTTGAAAAATCATTTTCATTGTGATTCATCAACTCTTCTTAAAAAATCATTGTTTGAATTGTATGAAGACATGAAAGACAAGGAAATCATTGAATCTTTTGAGGAAAAATCAAAAAATAAAAAAACGAGGTTTGTAACTTTTGATGAATTAATGAAATGAAATCCGTATTGTTGCCGCTGGATTATTGTCAGGTTTCCCGCCGTTTATACCCAGATCGGCGTATTGCGGCGGCACCCTCGCTGCAAAGATTAACATTTTTTCATTGAACGCCTGTTGAAATAATTCAAAATGAATCGATTGACATTTTGAAATAATTTTTCAGTTTGAACATAAACCAATTTTGTACGGTGACTGAATTGAAATTGAGCATAAATGAATTAAATCCCGAAATAATACGTTCCTTATTTGATAAGACGATTTATGATAGAGGCTTGAATTATTATAAGCTGGGATACGTTGTTGATGCTGAAATTTATGAAAACTTTATTTCCGGTAGAGTGAAGGGCTCAGAGAGTAAGCCGTATGTTACATTCTTTGATTTGGAAAAGGGTATCGGCAGATGCAATTGCCCTTACGAAATAAACTGCAAGCATGCTGTAGCTCTTCTTCTGCGGGTTTGTGATATCTACAATGCAGATAAAGTCCTTGTTCTTCCTGAAAAACCTGCAGATGACAGAAAAACAACAATAGCTCTTAATTCATCCGCGTCTTTTGATTATCATGAGCTAAAGAATGAGGCACATCTTGCATCCCGGAAAGAGAATGAAAGATTCTCGATTGCTTTTGAAATCAGGCGCAGTCAAAGTGATCCTAATCTTATCGCGTTAAAACCCGTCTGCAGATATTTGAAAAAAGACGGCACTTACGGCCGAACCGAAAAATATGAACGTCACAAGATAACCGAACAGCTGAACGAGGATGAACTTAAGCTTCTATTGATGATGCCGATGTATGTTCAGAATGCTGAAATTACTGTTTTGTCAATAATCCCGTATCTTAAGCGGGTCAATAAAATAGCTTTTATTGATGCGTTCACAAACAAAAAAGCAGATACTCAGTTTATGCCGTTTAAAGGAGTTGAAATTTCGTTTAAGCTCGGTTCTCTTTATAATAATTACCCGGAGTTTATTCCTGAGCTTCGTGTTATTATTAATGGTAAAACTTCAGATACGCCTTTGAATATAATTCAATCCGACGGTTATTCAACTGTATGCCGTGATGAATCGGGCATGTATTTTTACAGCACAGGCAATTATGAGTTGAATTCTTTTATAAAAAATCATCTGAGTAGATCAGGTAAATCGGTTTACGGAGAAATTAAAAGTTATAAGGAATATTCTCTGAATCATCCCGGATCAAATCTAAAAATAAATTTTGAGGCGGAAAAACTCGAAGTTATCAAAGCTTCCGGCAGTCCGCTGCTTGAAATAGAAAATTCTTACAATTCATGTTCCTTAAAGCTTTTCTTCGATTATAATGGAAGAGAATTTCCGCATGATAGACGGGAAATAATTCTGAATCCTGTGCGGAAACAAACCGGTGATACTTTTACCGTTTATGAACGTAACATGGATTATGAAAACAGTATCAGCAATTATATAAAAGCTGTAATCAATGAAGCAGGTATAGAGGTGTCAAAACACCAGCAGCCTTTTTACCGTTATTCTCCGCCGACTGATTCAATAAATATTTCTGTTAATCTGCATGATTTTTTATTTTCATGCGGAAAGAAATTATTTGATGCCGATATAAATTTAAGACTAAAGAAAGACGGTGTTAAAATCAGAAGTGCGGGCGGCAAAGTAGCTTTCAGAATACAGCCGGGAATTGACTGGTTCAGCGCAAAAGCCGAATACATCGATGATGACAACAGCAAACAAGATATTGAAATAGATTACAGTCTTTTGAAAAGCGGTTTCTTAAAAACAAAGAACTCTTATGTTTATATTTCTGAGAAGGATATAGAAAAGATAAATCAGCTTCAAAACCGCGGAATGAATAATCGCGGTGAAATTGAAATCAACCGCCTTGATTTTCCTGCTATTGAAATGATATCCGCTGAAACTTCATCCGCTAAAAACCGGGAAGTTGAAGAGATTAGAGCAATATATTCTAAACTGAAAACCGTTAGCGGAATCGGAAAATATTCACTTCCGCAGAAATTCAATGGAAAGCTGAGAGATTATCAGGCTGAAGGTTATAACTGGCTTAATTTTCTACGCGAGCATTCGCTTAACGGATGTCTTGCCGATGACATGGGGCTTGGAAAGACTGTGCAGACTCTTGCTATGCTGCAAAAAATGAAGGAAGAAAAAAAACTCCGTCCGGCTCTTCTGATTGTGCCTGTTTCAACAGTGCCGAATTGGGAAAATGAAATTAAGCGCTTTACTCCTTCGTTAAAATTTATCCGGCATCTGGGGCAGTTCAGAAAGAGTGATCGTGATGAAATAATTACGAATGATATAATTATTACAAGCTATCATACGCTTCGGATTGATATGAGTATTTTTTCTGATATGGAATTCAGCATTATGGTGCTTGATGAATCGCAGAATGTCAAAAACGCTTCATCGCAGGCATTTAAAACTGTAAAAGAAATAAGGACAAAACACCGGCTGGCTTTGAGCGGCACGCCGATTGAAAATAATACAGGTGAACTCTGGGCTCTGTTTGATATTCTGAACCCCGGTCTTCTCGGCAATAAAGACAGCTTTAAAAAAAATTATGCCAATCCGATTGAAAAATACGGCAATAAGGATGCTGCCGCGAGACTGCGTTCGATTATATTTCCGTTCATACTGAGAAGAAAAAAGGATATGGTTGCTAAAGAACTTCCGGAAAAAGAAGAGATCACAGTTTTCAGCGAAATGGATGCCGATCAGAAAAAGGTTTATGAAACTCTGCGTAAAGAATTCAGCACAAAAATAAAAAAGACTATTGAAGAAAAAGGGAAAGATAAATCCGCGATTGAAATTTTTGAAGCGCTTCTCAGGTTGAGGCAGATAGCATTGTTTCCGGTAATTGCTTCAGAGCAGTTTAAGAATGTCTCGTCATGTAAATTTGAGATGCTTAAGGACATGCTTGACGACTTGGTCTCGGAAGGGCGCAAAGTTCTGATTTTTTCGCAGTTCGTTCAATCGCTTAATATAATCAAAGAAGAAATAGAACAGAGAAAACTGCCGTTTTCTTACATTGACGGATCTACGAAAAACCGCGGCGCGGAAATTGATAAATTTCAGAATAATCATGATATCAACATTTTTCTTTTAAGTTTAAAAGCCGGCGGTGTCGGAATCAATCTCACCTCGGCAGACTGCGTCATATTGTTTGATCCATGGTGGAATCCCGCGCTGGAAGCTCAGGCTGTAGACAGAGCACACCGTATCGGTCAAACTAAAAAGGTTACGGCATTCCGCATGATTGTTAAAGACACAATTGAAGAAAAAATATTAGCTCTTCAGGATAAAAAACGAGCGCTGGTCAATGACTTGATTACAGAAGAAGCATCATTTTTCAAGTCGCTTTCAGGCGATGATATAATGGATCTTTTCAGTTAAATGATATATGTTTTTAAATTGTGTCATCCAAAGATGAATAAGTAATGTTAGCAATATAATTTATTCCGAAATTATCTAAAAGGTTAGTAAAATGATAAAAAGATTTATTATAATTATATTATTGCTAATCGCTATTCCGTTAAATGCGAGAAATATTCCGGGTTTCAATATTGAAATATTTAAAATGATTTCAGGCATTTGGGATAATTCAGATTATTATGGAAATCTGAGAAACCGTAAAGATTGTGATGTGAAAGAATTCGGCTGGGGAAAATCTAATACCTATGTAAATAGTTTTACAATAATTGATCCGATTGGCGATAGATTTCATTTTCCAGGATTGCATGCTTTGAATTTTAAATCATTTAAACAAATTGATGAAAACACTGTAGATGTTGAAATATATTTTATTAATGGATCAATACAGAAATATAGAATCAGATCGATCAAAGAAGATTGTATAATGATCAAAGATAACGGCAGTATTGATAAATATAATGTAATAATTGAAAACCAAACGCGGATTGAAGGTCCTGATTTTACAAAATGCAAAATCGGAGTGATAAATGGAGAATCTGTAAGAATCAGAAATAAACCGGGTTCAAAAAGTAAAATAGAAGGTTTAATCGCAAATAAAGTAAAAATCATTTCTGTCATGCAATCAGATTCAAAAGAGAAAATTGGAAGTGATGAATTCTATTGGTATAAAATAGTTTCAGATTCCGGTGATGTCGGTTGGGTCTATGGTAAATATATATCTTTTGTTGAAAGATGAAGCCTGGGTGCAATACGGGATTGGGCTGGTCTGAAGTTTTGGCTGCTTCATCTTTTCATAATTCTCTACCTGATTTAGAACTTGACATAACCATATAATGTACATAATTTAGTCGTATCATTGAGGTTTTTATGAACAGTATTCAGGACATCAAACCGATTTCATATGTTAAAGCCAACACAACAGAAGTTCTTTCTACTGTAAATTCAACAAAAAGACCTATGTATGTTACACAAAACGGAATTGCAAAAGCCGTAATTCTTGATCCGGATAGTTTCGAAAACATGAAGAAGGCATTAACAATGCTTAAACTGCTGGCTATTGGCGAAAAAGAATTTAAAAATGGAAAATTCTCCAAACAAAAAGATGTTTTTGCAGAAATCGAAAATAAGCATAAATGGATTAAATGAAACCTCAATTCGAAGTAATATGGGTCGATTCTGCGAAAAATGAGTTATTAGAAATTATTGAATATATCGCCATCGAAAATCAAAATAGCGCAAAGAAAGTTTATCAAAACATAAAAAGAAAAGCTGATTCATTATCGGCTATGCCGAATAAAGGCAGAATCATTCCTGAATTTAAACAGTTTGAAATTAACCTGTACCGTGAAGTAATAGAATCTCCATGGCGGATTATGTATAGAATTCAGGATAAAACTGTTGTTATCATAACTATTATTGACGGGCGTAGAGATGTTGAAGATATTTTATTTAAAAAAAATATGGCATTTAATGAAAAAGACTTATTCTAACATTGGCCATGAGTATGCTTGTACAACGATGGTGTTAACCTGACAATATAAATTTATTTTATTCCCTGAATCTGATATATTTTTATATATATAAATAAGATGTCAATCTCAAAGTCTTAAAACGTGATAAACCTACGGTATTTACAACATTACGTGATGAAATTTCTTTAACAAAATGAATTATATGTATCGTATAACTAATATGTCAATATTGTATAAATGTATTGACAAAAGAATATGCAAAGTCATAACATCCGTCGGTTAACTTCATAAAAAATGAATTTAACCAATTTGCCGAATTGGTTAGTAGACGGGCAAGACCCGAGTTTCGGATAAAAAATAAAAATTCCGAAATGGTAATTCCTATAAACTGATTTGGTAAAACAATCAAACATCTTAATAGGGGGAAAAGATGATTAAGAAACTTGCGCTTTTTTGTTTAACGGCTTCTCTTCTATGTTCCTGCTCTTCCGGCGGAAGTGATTCGGACAATGTTTTCAACGATGACGATCCGAAGAATCCGAAAAGTCCGAAGAATCCCACGGATTCGATTGTTTTTACGACTGGAACCGGAACAACGTATTATGTAAGCAACGACGGAAATGATGAGAATAGCGGAAAGAGTATAAACTCTCCATGGAAAACTCTTGATAAAGTAAATTCATTCGAATTCAAGCCGGGAGATGTAATCAAATTTAAAAGCGGCGGTGTATGGCGTGGTCAGCTGATACCGAAGAGCGGCAATTCTTCCGCGCTGATTCACTATACATCTTACGGAGACGGAGACAAGCCTCTTATTCTTGGATCAGTTTCAAAGAACAATGAAAGTGACTGGGAGAATATCGGCGGAAACATCTGGAGTACTGCAAATAAAATTAAGTCGAGTGCTTCAGAACTTATTACTAACGGTTCCTTTGACTCCGATCTTAGCGGCTGGATAATACAGATAAAAAAATCCGGCAATGCAGAAGGATCGTACATAAGAAATACTGATGAATATTACAGTGCTCCTGCATGTTTGAGTATCAAAGCAGATCAAATCGGTCTAAGCTCGTGGGATATATATATTTCAAGCAGTGATATCAATATTGTTGCCGGAAAAAATTATCAGTTGAGTTTCATGGCAAAGGCTACGAGTTCTTTCCGTCCATATGGTGTTATCGACAAAAGAGATGCGTCGAATGCGATGAAATATTTTGAATCGACTCAGTTTTCATCTGCAATTACGGATACATGGACGCGTTTCACATATAACTTCAAAGCAACAACTACGGCATCAGATGCATCATTTGATTTATTCATGGGAGACAGCATCCCAAGCGGTTCGACTGTATACTTCGATGATATAAGTTTCAAAGAACTCGAGTCAGATCCGTTGGTTTTTGATATCGGCAACATTATGTTTGATAAAACATCATCTAAAGAAAAATGTTTCTATGAGTATGAGCTGGATAAACAGAATGACTTCATTTATGATGCAGAAAATCAAAGAGTGAAGGTCGTATCTTCTGATAATCCAGCGAAGTTATATAAAAGCATAGAGCTTTCACAGCGCAGAAACATCATTCAGCAGGAAAACGTAAGTTATGTTCAGTACTCGAATCTGAAACTTATGCACGGCGGTGCTCACGGCATCGGCGGCGGTGAAACAAAAAATATTATTATCAAAGACTGCGATGTCAGTTATATAGGCGGTGCATTTCAGACACATTGCGGAAGATACGGCAATGGAATTGAATTCTGGAATAATGCAAGCGATTGTCTCATTGAAGGATGTTCGGTTAGTGAATGTTTCGATACCGGAATAAGCAATCAAAGCAGAACTGACGGAGTAATTCAGCGTAATATTATCATCCGCAACAATCATATTTTTAATTGTGAAGCCTCTTATGAAGTATGGGGTCAGGGCGAAAACTGCATTATGGAGAATATATACTTCCAAAATAATCTTCTTGAAGATTCAGGATACGGCTGGTCAGGCAACGAAGAGAATCATTATCCGTGGCTGTGGGGTTGTCATATTCTGATGTTCAAAAGTACCGCGAAGATAAAAAATATGTTTTTTACCGGTAATACTTTTAAGAATGCGCGGTCACTTATAATTGATACATGGGGCGGACAGCAGTTGTATAATGATCTTGAAAAGATCGTTGTTGACAATAATACATATATTCAGCCTGAAAATAAGGATTTTATGCTATGGACTAATGATCCGATCGGCGATAGTTACAAATCTACTGCAGCTGATTTTGCGAAATACCAGAAAGAAACCGGCAACGATAAGCACAGCACTTTGAGTTTTGAATAGTATTTCTTCTTAATTATGAATTATCCTGATAACGCTCACTTTCGATATCGTTATCAGGATAATGTCTTTTCCCGCTACATAGGCCATTCTGGAAAGATGTTTTTTTAATATTTTTAGTATCAAAGTGTCAAAAAATAAACTAATTAAATATGTTAAAGAATTAGAAAAAATGTTTCCTCTGCCATAATGGATTTGAGTATTATTACTTTTTGAAATAATAGTATGTCTAATGTTTATTGTAATATGATTTGAGTTGTCCAATATGCTGGATTGATTTTATATTGACTTGCGTGGAGATGAAAATATTAATAAATTGTGCACAAATTCAATTAAAGATGTCAGGATAAACGGATTCAGTTTAAGATGATTTATTATTTCTTATATAAATTAGTTTTTCTTTTGTAAAGGAGCGGCAGATGGGTCTATTTCCTTTATGGGGGAAAATTATCTTCTTCACATTGATGCTGTTATTGCCGGGTGTTTTCTTTGCCGGAGAAAATGATACTTTAAATTATGATAATACTGCTGACATCAGCCCGATAATCGAACCTGAAGGATTCAATCTGCGGATTTCTGCCGGTTACGGTTTTATGTCAGGTTCAGTTTCGTCTGATGAAGGTAAATATATAATTTCAGGAAAATCATATTTGCTTGCTGTTTCCTGCGGATATGCATTCTCAGGTTCACTAGTTCCATTTGCCGATTTAAGGTTTTCGATATGTCCGGTTTATAATACAAGATTAAACGGTAAATCCTATGACGAAGGACAACTGCGTCTTATTTATGATTCTTCATCAATCGGAATAGGAGTTTTGTCATATCTGCTGGACACAAATGTTTATGTGTCTGAAGCGTTGTATTTTAATGATGCAACTTACGGCAGCGATCGTATTAATTGTGCATCAAAGTACGGTGCAGGTCTTGGAATAAAGTTGGGTTATGATTTCCGTATTGGTGAATATTCTGGATTCGGGATATTTTTAAGTTACTACGGCAGTTATTCGAAAATGAGAGAGAATTCCTGCACCGATGCAGTCGGTCACGAATTCAATTTGGGTCTGTCATATGTTAGTTTTTGAATCCTTACGTGATTGTATCACCGATATAGTCTATTCGTTAATTACAATATCAATGTTTTTATTATATTGGAATACGGTAAAAGGTGAACATCTGGGATTATATCCTTCTGAAACCATGTAATCGGCTGGATTTTAATATGCGATGTATTTTCGAAACATTGTCCGGCAATAAAGTGTTTTCAGTAATGCGGCAATTTGGTTGCGATTATATATGTTTAGATATGGATTTAATTTGTAATTTTTGCTAAACCGCTAATATGAATTACTAATAGAACTAAATATCCTTGACATTCAAAATTGATAATAAAAGATAATTCCCAGGGTATTATTAAATATGAAAAACAAAAGAGCAAAATTCGGTAGTCTCATGACCGCATTAGTCTTGGGACTTCTGCTTCCGGCTTCCGGCTTGCGGCGGTTCTGGCGGCGGTTCGAGTGATGATCCGGAACCGAAAGATCCTAATCCATTGGAAGACACAGTAATCAAAATAACTTATAATGAAGGTGTTGTGTGGGCGGGTTCTCAGATATACTGTATCTGGCTTGAAAGCAATACTGATAATACAATCCTTCCAATACTGATTACGGGAAGGTCTAGAAATCCATTCGGACAAATCGGTTCATCTCTTGCTTATTGGCGTTTAAACAAAAAGACTGTAATGGAAGCATCTCTGCCTTCAGCGGGCATTGACGCAGTAACTTCCGCGACTCCCAATCTCCCGGCTGCGAATTCAGGAAATGAAGTTGGTAAGCAGATAGCTGTTCCGATTGGTGCAAATGTTTCACGGGGGAGGGGCGGATTTACCGTTACCAAAAGTATATCCGGTGATTTGCGAGAATTCACGGTTTATTTTGAGATAGAACATTCCTTCGATGCTAATCAATATTTTAGTGATCAGCCGTCTATTCTTTATAAAGCAGTTATTGATCTTGATAATTTTCCTGCAAGCGGTGAAGTTGAGTTTGATTTTGCAGGCTGGACTCCGTATTCTGCAGTTACCATAGACGGTGTCAGCAGACCGGCAGGCGTTCTTCAGACAGATGCAAAATATTTAAATACTGTCGATCCAACAGCATCTACGACTCAATACCCTGCAACCGACATGATGAAAAACAAGGCAAAAGTTTCAATAGTTCCTTAGTAGATGAATTATAGTTAATCTACTAAGGAACTATTGCATGAAGCCATATAACTTAAAGATTGGTTTTCTGATAACCTTGTATCTACGGTGTTACATTTAATAGAAATAATACTTTCAACATATTTTACAATAGGACTCTTTGCTGTTTACTTTAAAAAATATTATTCTATCGAAGAAGTTCTGATTCTGAAATAAAAAAGAAATATTGAAATTATAAGGAATTGGAGTTATAGTATTATTCGATCCAATAGATCTGATATAATGGCGGTGTGATGGAACGTAAAATATCGAATACTATTACAGGTTTCAGAACCGTAGATGGAGCCGGAGTTAATCTGGTGAGAGTTCTTGGAAATACAACAGTTGATGAATATGATCCGATTCTGCTTCTTGATTCCTTCGACAGCACTAATCCGAATGATTATATCGCCGGTTTCCCAATGCATCCTCATCGCGGAATTGAAACTATCAGCTATGTTTACAAGGGTAAAATGTCTCACAAGGACAGTCTCGGAAATGAAGATACAATCGGTGACGGTGAAGTGCAGTGGATGACCGCAGGTTCGGGAATTTTGCATGAAGAAAATCTGCCGGCTTCAGAAAGACTTCTCGGCGTTCAGCTTTGGCTTAACATGCCGGCAAGGAATAAAATGTCGCCTCCGGAATATCATCGAGTTAAAAATTCTGATATTCAGGAAATTCCAATACCGAATGGTATGCTTAGATTGCTCGCGGGTTCGTATAAAGAACATAAAGGTTTTATGAGCAAGTATCTGCCGCTTGACTATTATGATATCCATCTCGAAGCAGAAGGTTCAATTTCAATTAATACAGAAGCCGAAATGTCTGTGACTGTTTTTACTCTGACCGGTGATGCTGTTGTCGGGAAAGATTACATCAGCGAAAAGACTGCTGTTAAATTATCTGAAGGCGATAATGTTATTATTAAATCAGCTGGGAGTCCTTGTCAGATTTTGTGGATAAGTTCAAAACGTCTGAATGAACCTGTTGCATGGGGCGGTCCCATTGTAATGAATACGAGAGAAGAGCTTGCTAAGGCTTTTGAAGATTTGGATAATGGAACATTTTTAAAAAGTAAAATCAGTTATTAAATTATCATTGGAGATAACATCAGTGCGGCTTCATTACTTTCGATGGAATATCCTGATGAAAATCCTATGCCAAAGAAAAGACTGACTAATCAGGATGTTTTACCCTAAGCTGTTGTAACCGTACAGAGTAAACGCGTCCGGTTTGCCGCGCAGCATCACGTTTGCTATTTTTCCCCACTTGCATATTTCAGAAGTTTCACGGTATGTGTTTTCATCAATTATTATATTGAAATTGACGTTCTTTGTAAATGACTCAAGCCTGCTTGCAATGTTTACAGCATCTCCTAGAACGGTATATTCCTGCCGTCTTACCGAACCTATAACGCCCGAAAAAACCGTTCCGGTCGCGATTCCTATTCCGGCTTTTATAGGTTCTGCAAGATAATCAGGTCTGACATCGTTGAATGTTTTCAAATATTCCATTATCTGAAGTGCGCTTCTGACTGCATTTTCAGCATCATTTCCGCATGAAACCGGGCATCCGAAAGTCGCCAGAAATCCGTCACCGACGAGTTTATTAACTGAGCCGCTGTTGCCGTATATGAGATCCATCGTGTCAGTAAAAATATCCGAAAGCAATGACGCGAAAACATCAGGCTGAAGTTTCCCGGCTATTGCGGTAGAATTTCTGATATCAAAGAACATCATCGTTCCTTTTTTCTTTGTGCTTGAAAGCGGATTCTCTCCCGTGTCCTGAATGTGGCGTATCAGATCATCCGAAACATACTGCATCAGAAGTTTGGCGTCGTTTGCGAGATTACGTCTTTCATTTTTCAGCTTTTCTTCTTCATTTTTTAATTTCAGAAAAAGATTCTGAAATGAATCCATTACGTCATCACGGGTTTTTATTATGCCGTGATATCCTTTGAGAACTCCGTCTTCTTCCCATGTTACTGCATCTATTAGGCAGGGAAGAGGCGAGGTATCTTTGCGCTTGAGTGTTATAGGATAATTGTGAACCACTCCGTCTTTTTCAATCATGCTTCTGTAAGCCGAGCGTTCGGACTGGTCAAAGTAAGTATCGGCGGCTTTCATTGAAAGGAATTCATCACGTGAATAGCCGAGAAGTTTTTCCATGCTTTTATTTACATCGAAATAAGTTCCGTCGATATTCGTGATGAACATAGCTTCTCTCGAATTTTTGTAAAACTTGAAAAAGCGACAATTAGTTTCGCAGTTTAGATTTACTCCTTTCATTTTGCCTCGATTGGAATATGAATTTCGAATTCAAGCGATTCGCCTCTTTTTGATCTAAGTGCGATTTTGCCTTTTAGCCCGGTTATGAGAGTTTTTACAAGATTCATTCCGACTCCGCGCCCGGCGGTTTTGTTTACAGAATCTGATGTTGAGAAATCAGGTCTGAAAACCAGAGCGAATATGTCTTTTTCCGTTAAAGCGGAAGAATCATCTTCGGTAATTAGCTTTTTAGCCAATGCCGTTTGTTTTATTTTATCGCTGTCTAGACCCGAGCCGTCGTCTTTATATTTTATAATAAGTTTTCCGTTTTCCTTATGCGTTTTAATCGCTATTTTTCCGCTTGAGTCTTTGTTGAGTTTCTTTCTTTCTTCGGGATTTTCTATTCCATGATAAACAGAATTTCTGACAAGCTGAACAAGAATATCCTTCACGTGTTTGAATACGGCGGATGGAATTTCCTCAGTATTCCCGGAATCAAATTCTACTTTGACGCTTTTTTTATGTCGTTCGCAAAGCCGTGCGGCAAGATCTGAAAGTGCTCTTGGAAGAAATGATCTATTGTCATCAGAAATTTCAGCATGCATGGTCTTCCATTTTTTCATAAGAGAATCTATTTTAAAGAGCAACTCCCTTATCTCCCCGAGCTTAAGAGCGAGCGATAGAAATATTTCATTTGAAGGTGATTCGCTTCTTAATGCTTCAGCGACATTCGTTTCCATAATCTGCGCTTTTTCTGCAATAAAGTCCAGGCCGAGCATGTCGGCGTCACCCTTTACGGCATGAATGCGTCTGAATATTTCATTTAGTCTTTCATAATATTCTGTTTGTGATTCCGACATCACGGAATTGATTTCAGATAAATCAGTTTCAGCCGATGTCAGAAAGTCGCGCATTGATGCCGGTTCCACATGAAGAATTCTATAGAAGAGTTCCATTTCAACTGATGTTCTCTTTCTGTTTTCTTCAACCTCCTGCGAAAGCTCTCTTTGTCTTGTTATATCGCGTATTACAATCATTAGTCTTGATACTTCGGAATTTTTAACAATACGCTTGAATATAAATTGAAAATACTTAACATTAAAACCGCCGTTCAAATTATCAAAAGACAGTTCTATTTCGGGAATCGGATTCATCTTCTCGACAATACGGAAGCTTTTCTTTTTGTCGAACGCGATTTCAAGAAATTCATCAAGTATAGCTAATACGTTTTCGGGAATGCGCGAGCTTAACAAGTCCTTAAAGTTTTTTCCGGAAATTAATTCCGTTGAAAAAAGATTCTTCATCGAAGCGGAATGATACTGAGAAATTGTTCCGCTTCTATCGATTAGTATCAGTCCATCGGAAACATTATCAAGAATATTAAGATATTCTCCCTTTTCGACAGTACCGGATTCGAGTTTTCTCATTACAGAATTATACATTTTTGCAATCTGGCCGATTTCAGTGAAGGGTTCTTCCGGTGCGCGAAGAGAAAGATCGCCTGTTCTTGACTGTGCTTCGAGTACGGAAAATAATTCAAATATTTCAGTTGTAACACCGTGCTCGGTTTTGTTTAATCCCGTATGTTCGTCTTCTTTTGAAACTCTTAGAGGTGATATTTTATTAACTATAAACAGCACCGAAAAAGCAACGCCGAAAGACCAAATTCCGCATGAAGCAATTCCTATTAACTGAATCTTGAGCTGACCTATGAATCCTAGACCGGTATTTAATATCGCGGGATCGCCGAAAACAGCAACGGCAATTGTTCCCCATATGCCCGCAACAAGATGCACTGGAATTGCTCCGACCGCGTCATCAATCTTAAGTTTTTCAAGGATGACTGTCGCGGCGAGCATTACGGCGCCTCCGACAAATCCGATTATGACCGATTCAATTTCAGTTACTGCGAAACATGATGCAGTTATTGCAACAAGACCGGCAAGCGAACCGTTTAGAACAAGAAGTATGTCGGGTTTTTTAAGTATCGGCCAACCGACCATAAGCGATCCGATCATTCCTGCTGATGCGGCAAGAGTAGTGTTGAGAATTATTGAAGGAACTGTTTCATTCATGGCGAGAGTGCTTCCGCCGTTGAATCCGAACCAGCCGAACCAGAGTATCATTACACCAAGTACTGTTATGGGAATATTGCTCCCGTTTATCTGGCGGGATGTTCCGTCTTCTGCAAATTTTCCGCTTCTCGGACCTATGATCAAAAGTACTGCGAGAGAGACCCAGCCTCCGACGGAATGAACGACTGTTGAGCCCGCGAAGTCAATGAAGCCGAGTTTTCCGAGAAAGCCGCTTGGTACGCCCTCCATAAAACCGCCCCATGCCCAGTGACCGAATATGGGATATATGATAACCGAAAGCAGAGCGGTTGAAATTATGTATGATGAATATTTCATTCTTTCGGCGACAGCTCCGGAAACAATTGTTGCGGATGTACTGCAGAACATTACCTGAAATAGAAAGAAGACTGCGCCCCATATGCTTACTGGATGAAACAGAAAATTGTCACTGCCGATAAAACCGTAAGCTGATGCGCCGAACATCATTGCGAATCCGCATGCCCAGAAACACAGAGTCGATATTCCGAGGTCGGTAAGGTTTTTGATAGCTACATTGATGCTGTTCTTTGAACGGGTTAGTCCCGATTCAACCATCGCAAAGCCCGCCTGCATAATGAAAACAAGGGTCGAAGCGATGATGATCCACAGTATGTCAATGGTGCTCTTTTCCATTTTATTCCAGTCCTATTGCCAAATGCGATTTGTGTCCGTTCCATTCTATTGGAATAACGTATACAGGCGGCTTGAGCCTGAGCACAACTTCGTCAATATTGCCTTTGAGAATTATGGGAACGGATATCAGAAAGGTGCTTCCGAAAAGTTCTCTCATGTTTCCGGATATTGTGTTTGTCATTTCTCCGATTAGATCATAAAGCGTTGCATCATCAAGACCGGTTTCGCCTAAAATATGACGGGCGATTTCTTCGAGCAGCGGTCTGTTTGCAGTAAAATATACTCCGCCTTTTCGCGAGCCGGAAATTCCTATGACAGCGACGTAATCGAAAACTTCAGTGCTGTTTTCTTTTATAAAAGGAACTCCCATGTTGGCCGGAGATCCTGTAACGCTTAAGAAGTAATCGGTTAAAACTTTTATGAATCCTTTGATTTCAAGTTCAGTCATTTTATTTCTCCTTATTCGGAATCTTCAAGGCATGCTTTCATTTCTTCTATAATCTCTTCCTGTGAAAACGGCTTTGAAAGAAATCCTCTCGCGCCTTTTTTTATAGCCTGAATGCCCGTAGCGGGATCTTTGAGAGCGCTTATTACTATTACCTTGGTGTCGGGTTTTATCTGCATTATCTTATCGAGGCATGACAGCCCGTCCATGCGCGGCATTGTTATATCCAGTGTTACAATGTCAGGCAGAGTTTCGGAAAAAATTGCAAGTGCACTCTCTCCGTCTCCGGCATTTCCGACAATTTCGAGATTGAAGGCGCTTAAGTATTTTTCTATTGCACGCCGCATTATGTTAGAGTCATCAACAATTAAAAGTTTCATATTGCCTCCTTCGCCGAATCTTGTTTCACCCTTCAGTATAACTCATTTTTCGTTTTAAGTGTTTTTAAGCAAGAAAAACAAACGGTCTATTAATAACTGGATGTTAAATAATGACCGAAAATGATATACAAAATAGACTAATATGATGTTTTTGAAATCAAAATGCTGTTTTCAGGTTAAATAATAACATTTTCCGGATAAGCGGAACTAAATATATTAAGTTTACTCTGAATCATCGATCTGTGTATTTTCTGAAAAATATTATGAATAAGAAGGAATAAAAAAAGCGAGTTAGCAACATTACTTTGTATTCATGCTGCAGTGCTGATTAAATAATGCCGGCAATATTTGAGATTAAGAGGAGTATCAGCTGAAGAGCGATTTAAAAGTTCTTCAGCTGATTTCCATATTTCACTTGAATCTTTTTAGAGACAATGAATTCATAACAACTGATACCGAACTAAGCGCCATAGCGGCTCCGGCTATTACAGGATTCAGAAATCCCATTGCCGCAATCGGAATTCCGCATGAATTGTAAAAAAAAGCCCAAAAAAGATTACGGCGGATCTTTTTCATTGTTGCCTTTGACAGATCCAGCGCGGTTATTATTGCCCGCAGATCCGGACGGATAAGGGCTATGTGTGCCGAATCAATAGCTATGTCAGTTCCGCTTCCCAGTGCAGTTCCAAGATCAGATGTTGCCAGCGCGGGAGCGTCGTTAATTCCGTCGCCTGCGAAAAGAACCTTTTTGCCATTGTCTTTAAGTGACGTTACGAAATCAGATTTCCGGGACGGAAGCGCCTCAAAGACTGCATTGTCGCGGAGAATGCCAAGGCTGTCAGCGGCAGCCAATACGGCTTCACGTGAATCTCCGCTGACTATGTATACTTCTATTGATCTTTCTTGAAGGACTTTAACAGCTTCAACCGATTCTGGGCGAATCCTATCGTTTAGTATAAACAATGCGGCAGGTTTATTGTTAATCGCTGCTGCAACGATGGAAGAACCTCTGTAAGCATTTATATGATTTTCAAATATGCCGGTATCGATTCCCTCTGATTCCAAAAAGCGCATGCTTCCAAGAATGACACTCTTTCCGGATTTAACTGCTTTGAATCCCCTTCCGGGAAAAGATGTGAAAGAATCAATTAACATATCTTCGATAGGTATAGAAACAGCTTTCGATAAAGGATGTTCCGAACGGGATGCGCATTTTCGTATCAATTCCAGATCAGATACCGGAGTTTCATTAATGCTGACTACCGATGAAAGGGAAGGCTTGCCTTCAGTTATGGTTCCTGTTTTATCAAGAACTACAGCGTTGATCTGTTCACCGCGTTCCAGTGCTTCCGCGTCGCGTATTAATATTCCTCTTTCAGCTCCTATTCCTGTTCCGACCATTATGGCTGTCGGAGTCGCGAGTCCAAGAGCGCATGGGCAGGCTATTACAAGAACGGCTACTGAATTGATAATTGCGTTTGATAAGTCACCAGTAATTAAAAACCATGCAAAAAACGTTATTATTGATATTATGATTATTGAAGGCGCGAAAATTCCGGCAATTCTGTTTGCGAGATCCTGCACCGGTGCTTTCGAGTTCTGGGCTTTTTCAACGATTGAAATAATCTGGGCAAGAAGTGTATCCTTGCCGTTTTTTTCAGAACGGAAATGTATTACACCGTCGATATTTATACATCCGCTGAGGACTTTCATTCCGGCATTTTTATAAACGGGTATTCCTTCGCCGGTAATCATGCTTTCGTCAACGGAGCTTTCACCGCCGATTACCGTTCCGTCCGAAGGAAACTTTTCTCCTGGTCGTACAATGATTTCATCCCCGATAATTATCTCGGAGCTGTTTATTTCATATTCTTTTCCTTCCCGTATAACGCGGGCAGTTTTCGGTTTAAGATCAATTAATTTTCTGATTGAAGATGATGTTTTGTATTTAGCGCGTGATTCGAGATATTTTCCGAGTATAACAAGGGTTATTATTACTGCTCCGGCTTCATAATATATATGGAAATGATCCGGACGTATAAAGGTGTTAAAAGCGCTGTAAAAATACGCAGCACTCGTTCCCAGCGCGACGAGAATGTCCATGCCGGGAGAAAGACTTTTTAATGTTATGAAACTTTTTTTATAGAATCTGGCGCCGATGATAAACTGAACCGGAGTTGCCAAAATGAACTGAAAAACCGGATTGTGAAGGAAATCGGGTCCGGTTTTGAATAGCATAAGAATCATTGAAACCAGAAGCGGAAAGGAAAGTATGCCGGAGACTATGAAGGAAAGTCTATGCGACTTTAACTCGTCAAGTCTTGATTTCTCGGCGGTATTCTCCTGAAATTCCTCCGCGCCGAATCCGATGGAGCGTACAGCCGAAATTATATCATCAACTCTGACAGTCTCTTCGTTATATGTTACCATAACTTTGTTTGTTGCCAGATTCACGTTTGCGCTTTGCACCCCCGGAAGCGAACAGATTTTTTTATCAACGCGTCCGCTGCATGCTGCACAACTCATTCCTGTAATGATAAATTCCGACTGTTTCATATAATCTCCTTACATTCCGTGCATCGATCCGCCGCTTCCGCTGAAGACGTCTGGATTCATTATTACCTCACCATTCTCGCTATTGTTTTCATTAACTCGTCAATAACGGACTTATCGCCTTCAGCAAGCTGTTCTGCGACACATGAATTAATATGGTTTTCAAGAAGCATGATCCTGACGCTGTTTAATGCTGATTGCGCGGACGTAATCTGATTCAATACGTCATCGCAGTACTTGTCTTCGGAAATCATCTTTCGTATTCCCCTTATCTGACCTTCGATTTTGGATATTCTTTTGTCTATATCGGATTTTAATTCGGATGAATGATGTGCAAGTTTTTCGGAACATTTGTCGCATGAGTGTTTCGGCATCTAGTATACCCCCCTAGGGTATATGATATCCAGCAATTCGCGAAACGGCAACAAAAAGATTTCAAAAAGATGGTTATTTTTTTTCTCCTTTGAGATATTTATTCATTTTCTTCCGGACAACCGGTTTTTTATTCCGGTTATTTTTTGATTTGATTCTGCTTCGGGATTTTATATATTTTGTTAATAAAAAAGTATTGAAATAATAATAAGCAGGAATAGACCGGTCACATGAATTGCATATCTCCAAATAAACGTTCTCGAATAGAAATTATCCGCGATCATTATGTTCCCAAATTCGGAACCGACCGGCTTAACCATGAGATTCTTGACTGGGAAAGCATGGAAGCCCAGCATTCACGTTTTGCAGTATTGAGCGAGTATGTTCCTCTTCCCGGAAAATCACTTCTTGATGTCGGATGCGGTCTTGCTGATTTGTATGCTTTTCTTTCTGAACATGGAATACGCACTAAATATACCGGAATAGATATTCTTCCTCAAATGGCGTCTGCTGCACGCGAAAGATTTCCGGAAATTGAAATTATTCACGGAGATGCTTTTTCTGAACCGGAATTATTTTCATCAAGAGTTTTTGATGTTGTTTTCAGTTCAGGAATTTTTAATCTCAATCTCGGAAACAATATTGAGTTTCTTGAAAACGCTCTCAGGGTTTTTTCGGATCTTTCATCGCAATATATAGTATTCAATCTTCTAAGTGAGCGTTCGGATGATAAAGAAGAAAAATATCATTATTATTCAATACGTGATGTAGAGAACGTAATCAAAAAATTCTCATTTTCGAATGTAAAGATAGTCGAGGATTATCTCCTCAACGACCTGTCTGCTATATGCATCAAATGATGATGCTCTCTCTTTAAAAACTGCGCAATGCGTTTCGATTTATCATGATGCGTGTACATGTACATGAATATGAAACAACTGATCAAAAGACCGAATACAAGATTCAGGATTATTGAAAAACTTCCCGCGTCAGGGTAGCTGTTTTGAAGTTCATGTGTAATAGGCGAAACCAGCATGATGCCGATCAGAGACACGATGATTGCTATCGCCCATGGATATGAAGATACTTCCTTTGTTCTGACTTTTATTTTATCCATTATGCTTTCGGGTTTTACATTTGAAATAAAAAGATCTTCTTCCGATGCCATCTTTTTTATTTTCATAAATTCATGGTATTCTTTAGCGCAGACCGGGCATTCTTCAATATGCCTGATGAAAGATTTGCTTTCTTTTCCTGTTATTATGTAGTCGATTATACGTGTTGCGTCATTACAGTTCATGGTACTCCTCCGCGATTGTTCCTTTTAATTTGTCGCGCAGTATTATTTTTGCCCTGCGCACGTTTGATTTAACCGTGTTAAGCGGTTTATTCGTCAGTGCCGAAATGTCAGTGAGTTTCATGTCCCAGTAAAAAAACAAATCAACACATATTCTATAGTCTTCAGGAAGGGTATCGACGGCGCTTCTTACAAGTTCCGCGAGCTCCTTTTTTGAATACGATTCACTTTGATCTTCCTTAGATGTAATTTCTATTTTATCTGAAGGAATTTCCTTCTTTTTTTTCTTCAGCAGGTTTATTCCGTAATTATACGCGAGCTTAATAAGCCAGTGAGAAAACGGCGATATAAAGCTGAATAAGCTGAGTTTGTCGAATGCGCGGATGAAAACCTCCTGCGTAAAATCGCCGGCATCATCCTGATTTTTAAAAAGCCTCATTCCGACTGCAAACACACGGTTATTGTACCTTGTTATCAGTTCAGAAAAGGCCTCGGTATCTCCGTTTAAAACTGAATTTACTATCTGTTCGTCTGAAAGCTGATTCATCCCCGGTCCGAAGTTGTTGAATGCTTGAGAAAATTATAAATAATAAAGCTGATGCCGATAAAAAGCGGGATAAGACCGCTCAGCATTCCGTAATTGATTCCGTCTTTTATTGCAAAAAAAAGCGTGAGTCCCAATCCTGTCGCGCTTAATGGAAATCCCGAAAAGAAAACGATACCTCGGAGATCGATTCTTGTTTTTTTAAAAACGCCTTTTTCAATCATAAGCATTTTTTGCTTATGCGCATAGATGAGATACAAAAGCGCCACGGCTCCTCCCATCATTATCCCTGCAATCGGGATCACCGCAATTACCACTTGTGCGGCTTGTGATGATGTATTCATAAACACTCCTTAACTGTGCGGAAATCCGCTTATATGCAGAGAGACAATAATTAACGAATCATGGTTGCCAAAAAAAGCAAGTCTATTAAAAAAGTGCGGGGTGTTTTATGAAAAAAGCTGTAACTGTCTCTATTATATTTGTTCTAATGATTGCCGTGTCAATCGGTGTATCTTTCCGTCTGTATGAGAAACGGAAGGCGTATATTTCGGAAGTCAATGAGTTTATGGATGATATCGGAGCTTTTGAGAATTCTGTCATTGATTCGACGCCGATATTTGACGACTGGAAGGGATCTGATATTGCTGAAATGAGGAGCTCATATCCGCGCCATGCGGCATTTGCGAAAAAATACGGTTTTCATTCGCAGTCAAGGACTCAGGCTGAAGCATTTATTAAAAACGGGGATTATATCGAGCTTATTCCTCAGAAGTATTATTTTTACGGAGTCAGTAAGGAAAACCGTTATCTGACGAAAGAAGCGGCATCGGCGCTTGATTTGATTTGTAAACGTTTTGATTTGAATCTGAGAAAAAGAAATATAAAGGGGAGCGTCAGTTTTGCTGTATCTTCAGCTCTTCGGGTGTCTGATTATCAAACTGAGTTGAAGAAAACAAATGTTAATGCCATAAATGAATCGACACACAGCTACGGTGTCAGTTTTGATATATTTTTTGATGATTACTATGCACTTCCGGATTTTTCTTTTAATGAGCTGTCGGCAGAAGAAGCATCATCCGTAAGAAGAAGATCCGGTTATCTGATCGGCGATTCTCTGCGCCGTCAGTTTAAGACTATTCTCTCTGAGACTCTTGTTGAGCTTCAGCGTGAAAATAAGATTATGATAATATATGAAGGCAATCAAAGATGTTTTCATGTTACTCCATGGATTTAACTTGAGATAACGGGGAATTTTATGTTTAGAAAAATAATGTTTGCGGCTTTTTTCATGATTTGTTCATTCGGAGTAATTCATGCTGCAAGTTATAAGTATATAGAGACTGATCACTTTAAAATAATCTATGAGGATAATCTTTATAAGTATGCCGCACGACTTGCTCTGATATCCGAGAAGCATTATCCCGCGTTGACGAAATCGCAGAAATGGATTCCTTATTCAAAAGTTAAAATTGTTCTGACAGATGATATGGATATTTCAAACGGTTATGCTACACCTTCACCTGATAATATTATAAGAATATATCTCAAGTCGCCTCAGCCCGAAGATACTATTGGTAATATGAATAACTGGCTTGAGTCTGTATTTGTTCATGAGTTCACCCATATTCTGAATATGGATAAACGGTACGGCTTCTGGAGATTTATATATATTTTTACCGGAAGATTTGTTGCATTTCCTAATGCTATTGTTCCTCTTTGGCAGCTTGAAGGCAACGCAGTATATAGCGAATCACAGCTCGAAAATTCCGGAAGACTTTCAAGCTCTCTTGCAAGAATGATTGTGCGTACTGATTTTCTTGCCGGCAATGACCGTTCACTTTCTGAAGCAGCAAATTCGCATGCCGGATGGCCTGGGGGAAACATAGCCTATCTCTACGGTGCGTATTTTGTAAATTATATGAACTCGGCATATTTTGAAAAGGGTCAGTTCGCTGAGCAGTTCGAAATTAATGCTCATAATATTTTTCCGTTTCAGATGTACGGAAATTTCCGTAAACAGTACGGCGCGTCTCTTCTGGATACATGGGATGAATGGAAAAGGTTTCAGCTTGCTGAGTTTACAAATGAAAAAGCAAAAATTGAATCTGCCGGAATTTCAAAGTTTTATCTGGTTTGTCCATATTCATTTAATTCAGGAAATCCGCGGTTTGAATCGGATAGCGCTTTGTATTATGTAAAAGATTCTCCTCACACGGGCGAATCAATAAGGTTTCGCAAGCTGAATTCCAAATTTCTTTATGATAAAAAAATTGAAGACACTGTGTACTGTCAGTCTTTTGCCGGAGAGGATGGGAATCTTTACTATAACTCGCTTGAATTATACGGCAACAGCCGATTGTATTATGATTTAAAAAAGTCAGGCAAAGAAAGTGCTTCAGTCCGGAAAAAACGTTCGTCATGGATTGATGTTAAAAACGGCAAAGTCTGTATGATAAGCGAGGATGCAGGGAAGTATGTTCTTTCAGTATGCGGCAGTGATTTTAAAAATGAAAAAATATTATTAGAATCTTTCGTTCAGATTTCCCATTGCAGATTTTCGCCCGATGGTAAAAAAATTGCGTATTCGATGCGTGATAAAGAAAATCAGGGAAAGACCGTAATCGCAGTTTTGAATATTGAAGATTTAAAGGTGTCAAAATATTCAATTAGGGGATCATTTTGCATGTTTCCGGCATGGAAGAATGATTCTGAATTGGTCTTTTCATCCGATAGAACCGGTATTTTTAATCTTTATGAGTTAAAAATAAAATCAGGAACGGCATCAAGGCTTACCAACCTGCTTACCGGAGCTTTTTCATCCGATGTTTCACCAAACGGCAATAAGCTGGCATTTACTGTTTTCGGAGACGGCGGATACGGAGTGGGGATAATGAATTATCCTGCGGCTGCTGAATCTTTTCCCATGGAGAAATCATTTTCTGCTGATAATTCAATCGAAAGTGATAATGCTGCTGAAGCGGTTTTTGAAGAAAAAAAATATTATTCATTGTTTAATGTTTCTCCATGGATGTGGCTTTTTCTTTTCTCGCTTCAGGGTGAAAAAATTTCTGATGAGAGCGGCTATAATAATACGCTTTATTCCTATTTCCAATTTTCCGATACTCTTTTGATTCACAATCTGTCATTGTTTTCTGTTAACGATTTTTCTCAGAAAAGATCAACTGTATCAGCATTATATCTCTATAATTTTAATCATTTGTTTACACTCGGAGCATCATATCTGAATGAACGTCTGTTCTGGAAAGAAAATGATTTTCCGTATGATATTGAAGAGGATACTAAACGGACAACAGAAAACTCATATTCGGGAATTCTTATGATTCCGTATATGAAAATGAAATATCAGGCGAATCTCGGATTATATTATACCCGGGGGAAAACATTCTGGGAATATAACAGAAACGGTGTTGTTTATGAGATTGAAGGAAAGAAGGGTGTAGTAAAAGCTGTTTTAGACTTTAATACCTCAGAGATGTTTACTTATTCAGTTACGAAAGAACGCGGATTTTTTTTCCACGGTTATGCGGAAAATTATTCTAAGAAGTTCGGTGATGATTCTGAACTTAAAAATTATTTCGGAGCACTTTCATTAAGGCTTCCTTCATTTATTTATAATCACTGTTTTTCATTTACCGGAAAGTTCGGTCATTCAAATGCTGATGAATATTTCAGTTCGCCGTTTTCCCTTGCCCGTTCAAAAAAAGTTTTCACAAACAGTCTTGACAATATGGAAGACGGTATACGCGGATATGAAAAAGACAAGGTGTGGGGCAACCGCTATCAGTCAATTACGGCAGAATATATAATGCCTCTTTTCAGGCTGAATAACGGGTTTGACAGAATTCCGGTTTTTAATCATGTAAATTATATCCGGCCTTTTTTTGAAGCGGCGCGTCTTTATTCAAGCGCTTCGAAGGATTCAAAAGATAAAAAGTATTATAGAAGCGCCGGCTGTGAAATTATGTTTGATATGACAACTGGATATTTTCTCAACCATACCGTGTATGCCGGTTTTGCAAACGGATTCGACAAGTACGGTCAGAAAGAATTCTATTACGGAATTAAAGTAGAACTGTGAGTTCTGATCTTTTAATAATTACGCCGCCGTTTACGCAGTTTAATTGCCCGTATCCAGCAGCGGGATATCTTCTCCGCTACCTGAAATCGATTGGATATTCTGCGCATCAGGCTGATATGAGTATCATGCTTGCTCATAAAGTATTTTCTTCTGGTGGAATGAGGAAAATATTTGATTCGGCTGAACAATTCATCAGCACAAAATTTTCCGAAAAGATTTTTATTGTAAAAGATTCTTTTACCGATTCGGCTGATTTTGTAATGGATTTTCTGCAGCGAAGCAACACCGCTTCAGCAAGAAGAATAGTCAGAGGAGGTATTCTGCCTGAAAGCGGAGAACGTGCGCAGATTATTCTTTCAGGCGTTTCTTCTGATAATGATATTGAGCGGGCAAGAATTATGTGCACATTTTTTCTTGCGGATATGGCAAGATTCATTTCAGAAACAGTAGATTCTTCATTTGCTCTTGCGAAGTATGCCGAAAGAATTTCCGTATCGGCTGAAACTTTTGCTCCCGTTGAAGATGAAGTACTTAAAGATAATATTATCACAGAAATGTATTACAGTCTTTTGCGCGCTGAAATTGAAAAATACAATCCTGATATATTTGCTGTCAGCATACCTTTCCCGGGTACACTTGTTAATGCACTTCGAGCCCTCCGTTTTGTCAGGGATAACTATCCGGAAATTACAAGATGCGCCGGGGGAGGTTTCGTCAATACCGAACTTAGAAATATCAGAGAGAAGAAGTTTTTTGACTATGCTCAGTATATGACGCTTGATGACGGCGAGAAGCCTCTTCTCAATATCATAAAAAAAGCGCGCGGCGAATCTTATTCGTTTAAGCGCACATTTTTTATTGAGGATGAGAAAATAGTATTCCGTGATTCGGACGAAGCCGATGCAAAGATATATGAAGGTTTTTATGCAGATTATTCGGATATAGATACCACTAGGTATCTTATGCTTTCGGACAATGCCAATCCGATGCTTTCGATGTGGAATTCGGACTTTTATCTGAAGATGACTCTTGCTCACGGATGTTACTGGAAGAAATGCGCATTCTGTGATACCTCACTTGATTATATATGCCGGTTTGAACCGGAAACATCAGAAGGTGCGGCGGATAAAATAGAAAAACTTGTCAAAGAAACCGGAATAAATTCTTTTCATTTTACAGACGAAGCCGCGCCGCCGGCTTTGCTGCGCGAATTGTCACTGGAATTAATTAGCAGAAAACTTTCCATAAGCTGGTGGGGCAATATCCGCTTTGAAAAAAGTTTCACAATGGATATGGCGAGACTTCTTTCTGTTGCAGGCTGTATCGGTGTAAGCGGCGGGCTTGAGGCGGCAAACAGGCGCATTCTTGAATTAATGAAAAAGGGTGTTGCTCTTGAAGAAGCGATTACAACATGCGCTAATTTTACAAATGCCGGAATAATGGTTCATTCATATCTTATATACGGTTTTCCTACGCAGACAGAGCAGGAGGTTTCAGATTCTCTTGAGACCGTGAGACAGATGTTTGAAAACGGATATCTGACGTCTGCATATTTTCACAGATATGCGATGACAGTTCACAGTGATTCGGGAATGAATTCAAAAGATTATGGCGTGAAGGCTCTGGGTAAAATGAATCCTTTTGCAAATAATGAAACGGCATATTCGGGTGATATCTGCGATTATTCATTATATTCAAACGGTTTACGTGCAGCGCTAAACTGTTATAATATGTATTCAGAAATAAAAACTACCGTATCATCTTTTTTTGATTTTGCAGTTAAGAAGCCCGGAATTAAACCAGGCTCAATTAAAAGAATTTATGAATCAGAAGATCATTTTCCTCTGGAAGGAAAATATATTTTATGGAATTTGTCGGGTGTACTGGAAATTGAAAAAAAGCGCGGCAGAAATTTTCTTGTGTTGACTGATAAATCGGGTTCGGACTCGATAGAATTCTCTGAATCAAATTCAGAATTAATTATGCATATCGTGCATGAAGCTGATATTTTTTCCGGAAAAAAAATACTTTTATCAGAAATCAAAAAAGATATGCGGTTTGCTCCGTTTACTGAAAGTTCGGAGTGGTCATTCCTTCGTGAAAACGGAATAATACTTGTGGTGTAATATGAAAAAAGAATACCTGCTCATTCTCGAAAAGGCGAAGTCGCGCTATAATCAGACAAAAAAATCAATGAGCATTTTGTCCAAGCGCAGCATTAAGTCATTTGACAGAATTCTTCAGTCGATTCATGCGGAAGTATTTGAAAATATAGACTGCACTAAATGCGCGAACTGCTGCAGAAAGCTCGGGCCGCTATTTAATGAAACAGATATTGAAAAGATGTCGTCTCACTGCGGACTTCGCAGAAAAGATTTTGTTGAAAAATATCTGCGCATGGATGAAGACGGAGATCATGTGTTTAAGTCGATGCCGTGTCCGTTTGCTCTTGAAGACAATCTTTGTTCTGTTTATGAGATACGACCGCGGGCTTGCCGTGAATATCCGCATACCGACGAAAAAAATATGCAGCCTAAACTTGCCCGTCTAGCTCAGAATACGCTTTATTGCCCGGCTGCGTATCTGATATCTGAAAAGCTGATTGAACGTTGCGGCTGATTCGATAAAATATTTGACGCCTTTACGTATTTTCATAAAACTGATCACAAGCGAGGATTTATGTACGTGATTGCGCCTTCGATACTTTCTGCCGATTTTTCCCGTCTGGGAAAAGAGTGCGAAGATGTTATTTCAGCCGGCGGCGACTGGATACATTTTGACGTCATGGACAATCATTATGTTCCGAACCTTACTATAGGACCGCTTGTATGTTCATCGCTGAAAAAATACGGGATAAAGGCTCCGATTGATGTTCATTTGATGGTAAAACCATGCGACAGTCTTATCGGAGATTTTGCAGAATCCGGTGCAGACTGGATAACTATACATCCTGAATCAACTGAGCATCTTGACCGTTCACTGCGTCTTATCAAAGACTCGGGATGCAAAGCCGGAGTATCGTTGAATCCGTCAACATCACCCGATTGTCTTGATTACATAATTGATATTGTCGACATGATTCTTGTCATGAGCGTTAATCCCGGTTTCGGCAAACAAAAGTTTATAGATTCTTCGATTGCCAAGATTAAAACCGTGCGCGAGAAAATAAAAAATTCCGGCAGGGACATCCGTCTTGAAGTTGACGGAGGAATAACCGCATCGAATATCGCAATGATAGCCGCAGCGGGAGCCGATACGTTCGTTTCAGGATCGGCAATTTTCGGTTCTTCTTCATATTCCGAAGCAATCGGAATGATGAGAAAAGCTCTTAAAGCTTAACCCCAAGTTTCATAAAAAGACCGGCTGGAGTTATTTCACGGATTTCGGCAGTGCTTTCCCCGTATACGCTGATTATGAAATCGTCTATTATGACGCATGTTGTTTTTCCCTTATCAAGCGATAAAACCGAAAAAGAATTCAGTCCGCCAGCGAGGCCTCTTCCTGTAAATTTCAAATAGGCTTCCTTTTTTGTCCATATTTCATAGAAGACTTTGCTTGAAAAATTTCTTGAAGAAAGATATTCGTTTTCATCTGAAGTAAAAAAGCGCGATGAAATTTCTTCAAATGACGCTTTTCTGTTAATGTTCTCAGCATCAATTCCGCATTCGTAATCTGATATAACCGCGGCACATAATCCTTCTGTATGGCAGTATGAGAATTTAATTTTTTCATTTGGAAGAAACGGTTTTCCGTGCGCGGATCTTTTTATTTCATACGGCGGAATAATTGCAGCTTCAGATAGGGCAAATGCGAGAAGGGCGGATGTCATCCTTTTCATGCTGCGCAGAGCATTGTTTGCGGTTGATTCTATCTCCTGGTGATAGCTGTCGCAAAAAAAAGGCGGCATTTCGAAACCGCCGCCTTTATGTCTTATGTAATACGCTTTTATCATATGAACAGATTGAGACTGCTTGACTCGGTTTCGTTGAGATATGCCGCTACGCCGCCGATCGTAACTCCGTCAATCAAGTCTTCTCTTTTAACTCCCATTACATCCATTGACATCTGACATGCCATAAATTCAATATTGTTCGTGAGGGCAGACTGAATCATTGCTTCGAGAGAATCAATGTTTTTTTTCTTCATCCTCCATCTTATCATCTTCGGACCCATGCCTGCCATGTTCATCTTCGATAAATCGAGTTCACCGCTTCCCTTCGGCATCATGAATGAAAACATTTTCGAGAAGAAATCTTTCTTGGATCTTGATTTGCGTTTTTTGATAACGTTCAGTCCCCAGAATGTAAAAAATATGGTCACCTTCTTGCCTGTGCTTGCTGCTCCGTTTGCGATTACAAAAGCGGCGATAGCCTTGTCAAGATCATCAGAAAAAACTACAATTGTTTTATTGTCTCTACTGCCGCTTATAGAAGATTTTGCTCCCTTTTGTATGCGGGCAGTGACGATACCTTTTTCATTATCTACTGAAAGAAGTGTGTTTTTTGTCATCAGGCACCATGCGCCGACATCGCGCATGAAACCTTCATCTGTTGCTCTTATTGTTAAAATATCTCCGCTTGATAATTTCTCTATTTCTGATTTCAGCCGCATAACAGGACCCGGACACTGAAGTCCGCAGGCATCAACTGTGAAAGATTTTCCTTCAGCAGTGGTATTGTCTTTTGTTTTTTCGCCTGAATCATTTCCTGTCCATTCCTGGGTTATTCCGTCTTCGATCTTTTGTGATGCAGTTGAATATAACTTGTATCCGCCTGAAAGATTATAAACGTTTTTGAATCCTTTGTTTTTCAATATTCTAAGCGCAACATATCCTCTCAATCCTACCGCGCAGTAAAGCAGTATGTTTTTGTCCTTGCTGACATCATCAATCCTTGAACGGAGAGAATCAATCGGAATGTTGATTGAATTCATAATCGAACCGAGCTCGTATTCTGCCGGAGTTCTTACATCAATTATTTGCCAGTCTGAAGGATAAATGCTTTTTACATCATTCCATGAAAGAGTTTGAACTTCACCTTTTACTATATTTTCTGCTGTGAAGCCCGCGATGTTCACAGCGTCTTTTGCTGAAGAATAAGGCGGTGCGTATGCATGTTCAATGTTTCTTAGATCGGTGACTGTTCCGTTCATCCCCATCACAGCCGCAATCATGTTTATCTTTGATTCGACATTATCATAGCCTGTTATTTGTGCTCCAAGGATTTTTCCGTTGTCAGGATCGAAAACAAGCTTGATTGTCATGGTAGTCGAGCCAGGGTAATATGACGCATGAGAAGCGCTGATTGTTATTGAACTTTTGCATTTGATAGATTGAGCATTTAGAAATTTTTCAGAAAGACCGCATGAAGCAATAGTAAGATCAAAAACTTTTGCTATTGCCGTTGCAATCGAACCTTTGTATTTCTCCGTATTTCCGAACGCTATATTGTTAGCGGCGATTCTTCCCTGCTTGTTCGCAGGTCCTGCGAGAAATACTGGCAGGGGTTTATTCGTTACCGGACTTGTGAATATTACTGCGTCACCGACAGCATAAATATTTTCGTCATTTGTGCGCAGAAATTCATCAACGATAATTGCGCCCCTATCGCTGAGATTAATGCCGGAAGTCCGCAGAAATGCGGTGTCAGGTTTTATTCCTATTGAAAGAATTATCATGTCGGAAACAATTTCTCTGCCGCTCGCGAGCCTTGCCGAAACGGAATTTCCGTTTCGTGAAAATGAAGCTATGCCGTCGCCGAGAAAAAGATCTACACCTTTGGTTTTGATGTGATGATGGGCATATGCCGCGATTTCGTAATCAACAGGCGTCATTACCTGATCAGCCATTTCGACGATAGATACTTTTATTCCGAGTGCGTGAAGATTTTCGGCCATTTCGAGACCTATGAAGCCGCCTCCGATTACAATTGCAGATGTTGGCCTGTTATCATTTATGTATTTTTTGATTTTATCTGTGTCGGGAACACTACGCAAGGTGAAGATTGCCGGATCATTAATTCCGTCAATCATGGGTTTTATGGGTTCGGCTCCCGGAGAAAGAACCAGTTTGTCATAATTTTCTTCGTATGTTTTTCCGGATGATTCCTTTACTGTGACTGTTTTCTTATCTCTGTTTATTGATATGACTTCTGATTTTATTCTGACGTCTACATTGAATCTTTTGAAAAACGATTCAGGAGTCTGAACGAAGAGCGATTCGCGTTTTTCAATTGTTCCGCCGATGTAGTAGGGAAGTCCGCAGTTAGCGTATGAAATGTAATCTCCGCGTTCAATAATTATAATTTCGCTTTCTTCATCGATTCTTCTGAGGCGTGCCGCAGTTGTTGCTCCTCCGGCAACGCCGCCGATAATTAAAAATTTTGACATAAACCACCTCGATTCAATATAGCATCGAGGTCGGGAAAATAAAATATTAATTTAGTTTTTCAGAAGATATTTTTCGGTTGTGCGTATGCCGATCAGTCCAAGAGGTGCCGTAAAAAGAATGGAAATTACCGCAATTGAAAGTATTGTATCACCGCCTTCGATTCCGTAACTCAAAGCAACACCGCCGAGTGCCGCCTGAACGGTAGCTTTCGGAATATAAGCGATCATACAGAAGATTCTTTCTTTCATAGTGAGATTAGAAAACGCCGTCGCGATGAAAACTCCGATAGATCGGAAGATTAGTCCGATAGTTATCGCGATGAGAGACTGGGGTCCTGCCGTGAACGCGGTTTCAATATCAAGAGAAAATCCGATGAGAACGAATAGAATAATTTCTGCGAAGATCCAGATTTTGGATAATTTAGCAGAAAGTTCATGCGCAATTTTTTCATGCATTTCGAGAATGATGAAACCGCAGGTCATGACTCCCAGAAGTGCTGCGAAATGGAGAGCATCACCGAGACGTACGAGGGCTGTTGCGAAAATAAGCACTATGAGAACCTTCTCTGTTGCCCGCACGGATGAATGATACTTTTTGAAAAATAATGAAAGGAGAAATCCGCATATGATTCCTGAGGCGATTCCTGCTGTAACTGATAAAGGCACCGATACTATTGTTTTGATGATATCAGGAGAAGTTCCGCGTGAAAGCCCCAGAAAAACTGAAAAAATGGTTATCGCGAAAACATCATCGATTGAAGCTCCTGCTAAAATAATAGTTGGAACATCGTTTTTTTTGCCTCTGCCGTTTTCCTTTAGGTTCAGCATTGAAGGAACGATGACTGCTGGAGATACGGCGGCAAGCATGAATCCTGTAAGTCCGCTGACTTCGTAACTGAAACCGAAAAGAATATGGAAAAGAAAAGTGAGTGCCGATCCTTCGATTATGCACGGAACGAATGACATGAGAATGGCGGTTTTTCCGACTTTTTTAAGAGCCGATTTGCTGATGCCGAGTCCTGCACGTGAAAGAATTACAATCAGTGCGAAAGATTTTAAAAACGGTGAAAGCTCCCAGAGAATATCCGGTGAATTGTCTTTGATAAAAACAGAACAGAGAATGCCGAATACGACCATTCCGAGAACTGCAGGAAGTTTGATTTTCGAAAACAGTTTCGAGAAAATCCACCCGCCGGCAAATATGATAACGAAGATAAGGTTTAAGTTGATATCCATTAATTGTTTCTATTTCGCGAATATAGTCAGAAGTGTTATAACAGATGCGATGATTGTGAAACCTGCGCTCATCATCCACATCATCATGGTGAATTTTTTGCTCATGTCGTCAAACCGTTTGTCTACTGCTGTAAAACGTACATCCATTTGTTTTTGTACAGCTTCAAAGCGGGTGTCCATGTTTTTCTGTATCATTTCGAAGCGCTTGTCGACTGCAGTAAAACGTTCGTCCATTTGTTTCTGAACAGCAGAGAACCGTTCATCCATCTGTTTCTGCATTGCTTCGAAGCGTTTGTCAACCTGTTCGAAGCGTTTGTCAACCTGTTCGAAGCGTTTGTCAACCTGTTCGAAGCGTTTCTCAACTTGTTCGAAACGCTTATCCATCTGGACGAAGCCGAACTGTATCGTTTCATTCTGTTTTAGAAATAATTCGCGCTGGCTTCTGAGTTCTTCTTCGATGCGCGTCATGCGTTCAATTAGCTGAATGTCATAGGGACGAAGCTGAACGATATTACTTTTAGCGCTGAATCGGTCAAAATTTGATTCAATGTATGAACCTATCTGTTCGAGCTGTTCTTTTGTCAATTCCATTGCTACGCTCATTTTTCACCTCAATCTATTCCTGATTATTGGCTGTGTCAATAATATATACGTTGTTTTCGCCGTTATTTTCATTAAATTATCAAAAATTCAGAAAATGAAATAATTAATATGAAAATGTATTCCGATTGCTGCGGCATGGGAGTTATATCTATTGTAAATTGCTAAACATGTCTTGACTTGGAAGTCAGGTCGACAATTTCTCTCTTATAATGTTTTATAATGATATAAGAATATGACATTAAAAAAAAGAAAGGGTGATTGATGTGCTTAAAAAAAGAATTAAGATTGTAATTTTGTTGTGTCTATTTGCTGCTTTTTCGTTTACTGAACTTTCTGCTTTTGGAATCGGCAGTTTTATTGCGGGCTCAAGTGCGGCAGGGTCAACCGATAAGGAAGAGCAAAGCGATCCAATTCTCGGTCCGGATAATGATTTCAGTAAGCATGAACATTCAAGTTATAAGAAACTGCGTTTTGGTTTGTTTGTGGATACTGATCCTAATCCTGATAGTAAAAGTTTCAGGTTAATTGCCGGTTTTGGATTTGGCGAAATAGAAAAAAAGAAAAGACGGACGGAATATTTTCCTGACGGTTCTACTGAAGTTACTTATTCGAATAAAACTTACAATGTTTTGGAATATTTTAATGTTACCGGATGCGGATATGTTTCGATTTTTAAATCCGGCGGTTTCAATTTCTGCGTCGGCCCCCAGTTTACGGCATCATATTCAACTGAAAAAAAAGTCAGTTACAGCGATTTTTGTTTTGGTTTGGGAATTTCAGCAAGTACGAGATATTTTATTACTGAAAGTGTTTACTGCACGGCCGACTTGGGTCTAAACGGTTTATATTCGGTTAACGGAGATATCGATCTTCTTTACGGAGAAGTTACTGTTTTATTCGGACTTGCGGTGAAGATATAATTTCCCCGCACAGACCGGTCAGACTCACGTCAAATAAAAGATTTGACACAGAGGTGTTTCAGTTGGATTTTTCCATAGAGGTGACGGATGGAATGCAGCTGCGGCGGTGCGGTAACAGAAGGCAAAAGCAGTTACCGTGTCAGCGAAGACAATTTCTGCTTTATTCTTGATAATATACCGGCTTATAAATGCACCAGGTGCGGTAAGGTTCTTTTCAGCGATGAAACTGTTGAAAAGATTCAAAAGCTTGTCGGCAGAATTAAACGCGATTCTTCAGAAATAGTAACCGGGCGTCCTTCCGTTAATCTATATAATTATTGACCGAGGTTTTAATGAGAGTCAGATTTGCCCCAAGCCCGACGGGTTTTCTTCATATAGGAAACGCGAGAACAGCTATTATCAACTACATCATAGCGAAAAAACACAACGCAGAATATCTTTTGCGTGTTGAAGATACTGACATGGAACGCAGTTCAAAAGAGTCGGAAGAATCAATCATAGCCGATCTTAAATGGCTCGGCATTGAATGGACAGAAGGACCCGATATAGATAAAGGTCATGGTCCGTACCGTCAGAGCGAGCGTTTTGAAATATATCAGAAATATACAGACAAGCTTCTTGCAGAAAAAAAAGCATATCACTGCTACTGTTCTCAGGAAGAACTCGATGCCGAGAGAGCCGAATCTGAAGCGAAGGGTATTCCTTTCACATATAAGCGCACATGTCTCAATCTTTCAGAAGAAAAGAAAAAGCAGTATGAAGCAGAAGGCAGAAAGCCGACAGTCCGTTTTAAAGTCAATGACGGTGAAAAAATCGAAATAGAAGACGGAATTAAAGGCAAAGTCGTATTTGAGTCAGACAATATCGGCGGAGATTTTATAATTGTAAGAAGCGACGGAGTTCCAATCTATAATTACATAGTCGTTATCGACGATCTTCTCATGGAAATAAGCCATGTTATCAGAGGCGAGGATCATCTTCCTAACACTCCGAAGCAGGTTATGATTGCCCGCGCTTTGGACATGCCGACACCGAAATACGCGCATCTTCCGCTCGTTCTCGGTCCCGACAAAAAGAAGCTTTCGAAGCGTCACGGAATCACTTCAGTGGATCTTTACAAGCAGGAAGGCTATCTTCCTGAAGCTCTCATGAACTATATTGCAGTTCTCGGCTGGTCGAGTGAAAGCGGAGAAGAAATTCTTCCTCTTGAAGAAATCATCCGTCAGATCGATATAGACAGACTTGGAAAATCGAGTGCCGTTTTTGATTTCGTTAAACTCAAATGGATGAATGCCGCTTATATAAGAAATTATGATCTCAAAAAAATTACTTCGCTCTTCAAACCGTTTATTGAAAAAGCGGGATACGATCTTTCTAAATTCGATGAAGATTATATTGAAACAATCATTGCGTCCGTGAGAGGAAACTGTGAACTTCTTTCCGACATCGCGAAACTTTTTCCTATATTCGCGGAAGATGTTCCTACTGCTGATGAAGAAGCTACTGCTATGATTGCTTCTGCTGAAGGCAAAACTGCTTTAACTGCAGCGAAAGAGCTTATCGATTCGGATGAAATAAATTCTGATAATTTCACAGAAATTACCAATATGATAAAAGCAAAGACCGGTCTGAAAGGCAAGAATCTTTTTATGCCGGTAAGGGCTTTGCTTACTTCGGTTCTTCACGGACCCGATCTTGCCGAGATGCTTAAACTGATAGGTTTTGAAAAAATTAAAATGAGGATCAATTCCGCTTATGAAAAGAATTGCGTTTAGTTTTGTTTTTTTATTTTCCTTGGCTCTGACAGCAGCGGATGAACCGGAAGGCTTTTTCCCGAAGGGTACTTATAAGTATTCCGTTTCCATGGAAAAGGAAAATTCATTTGAATCGCTCGGCACTGCTGTTTTCACTATGAAAGAAGAAGACGGGATGTTTGTCTCGGATTCAGTCATAAAGTTCAGCATCAATGGTGTTGAAATGAATATGAATCAGACAATTACAGAGAAGAAGGATTTTTCTCCTGTAAAATCAGTTTCAGAAACTATTGTGCAGAAAGGGGATTTTTCAACTAAGTCGCTGATCGAAATATCTTTTAACGGCAAAGAGATACGTATGATTGACGACGGAGAGGAAAGGCTTATTACTCCGTCAAAGAAGTTTTATTTTGGTTCGGATATTCTGACTCATCAGATGATAAAAAGCAAATTCCAAAAAGGCGCCAAACATACGGCTGTCGTTCTTGATCCTTCGCTTGATTCCGAAGGTTTTGCGAGCATGACCATTGAGTCGCTTGGTAAGGAAAAAGTCAGCTACAAGGGAACGGATATTCTTCTTAACAAGCTCGTCATGAAGTTTAAGGATTTCAATGAAACGGTGATTTACTGCGACGATGCCGGAATAAATTACATAATTAAATATGAGATAATGAATATTAAGGTCAAAATGGTTCTTGACAAATGAGAAAAATTCTTTTTCTGCTGTTTCCGCTTGCTGTCTTTTCGGCTACTTTTTCAGAAAAATTTTCGGTAATCAAACCTGAAGGCGAATGCGATATGGCGGATGCAACGGAGTTTGAACTTTCAAGCGACAACGAATTTTTCGCGGTTGATGAAACATCAAATCAGAAGATAACGGGAATGAAGTTTGAAGGTAAGACCAAAACTTATTATATCAAAACAGGAATTAACCGTTCATTCCCTAAGCTTCCGGATAATTCCATGATTGAAAATACGCCGCTACTCACAATAAATGATCAGCAGATAGCGGAAACAGCAAAGAATTGTCTTGGTTCTGACGATCCTGTGCGTGCGGTAAAAGATTCTGTCTTTAAGATTATAGTGAAGAAGACGTCCGGTTTTCCTATCCTTAAGGCTAAAGATATTCTGAAGCTGAAGGCTGGAGACTGTACCGAACATGCAGTTCTTACAGGGGCGGTTTTAAGAGCGATGAAAATTCCTGCTGTGGGTGTTGCCGGAGTTGTTTATGCGAAAGAATTCGGTAAACAAAAGGATGTATTCGTTTTCCATATGTGGTGCGAAGCTTATTACGGAGGTAAGTGGATCATAGTCGATTCAGCACTTCCATTTAATGACAGCCCGAATCAATATATTGCACTTTCGTATCACAATCTGAAAAAGCACATGCCGCCGCCGATTGATTTCGCATCGAGAATGGAAAAACTCAAAAACTTCAGAATAAAAGCTATTAGATGAAAACACATAAATTGTTTCTTGCTCCGTGTGCGGATCTTACGACTCCGGCACTCAGGAGAGAAATACGCAGATTATCGAAAGACGTCATTCTTTTTTCGGAAATGATAAGCGCATCTTCGCTTATGCGCGGAGGACTCCGCAACGACTATCTCGTTAAAAAACATGAATTTGATGATCCGATTTCTTTTCAGCTTATCGGAAATGATCCGGCCATTATGGCTAGAGCGGCGGAAAAACTCGAAGAGAACATGCTGTATTCTGTTGATATCAATATGGGATGTTCTGCTCCGGAAATACGCGCGAGAGGCTGGGGTTCGGCGCTTATGGCGGATCGTGTTCTTGCCTCAAAGATTGTTCGCGAATGCAGAAAAAAAGTTAAAACACTTTCTGTCAAATGCCGTGCGGGTTTCGAAAGAAGCGATTATGATAATCTTTTTTCTTTTGTAAAAATGCTGAAGGACGAAGGCGCGGATTTTGTTTCACTTCATCCCAGAGCATCGGATATGGCTTTTAAAAGAAGTGCTGACTGGTCACTTACTGAAAGACTCGTTGCCGAGAAAATAATTCCCGTGATCGGAAACGGAGACATTAAAACGGCAAAGGAAGCTCTTGTGAGGCTGGAATCTTCACCTGAGGGAATAATGATCGGAAGAGCTGCCGTAAAGATGCCGTGGATTTTTGCAGAAATTGATGCTGTATCGGAATCAAAATCCTATTCAGTCAATATTGAAGATTCTGCTATTAATATTTTATCCGGTATTGAAGAGCTCCTTCCTGTTGAAATAAGAGAAAGCAGAATATTGAAATACTGTGTCTATTTCTGTCAGAATCTCAAGTTCGGACACGCGCTTTTTACGGAGATACGAAGAAATCCTTTTTCTTCTGCTGAACTGATAAGAGCTTATTTTGAAAGAAATCCCGTTGAAAGAATAATCGATAAATAAAAAAAGACGCCGGAATTAACCGGCGTCTTTTAGTTAAACAGGCAGGGCTGCTTTTTCTTTTTTGTTGGAGTCGAGAAAGCGGATATCTTTTGCAATCAGTTTTATTCTCGAACGTGATTTTCCGTCTTCGCCCTCCCATCTGTCCTGGCGCATCGCTCCGCTGACGAGAAGCCTTATTCCTTTGTGAATGTTGTTTGAGCAGAAATCAGCAAGGTTTCCCCATGATTCGATGTCAATAAATGAAACCTTCGGATCGCCGCCTCCTTCCGAATGATGGCGTACGGTTAGTGCGAAATTGCAGACATTTTTGCCTGTCTTTGTGTGTTTCAGCACCGGATCATTTGTTGTAAATCCTTCCACTGTTGCCGAATTTGAGATGCTCATGTAATTACTCCTATAATTAGTATTATAGTCTATTACGAATTTATGAGTAATTTTTTCGTGAAAAATACCGATTTATCTGATAAGTGATAATTTTTTTTTCGGGGGATAAATGAAAAAAACCGGATTATATACGGCATTACTCGCATTATTCGCAGTATCTTGTGTTACGGGCGGAATGAGTGTTTATACTTTTCCTAACGGAGACAAATATACAGGCCAGATGCTCAGAGGAAAACGCAATGGTAAGGGAACGGTTGTTCATGCTACCGGTGCGGTTTACGAAGGGAGATGGTTCGACGACAAAAGGCACGGTTACGGAGTGATGACTTTTTCCGACGGATCAAAGTATGAAGGTAAATGGAAAGCTGATCTTCGTTCAGGCTCGGGAAAAATGAAATACGCAAACGGCGATTTTTACGATGGCTCATGGTCTAATGATAAGCGTAACGGAAGAGGTGAATACCGTTCATCCGACGGAGCAGTTTACAAGGGACTCTGGAAGGATGATGAATTCAGCGGAAAAGGCGTTTTGACCCTGGCCAACGGCGATAAATATGAAGGATTTTTTGCTAAGAATAAATTCGAAGGATTTGGTAAATATCAGTTTAAATCAGGCGGCTATTATAACGGCCCCTGGAAAAACGGATATTATAACGGAAAAGGTAAAGAATATTATACTGACGGTTCAATTTATACGGGAGACTTTGTTGACGGAAAAAGAAGCGGAAACGGTGAAATGAAGCTCAAATCAGGTGAAAAGTATATAGGTCAATGGAAGGACGGCTTCAGAAACGGAACCGGATCCGAATATGACTCTGCCGGGAAACTGGTCAGAAAAGGCCGTTTTGTTAATGATTCATATGTTTTGACTGAATAATAAAAATTTGTTGATAAATTTTGTGGAACAATTTCTGTTTCATTGAGGGAAAAATATGAAAAAAATCGTTGTTTTATTTGTTTCGGTGTTTTGCTTCAATCTTTTTGGTCTCAATGTAGATGTAAATGAGCTTAAAAAAGGAAAGAAAATTGATTTTATAAATTATACCGGCGCCGGAAGAAATGATCCGACATCGGCTGTACGCGGCATTGGTTCCTCGCTTGCAGATAAAATGAATTCTGCTGATGAAGCTCGTTTTATGATGAAATATTCCGTTAAACGTGTAGTTTCGGATAAAGAGCCTGAAAAGCTTTCAGCGGAGATTTTTTCGATTCATAAAGATGCCCAGGTCGATCATGTTAACAATATACGAAAAATTCTTTCAGCATATTTCGAAAAACGTTTCGGTTACAATAAGGACGAAGCATACGCACTCGCTGTTTTTTCAACATATTACAATGCTGTTTACCGTGGAAATGTTGATTATCTCAAAACAGTATATAAGACTGAAGTAATGAAAAATATCAACGCTGCTAATGCCGGACTTGCTGTCAGATATGACGAATGGCCCGGAAAAACCAAAATTCTGATTCCTCTAAGCGAAGGGGCTTCGGGAACTATTGATCCGGATGAAATATCAGGTAAAGACGTTATTAAAGAAGTCCGCAAAGATGACGGAAATATCGAACCGCGTAAAACGGTAGTTGAGATTAAAGAAAAGCAGATAGAAAAAGAGAAGCAGGAAATTGAGAAGGAAAAAAAGCGCATTGAAGAAGAAAAAAAGATAAATGATGAAAAGAAGAAAAAAATAGAAGATGATAAGAAGAAAATTGAAGAAGAAAAAAAGAAAATTGTTGAGAAAGATAAAGAAATAGAAAATAAGAAAAAGGAAAATGCTAAGATAACTGATCCTGAGAAGAAAAAACAGGAAGACAAGAAGATAGAAGACGAAAAAAAGAAAGTTGATCAGGCAAAAGAAGAAGTTAAGAAAAAGGAAGAAACTGTTAAGCAGGAAGAAAAGAAAAATGAGCAGCAGGTTACTGATAATAAAAAGAAAGAAGAAGATGTAAAGAAAAAGGAAGATGAAGTAACCAAGAAAGAAGAAACAGTTAAGGAAGAAAAGAAAGAGATCGCGAATGATGAATTGAAAAAAGACGTAAAAAAAGGCGATCCGAAAGCAGTAGATAAACTCAATGAGAAAGAGAAGGACCTTGCTAAAAAGGAAGAAGAACTTAAAAAGAAGGAAGAAGCTCTAAAGAAGAATCAGGCTGACAGAAACGTTATCGGAGATAAGATCTACTATCTTAAAATACGTGAATTCTTAAGAAACGGAAATTATAATAATGATCTCTGCATGATTGATGCGGCAAACCGCAAGATACTTTTTAATTCAAACATTCCTAATATCAGCGGAAGTAAATATGACCTTTTTGCCGAAGGCATTGTTGTCATTACAAGGGTTGATAATGAATATACTGAACATCGTTTGACGCTTGTTGACAAGGAAAAACTGACATCTCTGAAAACAGGCACGGATAATATCTTTCACAGAAGTTTTGTTGAAATACGAGACGGATTTATTTTCGCGATAGTTAAGGATAAGGATCAGTATTTTCTCGGCCGTTTTGACAAGGATTTGAAACTCACTGCCAAATCCGAAAGACGTATAGCTCAGGATACATTTTTGACTTTTTACGGTGATTTTGTTTATATTAACAGTGAGGATAAGAAAATTCTTGTTCTTAACAAGGCCGATCTTAAATTTGTTGATGTGATTGATCCGACAAAAATTTCTAGTAAGTAGATTAAAGGATAATGAAATGAAAGCAGCATGTTTTACCGTCGCGGCAATGGATTATTTTCCTCAAAGAAATGAATACTTTGCGGGCGGTAACTCGCTGAATCAATCCATACGTTTCAAGGATCTCGGCAATGAGACCGCGTTTATAGGCGCAGTCGGAACGGATGATGCCGGAGAAAGAATTTATTCTCTTTTTCTTCGAAAGAACGTCGATGTTTCGCATCTCTACCGGATACAGGGTCCCACGGCTTCAAACGAAATTGTTAATGACTCGCGCGGTGAACGCTTCGGAGTTGAAGGCGCTTGGAATAACGGAGTTTACGGAGATTTTATGCTTCGCGAGTCGGATTGGGAATTTATTTCAGGCTTTGATGTCTGGTCTACTCATGCAAATAACCCGAATTATGCCGAAACTTTGCGCAGAAAAACAGAAAAGAATTTTCTTGCAGTTGATTTTCTTCATTTCGATACATATGATCTTCTTGAAGCCGGATTTAATTCTATTGATATAGCTTATTTCGGAGGCACAGAAAAACAGAGTCCGGAGCTGTTGAAATTCTCAGAGAAGTTTTCCGGCATTATCGTTTTGACTCTCGGCAGTGACGGAAGCATTGCCTTCAGCAGAGGTAAAATGTTTAAGCAGAATGCTTTTGAAATTGATAAGGTAATCGACACTACTGGATGCGGCGATGCATTTCAGGCATCTTTTACGAATGAATACTTCCGATCGAAGAATATTGAAAAAGCATTGCTCGAAGGCGCTTCTGCCGGAAGAGAAGCTGCTGAAAGTTTCGGCGGCGTTCCCTGGTTATGATTTTAATTGACCCGGATAATAAGTTTTGCTTAATGTCTTCATGGATAAAACAACTCAAAATATAAAAGCCTATAATAAAAATGCCTCAAAGTTCGCTTCAAGATTTGCGGATTTCGAACCATATCTCAATGCTATGGATGATTTTTTAAAATTGCTGAAAGACGATTGTTCCTGTCTTGATCTTGGATGCGGTCCCGGAAGTTTCAGCTCGCGGATAGCTTTCCGTTTCAACGGCGCAAAAATTACCGGAGTCGATATTTCATCATCGATGATTGATTTGGCAAAAGCAGCTGTTCCAAAGGGTGATTTCAAATGCATGAATATTCTTGAGGCTGAGTTTGATGAAGCTCAATTTGATGCAGTCCTCCTGTCTTTCTGTATAGTTCATCTGGATCGGGATGAAGCAGTATCAATTATTGAAAAATCCTCGTGTTTTCTAAAAAGCGGCGGTTTACTTTATATTTCTTTCATGGAAGGGAAAATTGACGGTTTTGAAAAAACGAGTTTTTCAGATGATGAAATATATTTCCATTATCATAACGAAAATGAAATAATACAGGTTATGGAAGAAAACGGTTTGCGCGCTGTAAAAAGGTTCAGTCAGGATTATGCTGAAGCTGACGGAAGTATTACCAAGGATGTATTTGTTTTTGCGGAGAAAAAATTATGAAGGTAATAGTATTATCTGATAATAGTCCGGATCCCAGTGGATTGCTGACAACAGAGCACGGGCTTTCGTTATGGATTGAATTTGACGGAAAGAAAATACTTTATGATGCGGGTCAGGGTGAAATTTTCAGCCAGAATGCCGCTAAGCTCTCGGTTGATATTTCAGAGGCTGATTTTGCTGTTGTTTCACATGGGCACTATGATCATACCGGCGGACTCGGTTATTTTTTGTCGAACAATACTCAGGCTGAAGTTTTTCTGCACAAAAAAGCGTGGGACAATCATCTTTCTCTGAATACGGGCAAAATACGTCAAATAGGAATGGATAATGAACTCAGAAGGAAATATTCAGACAGATTTGTTGAAATAGAACATGATGTAACCGGATTTCCTTTTTCATTCATTGTTAAAAATGGAAATCACGGCGGATTCCAGCCTTCGGGTAATAAAAATCTTTTAGTTGAAACGGAATCGGGAGTAGTTGAAGACGATTTTTCACATGAATTGATTTTTGTCGCAGATACCGGGGATTCTCTGGCAGTTTTCTGCGGATGCTCTCATCAGGGTGCTGGAAATGCCGTTAAAAGTGTGAATCAAAAATTTCCCGGCAGAAGAATTTCAGCTTTTTTCGGCGGTTTTCACATTTCAAGGCCCCGTGAAGATGAATTATCTGAAGATCGGGAAACGCTTCATCTTTTTGCTGATGAGCTTCTTTCGTTGGGGGTTGAAAAGTATTATACCGGTCATTGCACGGGATTGAAGGGATATGCGGAAATGATTTTGCATATGGGAAACCGCCTGGAAAGTTTCTGTGCAGGTAAAACGTTTACGATATAGTCTGTATCTCGACGTAAATTGCCGGAATTTTCCTTTTTTCGAAAAAAATTAGATTAATTTGTTAATTTTGACTGTTTTACCGCACTACATATATGAGCTGCATCAGCAGTTAATAAATATGTGTATGGAGTCGGTGATGAACAGGAGATCGGTTGTCCGGTGTGTAATAGTTTTTGTTTTAATCTCTATTTTTGTTGTATTTTTGACCTTTATTCTCATGAAGAAATTCGCTTGCACATCGGAAGCGGCAGAATCGTCCGCGGATAACAGTCTGCAGAAAGAAATGAAGTCATCTGTAATTGCAGTTGATTCGAAAAAAGTGAAAACAGTTAAAACTGATAAAAAATCATTTAAAACCGTTAAAAAGGATAAATTCAAAAAGACGTCCGGATTTAAAAACAATGATGAGATTAAACAGGAATACGGTAAAATTGAGACGGTTTATCTATTCAGCGGCGAAGTATATACGGGTGCTGTGATACAGAATGATGCGGAAAAATATACGATTGTAACAGTCGGCGGTGTGATAAATATTCCGATGTCGGAAGTCAAAATAAGGAATATTATAAAGTAGAAAGTCATTAATCGCATCAATTAATCTCAATTAATTTTCATTTATTAATAGTGATTAATTGATGTTAAAAAAAATTTAGAGAAAATACATTTTGTTGATGACATAATGAGACATAATATGTAAAGTTTGTTCACTTTCAACGGGGGAAAATATGTTCAAACTGGAAGAAGACAAACCATTGACTACAGTAATTAAGGTAGTTGGAGTGGGCGGAGCCGGAACAAATGCGGTAAACCGTATGATTTCTACTGGAATGGAGGGTATCGATTTTATTGTAGTAAATACCGATGCTCAACAGCTGAATCAGTCTCTTGCAGTAAACAAAATCCAGATAGGCTCAAAGCTGACCAAAGGTCTCGGCGCCGGTGCTGACCCTGAAGTAGGACGGGGTTCCGCTCTTGAAGATAAAGATAAAATCCAGAAGCTGTTGAAAGGCGCAGATATGGTTTTTGTAACTGCCGGAATGGGCGGCGGAACAGGTACGGGAGCTGCTCCTATAGTTGCCGAAATCGCAAAAGAAACCGGCGCGCTTGTTGTGGGTGTTGTTACGAAACCTTTTCGTGTTGAAGGTAAAAAACGTCTCGAAAGAGCCGATGAAGGTATGCGTAACCTTAAGGAAAAAGTTGATACTGTAATTACAATTCCGAATGATCTTCTTCTTAAAATAATTGATAAAAAAACTCCGATTGAAGAGGCTTTTAAACTAGCGGATGATATTCTCCGTCAGGGTGTCCAGGGTATTTCTGATATAATAATGGAAACCGGTCTTGTTAATGTCGATTTTGCAGATGTTAAAACTGTCATGAAGGAAACCGGAGATGCTCTTATGGGTGTTGGTATCGCTTCAGGTGAGAATAAAGCGAATGAAGCAACAAAAATGGCTATTCATTCGCCTCTTCTTGAGGAAACCAGCATAGAAGGTGCTAAGGCTGTTCTTATAAACATCGCCGGCGGACATGATCTTTCCCTGCATGAAGCAACAGAAGTAACTGAAATGGTTTCGACTCAGGCTGATCCGGAGGCTAATATCATTTTCGGAACGACGATTGATCCTGCTCTTGATGATAAGATCCGCGTTACTGTTATAGCTACCGGCTTTGATAGAAAGAAGAATATGCTTAAATCAAAAGAGACAATTGTCAGAGAAGAAATTCCGCAACAGCTTAAATCAGGCATTAAGAATTATAATGAAAACTATGATAAAAGAATTCCACTCCATTCTTTCCGCAGTGAATATTTCTCATCGCCTTACGGAGAGCAATCTCAGAGAAAAAATGTTGCGAACGATTCGCTGAATCAGGATCTGAATGTTCCTGCATTTATGAGAAGGCTTCAGGATTAAGGATAAAAGGAGGTCTGAAAAACCTCCTTTTTGTTTATTTCTGCTCGATGATTTTAAGTGATGATTTTGCAACTCCGTTTAAGTCGGAGTTTTTGTCGAATAATAGAATAATTTCTGTCCGTTTGTTTTTGTGAATTATAAAATAGAATTCGCTTGCAATCTGTCTTACAAGATCAATTCCTCTTCCTGTTTCGGTTATAATTTTGGAAATATCTTCACCTTTTTCAATGGCGTCATCCAGTTTTTTGCGCTGGGCTAGAACGTTAAACATGCTCTCAAGAATTTTCTGCTTAGAAAGTTTGCCGTTATAATCAGTTATGGAAATTCCGAGCTTTGATTCGCTGTGCCCGAAGCAGACATCGACAAATTTACCTTCTTCAAGAGAAACCGGAAGACGTTTAAGTTTTTCTTCTGTCAGGCCGTGAGCATGATAAACAGCGTTAATAAGCATTTCGTTGAGAATTAAGTTCAGCATTGAAATGTCGGATATCTTGAACTCCCACTCGTTGATGTAATCAGTCACTGTTCTTATTGCAGGAATAATCTGGTTTGAAGCTGTGATCCGTATTTTTTTTAAAACTTTTATTTTCTGGATATAGTTGTCAAGATTAAAGAGGTCTTCTTGATACATAAGTTTTTTTGCGAGTGATATCAGTTCTTCTCCGTTGACAGGCTTGCTGATTATGTTGCCGATGCCTTCGGTGAACACCTTGTCGAAAAAATCCTCCATGTTTCTGTCTGTCAGCATGATGATGGGGAGAAAAGGATAATTCTTCTGAAGATAATAATAGAGTTCAAAAGAGTTATCTCCGGGAAGATCAACTTCTGAAATTATAAGTGAAATGTCCTCTGCTTCAATTTTTGCGATTGCATCAAATGCAGTTGTGCAGGTTTCGGTCTTATATCCCTCCGCAAGAAGTACGGATTGAACCGAATATCGGTAATCGGTAGGATCAACGATCAGTATTTTGCTCATGTTTTAATTTACCTTGTGTCGTTTCAGAGTACAGTAATATCCATTATTTTCAAGCAGAAAACTTAATTATTATCAGTACTTATTTTCATTGTTTTGTTGCAGTTCTCTACTGCTTTATTAAAGTTTATCGTATCTTTTTTTAATTTATAGAAACTTATGAGCAGCAAGCAGTATTCCTCTTCATTTTTGTTTAATTCAATGGCTTTTTTTACGGCATTGATTCCAAGATCTAGTTCAAGGTTTCTTTTTGAATGTATTCCGCCTGAGAGAAAGAGGTTCGCGATATGAAAATATGCCTTATCATTACATGGATTTAGGTAAGTCATTTGACGCAAATATTTTAGTGATGTCCGGTTGTCATTTTTTGATCTAAGAATTGAATCTAATTCAAAGTATAGTCTTTCATCGGCCGGGTTGGCAGATATTCCGCGTTTTAGAATTTCAATTGCGTCTTCAATTTTGTTTTTAGCACGTAGATTTCTTGCTTCATTAAGGGAGGAGTCGCTTATTGTAATATTATTATTTTTTGCTTTATCGAAATAGTATGCAGCTTCGTCCATTCTTTTAGATAAATAGAGCAGTCTGGCCATGCCGAGCAGAGCCCTTGTATTGTCATTATGTATTTCAAGGGATTTTAAGTAAAGTTTTTCAGCAATTGAATTGTTTCCATAGTAATCTTCGATATCGGCAACTGCATTAAGTATTTCGTACTGATTCGGATTGATGTTGAGGGAATCATTGAAAAGTTTTTTTGCTCCCCGCCTGTTTTCTTTTGCAAGACTTATGAATGCCAGGTAATTTAACGACATATATGCTGACGGATTAATCCGCAGGGCCATTTGAAGTGATTCTTCCGAGAAAGAATACATTTTTTCGTTGTATTGAATTATTCCGCGTCTTTCATAATAAAGAAAATCTTCTTCAGCATAAAAAGATCTGCAAAAAACTGACACAAGAATTAAAAATGTTATAAATTTTGTTGACAGAAAACGCCTCTAATTTATAAAAGTAATCGTTCATGTATTGGAGCGGTCAGGTAGCTCAGTCGGTAGAGCAGAGGACTGAAAATCCTCGTGTCGGCGGTTCGATTCCGTCTCTGACCAATAGCTCCAAAATGCATGCAGCCTTTCCTTTTCCTCCTCAAAATCATTCATTATTTAATTGCTTTTTTTATTCAATGCAATAATAATTTTTTATGTTCTTTAACTTTTGTGTAATAAAATTGATGGACACTTGAGCGTCATATTTTATATCTGTTAAGAATGGAGCTAGGAGCAATGTCGACAACTACTACTGTAAAAAAGACCATGAAAAAAAACAGAATAAAGAAGAAAACAAATCTTCTAAAGCTTTATTCTGTGATGAATAAGCTCACCCACGACGCTGTTGATAAAGAAGTCGTTAAGCGCTTTAAAATATTAATAGATTCTTCCGATGAGGATTTTACAAAATCGGAAGTTGACGGCATTATAAAGCATCACCAAAACATTGATTTATCTCATTATCACGAAGGACTTCAGCCATATATCCGTCATTACGTATTTATGGCAAAGAGAAAAGTTAAGTAATGTCTTCCAAATATGTTGTAATAATATGCGATGGAATGAGTGATTTTCCGATGGAAGAATTCGGCGGAAAAACTGTTCTTGAATACGCTGCAACTCCAAATATGGACAAGCTTGCAGCTATGGGTTCGAGCGGACTCGCTAAAACTGTTCCCGACGGTATGACTCCCGGAAGTGATATTGCGAATCTTTCAATATTCGGATATAATCCGCGAAAATTTTTTACAGGGAGAGCGCCTCTTGAGGCTATCAATCTGGGTCTTGAACTTGGTGAAAAAGACGCAGCTTTCAGATGTAATATACTTACGCTTGAAAACGGCTGTATGAAGGATTTTTGCGCTGATCATATTGATACCGCCCTTTCTTCTGTTATTATTGATGAATTTAACCGCCAAAACTGTAATTCTGATTTTGAATTTTATACAGGTGTATCTTACCGGAATATTTTCATTTGGAGAAATTATCCATACAAGGATATTACAACAGCGACTCCTCCTCATGATATTCAGGGAAAAGATATTTCTTCATTTCTTCCGTCCGGAAGCGGTTCGGAGGAAATACTTTCTTTGATGAAGAAATCCGAATCGGTTATTGCTTCTTCTGTTGTTAAAGAAGCTATGAAGAAATATAAGGGTGATCCTGTTTCTTTCTGGATATGGGGCGGCGGAAGAAAACCCGCTTTAACAAAATATTCGGACAGATTTTCTCTTAAGGGCGTGACTATTTCTGCAGTTGATCTTATCAATGGAATAGGAAGGGCAGTCGGTCTTGATCCGGTTAAGGTCGAAGGCGCAACAGGATATATTGATACTAATTATAAAGGAAAAGCTGATGCGGCTCTTGAAGCTCTAAGAAGCGGCAGCGATATAGCTTTTATTCATCTGGAATCACCTGATGAATCAGGTCATGAAGGAAACTCTGAGCACAAACTTAAATCAATTCAGGACATCGATTCATTGATAGTTGGTCCTGTTTATGAAGCTTTATCTTCAGAGTTTACTGATTATTCAATTATCATAATGCCGGATCATTCAACCCCCCTTAAAGTCAGGACTCATACTCCTGAACCGGTGCCTTTCCTTATTTATTCTTCTAAAGGAATTTCGGGATCAGAAAAATTTAAAACCGTTGATTCTTTTTCTGAAAAGAATTCCGCATCAACAGGCTTATATTTCGATGATGCTTCTGTTATCGTTGAAGCGATGATTCGGAATACTCTCTAAGCATCAAAATGATTCTTGCATTATTAAATTAAGCGTGTATAATTTACCTACAGGCTCATTGCCTATTTTTTCTGTTTTAAATACAGGATAGAATATGAATTTATTAATGCAATCCCTTACTTTCACTGCAGTGAATACCTTTGCGGTATTCTGTCTCTATCTTTATGTCTATTTTTCAGACAGACAGGATTATCTTAAATTCTGGGTAATATCATGGTTCTTATATCTTGTAAATCTAGTATTTGCTGCTTTAAATTTGTGGGGATTCGGATTAAGTATTTTAGGATCACTTGAATCGGTTTTTCTTATTTTAAGCGCATATTTTCTTGCAGAAGGTGTTCTTTCCTTCCTTAAATGCAGTCTGCCAAGAGCAGCAAGGCTCATGGTTTTTATAATAATTCTTTGGATGATTGTTTCTACATTTTTATTTTCCAACCATTCTTCATCCGTTCCTTCTCCTGGTTTTATTTTTCTTTCAGCAGTATATGCAGGAATCGGGATAATGTATATCTCATACATGGATGAGTCATCGCCGGCTCGCTATATAGTTGGCGTATCGTTTTTAATTCTGGCTGTAATCAAGTCAGATTTTATGATTTTCGGTGATTCTATCAATTTACTTTCTGTAAAATACGGAATAATCGGTCTTTTGAATTTGTTTATAGCATTGGGTATGATGATCATTTATTATCAAAAGATGCGTGAAAAGGTTGAAAAGAGTGAAGATAAATACAGAAAAATATTTGAATCAGGAAACGCGGTAAAATTTCTGCTCGATTATGAAAGCGGTGAAATTATCGAAAACAACAAATCGGCAATGGAGTTTTACGGCTCCCTTCTTTTTAGAAAAGATTCGCGTTACATATCTGATATTGAATCAGATGATCTCGAAATAATTGCAAAACGTCTTAAGTCAATAATTCAAGGGGAGTGCAGTTATTATACTGCAAGACACAGAAAATATGATGGGTCTTTATGTGCGGTTGAAATTTATCCCATACCTTTTGATAATGAAGGAAAAACGCAGATATATTTTATTGTTCACGATGCGAGTATTTCGGAAAAATCAGAACGCCTTTTGCGGTTGAATGAAGACAGATTAAATTCTCTGTATAATCTCAGTATGAAGCATTTTAACGGTTATGATGAAATAATTTCTGCTTCGATGAATGAAATTCTTTCTTTGACCGGAAGCGAAATAGGAATGATATTTTTTGACGAGAAGGAATTTGAAGGGCACGATAAAATCTGTACCAGAAACGGAGTTTGTTTTCAGCTTGATGCGGATCAGTTTAATAATCTGCGCATATCTACGGAAAAGATTTTTGGTGATCCGACATTCGGAATCAGTATCAATAACAGGGCAAAAACCGAACTTGAGATTCCTGACCGGAAGATAAAGATAGACCGGGCAATGACCGTTTCATTGATATCAGGTGATCATATATACGGTAAGGCGATAGTCTGTAACAAGAAACATGAATATGATTCGACGGATTCAAGACAGTTTCATCTTTTTATTTCTGGAATGCTTGATATAATAATAAAAAAACGCATGGAAGAAAATATCCGGCAAACGCTCAATGAAAAAGAAACATATCTTAAAGAAATTCATCATCGGGTAAAAAATAATTTTCAGATAATAATCAGTCTTCTTAATCATAAAATGCGTCTTTGTCCTGACGCATTTACAAAAGAGGTTTTATCTTCGAGCATCAATAGAATTTTTACAATGGCTCTTGTTCATGAAAAACTTTACAGAGAGGATTCTCTCGCTGAAATAAAATATGACGAATATATAAAATCTCTGGTATTTGAAATATCCAGATCCGGAGTCGCGGATTCATCAATGATAGAATTTTCGGTTGATGCTGATCCTATTGTTGCATCGATAGATAAGGCTGTGCCTTTATCGCTTCTAATAAATGAAATTCTTCAAAACTCCGTCAAGCATGCGTTTGAACCTGATTCTAAGGGTAAAATAGATATTTCAATGAAAAGAAACGGCAAAGAAATTACTGTAATGATTCGGGATAACGGAAAAGGTATTCCGGGTGATGTTGTTTTTGATTCAACCTCGACACTCGGCATGAAGCTGATAAAGAGTCTTACTGAACAGATACGCGGCAGTCTTGAAGTTATTCAAGACAACGGTTTCGGTTATATCATCAGGTTTGAATTATAATTATTTCATAGTTTCCATATATAGTTCGTATTCATCAGAAAAAACTTCGATTGCTCTCGGAAGAAGTCCGTTTACATATGCAAGAAAAATGCCGTAGTTTGTAACTGGTATGTTATTTTCTTCAAGACGTCTGAGATGCGAAAGCATCTGTCTTCTTGTCTGCATGCATCCTCCGCAGATTATTGCAGCCGTAATCCCCGTGTAATCATCAGATTCCTTAAGTCCGTGAGTAAATATGAATTCGGTGTCGGACTGTATCATTTGTCTGAAAAGCCGGGGAATTTTCACCGTGCCGATATCATCCGGTTGTTTATGATGCGAACATGATTCAACGATCATTACTTTTGAGTTGGGTTGAATTTTTGTTATTGCTGCTAAGCCTTTCAGGTATTGAGAAAGATCTCCTTTTTTTCTTGCAAATAGAATTGAAAATGAAGTCAGTTTTTGATTTGCATCAATATCTGCCGCAGTTTTGCTGAAAGTCTGGCTGTCAGTTATTACGAGATCGGGTTTGTTGACAAGATTCTCGTACATCTGTCTGAGTTCGCGGTCTTTTGCGATGCTGACTGTACAGTCCCTGTCAAGCGCATCGCGAATAGTTTCAACCTGAGGAAGAATGAGTCTGCCTTTAGGAGCTGCTAGATCCAGCGGAACGGCAAGAAGTATATGGTCATTTTCACGGACAATTCCTTCGAGCGGTGTTATTTCTTTTTCCGCTTTCTGGGCGGCAGTGATTAGTTTCTTTCTAATCCCGGCTGCTGTAGAATTATCTTTATTATCTGTTTTAATGTGATTTTTTCCGGAAAGCCATTTTATTTTTGATTCATTATGAGTTAAGTCAGAGAATGTTGCGCATATTATTACTTGTTTGTTTTGTCTTTCGGCATTTAATAAAATTTCATCTTCAGTTGTTGTAGGGGCTTTATTCAGAGGAGTCGCGAGTATGATGATGTCGCCAGTTTCGATTTCATGAAGTGTTTTCTTTATGCGGAGAGATCCTAACTCGGTTTTATCATCAAGACCTGCAGTATCCACTATTGTTACTGGGCCAGCTTCGGCGAGCTCTATGCGTTTTGTTACGGCGTCTGTTGTAGTTCCTTCAACCGGGGCTACGATTGAAATTTCGCGTTCAAAGATGCTGTTTATGAGCGATGATTTTCCGGCATTCACAATTCCGGCGATGACAATTTTTACAAGTTCCGATGAAGGTGTGTTCATTTATTATTTCCTGGCAGTTGTAAAATTATTCGGATTCAGAGCTTCATTTATTATTGTTTCATCAATACCTTCTTTTTTTAGAAAATCGATGAGAGAATCTCTATTTATTATCTTTGCTTTTTTTGCTTTATGATAGAGTTCTTTTATTCTGTCATATCCCGTGTACGGAAGAAAGAGGTTCAGCATTATTCCCGACGAATAAAGGTTTTCTCCGGTTCTTTCTCTGTTGATCTCGAGTTTCGGAAGAAGTTTTTCTGAGAGTGCTGTTAGAGCATTCGATGATTTTTCAAAAGCATTAGAAAGCGATGAATAAATGAAAGGCAGATATGCATTCAGCTGAAAAACCGAAAGCTCTGAATAGCGTGAAACTTTGTCGCATTCAAATTCAATATCTATCGCAAGTCCGGATGCGTATTCGCAGATTACGGGATTTGTTTTCGCAGCCATTATAGTCGAACCGAACTGAAGTTCGGGATGAATCATCTCACCGCATAATGATGATGTATAAAGCGATATATCTGTGCAAATTCTGTAAACATTCTGTGCGGTAATTTTAATAACGGAAGCGCACTCGGCGAATTTATCATGATTTGATATGTCATCTGAAAAGTTCTGGCTTCTTGAAAGATTGAGTCCTGTATATTCGCGCAGATATTTTTCTGCTTCAAAGATATAATCACGGGTCGCAGGAAAACTCGTGCCGATTGCGGTTCCGCCGAGCGGAACAGTCCGCAAGCGTTCTTTCAGCTTGTGTATTCTCCATCTGTCGCGTTCGATCGGTCCCGTCCACGAAGCAGTGATTTGAGAAAGAAATACAGGAAGCGCATTTTGGAGTTCTGTTCTTCCGGTCAATAATACGTCATGATACTTGTTTTCAAAATCTTTAAGCGCATGCTGAAATGAAATTACTTTGCTTTCCATGTTCGTAAGTTTTTCGAGGACGGCAATCGTTACTGCTGTAGGGAAGGTGTCGTTTGTTGACTGGAATCTGTTGATGTCGTCGATGTAATGAAATGTTTTTTCGGTATTATATTTTTGCAGAAGAATTTCTGATGCGCGGGAAGCGATGACTTCGTTGATGTTCATGTTGATGCTTGTCCCGGCGCCGCCTTGTTCGAGCGCAAGAATAAATGAATCATCCATCATTCCAGATTCAATTTCCAGTATAGCTTCAGTTAGTGAAGAAAATTCATCAGCCGAAAATCTTTTTTCGCATTTTTGCACGGCTGAAAGCGAGGCATGTTTGACCTTAGCATATGACTTGATTAAAACCGGATCAGTTAAACCGATACCGAAATTAGCCGCCGCTTTTTCCGTTTCATGCGAGTAGTACTTCATCAATGATTATCCGTTTTAGTCAATGCGCTTGCAATTGACATGTCGATTGTTTTTCCGGCATATTCAGCACGTCCAGAAAGACACCCTAGGCATTTGATGTAATCTTCATCAAGGCATATCTTGTCAGGATATAAAAGATAATCCTTTTTATATTTTTCAGGAGTTATGTTCGGCATCACGACATTTGCGCCCGCTGAAAACATCATTTCGCGTCCCATAGGTTCGATTGTAGCTGCTGCCGTTGTTGCCGGAATATGCGCGTATGGCAGAAGAATGCGCGTCAGTGCCACTGCTTTTACCGCAGTCTCGATTCCTTTTTTATCAGCCTGTGCAAGAGGAGTTTCAGGATGCGGAATGAACGGGCCGATTCCAACCATATCAAGAGCGAGCTCGCGGCAGAGCTCGCAGTTTCTGATTACTGTTTCATCCGTTTCGCCGGGAAGGTTTACCATGAATCCCGAACCTGTTTCATAGCCTAGTTCTTTTATAGTGCGGATCGCGTTAAGTCTTGTTTCGAGTTTCTGACCTGACTTAAGATTTGCGTATATGATTTCGTCGGAGGTTTCAAAGCGTATCAGGTATCTATCGGCTCCGGCATCTTTGAGTTTCTTATAGCTTTCTCGCGGTCTGATTCCGACTGAAAGAGTGAGAGCCGCTTCACCGCTGGTCTGATTTTTGATAGAGCTGATTATCTTGCAGAGAACATCATCGTTAAAAGAAGAGTCTTCTCCGCCCTGAAGGACAAATGTCTTTATTCCGCGCTTGAAAGCGTTCACGGCAGTTTCAATAATCTCTTCGGGCAGCATCCGGTAACGGTGAACATTTGAATTACCGCGGCGTATTCCGCAATAATCACAGTTCATCGAGCAGTGATTTGAGAACTCAATAAGTCCCCGCACATACACGCGGTTACCGTGAATACTGCGGCAGATGTTATCCGCTTCTTTTATCAGACTCTCTTTATCTTCCAGAAAAAGTTTTCTGTAATTTTTATCATTGTTAATCAAAGATAAATATCCCTCTCGCCGTTTGATATTTGTGATATGACTGATTCGGATTTCGCCTTTACCTTGGCATCTTCAATTTCGTAGATGAGTTTAGTTAAAAGTTTTTCTCCTTTTGTTTTAGTCTCTTCTGAAGCAAAATCCTCAAGATATTCCTTGAAAGTAAAAAGACCGTTCGGCATACAGAATTTGTGGATGAGTCCCGGTTTTGCGATATCCATAAAATCTTTTCCGACGCGTCCTTTTCTGTAGCATCCCGTGCAGAATGAAGGAATGTAACCGTCATCGATTAATGATGAAATGACTTCATCAAGCGAGCGGTGATCTCCGAGAGAGAACTGTGCTTCCGAACTGTTGTCGGAATAACCGCCAGGGTTAGTCCTGCTTCCGGCACTTATCTGACTGATACCGTAATGAAATAGATCCTTGCGGATAGTTTCGTTTTCACGTGTGCTTAAAATGATTCCCGTATAAGGAAGCGCGAGCCGTATGACAGCTACAATTTTCTTGAAATTTTCATCACTTACAGGATGAGGAACCTGATAAGAGAGAGGAGCATTTGTTGCAGGTTCTATTCTCGGAACGCTTACGGTATGAGGGCCGACTCCGAATGTTTCATCGAGATGATTCGCATGAGTGAGAAGGGCAAGGGTTTCAAAACGGTAATCCGCGAGACCGAATAGTGCACCGATTCCAACATCGTTAAGCCCGCCCTGAAGCGCGCGGTCCATGACGTAAAGACGCCAGTTGAAATCTTTCTTTTTGCCTGAAGGATGAACTTCCTTGTAAACGACTTCATCATATGTTTCCTGGAAGCAGATATAAGTTCCGATCTTTTCTTTTGCAAATTTTTCGAATTCAGCGACTTCCATCGGTGCGATTTCAACATTAACGCGGCGTACGGTATGTTTGTCATATTTTGCGGAATAAATCGCACGCATGGCATCGATGTAATAGCCAGGCCGGGTTTCTCCGGCTTCACCTCCGATTAGAAGAACGCGTTTGTGTCCTTCCTTCAGAAGAAGTTCAGTTTCTTTTATTATTTCACTTTCAGAAAGAACAATCCGCTTGATATCTTTATTATCTTTTCTGAATGCACAGTAAAGACAGTTGTTTGAACATTTGTTTCCTACATAAAGAGGAGCGAAGAGAACGAGTCGTCTTCCATAGATGAGTTCCTTGACTTTGCCGGCGGCGCTCATGATTTTAGTCATGTTGCTGCTGTCAGTTACATTGATAAGCTTGCCTGCTTCTTCGACTGAAATTCCCTTGAGTTTTAGAGCCTTGTTTAAAATAGAGTCGATTTCTGAATCTGTATATTTTACTTCCGAAAGGGCGTAAAGTTTTTCCCTGTCGATAAAATTTTTTTCAGCTGATTGTGTCATTTTCATCCTCTTTGTATTTCGTTAAAACGGATTTCACTTCTATTCCGGGGAGTCTTCCGATTTTTCCTGTCAGTGAGCCTATCTGATCAGTATCGCCTTCAACGATTAGTGAAATTATGTGTAGAGATTTTTCCCTGCGCGGAATTCCCATGCGTCCGATTATTATATCGGCATGTTCGGATAAAACGGAATTGAGGCGTGAAATGTTGATATTGTCAGTCACGACTATCGCGACTGAACCGATTCTCTTCTCCATCAGAAATCCTCCGGATTGGAAGTGTTGTGAATCTTCGGAAACGACGCATCATTTCCTCGGATAAGACAATTAAAGCGCATGGGGCCTTAATTGTCAATATTTTATAATGTCATCAACCGAGTCTTATCATCTCATCGATGCATTTTCTTGCGTCGCGAATTGTAGTTTCATCTAGATTAATTTCTTCTCCGCCGGCGCCTTTTAAACTGTTTAAAACGTCCATAAGACTTGTGAGTTTCATGTTAACGCAGATAAGTTTTTTGGAAAGAATGTGGAATATTTTTTCAGGATGGGCATACTGAAGATGTTCGGCGATACTCATCTCTGTTCCGATTATGAATTCTTTCGCGCCGCTTTTTGAAGCATAATCCATTATTCCTGAAGTTGAACCGACGTAATCTGCTTCGGCAACTACACCGGGAATGCACTCAGGATGGACAAGAAGGAGAGCGTCCGGATATTTTGCTTTTGCATCTTTTGCTTCTTTGACGCTTATGCCGGCATGTATCGGACATCCGCCATGCAGGAGTTTGATATTTTTATCTTTGACCTGTTTCGCTACATAGTCGCCGAGATTGCAGTCGGGAATGAAAAGAATGTTTTTATTATCAATCGCGTTAACTATTTTTACAGCAGATGATGAAGTAACGCAGACGTCGCATACTGTTTTGAGTTCGGCAGTCGTATTGATGTAGGCGACGACTGTATAGTCCGGGAAATCCTTCTTGATGCTTTCAATCATCTGTTTGTCCATCTGTTCTGCCATCGGGCAGCCAGCTTCCGGATTAGCAAGAATGACTGTTTTCTCAGGTGATAATATTTTAACTGTTTCTGCCATGAATCTGACGCCGCACATGATTACTTTTTTTTGCGGTGTTTTTTGAGCCATCAGACTCAGCTGAAACGAGTCGCCGGTATAATCGGCTATTTCTACTATTTCACGGGACTGATAGCTGTGTGCGAGGATACATATATCCTGTTCTTTTTTAAGTTTTAATATTTTTTCCTGAACTTCGCTGATTTTCATGTGTTTACCGTCTATTATATCTGATATTCCGGATAATTTTTAGATTTTCTTATTCTGTCAACTAGAGTCTGAAGATTTATTTTTTCAAGAGAAGAAGCCATATCGTCGGAAAGTTTTTTCCAAATTTCTCGTGTTATGCAGAATGTTGACCTGTCGCATTCTGTATTGTCCTTTGTGCAGTCGACGAGACAGATGTCTCCTTCAAGTTTTTCAACAATCTCCCTCAGAGTAATGTCCTTTGGCTTTTTGGCGAGCATGTAACCGCCGTTTTTGCCTCGTGAAGAAGTTATGAACCCGGTACCTTTCATCTGAATTATCAGCTGTCCGAGATATTTTTCGGAGATACCTTCTCTTTTGGAAATGATTCCAAGCTGAACAGGACCTTTTTGATATTCGAGAGCCAGTTCTGTTAAAAGCCTGACTCCGTATCTTGAACGGGTGGACAGTTTCATTCTGATTTTCCTCCGGAGAATCTGATTTTTTTATTATTGAAATATTATGTCAATACTATTCTTTTACTATTATTCCGCCGCCGATCACATTATCGCCGTCGTAAAATACGGCTGATTGTCCCGGTGCTATCTGTCCGGCAGGAGACTTTAATTTGACGTGATATCTGTTCTCAGTGTCAGGCTCCACGGTTCCTTCAATTAATTCAGATCCATGACGCACTTTTATTTCTGCGAAAAAGTTTGCAGAGGGGTTGTCAATAGATATCCAGTTTGGGGATTCAATGAAAAAACTGTCCTGTAAAGTTTCTGTTTTTCGGCCGACAATAACCTGGTTTTTTAATGCATCAAGTTTTATAACATATAGCGGTTTTTCTGAAGATATTCCAAGACCCCGTCTTTGTCCGGGGGTAAAATTCCATAAACCGTTATGCTTTCCTATTATTTCTCCGCTTAATGTTATTATTTCTCCCGAATCAGAATTTTTACCAAGCAATTCTCTATAATCGCCGGAATAGAAATCCTGGCTTTCCTTTTTTTCTGAAACTGAGAGATTATGAGTCCGGCACAATTCGCGGATATCATTTTTCTCCATTTCGCCGAGCGGAAAAATTGAATTTTTAATCTGATTCTGGCTGAGTCTGTACAAAAAATAAGACTGATCTTTTCTTTTATCTTTTCCTTTTTTGAGAATATGACGTTTTGATTTTTCATCATAAGAAGTCCGGGCATAATGACCTGTCGCAAAAGCTTCAAACTGAAGTCCGCTCTTTTCCGCATAACTGATTAGTGTTCCGAATTTCAAAAGCGGATTGCAGATAACGCACGGATTAGGAGTTTTCCCGGATAAATACTCGCTCCTGAAATAACTGAGAACTTTATTTTCGTATTCATCTGCGCAATCGAATACAATGTGAGGAATTCCGATTGATTCGCATATATTAGCGGCTTCTTCAATATCCTCTTTTTCGTCAGGACCGTAACAGGCGTTTTTTTTACATTCGGTAATGCCGTTTTCTTTCCATACCGACATTGTTATACCGGTTACATCATGTCCCTGTAGTTTAAGAATAAGAGCAGCGGCTGAGGAATCAACGCCGCCGCTCATGCCTGTGATTATTTTCACTATTTAACATCCTCAAAAAGCCATGTTGAAAGATATCTTTCACCAGTATCCGGAAGCAGTGCAACTATGGTTTTGCCTTTTGACTCGCTTCGTTTAGAAACCTCAAGTGCTGCCCAGAGCGCAGCGCCGCTTGATATGCCGACAAGAATTCCTTCGTTTTTCGCAAGAGCGCGTGAAGTATCACCGGCATCAGTGTGCTTAACCTGAATAATTTCATCGATTATTCCAGTATTAAGATTTTTCGGAATGAAGCCGGCTCCGATTCCCTGAATCTTATGCGGTCCGGGCTTTCCGCCTGATATAACCGGAGAATCAACCGGTTCAACCGCGATTATTTTTACTGAAGGATTTCTTTCCTTCAAAACTTCACCGACACCGCTTATAGTCCCGCCCGTTCCGACACCTGCAATGAAAATATCCACTTTGCCTTCGGTGTCTTTCCATATTTCTTCGGCAGTTGTTTTTTTGTGAATCTCGGGATTGGCAGGATTATCAAACTGCTGAGGAATAAAGCTGTTCGGAATTGCTGCAGACAGTTCATTAGCTTTTTCGATAGCTCCTTTCATTCCTTTTGCGCCTTCAGTTAAAAAAAGTTCGGCACCGAGAATTTTCAGCAATTGTCTTCTTTCAATGCTCATTGTCTCAGGCATTGTCAGAATGAGCCTGTATCCTTTCGCCGCGGCAGTGAAGGCGAGTGCGATACCGGTATTTCCGCTTGTCGGTTCAATGATGACGGTGTCCTTGCCGATTTTTCCTGATTTTTCGGCAGCTTCTATTAATGCGTTACCAATTCTGTCTTTTACGCTTGAAAGCGGATTAAATGATTCTAGCTTAACGAGAATCTCGGCAAGACCGTCTATGTTAAGCCTGTTGATTTTTACAAGCGGAGTGTTTCCGATTGTTTTTGTAATGTCGCTGAATATCATATTTATTCTCCTTATAATATAATTTAGATTATTTCAGATATAACAGTGCAGATTTCCTTAATGCTGAAATCGGGTTTTTTGTACTTCATAGCTCCTCCATACAATACAAATACTATAAGAATAGTAGTAATTGTCAAGTAAAATATTCAGCCGAAGTCGGAAGATTTCATCTGAATATTGACAGAGGTAATTGATTGCATATTTTCAGCTGTTATTTGTGTCTTTCAAAAATGATGTATATCGTCCTCAGTCAAGTAAATTCTATTAAAAAGATAGTAATTGCTTGACAGTTATGTCATATCATGGAAAACTTCTGCTGCAGGGTTATTATGATGAAAATAGAATCGATTCTTGCTCAGGCCGGAGTTCTCAGAGATGAAACTTTCGGCGCTCTAAGCACTCCGATATATCAGACAGCAACATTCAGACATCCGTCATTCGGCGTTTCAACCGGTTATGATTATTCACGCACTTCCAATCCGACGAGGAAGGTGCTTGAAGATACAATCGCGGTTTTGGAAAACGGTTGCAGCGCTTACGCTTTTTCAAGCGGTATGGCCGCAATCAGCGCAGTATTATCCGTCTTTAGTACGGGAGATCATATAATTATTTCTGACGATCTTTACGGCGGAACTTACCGTATATTCGAATCTGTTTTTTCGAATTTCGGTATCATATCGGATTACGTAAATACTTCAAGCATTGAAGAGATTTCATCAAAAATTAATCCTTCAACAAAAGCAGTTTTTATCGAAACTCCGACAAATCCGCTGATGAAAATAACAGATATTAAAACTGTAGCCGCATTTGCGAAAAAAAATAATCTGCTTACCATTGTTGATAATACGTTTATGACGCCTTATTATCAAAAGCCGCTTGATCTGGGCGCGGATATCGTTTTGCATAGCGGAACAAAATATTTGTCCGGGCATAATGACATACTCTGCGGATTCGCCGTTGTGAAAGATTCCGGATTATCTGAAAAAATTGCGTTTATTCAGAATGCAGTCGGAGCCGTTCTATCTCCGAATGACAGCTGGCTTGCTCTAAGGGGTTTGAAAACTTTAGCGGTCAGGCTTGAAAGATCGCAAGAAAACGCGCTTCGAATTTCTGAATGGCTTTGCGGAAATAATCTGGTGAGCAGGGTATATTATCCGGGGGATTCTTCCCATGAAGGGTATGCCGTGCATCGAGCTCAGTCTGCTGGATCCGGTTCGATGGTTTCATTCCGCGTCCGAGACGGATTATTTGCAGAAAAGATAATTAACAATGTCAGACTGATTTGTTTCGCGGAAAGTCTCGGCGGTGTTGAATCTCTGATAACTTATCCGTATATTCAGACTCATGGAGCCATTCCCGAAGAAATCAGAAAAAGAAGCGGTATCACGGAAGATCTTCTAAGGCTTTCCGTAGGCATAGAAAATGCTGATGATCTGATTGGCGATTTAAGTAATGCCTTTAGTGCTTGATATTGTTATATTGAAAAGAGAACCACATGAAGCAGTTAATTGATTTTGATGAGATTGTTGACCGCAGCGGAACATGGTCTTTGAAGTGGGACAGGCTGAAGCCTTCAGAGAACAATAAAGAGGTACTTCCTTTCTGGGTTGCGGATATGGATTTTTCATCTCCGCCTGAAGTTATTTCCGCATTGCGTGACCGGGTTGAAAAGAAGATATTCGGTTATACTGATGTTCCGGCTGAATATATTTCTATCTTAAAAAACTGGTATAAGACCAGATATGATGCTTATGTTGACTCTGAATCAATTTTAATAGGTTCTGGTATTGTTCCTTCATTAGGCGTCATCATCAGATCACTTTCTGATCCAGGCGACGGTGTTCTTGTTATGACTCCTGTCTATTATCCGTTCTATGATATAATAAAAGATAATGATAGATGTGTAGTTGATTGTCCTCTTGATTTTTATGACGGCAGATATAACTTCAATATTATAACTGCCGAGGGAGTTTTGAAAAATGCTGAAGCCGAAGGAATAAACACAAAAATTATAATTCTATGTTCGCCGCATAATCCCGGCGGAACGGTTTGGTCATTAAGTGAACTTAAACAGATAAATGATTTTGCCGTCAGAAACGGCATTATGCTGGTGTCTGATGAAATTCACGGCGATATTATCTGCGGCAGAAATAAATTTATCAGTCTTTCGTCGGTATCTGATAGTGTTATCGTAATATCAGGACCTAATAAATCATTCAACACAGCCGGACTGCATATTTCTCATTTTATAATCAGTGATGAAAAAATTAGAAATAGAATCAAACGCGGAATTTCTGCGACCGGATTTTCACAGCCGAATGTATTGTCGCTTTCGGCGGCTATGACTTCATACTCCTGTTGCGCCGACTGGCTTGATGCTCTTGTTTCGTATCTAAGAACAAATCTTGATTATGCTGTTGATTATATCAATAGAGAAATAGAAGGCGCGACCGCGTTTTATCCTGAAGGAACATATCTGATATGGGTTGATGTGTCCGAACTGATGAAAAGAATGAAAATTAATTCAGACCATGAACTTGTAAAACTTCTTGAAAAGGATGCTTCTGTTAAATTTACTCCGGGCAGTGTATTCGGCCGCGGCGGTTTAAATTTTATCAGAATCAATGCAGCATGTCCGTTATCCATGCTGAAGACGGGACTCGCTAGATTCAGTTCACGGGTTCGTAATAATGAAAATAACAATAAGAAGGGTTGTTAAATATGAGCTATAAAGTAGCAGTTGCTTCAACTGACGGGAATATCATAGACCTTCATTTCGGTCATGCCGATAGGTTTCATATTTACTCAGTATCGGAGCAGGGAAATAGTTTGATTGAATTGCGTTCTGTTAAGAAATATTGCGCAGGTCAGACTGAATGTTCAGAAGACAAGATGGATACTTTGAAAGCGGTTTCTGACTGTGACGCAATCATTTCAAAAGTAATCGGACTTTCACCTAAAAAGAAATTAGAAGAAATAGGTGTTAAAGTTTTCAGTATGGTTGATACAGTTGATAGCGGCTTAAAGAACGTCTATTCTGTGCTTTCGCAAGACTGAATTGATATAATTTAGTTTTAACTATAATCATTTTTACTTCTCATTAATATTCTGGATAGTTATCCGTTTTTTGGATAACTATCCATTTTGCCGTAAATCTTATAAACTCTGGTATTTTTTCTTGACAATAGTTGTATAATACATATATTGTATTTGTAAACAAATGCATGGAGCAACAAATGGGCATAAACCGTGAAACGATTCAGAATTTCAGAAAATCACTGCGCGTACTTGAACGCGAAATCGCCAGAGAACTCGAGTCCGAATGCTGCGGTGTGTCGCTTTCACAATGCCATGTTTTGATGGAGATCCGTGAGATGGGTGAAAGTACAATCAAAGATCTGAGTGAAATACTCGAACTTGATAAGAGCACTTTGAGCCGCACGGTCGACGGAATGCTGAATATAGGTTTGGTCAACAGAGAAATTGATCCTGAAGACCGCAGATTTATGAAGCTTTCTCTGACTGAACAGGGGAAGAAGCTTGCTGATAGTATTAATGAAAAATGCGATTCTTATTATGAATCAGTTTTTGGTCTAATTCCGCAGAAAGAACATTCTGTGATTGTTTCCGTTGTTGAAACAATCGGAAAGACGATGAATGCTCTGCGGAAGAAGGGATGTACTTGCTGCGGCGGAGGTGAAAATGAAAAATGATTTAAACGGCTCAAAAGTGAAAAAGACAAATAAAGAGAAATGGATTATCCGTAACCGGTTTTTCGCAGGCAGAATGATTCCGGTGGTGTCTGCTGACTTGAATTTTTCTGACATAATCGGAGGATGGAAAGTCCGCTGGGGAATCAATAGAAATGATTACCGGGTAAATCCCGGGATTTATTCGCTGGGAAATCCTGATGATAAGGCTGATGTTTTAGTCACTGCAAATTACAAACTGACGTTTGATAAACTGAGAAAAGAACTGAAGGGAATGAATCTCTGGATTCTCGTTCTCGATACGGATGGGGTCAATGTCTGGTGTGCTGCAGGGAAAGGAACATTCGGAACCGATGAACTGATCTCGAGAATTAAGTCATCGGGACTCGAAAGCATTGTTTCTCACAAAAGGCTTATACTTCCGCAGCTCGGAGCTCCCGGTATTGAATCACATATTGTGAAAGAGAAAAGCGGATTCAATGTCGTTTTCGGTCCGGTTTATGCGAAAGACGTGAAACGGTTTTTTGAAAACGGTTACAGAAAAGATGATAAAATGAAAACTGTGCGTTTCGGTATAATGGAGAGGATGGCTGTTTCTCCGATAGAGTTAGTACTGGCTGCGAAATATATTATCGCGTTTACCGCTATATTCGGGATATTTAGTTTTATAGCGGAAAAGAATTTTTCTGTTCAAATGGTTAATAATATTTTCCCAATACTGGCGGCTTTTATTACCGGAATATTTATTTTTCCGGCGTTTCTGCCGTTCATTCCTTTTAGGTCATTCAGCATCAAAGGGGTTTTGCTCGGTGCTGCTGTTTCACTTGCGTTGAGCTTTTTTCTGGGAGAGGATGTTTCGGGTTATGTCGCAAATTTTGTTTTTACAGTTCCTGTCGTGAGTTTTTTCGCTCTCAATTTCACCGGAGCGACGACATTCACCTCTCTTTCCGGAGTTCAGATTGAGTTTAAATACGGAATTCCGGTAATGCTTGTATGTGCAATCTCCGGATTTGTGCTGAAGACGCTTGATATTTTTCATGTGATTTAAGGAGGTTTTATGAGACCGCTATATCTTAAAAATGTTTCAACTCTGACTCTTGACGGAAATAAATGTACGGGATGCGGAAAATGTGCGAATGTATGTCCGCATGGTGTTTTTGAAATAAGGGAAAGTAAGGCTTATATTGTTGAAAAAGACAGATGTATGGAATGCGGAGCATGCATGAAAAACTGCGCTTTTGAAGCCGTTAAGGTAAGAAGCGGAGTCGGCTGTGCCGCCGCTCTTCTATACGGCATGATAAAAGGAACGGAACCGACCTGCGGTTCTTCGTGCGGATGTTCTTCTTCTGAAAGTAAAAGTTCATGCTGTTGATTTGTTTTTGGATAGTTATCCGTTTTTTGGATAACTATCCTGTATTTTTATTCCTGCGATTTTTTTAAAGCCTGTGTGATGTCGTCGATTATATCTTCTATATTTTCAATACCTATTGAAAGACGGATGAATTCAGCAGTTACTCCTGTTGCGAGCTGTTCTTCGGTTGAGAGCTGCTGGTGCGTAGTGCTTGCCGGATGAATCGCGAGTGATTTCGCGTCTCCTATATTTGCCAGATGAGAAATCAGTTCAAGCGAGTTGATGAATTTTTTTCCGGCTTCAAGTCCGCCTTTAATTCCGAAACCGATAACAGCTCCTGCGCCTTTTTTGAGATATTTATCAGCGCGTGATTTTTCTGAACTGTTTTTGAGTCCCGGATAATTTACCCATTCTACCGATGGATGTTTTTCGAGAAATTCCGCTGCGGCGAGTGCGTTTTCTGCATGGCGCGGCAAACGAAGATGAAGCGTTTCAATTCCCTGAAGAAGCAGAAATGAATTGAACGGAGATATTGCGGGACCAAGATCGCGAAGAAGACTTACACGCGCTTTGATTATGTACGCTATATTTCCGATCGGTTTTAGAGCTTCAGTAAACTTGAGTCCGTGATAGCTCGGATCGGGCTCAGTAATTAGAGGAAATTTTCCGTTTTCCCAGTTGAATTTTCCTGAATCGACTATAATTCCGCCGAGGCTTGTTCCGTGACCGCCGAGAAATTTGGTTGCCGAATATACGATGATGTCGGCTCCGAAATCGAATGGACGGAGAAGATACGGAGAAACCGTATTGTCTATAACGAGAGGTATTCCGTTTTCATGCGCGATTTTTGAGGCTGATTCAATATCGGCAACATCGAGTTTAGGATTTCCTATCGACTCGGCATACACGGCTTTTGTTTTGGATGTAATGGCTTTTTTCAGTGCTTCAAGATCGTTTGATTTAACGAAATTAACTTTTATGCCGAAGCGTGCGAATGTGTTTTTGAAGAGTGTATAAGTTCCGCCGTAAAGATTGTCGAATGAAACAATTTCATCACCCGCCTCTGCAATGTTTAACAGTGCGAGAGAAATCGCGCTTTGACCGCTTGCTACAGCAAGCGCGCCGATTCCGCCGTCGAGAGCGGCAATTCGTTTTTCAAGCACATCGGTAGTAGGATTCATGAGACGTGTATATATGTTTCCGAATTCCTTCAAGCCGAAAAGATTAGCTGCGTGTTCAGCATCCTTGAACTGGTATGATGTGGTTTGATAAATCGGAACTGCTCTTGAACCTGTTGCGGGGTCGGCTTCCTGCCCGGCGTGAACAGCGAGAGATTCCGCCCTCAGTTTTGAATCTATTTTGCTCATAAATCCTCCTATATGCTACCAATATGATAGAGAATGAATTATTGTCAAGTGAAATACTATCGGAATAGTAGGAAATGCAGGAAGGTCAGGCGTACAGCCAAAGACTTTGTCTTTGTAATCTGTGGTTTTACATGGATCCATGCGAAACCGGATTACAAAGGAAGCAGGAACGATCCCTGCAAAGCGATGCCTTCAATACGCAACAGGAGGTTGCAACAAAAGGCATCGCAAGAAGCCTTTGACAACAAGTCCGGTGACCGGACAAAACCAGGGAAATGGTGTGGAATGGCCTTTGAAGCATCACAGATCCTCTCATATTATATCTTGACATTGCCCGTAAAAGCAATTATTATGTCATTATAATGACAGGTGGATTATATGGATTACTTGCAGTTTACTGATTTTAGAAACAATTCCAAGCGATATTTTGATAAAGTCGAAAACGGAAACTCTTTTATTATTATCAGAAAAGGAAAGCCGGTTGCGACGCTGAAACCTTTTAAGGAAGAAGTTAATGAGGGGTGGAAAAGAGAAGTTAAAAAAATAAAACTTAAAAAATGTAAAGATTCATCTGAATATATTGTAGCAGAAAGAAATGATTAATGAAATTGTATTTTGACACTTCTGCTCTTGTAAAAAAGTATATTTCCGAAACCGGTTCTGATAATGTAGATAAATTACTTTTTTCCGCATCAGAAATATATATTTCTATAATTGGACATGTCGAAGCAATTTCTTCTTTTGGAAGATTACTTCTTGAAAGAGAAATTGATGAAAAAGATTATAATCAATTGAAGTTGGAGATTGAACAGGATTTTCAGTTTTTCAATATTGTCGATGTTAGTTCTGAAATAGTATTTTCCGCAGTAAAAACAATTGATAAATATCAATTGAAAAGTCTTGATTCTATTCACCTCGCATCGGCTGTTTTTAAGAAAAGAGATATTGATTTTTTTGTTTCCTCCGATCAGAAATTGTTGAATGCTGCGAAGAAAGAAGGATTCAAAGTTATAAATCCGAACGAATAAAAATCTTTTTTGTACAAATAAGTCTGAGTGCATCAATTCTGAGACAGAATACTTCCACAATTTCTTAGCCGTAAAGACGCAAAATTTTGTGTCTTTACGATCGCAACAATCACACAAACTAAACGCACGTACCGCACCAATCAAATTGGAAAATAAATGATTATAAAAAATCCAAAGTGCGCAAAGCACTTCAGAAAAGGATGAACGAGAGAAAAATCTAAAATCGTCCGCTGAAAGCGGACACCACTCGAGCGTCCGCAGCATCCGGCAAAAAAGCCGGTGCGAGGAATACGCGAGAAAAGCCCCGCGCAGCGGTGCCCTTTTCTTTCGTCCATTTCTTTTGGGCAAGCAAAAGAAATGGACAAACGGATTCAAAAGGTGCGGAGCACCTTTTGGTTATTGCATGACACCATGCAATAACTTCTAAAATTGACGATATGCATTGAATAATTGATAATTCTCTATTCCGCATTTTCAAATGTTGTGATACATAAACACTGGGAGGTAGCGATGATAGAATATGCGATGAAAGATTCTTCTGCCATTGCAGACATCCGCCATTTGTGGGAAGAGCTTAATGAACACCATATTTCGAAGGGTTCATTTGAGGATGTTTACCGAGAGAAGACGTTTGAAAAGAGACGTGATGAGCTCATGGAAAAATGCGGAGAGTTCATGAAGATATTTACCGCAAGTGATGATTCGATTCCTGTTGCTTATTGCATTGTATCGCCGTGTGAAATCGAATCGCTCTGTGTTTCAAAAAAATACCGAGGACACGGAATTGGAAAAAAGCTCATGGAGAATGCTCTTGAGTGGATGGATGAATTGGGCACAAAAAACATTGTCGTAGAAGTATACGGCGGAAACGAAAGCGTGATTGATTTCTATTCAGAATTCGGATTTTCAACACGCAAAATAATTATGGAAAGAAGGGGATAAGATGAGCAAGGCATTGATGATTATTGATGTACAGAATGATTATTTTCCGGGCGGAAAAAAGGAACTTGTTAATTCGGAGTCTGCGGCAAAAAAAGCGGCTGAACTTCTTAATCACGCGAGAAAAAGCGGAATGAAAGTAATTCACGTAAGACATATATCGGAATATCCCGGTGCGACATTTTTTCTTCCCGGCACTGAAGGATCAGAAATTCATGAAAGCGTTAAACCTTTGGATGACGAGAAAATTATTATTAAGAATTTTCCGAACAGCTTCAGAGGCACTGATCTCGACAGTTATCTTCATTCAAACGGAATCAAAGAGATTATTTTCTGCGGCATGATGAGTCACATGTGTGTAGATTCGGGCGTTAGAGCCGCTAAGGATTACGGTTATGATTGTTCACTGGTTCATGATGCCTGTGCTACCTGTGATCAGTTTTTTTCAGGAGAGAAAATTCCTGCAGAATCTGTTCACAGATCATTTATGGCGGCATTAAACGGAACATTTGCTAAGATTATATCTGCAGATGATTTTAAGAATAGTTTCTGATATATGGGTTGCAAGTCTGCCGCAAGGCAGACTTGCAAAATATTTATTTCTTTAACTCTTTATCCATCCAGTCTATATAGCTGCTTATTGCATCATCAATTGATTCTGCACATATTTTGTTTACATCGGCGACTTTATACCATCCCATAAACTGTGTAATTCCGGTTTCGGATTCGCCTTCAACTTTCTTTTTAATGATTGTAGCGCCCTTTGCGTCATAAACTGTTATAGTCATATTTGTTTTTGCTTTGATATTGCCTACGGAAACGCCGAGAACGCTCACTCCGCTTTTTGTGAGAGAGCTGAAAATCTCGACAATAATTGTAGCGTTAAGATTTTTTGCACTGGCTAGAAATTTTACTGTTTCTTTTTCCGCTTTGCTTGATGACGCAAGTGCCGGATAGCCCTGAACACCGGTAAAATTTCCAAATACATCCTTTTGAGATTCTATTTTCTTAAATGCAGGAATTGAAAGAACTTCGCCTTCTCCTGCAAGTGCAAAAGGAAACATTTTGCGGCGATTTTCCATTACTTTGTTTTTGGTATAATTAAGTGTAGGAAGCATGGATAATTTATCTCTTTGAGACAATTCCGATGCAAGAGTTAAAAGCCCGCTTCCGGTTGACGATGTGTCAACTTCTGATGTAGCAGATACAACTGATATTACCGCACCTTTTTTTATTTTTTTTGCTTCATCTTTTTTCATGACGCTTGTACATGATGAAAGAACTACTGCGGATAGAAGCAATAGAAATGCATACTGAAAACGCTTAAGGCTGTTCATTGATATTCTCCATTAATATTTTTTTTAGAGAAATACTCTAACATATATTGTCAATCATTAAAGAAAGAATATAGTAATTGACGGTGATCTTCTGGTTTGATTTTTTAAATTTAAGCAAAAGCCATGAGCTAAATCACGATTCGGAACTGATAACTCATAATTGTGAGTGATGAACTCTGCCAGCGGAGCTATGCAGGTTTATTTAAGGCATTTACTTGGATTATGCAATGTCAAGATAACAGATTTACTATTTTTTTTCAAATTTTTTAAATAAATGCTTGTGTGCGCAAACGTTTGCTATTATATTGGATTTAACGCTGAGAATATCCGGAATTTTTCGGCCGTGGAGGATAAATGGAGACTTATAAAAATTTTGACGTTGCTCTTTATTTTACAGTAAGAGATACAATGGAGTTTGCCAAAAATGAAAAATTTCGCGAGAAATGGGATTTTCTGACAAAGCACATTAAGATCAGTCATGTTTATATTGAAACTTATAGAGGCGATTTATGGGCAAGTGATGAAGAGCTGACTGAAGTTAAAAAATTCTTTAATGAAAGAAAAGTAAAACTTTCAGGCGGTATCACAACTTCAAAGCAGACTCAGGAGTTCTGGCAGCTTCTTTGCTATTCAAGCGACGAAGACAGAAAGAAGCTTGAATCGGCCGTGCGGCTTACTGCAAAGCATTTTGACAGAATCATTTTTGATGATTTTTATTTTACGGACTGCAGATGCAAAAAATGCGCAGAGGCTAAGGGAAACAGAACTTTCCGTGAATACCGAATGGATTTGAAGAATGATGTTTCAAAAAATATCATAATGAAGACTGCTAAGGAAGTTAATCCGTCTTGTCATGTGATAATAAAATTCCCGAACTGGTATCCTTATCATTCTTTTACGGGATATAACCCTAAAAATGAGCGCAATATTTTTGATTCAATTTATACCGGTACTGAAACGCGCGATCATAAGATGACCCAGCAGAATATTCCGCGGTATATGAGTTATTCTATCATGCGTTATTTTGAAAACGCCGCACCGGGCAGAAACGGCGGAGGCTGGTATGATGCTTTCGATTGTTATACTCATCTCGATTATACAGAGCAGGGAATATTTACAGTTCTTTCAGGCGCAAAGGAAATAACGCTTTTCTGCTACAGTCACATCTATGATCATTTTGTTCCGGGCATGGGTTATGTTTTCGACAGGCTTGACGAGGACATGGCGAAACTCGGCAAACCTTACGGAATAAATGCCTACATTCCTTTCGATTCTTACGGAGAAGAATATATTACTGATTATTTCGGTCACATGGGGCTTCCTATTGAGCCTTCTCCCGAATATGATGATTCGCGTATAATGATTCTTACCGAGTCTTCCGCCAAGGATAAGGATATTGTCAAAAAGATGGAAGCAACTCTCGGCAATGGCGGAAAGGTCATTACTACGACAGGCTTCTGGCGCGAAGCTTCGAAGATGGGAGCTGAGCCTTTCAGAATAAAAGCCAATGTCCGCAAGGCGGATAACTATGCGCATGAGATAGATATCTGCGGATTTAAGAATTATTTTCCTTCAAGCGACAGTGCTCTTTACAGTGATATCTTTTCGCCGGTAAACGACGGATGGAATACCGTTGTAGGTCTTGATGATTCGGGCGTTTTTCCAGTTTTGATTAAGCAGAAATGGGGAGAGGGAACACTTTATTTGCTGAATATACCTCATTCACCGGCGGATATATTAAAGCTTCCGGCTGAAATTCTGAATAAAATCAGAAGCGAGTTCATGGCGGATTTTCCCGTCATGATAAAAGGCGAAAGCAATGTGCTGTTGTTTCTTTATGATAATAATAAGGCATTTCTTTATTCATCGGTTATGCATAATACCTTTGTCGATGTTGTTTATAAAAATAAGGGAACAACGGAAAGGATTTTTATCCGTCCCGGCGAGTGCAGAATCCTTGATCTTTAACAAAACCCGCGAAAGCGGGTTTTTATTTTCTTGGGGATGATGGTGCAATAAATTAATCCTTGAAACAATTAGGGCAATTAATTTATTGAATTATTCGTTTTATATGATTATGATGGAGTGTTCTTATGGATGGCGGAATGTTTATTAGAAGTGTTGCAGAAAAACTTTCAGATTTCAAAAATATTGAGATGGTTTATCATCACAGCAGCAAGAGTATTCCCATGCCTTCGTCAATGGTTCTGTCTGAGATTATTGATGATATCAGATCAGTACTGTTTCCGGGATATTTCGGTCCGGATGTGATAGAAGGAAATGTGGAATATCAGATCGGCGCTGCCCTCGACAGAATTTACGGCAGGCTAACCAAGCAGATCAGGCGCGGATTCTGTTTTGACTGCCCGGAGAAGGCATCCCGTGACTGCAATTACTGTGAGGACCGTTCTGCTTCAGCGGCAAGACTTCTTATAGAGAAGCTTCCAGAAATCCGTTCAATTCTCGCCTCTGATGCTATGTCGGCATATGAAGGTGATCCTGCAGCGAGAAGCGCCGGAGAGGCGATATTCTGTTATCCGAGCCTTAAAACGCTTACGAGTCATAGAATTGCGCATGAACTTTACAAGATGGAAATCCCTCTCATACCGAGAATGATCTCCGAACTCGCACATTCGGAAAGCGGAATCGATATTCATCCAGGAGCTCAAATCGGTGAGCGTTTCTTTATAGATCATGGAACAGGTGTTGTTATCGGAGAGACTTCAGTTATCGGAAATAATGTACGTCTTTATCAGGGAGTAACTCTCGGTTTCAAAAGCTTTCCGCTTGATGAAAACGGGAATCCCGTTAAAGGAACTGTCCGTCATCCCAGAGTTGAAGATGACGTTATAATTTATGCTAACGCGACGATTTTGGGACCTATAACTATCGGAAGAGGCAGTCAGATAGGCGGAAACTGCTGGATTACAGAGAGCGTTCCGCCGGAAAGCAGAATCAAAGCGCCTAAATATGAGGTTTGATGTTTAACTTTTATTCGAAAAGAAAAGCCGGAGATAAACGGAAGATTGTAATCGTCGAAGACGAAGTTCTTTCTTCCGCCGATATGAGCGCTTTTCTTTCGGCTAAAGGTTATGAAATACCTGCATGCGCAATTAATGCAGAGGATGCACTTTTTGAAATAGAAAAGCACCGCCCGGATCTGGTTCTTATGGATATCCGCATCAAAGGCGAAGTGGACGGAATAAGCGCCGCAATAACAGTTAAAGAAAACTTCAATATTCCGGTGATTTTTATAACAGCCTACGCGGACAGGGAAACCTTGGAACGCGCAAAAGTCGCTGAGCCTTACGGATATATCCTGAAGCCGTTTGCAGAGCATGATCTTTTTGCTTCAGTCGAAATGGCGATCAATAAAAAAGAAGCCGAAATGGCAGCAGGTGCAAGAGAAGTTCTTTTTTCTGCGGTACTTAAACATATAGGTGACGGTGTTATCGTAACAGATGATGATTACAATATTTTTTTCTCAAATATAGCCGCATGCAGTATTACCGGAATTGAAGAGAGTGGTCTTGAAAATAAAAATCTTTATGATATTTTCCTGACGGAAGGAATGGATAAAACTAAATTTCCTCATGAGGGAACTCTTTGCCAAAGCCGTTACGAAAAACCTGACGGAAGAACAGCTGATATTGAATATCAGTATGACAGGGTAAGTTCACAGCCTCTTTCTTTCAGCGGCGGGATTTTCGTTTTCCGTGATGTTACCGAGCGTGCGAAGAACGAAGCCAAGATACAAAATACTCTCATGATGCTCAGAAAGGCTATGGGCGGAATAATTCAGGCGATGGCAGTGACTGTCGAAACAAGGGATCCTTATACTGCAGGTCATCAGAAGAGAGTAACCGAGCTTGCCCGCAAAATAGCTGATTACATGAATCTGAAGGATGACATAAAAGACGGACTAAGGATGGCCGGAATCATCCATGATATCGGTAAAATATCGGTTCCGGCTGAAATTCTATCAAAACCGGGTAAACTTTCTGATATAGAATTTTCTTTGATAAAAAATCATCCCCAGTCGGGTTATGAAATACTTAAGAATATTGAATTTCCTTGGCCTGTGGCGATGATCGTCCGTCAGCACCATGAGAGGCTCGACGGCAGCGGATATCCTGACGGAATAAAATCCGATGAAATACTCATCGAATCCAAGATATTGGCGGTAGCCGATGTTGTTGAGGCAATGGCATCTCACCGGCCGTACCGCGCGTCGCTCGGTATTCATGCGGCAATAGATGAGATAATAAAGAACAAGGGAAAGTATTACGATTCTGATGTTGTGAACGCCTGTGTCGCTGTTTTTGCTAAGGGAGATTTTAGTTTTGATTAAACGAGGTTTAACTGGTGACAATTAAAAATACAACCGGATCGGGTAATGTCTGCGGATTTATAAAGTATCTCGCCGCAGACTATAATATTTCAGGCATTACAATGCTTTTTATTAAATCGGATACAAATGCATTCTCTGGAGTATATTCCGTGAATATTGTAGGAGATGCACTTTATAAATTTGAGTTTGATTCATCCGTTGAAAAGAACTATTATATGATGCAGAAAGCAAAAAGGGATTTTGACATAGTTCCTGGAAATGATAAAAAAATTCACGATGCCTTTATGTCCGCATTCCATGAAGAAGAAATAGGAAATATAAAATCAAAAATTTCCAATAAAGACACCGGCGCGGTTGCTTTTGAATTCAGGCGTATAATCGCAAATGTGCTTAATTCCGATGACATCAAAATCAATGCAGAGTTCAAAACCGTATCAGTTTCGGAGTTTCTCGAAATTGATGCGATTCACCAGTCTGAAGCCATGACAGTGACTTCCAAAACAGCCGTTTTGCGTAATATATACGGTATGGATAATTCTGTAATCGATCAGATCGTCAAAAACGGCATTCAGGATATTTCATATGCACTGGCAACGGATTCAAAGACTTTTGCCGCGGCATTTTTTGTGAGCAATCAGAATAAGAAGATGATTGCATCAGCACTGTCGGCAGATTCTCCGGATCTTGCTTCAGTTTCTACGGGAGATTTTTTTGCGGATTTTTATTCGGCTATCAAAAAAAACGAAGATGCGAAATCCCGTCCCTTCGCTTCCGGTGACGTATCTTCTTTGTGCGCGTCTGTAGTTGAGGAATCAGAAAAAGGTTTTATTGAATGTTTATCTCCGTTTCTGAATAAATCTGCTGACGGATGCCGTATCCGTTTCGGAAAAATTAATTCGATTGTTCTGAATTCTATGATACCGCTTTTCACCGGAAAAAAAAGCGAATCATCTGCCGATGATAAGAATTACCGTAAAACGATTGATGTTTCACTTATTCTTTCTCCGACAAAGGGAAAGAAAATATCAGAGCTCCTTCCGGGAGATATGATTAATGTCATGCTGGATAAAAACTCTCCTGTAGGAATGAAGTTTATCAATAATCTCGGTTTGATGAAGGATGACGGAACAATAAGTCCTCTTTCGGCCGAAATATATTCCGTTAAAAGAGATATTAAGAACGGTTTTACAGTATATGTTAAAATCACAAAGGATTTGTTCGGCAAAACCTATGAGGAAGAGGATATCCGCATAAAGACTTCAGATTCATTGAGTCATGATGTTAAAACTAATTCACCGCGTTCCTTGCTGATCGGTATTGCGGCCGGAGCAGCTGTTATAATTATTATTGTTCTATTTTTGATTTTTGTCATATGAGAATCAGTAAAATATTTATAATATTTTTGTTTGCGGTTTTTCCGATTTTCTCTCAGCCGAATTCCATGCCGCCGGTTGAAAGATATATTGAAATTGAAAAAAGATATTTTGAATGGAAAGACGGCCTTTTCGGAAGCAGAAATTACAGAAGGCGCGAACTTCTTTCTTTTTTAAGTTCGGTTTACAAGCTTGATATTGAAACAACTCCTGATTTTGCCGTTATAAAGGAGAAAACCGGAATTGATAAGAGAATAAAAGTCAGATTCGGCTACAAATCAGGTCTTGTAATTGATGCTGAGATAAATGCGGATTTGCTTAAAGATTTTAAAATTGATAAAACCGGAGTCATGTGGTTCGGAGGGAAAATTTCCGCCGTTAAAGGCAGACTCCGCAAGTTTTATCTTGCCGATTCTCCGGGTAAGGACGACCTCATTCTTTTTTTTGATTCTGCTGAAATTATTATATTTGAACATAAGTAGATTAGGTTTTTCCTGCAGCACCTTCCCCATTTTAAAAATATGAGTATACAGAATTATGATCTGTTTATTTAGTGCATTTTTTGTTTGTCAGATAAATGCATATCTGACAGAAGTGAACGATTTGCGGTTTTTAGAAAGCGCCTTGCTTTTGAACTGGTTTTTTTGCAGAATATATGCTTATTAGTCCGAAGGGGGATTTATGTGCGGTATTGTCGGTTATGTCGGAAATAAAGAAAATACGGATATAGGTAAGATTCTTATAAACGGACTTAAACGTCTCGAATACAGGGGATATGATTCAAGCGGTATTGCCGTTGTTGACGGATCATTAAAGGTGAGTAAAAAAAAGGGTAAAATATCCGAACTAGAAAGTTATGTGGATATCAATCAAATGAAGGGATCTGCGGGAATAGCCCATACGAGATGGGCGACTCATGGTGTTCCTTCCGATGTAAATTCCCATCCGCACACATCATGTGACGGGAAGCTTGCATTAGTGCACAATGGTATTATTGAAAATTATGAAATTCTCAGAAAGAAACTGACTGAATTCGGTCATGTTTTCAAAACACAAACTGATACGGAAGTCGTTGTTCATCTGGTTGATCATTACATGAAAAAGGGAAATGATCTTTTGGAGTCGTTTATACTTGCACTGAAACAGGTGGAAGGAACTTACGGTATTGCGCTTGTATCCGAAGATAATCCCGGAAGAATTCTGGCAGCAAGAAAAGGTTCACCGCTCGTAATAGGTATCGGTGACGGTGAAATTATGCTTGCATCTGACTGTTCTGCTGTCATAGAGCATACCCGTAAAGTTGTTTATCTTGAAGACGGCGAAATTGTTGATATAAAAAACGGAACTTTTGAGACATTTGATATAGAACGTAACGCGATTGTCAAGAATGTAGAAAAAATAGAATGGGACCTTGTCGGAATTGAAAAGAACGGTTATGAGCATTTTATGCTCAAGGAAATTCACGAGCAGGTAGAAACAGTTAAAAACGCCGTTCGCGGCCGTATTATTATGGATGCCGGAAATTCAAGGCTTGACGGATTGAATCTTTCTCCGGAGGATATTTCGAAGATCGGAAGAATTATTTTTATAGCATGCGGAACATCGTGGCATGCGGGATTAATCGGAGAATATCTCATTGAAGAATTTGCCCGCATACCGGTTGAAGTCGAATATGCCTCTGAATTCAGATATAGAAGACCTATTCTTTTTAAGGATGATCTTGTTATTGTAATAAGTCAGTCCGGAGAAACCGCAGATACTCTTGCCGCATTGCGTGAGACCAAATCAAAAGGCATCAGGGTTCTTGGAATAACAAATGTTGTCGGAAGTACTATCGCGAGGGAAAGTGACGGAGGAGTTTATATTCATGCGGGTCACGAGATAGGAGTTGCTTCGACTAAAGCATTTACTTCTCAGGTTTCGGTTCTGATTCTTCTCACTCTTCTTTTATCTCGAAGAGGAAATATGACCCGTGAAGAAGGTCAGTGTATTATCCGCGACATTGAAAATCTCCCTGCTTTGATTGAAAAAGTTCTCGATAAAAAAGAAGAGATTAAAAATATAGCCTGTCAGTATAAAGACGCTAAAAATTTTCTTTATCTCGGACGTGGTATCCAGTTCCCGGTTGCCCTTGAAGGTGCGCTTAAGCTGAAAGAGATTTCATATATTCATGCAGAGGGATATCCTGCCGCAGAAATGAAACACGGTCCGATTGCCCTGATTGATAATGAAATGCCTGTAGTATTTATTGCGCTCAAAGATGAAGTTTATCATAAAGTTATATCAAACATGCAGGAAGTAAAGGCAAGAGGCGGACGTATTGTTGCCATTGCGACTGAAGGCGATGAGGATATAAAAAGGCATGCTGACCATGTTATCTATTTGCCGGAAGTTTCACGGGCAGTTTCACCGGTTCTTTCGGCAGTTCCGCTTCAGCTTCTGGCATATTATATTGCGGTTGCGCGCGGATGCGATGTAGATCAGCCGAGAAATCTTGCTAAAAGCGTAACGGTTGAATAAATTCATGGAGCCTGTTTTTATTTATTGACATTAAGGGCGCGTTTTTGAGACAATATGCGGAGTCATTTTGGAGAGGAAATTATGATAATAGTTGAAGAAATAAATCATATCAGTCTGGCGGTATCAAATCTTGAAAAGTCTCTTGAATTTTTCAGAGATGTTTTCTATTTCGATACAGTAGAAAAAAAGGACAAGACTGAAGCTTATCTTATGATAGGCGATATCAAGCTTCGCTTGAAAGAAAGCGCGGATGTTAATCCAAACCCGGACACTTATGTTTCTTTCAACATAGACATGCAGGACTTTGATGATGTTGCTGATGAGCTTGAAGACAAGAAGATTGATTTTCAGGAAATTGAAGACAAGGAAGACGGGCCTAAAATAGTTTTCTCCGATCCAGACGGCAATAAATTTGCAATAAGCTACAAAGAATGATTACGGGGGATTTCCCCCTTCAATAATAATGAAAACACAGGAACTTGTAAAAAAGGCGTTTGAAAGACGCCTTGGTTTTTTTTCATCAGAAGAAACGGTTTTCCGTCTTATTAATGGAGACGGTGACGGATTATATCCGTGTACCGCGGATTATTATGCCGGATTTATACTTATTCAGGATTTTGAGGGAAGCTCGGGTCTTCCTGCTGAACTGCTTAAATTTATTCCTGATGTATGTTCAGAATTTTCACTTCCGGTCAGAGGAATTCTTCTTAAAAACAGGGGACGTCTTTCGCAGGGCGACGATATAGAAGCAAAACGAAAGAGTATAATTCTCGATGGAGATATCCCGGCAGAAGAAATTATTGTAAGGCACATGGGTCTTGATGTTTCAGTCGATATTATCAATTCTCAAAACACAGGTCTTTTTTTTGATATGCGCTCTGCAAGGAGTGAGCTTCTGAAATATTATTCAAATTTCGAGTCAATGCTTAATCTTTTCAGTTACACATGCGTTTTTTCTCTTCATGCGCTAAAAAATTCCGTGCATCGTGCAGTTAACGTCGATATATCAAAGCCAGTTCTTTCGCGCGGAATGAGAAACTATGAATTGAACGGTTTAAATGTCGATTCAAGAGATTTTGTTAAAGGTAAGAGCTCAGATCTGATTAAATACTATAAAAAAAAAGGAATCAGTTTTTCTCTGTCTATTATTGATCCTCCGACTTTTGCCAGAAGTCAGAAAGGTTCTTTTTCTGCAGAAAGGGATTTAAGTTCTTATCTCCGCGACTTGTCTCAAATATCTGATTATGTTTTCAGCGCAGTTAATACTCATAAGACCGATATGAAAACTTTTCTTTCAATGCATCCTGATAATTTTGAACTGGTTTTTTCGGCAAATGAGTCTGTTGATTTTCCGTATTTCGAAAATCCTTATCTCAAAACAGCACTTTGGAAAATACGAAAGTAATTTCTTCTTGACGCTTTATTCATTGGAGACATAACAGAGTCAAGGGGGATGTATGCTGATACTATTTCTTTCGGTGCTTCTTGCTCTACTTGGAATATTACTTGTAGTTATATCCTTTTCATCGCTTGAAAAAAAGACTTTGTCTGTATACCGGGATAATGAAGAATTATTATTTGATGATACGCCCGGTGATGCCGAAACATCCACAAAAGAAATAAATGCTGAATCATCTCCGGCGGCATCATTGTCGGCAACTCCGGAAGATAATGTCATTTCAAATGTTTCCATTTATGAAGACCGTGACAGTGTTATTTCTCCGGGAACCGAAAAAGCAATTGAATATTCTGAAATTGGAAAGTATAAGTCGCTTCGCAGACTTGCATCAGGGGATCTTGTCTTGTCTTCTGCATCACTTACTCTGCGTGATTCTAAAAAACTTTTCAGATATGATCTTCATAAAATTAAAAATATTATTTCTCTTGAGAAATCGGCTCTGATTTATATTGACTCATTAACATATCCGCTTCTGTTTGTCTGTGATGATTCAGGATTCGCGGCAAAGATTGAATATTTATTAAAAAAGTAAGGTTGTCATGTATTATAAGTATAGAACCAAGAATAAATCCAACAGGACGTTTAAAGTGCTGTTGGTTCTTTTTTTTGTATCCGCGGCTGTATTTTCCGCATACAAATACAGAACTCAATTGATGTTCTGGAAATCGGGCTTTAATAAACTTACTGAAATAGTATCTGTCAGCGAGAGGGACACTTCTGCTTATGAAAAAAACGGCGGAATACAGTCGGCTCTTCAGAAAGCCGCTAAATTCCGCGAGGATGACCCGATGAATCCGGAAGCATTCATTGTTTCCGCAAAATTGTCTTTTATCGTTTCAGAGTCCCTGCTTCCGAGAAAATTCGGGGCAATGTTCGTAAATTCAAAAAAGGACACGCTTTCTCCTGAAGCGGCTTCGGGATTTATTGCAGCCATTAAATATTTCAGAAAAGCTGAAGCGTTGGGCGGAAAGAAAGCTCTTGATGATGAATCGAGGATAATGCTCGCAAAAGCCTCATACTATTCGGATTATTATCCGGCAAACCAGATTTTTCTTCTCGTTGATTCGATAAATGAACCTTTGATGATCAGATATACGGATGATATATATTTTTATGCTCAGACTCTTGTGGTAAATGGTGCAGTTCAGCGTGGAATGGATTATCTCGTTAAAATGAATATGAAAGATCCATTTTCTAAACTGGTAATTGCAAAATCTTTTGCGGAAGGAAAACAGTTCACGGATGCTATTTCAGCTTACAAAGAGGTTATTTCGGAAACTTCCGATTCGGAGTTAAAGAAGACGGCATCGGTTAATTTAGGTTTGCTTTATTTTTCACAGTCACTTTACCGTGAAGCCGCCGATATTCTTGAACCGTTTGTTCTTCCTCAGTCTGAAGATGCCGATTTGAAGGCGGTTATGGAGAAGTTGTTCATTGAATTGAAGGATCCGGTAAAAGCAAAACTTTACGCAGTGACAGAAAATAAATAAATTCTGAAATTTTTTTGTAACAAGTCATTATAACTTGACAAAAGCGAAAAGCGAAAATAATAGGTAAGCAAAAAGAGAGTTTCTGTTTAAATTCGGCATTGATTCTCACGCAAATCATAGAATTCTTTGGGAGCTAAAATGTTGTTCAATTCACTTTACGGTCTTTTCTCAAATGATATGGGTATCGATCTTGGTACCGCTAATACGCTTGTTCATGTAAAAGGTCAGGGGATTGTGCTTTCCGAACCGTCGGTTGTAGCCGTTCAGACGAGTACCGGAAAAGTGAGAGCCGTTGGTCACGAAGCTAAGCGAATGCTCGGAAGAACTCCCGGCGATATAGTTGCGATAAGACCTATGGAAGACGGTGTTATTGCTGATTTCGAAACCGTTGAAAAAATGATCCGCTATTTCATAAATAAGGTTCATAAGCATAAAGCTCTTGTTAGACCAAGAGTTGTTATAGGTGTTCCTTCCGGAATAACCGAAGTTGAAAAACGTGCCGTGCGTGAATCTGCTGAACAGGCAGGAGCGCGTGAGATTTATCTTATTGAAGAAGCTCTTGCTTCGGCAATAGGGGCAAATATTCCGATTCATGAGCCGGCTGGTCATATGATCGTTGATATCGGCGGCGGTACTACTGAAATCGCCGTTATCTCTCTCGGTGGAATGGTTATTTCCGACTCTTTGCGTATCGCGGGAGATGAGTTCGACGAAGCAATCGTAAAATATATGAGAAATCAGTATAACCTTGTTATCGGAGAAAGAATGGCGGAAGAAGTAAAATTCCGTCTCGGCAATGTATTTCCTGAGAAGAAAGTTGATACTATGGAGCTCAAAGGCCGTGATGCAATATCGGGTCTTCCTAGAACTCTTGAAATGGATTCTTCAGAAGTCAGAAAAGCTCTCAAAGAGCCGACTGAACAGATTCTTGACGGAATCAAACATGCTCTTGAGAGAACTCCTCCTGAACTTGCTGCTGATATCGTTGAACGCGGTATTGTAATGAGCGGCGGCGGATCATTGTTAAAAGGTTTGGATAAATATATAAGCAAAGAAACAGGGGTTCCTGTTATCAGAGCTGAGAATCCTTTGACTTGTGTTGTTCTTGGTGCAGGGAAGTTTCTTGACGAGGTTAAGAACCTTTATAAATCGAATTTGAAATAAGGTTTGCCAGTGGATTTTTTTATAAGAAATAAGACCGGTGCATCACTGGTCTTTTATATTCTATTCTGTATTATATCAATGTCTCTTCAGTCGACGTCTTTTACTCTGTCGATAGAAGGTGTTGCAAGTGCTTTCATGACTCCGTTTCAGAAGCTGTATTGGTATTCTCAGAATAATGTACGTAAGATATGGGCTGGTTTCACCGATTTGAATACTCTCAATGAGGAACTTCGTCTTACCAGAGAGAAGCTCCAGAGTTATGAGAGAACAGCAGAAGATCTCACTGAAATTAAATCAGAAAACGAGAAGCTCCGCCGTTTACTAAACTTCGGTGATAAGGTCGGTTATGACAATGTTCCTGCGATGGTAATATCAAAGGATCCTGATAACTGGTTCCGCACCATTATAATAAACCGCGGATCAAATGACGGAATAAAAATCAACATGCCTGTCGTTGCCTTTAACGCAGATGAGAAAGCTGTTGTCGGTAAAGTAATTGAAGTCAGAGGCTCCGTGTCGAGGATTCTTCCCGTTATCAGCTCTGATTTGAAAATAGGTGTTATGCTTCAGGATTCAAGATCACCTGGTTTGATGCAGGGAAGTTCTTCGCGTCCAGGACTTGCGCAAATTGATTATCTGTCAAAATCAGTTCAGATTCCGTCAAATGTATATGTTGTGACTTCCGGACAGGGCGGTGTTTTTCCGCAGGGTCTGCTTGTCGGCAGGGTTTCGCAGACTGTTGTCACCAAATCAAGTGCGTTTCAAAGAGCCATTGTGACTCCGATTATAGATTACAATAAAGTTGAAGAAGTTTATGTTATAAAATACGTTCCGGGTCAGGAACTTGTAGAGTTAACTCAAAAGGAAGAGCAGAAAAAATGATTCTTGTATACATCTTATCCGCGGTTATTCTGGCGGTTTCGTTGATTCTTCAATCTCATCCTTCCTTCGATGCAATACGTTTTGCAGGTGTTAAGCCAGACCTTTCTTTTATAGCGATTATCTATTTTTCATATTCTTTCGGTTCGTTTTACGGTCAAACATGTGCTTTCATTACAGGTATTTTCCAGGATGCTAATTCCAATAGCCCGCTGGGATTAATGACTTTACCAAAGGTGCTTATCGCCTTTTTTGCCGGTTTTGTCGGAAGGTCTGTTTTTCAGGGAAGTTCATTTACTATTATATTGATCATTTTTGTTGCATCGCTTTTAAAGGGCGGTTTAACTCTGATATTTGCGCTGATTTTCAATGATGCCTCTGTCGCATCTCTTTTGCATATTGTTCTTCCTGAATCTGTCTATAATGCAGTAATCGCTATGCCTCTTTTCTTTATTTATGATAAAATTTTTGAATTTGAACTTTCAAAAGAGAGGTACTAGATGTCTGTTACCTCTTTGCGCGGCAGAATGCTTGAAGCTTTCCGAGGGAAAGTTTTTTTGTTTATGTCTGTTACCGGCGGAATTTTCATTATATTTATTTTTCAGCTGATAAATCTTCAGTTTATCCAAGGTAGTTATTATTCTACAAGAGCGAGAAGTAATATTGAAGATAATGTTCCTGTTCCGGCTAGCCGCGGTGAGGTTTATGACAGACATTATGATATTAAATCTTCATCAAACAAGGTAATAGCGTCCAACAGACCTTCATTCAATATAACAACCGTACCGGCTAAATTTGAAAACAAAAAGCAGATGGCTGAAATCGTTCAGCGAGTAGCTGTGCTACTCGGTGTTGATTCATTCGAATTGTTAAGAGAAATGGATAAAGCTAATCCATGGCAAAGAATTGTAATTAAAGAAGACGTTTCTTTTGATGTAGTAGTTTCAATTGCATCTCATGAAGAGCTTTATGAGCATATAATGTGGGAAGATGCACCGGTACGTGTATATAATTATGGTCCCGTTTTTTCACATGTGATGGGTTATATCGGAAGCATTGATCCCGGAGAGTATGATAAGCTTAAAGATCAAGGTTATAAGTATTATCAGAAAATCGGTAAAAACGGAATTGAAAAACAATATGATAATTTTCTGCGCGGAACAGACGGCAGTGTAAAAAGAATTGTAGACGTTCATAACCGAACTGAAGGAGAAGAGCTCGGTGATGAGCCGGTATCAGGTAATAATCTGGTTCTTTCACTTGATTATGAGCTTCAAAATGTAGCGTACACTGCGATGCAGGATAAGATGGGTTCTGTTATAGCAGTGAAACCTTCGACCGGAGAGATTCTTGTACTTTTGTCTAAACCGGATTTTGATCCGAATCTGATTACTTCGAAAAACGCCTCTGATATTCTTGCTTCTCTGCAAAACGATGAACAGAAACCGTTCCTAAATAGAGCAATCCAATCAAAGTATCCGCCGGCATCAACGTTTAAACTTATTACAAGTATTGCAGCACTGGAAGATGAAAAATGGCAGCCGGATTGGAGATACTTCTGTTCGGGTCACTATATTTTAAAGGGATTACAAGACAGATCATACCAGTGTTATAAGGGACAATCACACGGAAATCTCGATATGATCGGTGCGATTGGTATGTCTTGTAACGTATATTTTTATAATCTTGGATATAAAATCGGACCGACTTCAATCATAAATTATGCAAAGTATTTATGTATGGATAAGGTTACCGGCATTGATTTGCCGGGCGAAATTTCCGGTTTTGTTCCTTCTAAACAATGGAAAATGAAAACTTTCGGACAGGGTTGGTTTGACGGTGATACGATAAATCTGGCTATCGGTCAGGGTTTCACATCAATAACTCCAGTTGCTCTTTGTGACCTTGTTTCTGCAATAGTCAATAGAGGTATTGTATATAAGCCTCATCTTGTTCGCGAAGTTCGTTCGCAGGATAACGCGACAGTCATTAAGAGAATCGAACGCGAAAAATTGTTTGAGATTCCGCTTTCAGCGCGTACAATTGAAACAGTTACTTCAGGGATGCGATTCGGTGTAACCAACGGAACTTCTGCAAGACTGAATTATCTCAAGGTGCCGATTGCAGCGAAAACAGGTACTGTTCAGACCAGATCAGTTGTAAAATCGGATAATACTCAGCATGCTTGGTTTGTCGGTTTTGCACCATTCGGGGGAACTCCGGATGATTCGGTTGTTGTTGTAGTTATGGTTGAATATGGTGTTGCGGGGGCGATTGCTGCAGTTCCGGTTGGTGAAGCTATTTTTTCTAAGATGATTTCTATGGGATATTTTAATGATACGCAGAAGTGATTTCTCAAAATTTGATCTATGGCTCATAGTTTTTGTCGTGATTCTTTCAGTGATCGGTATATTTACTATATACAGCGCAGGTTTTGATGTAGTAACAAAGATTAACAATGGAATGTATAGAAAACAGATAATATCCTTTGTGATAGGTTTGGTTTTTATGTTCGGTATCATGGTTATTAATTTCAGAATTATCGAACAAAATTGTTTTTATATATATATCGGTCTCCTTTTTGTTGTTATTCTGACTTCATTTCTAGCTCCGTCTATACGCGGTACACGCGCATGGATTGATTTTGGTTTTTTCTCGATTCAGCCGTCGGAATTTATGAAGATTGCTACAATAGTAATGCTTGCTAAATATCTCGAACTTCGTGAACGGGATATCCAGAATTTCAGGGAACTTTTTGTTCCGGCAATTATCACTTTAGTTCCTGTATTTTTTATAATGCTTCAGCCGGATTTCGGAACGGCAATGATTTTTATTCCTGTTCTTTTTGTGATGCTTTTTGCGGCAGGTGCAGACATAACACATCTTGTTTCAGTTGCCTCAATCGCCCTTATTGCACTTCTCATACCTACTTATATAACCCATCACGAGTGGCTTCATACAGAAGCTTATAATCCGCTGATTTCTTTTTTTAAGAAGGGATCGGGTGTTTTTATTCTTATTGCTGTATTGATTTTTATTTCAGTTATATTTTTTGCCTTCCGGTTTATTTTTGCGAAGAAGTCATACAGGAGAATTTATATTCCTGCAACTGTATTGTCGATTGGTCTTGTTCTGGCCGTAATTCTTCAGAGATCTTTGCGTGATTACCAGAAGAACCGAATTCTTGTTTATCTTAATCCTGATCTTGATCCGAAGGGTGCAGGCTATAATGTTATTCAGGCTAAGATCGCAATCGGTTCAGGCGGATTTTTCGGCAAGGGTTATTTGTCCGGAACCCAGACTCAATACGGATTTTTACCTGAGAAAACCTCAGATTTTGTTTTTCCTGTAATTGCGGAAGAGTGGGGTTTCTTTGGTGCATTAGTTGTTATTCTGCTTATGTTCGGAATTATTTATCAAGGGCTCAAAGTTGCTCTTGAAGCCAAAGATAAGTTTTCTTCTTTGCTTGCTTTTGGTCTGTCATCACTATTCTTATTTCATGCTATAATAAATATCGGTATGGTAATCGGATTGACTCCTGTTACAGGTATTCCTCTTTGTTTCGTTTCATACGGCGGAACTAATTTAATTATGTGTATGATTGCTGTAGGAATTCTACTTTCTATAAAAATGTCAAAAAGCGCATAAAATATTTAAATAAATCCGTATATACTTATACGGAGGCTTTATGAAAATATTTAATTGCCTGCTTGATGTTATATCCCCGTCATTTTGTTCATTTTGCGGATGCATGATCCAATACGAATCATCCGGTGTATGTATGAATTGTTCGGATAAACTCATACCCTACGAAATGTGCGCGGAAAGCAGTGTTGCCGGTGATTTTAAAAGAATATATTATGACAGGATATATTCTTTGTGGAAATATAACCGTTATTCCAGAATGCTTGTTTCTGAATTTAAAAATAAAAACAATTTGTCAATCTCAGAAAATTCATCAAGTGCAATTGCCCGTATTATTAAAAATGAATGTTTAGCGATTGATGCGTTAACCTCTATCCCTATTTCACGCTCAAAGCTTAGAAAGCGCGGTTACAATCAGGCGGAGCATCTTGCCAAAAAAATATCAAAGAATTGCGGCATCCCGTATCTCGAAACCCTGAAAATATCTAACATTGGTTCAGAGCAGAAGCTTTTGGATTATAACGGCAGGTTCCTCAATACACTTGGCAAATTTGTGCTCACAGAAAATGTTTGCGGGAAGGCGATCGGTTTGATAGATGATGTCGTAACAACAGGTGCGACAATTAATGAAGCAGCAAGAATAATGAAGAACGGAGGCGCTGTAAATATATCTGTCTTCACAATGGCAAAGGTTGAACCTTTTGTGTACGAATCAGTCTGAACGGCATATAAAAAATGTCTTTTCATTGTATAAAAGTTGACATTATTTCCATTTTATGTTCTTTTGAATCAGTTTTTCAATAATTGAGGTAATATGAAAAGACAGCGCGAAGAAGGTCTTGATATAATTGTTTTGGACGGAAGAATTGATCAGGATATGAGTGAAGAGCTTGAGACTCTTCTTGACGAGTGCGTTAAAGACAATGTAAAGAATATATGTATCGACATGATAGAGGTTAAGCATATCTGCAGTTCGGCTCTTGGTGTTCTTGTTGCTGTGAAGAGACGTATAAAGGATCACGAGGGAGATATAAAACTCGTCCTGTCAAACGATAATCTTTTGAAGCTTTTTCAGACTACTATGCTGGATAAGGTTTTTGAAATATACGAGTCTGTACGCGAATGCAGAAATTCTTTTGATTGATTGCAATAAAGAAAGTTGCCGGAGATTATATGATTACGCGTGAAAAAGAAGAGCTTTTGAGATATTATAATGAGGGTTTGATGCTGTATAAGCTCCGTAAATGGAGCGAAGCTGAAAAAATGTTCGAGAAGGCACTTTCTGTTATTCCGTCTGACGGACCGTCAAAATTATATCTTGATAGAAGCCGAAATTTTATGCAAAACCCCCCTTCTGAAGATTGGGATGGCGTTTTTGTTATGACAACGAAGTAGGGGAAATATGAGCAGAAAAGTTATACAGGTTAATAAAAATCCGGTTTATGAAAACGGAATGGTATCTACGGTTTTCGGAAAGGATACTGAATTTTACGGTGATTTGTCCTTTTCAAAATCACTCCAGATAAATGGTTTTTTTGAAGGAGAGATTATCGCAAAGGGTTTCATGGTAGTTGGAGAAGGAGCCGTTGTAAAGGCAAACATTAAGGCAAAGAGTGTTGTGATAAGCGGCACTGTTTACGGCAATATTGAAGCTGATTCTAAACTTGAAATAATGCCCAGCGGCAAGCTTTACGGAAACATTAGAACCGCTAAACTTAAAATAGCGGACGGTGTTGTTTTCGAAGGGAATTGTGAAATGATCAAGGAGCAGAAGCGCGCTGAACTTCCTAAGAAAAAAGGCGAAGCGGAAGCGATTGATGCATGATAAAGTTTTAACAGGTTTTTCATCTGATAACAAGTGCGGGATTTGCCCGCACTTTTGCGTTATCGGCGATAAATTTAAGGGGATATGCGGCGGAAGGGAATTAATCGGAGGCTCTGTTTATTCATCTAATTATGCGATAGTTTCTTCAATAGCGGTTGATCCCGTTGAGAAAAAACCGCTTTACCATTTTCATCCTTCTGAAAAGATATTATCAGTCGGAACTTTCGGCTGCAATATGAAATGCTTTTTTTGTCAGAATTGGCAGATAAGCCAGACTGTTCCTTCCGGTTTAAAAGAAATTCCGCCCCATGATTTGGTTAAATCCGCTGTATCACGGCAAATACCGATGATTGCTTTTACATATTCCGAACCGGTTGTGTGGTATGATTATGTATATGATTGTGCATCGGCGGCAAAAGAAGAAAATATTAAAACAGTGATGGTTTCAAACGGATTTATTAATGAAAAGCCATTGGAAAAACTTTATCCGCTTGTTGATGCATGGAATATTGATCTTAAAGCTTTTAATGTGAAATCTTATCAAACACTCGGCGGACAACTTGATATTGTAAAAAATACCATAGCTTTTTTATCCGGCAAGACACATCTTGAGCTTACTACACTGGTCGTTCCCGGATTTAACGATTCTTTTTCTGAACTAACAGAAATGGCTGAATGGATAGCTTCAATAAATGAAAATATTCCATGGCATTTGTCGCGTTATTTTCCTGCATATAAATCATCGGCTCCCCCGACCGGCGAAGAATATTTACATCATCTTTATTCAAAATTTTCTTCCATGTTAAATTATGTTTATCTTGGAAATACCCGTGATGGTATTGGCAGCGATACTAAATGTCCTGATTGCGGAAATATTGTTATTGAAAGAAAAGGCTACTCTGTTGAAATTTGTTCTGTTGACGGCGGCCTATGCGCGAAATGCGGTCATAACCTAAATATCATTTTCGGAGGAACAAATGGCTGAGATAATCGACGGAAAGGTATTTTCTAAAGAAGTAAGAGATGGATTAAAGCTTAAACTCGAGTCTCTATTTAAAAAAACTGCCAAACGGCCGGTTCTTGCTGTCGTTTTGATCGGGGAGGATCCTGCTTCCCAGGTATATGTTAAGAACAAGATTAAAGCATGTGCGGAAATAGGTGTTGTAAGCAGGGAATATATTAAAGAGGCATCCATTACAGAGAATGAATTGTTGGCAATAATTGATGATTTGAATAATGATGATGATGTAAACGGAATACTTGTACAGCTTCCGCTTCCTAAAGGTATCAATGAAAAGAAAGTAATAAATGCTATTTCTCCCGAAAAGGATGTGGATGGTTTTCACCCTGTGAATATAGGAAAAGTTGTTATAGGTGATGATACGGCTTTCATGCCGTGTACACCGCACGGCTGTCATGAACTGATCAAGAAATATGTTCCGAACACTGACGGACTTCATGTTGTGGTTGTAGGAAGAAGCAACATCGTCGGAAAACCGATGGCGAATATAATGGTGCAGAAAAACAAAGGTGCGAACTGTATCGTTACAGTGTGTCATTCCGCTTCGAAGGATATTTCCAAGTATACACTTCAGGCTGATATTCTAATCGCTGCAGTCGGTGTTCCTGAAATGATAAAAGCGGATATGGTTAAAGAAGGTGCGGTTGTTATCGATGTCGGAGTAAACAGAATTCCTTCAGATGAAGCAGGAAAAACTAAACTTGTCGGAGATGTTGATTTTGAGAATGTGAGTAAGAAAGTAAAAGCCATATCTCCTGTTCCGGGGGGTGTAGGACCTGTTACTATCGCCATGCTCATGAAAAATACTGTAAAGGCATTTTGTATTCAAAACGGGATTGAAGAATAAAATACCCGCGTTTGCCGTCTGGGAGAAGCGCTTAGAACCACGGTAAACGTGGGTTCTCGCACGGGCAACTTGGTCTTCTTCCGAAGAAGCATGACCTACAGACCCGGATATAAAAATCCCTCTAAAGAATTAGGTTCAAGAGCATTGACCCTTCGCGAACAACGCAGGCATAATCAATATAAGGATGCAAGGTTTAACGGGCAAGCAAATTTCGCAAATTATGATAAGAATTATATCAGCCCTTTCATTGTTACTGAGTACTTCCTTGTTTTCATACAGGATTACTTCAGAGAAAATTGATTCTACCCTGAGAACTCTTCATTTTAATGTTCATTATGAAAAAGGGTATGAGGCGAACGCTGCAAGAACAGCTGAATATGCCGAACTGGCGTATGAACAACTATCCGAAAAATTCCGGATAAGAATAGACTATGTTACTGATATAATTCTTTATCAGGATTATTGTGATTACTTAAATACAAGGATTATCGATATTAATTATGATGATTCAATATTGGCCTTTTCGTCACCGGAAAATAAATATATCGTTTTGCCTTTCTATTCAGAAAGAAAAACACTTAAAAAAATTATATTTCATGAGATGACGCATTTTTTCATCCATAAATATATAAAGCAGAGAAGTTTTTATAAAAAAATTCCATCAGAGTTAGAAGAAGCTTTTTGTGAATATTTTTCAGGCGTCGACTCACGTGAGACTATGATTCTTCGGGACATGATACTTTCTAAAAATCAGATAAATAACAGTTTTAAAAAATATCACGCTTCTTATTTCCCGGATTCATCGATAATATCAGCTTTTGCATTGTATCTTGTTGCAGAAAGACATGGAGAAGATGCAGTAATTAAAATTATTTCTGACGTACTATCCGGAGATAATTACCGCGATCTTATTGAAAAATTAACCGGCGGTGACGGAGAGCTTTCGGGATTTCTTGAAAAAAAAGCGGTACATGATGATTCTGAAATGGACTTCACATATTCAGAAATAATACCGCAGAATAAATCCATATCAGATTATTGCATTTCTGAAGAAGGTATGATCGGAATAAATTACGGTAGATCAATCGTTCTATATAAGAACGGAAAGAAAGTGTATTCAAAAGGTCTGAGTATCAGCGGAAGAACATTGGTTTTAAACGATATCAGCATGTCGTCAGGCCGAATCGTTTATTCTGTGTTGAAAAACGGAAAACGATATGCCGTTGTTTTTGATTTAAATGACGGTGAAAAATATATGGAGATTCCCGTCAAAAATTCTGATTTGGTTAAAATTTCAAAATGCGGCAATTATTTATATTATGTAATAAGATCATCTTCTTCAAATATTATTACAGAATTCAGTGTTAATTCAAATGCTACAAAGATATTGTATAGTACCGGAAATCATATTTATGACTATATCCTTTCGGAAAAAAATATATTTGTATCTGAAGATACGAACGGTTCGGGAGCAATAAAAAAAATAAATTATTCCGCAAAGACAGATAAAACAATTGCACATATTAAGGCCTTTGATTTGTCAATTAGCGGCCGATATTTGTATTTTTCGTCGGATAATGACGGGACGTTTCAGATTTACAGCATTGACACAGAAAATTTCAGCATTCTGCGACACACAAATTCATCTACCTCTGCGAAGATGCCGTTTGTTTCCGGAGAAAAGCTTTATTTTTCTGTTTTCAGAAACATGAATTGGCATATATCCGAGAAGCTGATTCAGGGCACGAGCTATAATCCTCTTGTACCACCGGTTGTACAGTCAAAATCATATTATGATTTCAGGGATTCGGATTTTTCGGATTTTGAAAACCGTATTATTCCTATTTTCGATTTAAATGTATCTGTCTTTAATTATCGTTATTCGGGAATGTTCACTGCTGCAATTTCGGGAATCACTAATCAAAATTCCTTTAATATTAAAGCAGGGTATAAGTATAGAAAAAATAAAGAGAAAGACACTTCCGCGGGTATGTTTTTTAATTCAGACAACGGAATTTTAAATTATCAGGCGGGATTTTATCATTTGAAGAATCCTGAATTTAATGACGGATTGTCGGTTAATGTTCCTTTTTCATTAGCTTTTGAAAAGCAGGATACTTTATATGCAAGGGCCTTTCTTCCATTGACTGGTTATATCTCTATCGGTTCAGCTTTTTATTTTCAGCACAGCGATGATGAATATTATAAAACGGCTACCGCATCTATTCAGTATGATACATGCGATAATGTAATTGCTTCAGAAAAATCCGGTATTTCATTTAAAAGCGATTTCCTATATACTTTTTCAAAAAGTACTTTCATGTCTTATGATTTACTTTTGGATATTTATGCAGATATTTCTCCTTTTTCGCTTTATTATAGAGGATCATTTTATAAGAGCCGGTTAAAGTATAAATCATCCTACATGGAATTTCTAACAAAAGAAGATCTTGAAATATCTTCTGAAATCATGCAGAAGAATAAATTTTCCATAACTTTCGATTTCAATGAAATAAATTCATGGAGGAATTATTTTGATGTTCCGCTCAGTGCCGGAGTATTCTGGTCTAGATATCATTTCGGAAATTCAGATAAAATAAATTGTTTTAACGAGACGGGATTTACTGTTTTTGTTGAAAATTCAAATGGTCTTTTTTTATATCTTGACTGCGGAAAGACTTACCGGTACAGGGAAGGCTTGAGCGGCGGAGGTGTTTCTTTCGGCGCCTCTTTTTCAATATGATACAGGAGTTACCATGGAACGTAAGGCTGATATTAAGCGTAAAACCAGCGAAACTGATATATCGCTGAAAATTAATCTTGATGATATTTCTCCTTCGGAAATTTCTACTGGAGTTCCATTTTTTGATCATATGCTAAATGCATTCGCAAAACATGGACAGTTTTATCTTGAAATAAGATGCGATGGAGATACTCAGATTGATGACCATCATTCAGTCGAAGATATAGGAATTGTTATGGGGCTTGCTTTTAAAAAAGCGCTTGGTGATAAAAAAGGTATTTCACGGTTCGGTTTTGCCTCTGTTCCAATGGATGATTCTTTGGCGCAGGTTTCTGTGGATTTTTCAGGGCGTGCTTTCTATAAATATACCGGATGTGAACTAAGCGGATATATTTCTGATTATGCGGAAGAACTGACCAATGAATTCTTTTATGCGTTTGCGGCAAATGCCGGAATGAATCTTCATGCCAATCTTATTTACGGACAAAACCGTCATCATATACATGAGGCATTGTTCAAGGCTCTTGCGGTAGCCGTTCGTGAAGCAAAGAAAATTGTTTCCGATGAAATTCCTTCAACAAAGGGAGTTATATGATATCTATAATTGATTACGGCATGGGCAATCTCCGTTCTGTTGCAAAAGCCGTTGAGCTTTTTACAAAAGATGTTCAGATAATAAGAGATCCTGAAGAGATACGTAAATCATCTGCTATAATTATACCCGGTGACGGGGCTTTCCCTGCCGCAATGAAAAATCTTTCAAGCGGCGGCTGGATAGAACCTCTCCGTGAGCATATCGAATCTGACGGATATTGTCTGGGGATATGTCTTGGTTTTCAGATTTTATTTTCATCAAGCGAAGAGTTTTCGTATAATGAAGGATTGGATGTGATAAAAGGCAGAGTTGTCAGATTCAGCGATTCTTCGCTCAAAGTCCCGCATATGGGCTGGAACAGGGTTGATTTTAAATCTGACAATAAATTTTTAAAAGGAATTGATAGCGGAACATATTTTTATTTTATACATTCTTTTTATCCCGTTGATGTTGAGTCTTCATCCGTAATAGCCACAGCAGATTACGGCGGCCGTTTTACCTGTGTAGCAGGACACGGCAATTTGATAGCATCACAGTTTCATCCTGAAAAAAGTCACGAAGCAGGGCTTAAAATTATTAAGAATTTTGTTGAGGAATCATGCAGATAATACCGGCAATAGATATAAGAAATGGAAAATGCGTCCGTCTTGTTCAGGGTGATTATTCACGTCAGATAAACTATGAGAATGATCCTGTTTCTCAAGCGATGTTTTTTGAGGACTGCGGTGCTGAAATAATTCACGTGGTAGATCTTGACGGTGCAAAAGAAGGACATCCGGTAAATTCGGATCTAGTCTGTGAAATACGTTCAAAAGTAAATGTTGAAGTTGAAATCGGAGGCGGCATCCGCACTGAAAAAGACATATGTCTTTATGCGGAAGCCGGAATAACAAGAATCATCATCGGAACCAAGATTTTAAATCCTGATTTTTCAGAAACGATTTCTAAGTATAAAAACTCTATTGTTGCGGGGATTGACGCTAAAGACGGCAAGGTTGCCACACATGGATGGGTTAATGTTTCTGAGCATAATGCTCTTGATGTTATCAGAAACCTTTGTTCACAGGGAGTTAACCGTATAATTTTTACGGATATAGCTACAGACGGAATGATGCAGGGACCTAATTATGATTCCTTAAAGCAGATTCTTGATAATATCCCGGGTGTCGCACTGGTTGCAAGCGGCGGTGTTTCGTCCGTTGATGATGTAAAAAAACTTAAAATGCTTGAAAAAAACGGGCTTTTCGGCTGTATTATAGGGAAGGCTATATACGACGGTATGATAGACCTAAAAGAGGCGGTCAGAATAGCGAATGGCTAAGAGCTCTGAAAAAAACGATAAAGCTCAACTTGAATATTTTGAAAGAAAGATATTCGATTTAAAGCAGCTCATTGAGATAAGCAAGGGTCTTAATTCGACATTGGAGTACAATGTTCTCATCGACTCAATTCTGCTTACCTGCATGGGGCAGATGCAGCTTGTGAAGGCCGGAATTTTTTTTAAAAAGAATTTTGATGATAATTATTTTTCTCTGCACAGAAACCATAAAGGGATTGATCTGAATAGAGATACTGATTACGTAATTCCGAACGATTCATATCTTGCCGGTCTTCTTGCCGGAAATGACCGTTGTTTTACAGCTAGTGAAATATATGCCGATTCAAAAGTATCACCGGCGGAGAAGGATATGCTTTCGAGTATTAATCCTACTCTTCTTGTTCCTCTTAAGGGTAAGGGGAAGTTTCACGGTATAATACTTTTAGGTGACAGAATCAGAAATTGCGAATTTTCTGATGAAGAAAAAGAGTATCTTCTTGATATAGCTTCCCTTGCCGGTATTGCAATAGAAAATGCATACCTTTATGAAGTCGCAACTACAGACATGATGACTAAGCTCAAAATCCACCATTATTTTCAGACTGTTCTAACAGAAGAAATTAAACTTGCATATCAGATACTGACGCCTATTTCACTTCTGATGATTGATATCGATAACTTTAAGGAATTCAACGATACCTATGGGCATCTCTGCGGCGATATTGTTTTAAAGAATGTTTCATCTCTTGTAAAAAAGAACTGCCGTCAGATTGATACTGCTGCAAGATACGGCGGTGAAGAAATAGCAGTAATTTTAACCAGAACCAATCTTGATGATGCTTTGAATGTCGCAGAAAGAATACGTGACCAGATTGCAAACAGCAGAGTAACTCATGAGGGGAAAGAACTTAAAACAACTGTTTCAATAGGCGTTACCGAGTTTGATAGATCTATTAAAGAAAATAACAATACAATGATAGCCAGAGCAGATTCGGCGCTTTATGATTCTAAAAGATCCGGAAAAAACCGTGTCTCTTTTTATACATCTGGCGGAAAAACCGGAGATATCAATGCCCCGCGTTAAGAAAGATCCATTAAAAACTGTTCTTCCCAAAAAAACATCAACCAGAGCCAAGAAGAAAAATTCAAGCGCTCATTATGTTTTGATAATAATGATTCTTATCGCTGTAATCGCCGTTCTTGCAGTTAATCTTATTGATTATAATCCGTCAACATCTAACGCTAATAAAAATTTTTTCCATGAAGACACGGTTAAGTCAGATGACAAAACTTCAGATGATAAACCAGAGATTGCTGATGAAATAAAAGAAAATAAAGATGATGATAAAAAAGATAACTCTGAAGAAATTATTCAAAAACAGGTGAAGGTAAAAAGTTTTTTTATTTCTGTGAATGAGGAAAGCGGAAAGATAAAATATATTCCGTTTGAGCGCACAGTTCCGGCAGGAAATGATCTGCGTGAAGCTCTAACAGTCTTGTCAAAGGGGCTTACGCGCGATGAAGAGAAAAAGGGATTTCTTTCAAGTATACCTAAATCAATGAAAGTACATTCGGCAGTAATACGCGGCGGAATTGCATATATCGATGTATCTTCGGACATCTCTCATGAGGCATTCGGAGATATCGCTCTCAGCCGTGTTAACCAAATATATCATACAGCCAGACAGTTCCCCGGGGTTAAAGGAATAGCCATTACTATCAATGGTAAAAAAGTTAATTCCATAGGCCAGGACGGACGTATAATACATTGGCCGATAAGGAATCCTCTTTGAATTTTGAAATTGAATTAAAAGCATATTACGATGATGAGGATGAGCTTCGTAAAAGACTTGAATCTTTAGGTGCTGCATCGGTTTCAAAATTGGAAGAAGAGGATGTATATTTTTCTCATCCTTCAAGGAATTTTGCTGAAACAGGAGAAGCATTCCGGCTTAGAAAAAGCGGTCACGATTTTTGTTTTACTTACAAAGGACCAAGATACTCGTCCGGAATAAAAATACGTGAAGAGATTGAGTTTTCTGTCGGAGATTATTCCGCAGCTTATTCGATGCTTGAAAAGCTTTCTTTTATACCGCGGGGCAGAGTTAAAAAGGTCAGAGAAATATTCGCTTATTCTGATATCACAATTTGCCTTGATGATGTTGAGGAAGTCGGCAAGTTTATTGAGATCGAAAAAATCGGTTCTGATAAAGCTGTTATAGAACAGGAAATACTTTTAATAGCGCAAAAGCTGGGAATCACCCGTCTTGAGAAAAGATCTTATCTGACGATGCTCATGGATATTAAAAAAAATTCATAGAAATCATTTTTTAGGGAAAATTTCAGTTTCAAATCCGTATTAATTACTGAGGAGAAACGAATGCTTGCCAAAACTCTATCCCTCGGCATTAACGGGATTACTTCACAGATTGTCGAAATCGAAATAGATCTCATTAAAGGTCTTCCGGGTTTTACAATAATCGGACTTCCTGACTCCGTTATAAAGGAATCGAAGGACAGAATACGAAGCGCCATTGAAAATTCCGGATACATATTTCCACCGCACAATTATATTGTTAATCTTGCGCCGGCAACATTCAGGAAGCAGGGTTCGAATTATGATCTGGCAATAGCACTTGCGATTTTAAATATAACCGGTCAGATTTCACTGCCTGAAAAACCGCTACCTGTTGTCGGTGAGGTTTCACTCGATGGTGATATAAGAGGCGTAAACGGTGTAATCTCGATGGTCATAGCCCTTTATGATCTCGGATACAAAGAAATAATTCTTCCGTACTATAATCGAATAGAAGCTTCATCGCCGGGACTGATTGATATTTACGCTGTAAAAAATCTTCGTGAAGCAGTAGATGCAATTAATGGTGAAAGTGAAAAATATGTTTATGAAGAACAGAATTTTGAAAGTGAAGAATGCCTTTATGATTTTAAACATGTTTACGGACACGAAACGGTAAAACGTGCTCTTGAAATTGCTGCAGCCGGAAATCATAATATCTTAATGTACGGCCCGCCGGGAAGCGGAAAAACAATGATTGCAAAATCGCTTCCGTCGATTCTTCCTAATCTATCAAAACAGCAATCGATAGTAACAACCATGATTCATTCAGTTTCAGGGGTTCTTCCATGCGGAATAGGCCTGAAAAAAATACCGCCGTTTCGAACACCGCACCATACATCATCCGATGCTGCATTAGTCGGCGGCGGAAAGATCCCCGGAGCAGGCGAGATTTCGCTGGCTCATAACGGTGTACTTTTTCTGGATGAATTTTCAGAATTTAAGAATAATGTTCTTCAGTCATTGCGTCAGCCGCTTGAAGATTATGAAATTACTGTTTCTCGTGCATCCGGTTCCGTGACATTCCCGGCGGATTTCATGCTAGTTGCATCGAGCAATCCGTGCCCGTGCGGATATCTTTTTGATGATAAGATAAAGTGCAAGTGCCCGCCTCATATTATTAAAAACTATTTCAGAAAAATTGCAGGACCGATTCTTGACAGAATAGATATTGAAGTTTATGTTCCGCGTATCAATTACAGGGAGCTTATGAGTATTTCTGAATCCGAGCATTCAGATTCTGTCAAAGAAAGAGTTAACTCGGCGCGGATAATTCAGCGCGGAAGATTTGAATCCGATTCTCATGAATTCAATTCACGTATGACAAGTTCGCAGACGAAAAAACACTGTAAGCTTGATTCTGACTCTTCGGATTTTCTCGAAAAAGCTTCGATATCATTAAATCTTTCGACTCGTTCGCTTTTTCGAGTTTTGAAAGTTGCAAGAACAATCGCCGATCTTGATAAATGCGATAACATAAAGAAGAAGCATCTGGCAGAAGCTTTATCATTTAAAAATCTTCAGAAATTTTACGATGTATAAAATGTTATTTTATACATCGTATCCGGTTTACAATTTTTTTAGATTATTGATGCTTTCGGTGATTTTAATTTTCAGTTCAACGAATTCATCACGTTTTGATTTTTCTTTTGCCACGATATCTTCAGGTGCCGATGATATGAATTTATCATTTGAAAGTTTGCCTTCAACACGTGAAAGATCCGCTTCAATTTTGGATAATTCTTTATTGAGCCTTTCAAGTTCTTTCTCGACATCAATCAGACCTTTAAGAGGAAGATAAATTTCAGCATCCTTAATAACTGCGGAACAATCGCTTTTTTCAGGTTTATAAGACGCGTCGACTTTAATCGACTCAATCTTCGCAAGCGATTTCAGCTGGGCAGATTCCTTATCGACGATTTCTCTGACAAGCGGACTTTCTGTCTTGATTATCAGATCAGCCTTTCTGTCAGGCGCAATATTCATCTCACCGCGTATATTTCTTATCTTATAAATGATTTCCTGAAATACAGCGGTTTCATCAGCTTCTTTTGAGAAATTGTAGTTCGGATCGGTTTCAGGATATTCGGTTACAATCAGCAGATTCTGATTCTTATCCTTGATTTTACTCCATATTTCTTCTGTGATAAAAGGCATGAACGGATGGAGGAGTTTAACCGATTCTTTTAGAACATGAAAAAGAACTTCTTTGGCGCAGTTTGCGGATTCTTCACCCGAATGACCGTATAGACGGGGTTTGGTAAGTTCAAGATACCAGTCGCAGAATTCATTCCAGAAGAATGAATAAACAGATTGGGCCGCATCATTGAATCTGTATTCGCTTAATGCTTTTGAAATTTCATTTATTGCGCAGTTGAGACGGAAAAGAATCCATTTATCGAAACGTTCGAGTGCCGCTTCATTGATTCCTTTTGAAGAAAAATCCTCACCGAGGTTCATGAGAACGAAACGGGTCGAATTCCATATTTTATTAGAAAACGCCCTGTAGCCTTCGATTCGTTTTTCAGACATTATTACATCGCGGCCCTGTGCTGCAAACATCGCCAGAGTAAATCTAAACGCATCCGTACCGAATTTATCCATCATTATCAACGGATCAATTACGTTTCCTCTTGATTTGCTCATTTTGTGACCGTGTTCATCGCGTACAAGCGCATGAATATACACATCCTTGAAAGGAACATCTCCCATAAATTTCAAGCCCATCATGATCATTCTGGCAACCCAGAAGAATATGATGTCAAAACCCGTTACAAGCACTGAAGTCGGATAATATTTCTTGAGTTCTGCCGTTTCATCAGGCCAGCCGAGAGTTGAAAACGGCCATAATCCGGAACTGAACCATGTATCGAGAACATCTTCATCCTGTTTGATATTAGTTGATGAACATTTTGAACATTTGCTCGGATCTTCCATTTCGACAGTTATATGACCGCAATCTTCACAGTAAAACGCCGGAATTCTGTGCCCCCACCAGAGCTGACGTGAAATACACCAGTCGCGGATATTTCTCATCCATTCGAAGTAAGTTTTTTCCCAGTTTTTAGGAACGAATTTAATGCGTTCGTCTTCGACAGCTTTTATTGCTTCATCTGCAAGCGGTTTAATTTTTACGAACCACTGACTGCTTATATATGGTTCTACTATTGTAGAGCATCTGTAGCAATGCCCGACTGAATGAGGATTATCTTCTATCTTTTCAACCAGACCGAGCTTTTCGAGGTCTTCAATTATTTTTTTGCGGGCGTCAAATCTGTCGAGACCGTTATAAGTTCCGCCGTTTTCATTGATAAAGCCTTTTGGAGTAAGAACATTGATTTCTTCGAGAGAATGACGCTTTCCCATCTCAAAATCGTTCGGATCATGAGCAGGAGTTATTTTAACCATACCCGTTCCGAAGTCCTTATCAACATAAGAATCCGCGATGATAGGAATTTCACGGTTAATTAGGGGAAGAATCAGTTTTTTGCCGATTACGTTTTTGTATCTTTCATCATCGGGATTAACCGCGACTGCCGTATCTCCAAGCATTGTTTCAGGTCGTGTTGTAGCAACTGTTATATGTCCGCTTCCGTCGGCATACGGATATTTCAAATGATAAAGTTTTCCATTAAGGTCTTTGTATTCTGTTTCAATGTCAGAAAGGGCGGTTTCGCATCTAGGGCACCAGTTGATTATTCTTTCTCCGCGGTAGATGAGTCCTTCTTTGTATAGAGTAACAAAAACTTTGCGTACGGCTTTGGAAAGTCCTTCATCGAGAGTGAATCTTTCTCTTTCCCAGTCAAGGCTTGCGCCGAGGCGTTTTAGCTGACTCTGTATCATTCCGCCTGATTCCGCTTTCCATTCCCATACTTTTTTTTCGAAAGCTTCGCGTCCCATATCGTGGCGCGATTTTCCTTCTTTTGCGAGAAGTCTTTCAACGACATTCTGCGTTGCTATCCCCGCATGATCCATGCCCGGCATCCAGAGAACTGATTTCCCTTTCATGCGGTTCCATCTTGTTAAAATATCCTGAAGGGTATTATTCAGGGCATGGCCCATATGAAGAGAGCCTGTTACATTCGGCGGAGGAATGACTATGCAATATGCGTCTTTATTGTCTTTTTCATCGGCGTGGTAAAAATTTCCTTCATTCCACGCTTTAAGCCATTTTTCTTCTGTTTCTTTAGGTTCGTAAGATGTCGATAACTGCATAATTTCCTCAATATGATATAGCAATCAATTTAAAAATTGAAATTTTGCAAGGTGCCGCTGTCAACAGTTTTTAGGGTTTATTTTTGGAGAAATATGATCCGAACAGTGATTTATCTATTTCAATAAGTCTTTGAGATATCTGGGATAATATGGATAGGTCATAATTCTGGAAATGATAGTAATCATAAAGCCATAAGTATTTGTTGATTAGGCGGGGAAGTACATTTGATTTTTTGAGTTTCTCTCTTGTCATTGACTGATAAGATTTCTCAAGAGATGCTATGTCTTTTGTAATAAGTTCTGCAGTTTGCTGGCTGATCTTGCCTTTTACATAAAAAATATCCATGAGAAATCCGTAAACAGGAACCCATTCCCTGATATCCTCATCAGGGTGTGCTTCTTTGGAAGCGCTTGTGAGTTCGTTTATCGGTTCACATTTGATGAGTTCAATGTCAATTACCGACGGATTGATAAAAAATGCTTCTCTGAATAAAAGAAGCGATTTTGGAGCTTCTCCTGTTTTAAAATATGCGGCCGCAAGGATCGAAAGCAGTTTAGGATCATTTTTGAAAAAGCTTTTTGCATATTCCAGTGTTTCAATTGTTTTCGGATAGTCTTCAAGCGTCAGAAAGCATACGGCAAGATTCATAAGAAGGCTGAAATTATCCGCAGGTGATTCCTGGTTAGCAAATGCTGTTTTGTAATGCTCGCTTGAATTATAGTAAATATATTTTTGAACGGCCTTGAATGCGCTTCCGCCGAAAAAATTCTTTTCTCTGGAATAATTTTCAAATTCATTCCACTGGCTCATCAAAAAATCCGCACTTTCCTTTCCGTTGTTCAGAGATGCCAGGCCCGGAACACGGTTAAGCCAGTAACGTGACGTGCGGTATCCCGCTTCAACTCCGGGATAATCGGGTTTGTTGTTCATGATGGAATCAAAAACCGAAAATGCGTTCATGAAATCGCCGTTTTCAAGAAAATCAAGACCGCGGTTCACAGATTCAACAGTTTTATCATCCGAAAAAGTTAATTGATCACCATTGTTCATCAGAATTTGACCGTTTGACCTATGCCGGAAAAGAGTTTATCATCGCATGTAAGTATTATAATCTGCCTTTCAGATGAAAATTCCGACAATATGCTGAAAAATTTATCAATTTTTCCCTTATCCAGATATGATGCGGGTTCGTCAATTATTAAAGGAAGCGAAATATCCGAATTTTTCATCGCTCTTCCCATTGCAAGTTTGAATGACAGAAGTGCGGAGTATCTGAGAGATGTGTTTTTTATTGAGCTCATATCGCCTTTTATCAGCATATCCGTATCTTGCTTATTTACGGAGTTAGATGTTGTTATTTCGGAAAAAATAGCAAAGGTGTCTTCTGAAATTTGCGTGAAGGCTCTATTTTCAAATTCAGCTCTTGCCTGAGTCATGTTTGTAAGTATGAAAGAAGCGCTACGGTGTGATGATTTTAAACTTTTAAGTTTTTGTTCGTGAAAAAGTTTTCTTTGATTTAGAGATTCGCTCTGACTGCTTTCTTTGCCTCTGGCCTGAAGTTCGTCATTCATTCTTTTGAGAATTTCAATATTCCTTTCAAGTTCATCTTTTAATACTGAAACTTTCTCTGCATTTCCCTCGATCTGTTTATTGATTGCGGTATTTTTCGAGTTTCTTTCACCGTTTATGCTTTCGAGAGACTTCAGGAGTGCAGTTCTGTTTTTCTCAAGATCAAGAATTTCCTGTCTGACGCTGTTAATTTTTTCTTCAGGAAATAAGGAATTTTCAATGTCTTCTATTTCATTTTCATTTTCAAGAAATTCCGAATATTCTTCGAAATACTGAAGAAGAAACTCAAACATGTCTTCGAAATGCTCCGATGATACAGGTATATCGCTTTTTGATAATATCTCTTTAAGTTCCGCAACTCTTTGATTGAAGAGTTTAATGCTGATATCTTTTTTTAATCTGAACTTCAGTATTGCAATAGAAAGTATAGATATAAATAATCCTGATGATGGAATTAGAATTTTATGAAGTGTCTTGATTTGTTCAAAATATTGATGAAAAAAATGGACTGCTAGAGGAAAAGCCAGTGAAGCGCAGAAAAAGGAAGCAGTTGCCGCATAGCACAAATTTTTCAGTATTCCGATTGTTTTTAATCTTTTGATCAATGAATCTTTTGCGTCAATCGCATACTTGTAAGCAAGCTGAATGTTATTGAGATTATTTCTTTGTGTTTCTGACAGATTTATAAATTTTGAAAATCTGTCATTGAGTTTTTGTTTTTTTGCTTCTATTGATGAAACTTTGCTTTCTTCGGATGCAACAAAATTCTTAAGTCCGTTGAGTTTGCTTTCTATTATGAAAACATTTGCTAGAGCTTCCTGGGATTTATGAAGAAAAGCTGTTCTGCTTTCAATCTCAATAAGTTCATTTTCAATACTTTGATTGCGGTTTTTAATTTCTGATAATTCCTGTGATAATTTATCAATCTTTGAAAAATGAACATCAAATATCTGAAGTTCTTTCTTTATTTTCTGAATTTCATTTTCATGATAAAAGATATTAGAAAGAAAAGAGTTGTTTATTCTGGTTGAAATTTGGTCAGAATAAATACTGCGTTTTAGTTTTGAGTGTATATCTATGAATTTATCTTCAGAAAAGGATACAATTTTGTTAATATTGTCGTAGCTATAGTAGGGTTCAAGAAATGATTCGAATGGAGAAGAGATAAATGAAGCATCAATAAAAATCTGCGGAGTTATTGTTGTTATCAAGCGGCAAATCATGGAGTCCGAAAGATTCTGCTGTGATTTTATTTTATCTGAAAACCTTGTAATGTCGGTTTCACCGGCATAAACTTCTTTTCCGGTGCCCGATGATACATCTGCGAATGTTATAAGACTGCTTCCATTCCGGATAATAGTCATTTTTTCATTTTCACCCGCAAGTGTCATATTCACATAAAGATTGCTCCACATATCCTCGGATAAAATTCGGTTTTCTTTTTGTATTGCGAAGGCAGAATCTATCATAGCTTTTGCGAAAAGCGATTTTCCTGATTCATTTCCGCCGTATATTATTGTAATTGGATTGTCAAAATTGATGATCTTATTTTCAAGAACACCGGTTTTGGCAGCTATGCATTGAGTAAAGCGCAAATCCAGTCCTCCGAAATTATTGATCCGTTTTTAATAATGCAAAAAATCATCCGTGATAATTCTTTTATATCCACATCTTCCGGTATTTGCTTTGAATTTAGCAAGTCGAAAAAATCTTTCCACATACCGCTGGTTTCAATTTCCGATGATAACTGCTTTAATGATGGAAAAGAATTGTCGTCAATTTTGACTGATTTATATTTTTCTCCCAGATTTAATTTATCTAATGGAAAATTTCTCATTCCGTCAAATCTGATATAAAGGCGTGTTTCGGTGTTTTTTGCTTCATTGACAATGGTTTCGATTTCATTTAAATTAGTGCTGTCGCAATCAATGATTAATGATATAAAATTTGTACTTTTCAGGGGTAATCTTTTTATTTCATAAATTGAATCATCTGATGTCACTAAGTTTAAAGAATATTTTGTAGAATTTTCTTCGGCTGAGGAAGCTTCGGCGTGACCCGGATAAGCCGCTATTATTTTGCCGGAAACTTTAAATATTTTTGGTGTGCTGATTCCGCCGAGTGCGTAAAAATCAAGTGGCAGTTTTTTGAAAAATGTTTTCATTTCGATTTCATTTTCTGCATATTCTTCAATGTTTAAATTGAACAACCCGATATGAAAACCGTCATCTGCGCATTTATCTGTTAGAAAAATATCATCTTTTCTGGAAGATCCGTAAAAATATATTTTTTCATTACCTTTTTCAATTAGAAAAGGTTCATTATCTTTTGTGAATATCTTATCAACCGATTCAATATTTAAATTAAATTCTTCCATCATTCTTCTTTCTTTTTCCGTAAGAAGGATGATGATTTTAGTGTTTATTCCGTTTCTATTTGCAAAAATTTTGTTTAATTTATCTATTAACTCACTGGAAATGTTGGTGAAAATATTGCCGGAAATAAGTATTGCATCTGCATCAGATGAATCTTTGATAGAGTTTTCGAGCGTGTTGAGACGGTCTTCATCCGATACTGGAAGAAAATCATCTGATAAACCAAGATCTAAATCAGAAAGAAGAACAAAACGCATATTTTTACCGTAAAAAATGTCTTATACTATTATCGGCATCAATGCCTTCAAACTTGATTGAGTTATCTTAAACAAAATCACTATATTTGTTCTATATTAATTATTAAAAGAATATACAGTATGGCTGGACGGTAAAATCGTTGACAAGCATCTTCTTTATGTGATTACTAGTTATATAATAAATAAAGGTTGATATGATATTTCCATTAAAAAAGCGATTTATAATTGTCTGCTCGCTTTTGCCTGTAGTTATGCTTTTATCATGTAAAAAGGAAAATGAACCAAAGAAAGAGAATATTCCGATTGTGGAAAGGAGTATTATTCAGATTCCTCAACCTCCTGCGGGATCTCCTGTGGCCAAATATGGAAAACTTCAGATAAAAGGAGTCAATCTTTGTGATGAGAACGGAAACATCGTTCAATTAAAGGGAATGAGTTTGTTTTGGAGTCAATGGTCAAACGGATTTTGGAATAAGGATGTTGTAAATACTCTCGCTGATGATTGGAAATGCTCGGTAATACGTGCTGCAATGGGTGTTAGCAAAGGCGGTTATCTTGAAAATTCCGGGGAAATTGATAAGCTGAAAACAGTTCTTGATGCGGCAATTGAAAAGGGTATTTACGTAATTATCGACTGGCATGATCATGATGCTATCAGTCACACCGAAGAATCCAAGAAATTTTTCGCTGAAATGGCTGCCGGATACGGGCAATACCCAAATGTTATTTTTGAAATATTTAATGAACCTATAAACGATCAATGGTTGGATGTAAGAAAATATTCCGAATCTGTAATTGAAACGATACGTGCAAATGGGTCAGACAATATAATAATCGTCGGAACTACATCATGGTCACAGGATGTTGATATTGCAGCGGAGTTTCCTGTAAAAAACGGAAAGAATGTCGCATATGCTCTTCATTTTTATGCAGCGACTCATAAAAAAACATTTAGAGACAGAGCTGAAAGTGCTATTTCAAAAGGTCTTCCTATTTTTGTTTCAGAATGGGGAACGTGTGAAAATAACGGCGACGGTTTTGTTGACATTGAAGAAAGCCTGATATGGATTGATTTTATGAATAAGCACAAGCTTAGCTGGTGCAACTGGTCTTTGTTTAATAAAATGGAATCTGCATCTGCTTTGAAAGTTGAGGCAAAGCCTACAGGAAAGTGGAATAATTCACTTCTTACTGAATCCGGAAGATTTGTTAAAAAGAAAATAGCAGAATAAAAAACGGGCTTAAATGCCCGTTTTTTATTTTATTATGAAGAGTAATCAAGGTGTTCTATTGCTTATTTCTCTTATTTTGAAATCGAATAAGTTACTTTGAATTCGCCTTCAGTGTTCGCAGGTACTCTGAGAATTCTTTTTTTAGAATCATAATCAGTGTAATCTTTTCCATTGTGTTCGACTTTTGTGATAATGAGATTTTGAATTTCTTCAACAGGATTCATCGGAAACTCGCGTTTCTTTGAAGATTTCTCGATGTTATAATACAGTGTTGCATTTTTCCTGTGGAAATAAAGATTCCCGTACAGATAAATATAATATGCTGTTTCAAGTGAATGATATGCGCTTTTCCAGTAAGACCCTTTATATTCATCTTCATCTGTTTTAAGTCTTTTCCCGTCAGGTTTAACTTCATCAAAGATGTCTCCGTATTCCTTATCTATTGTATAACGCTCGAAAAATCCGCATGCCTCATCTGCCATTTTAAGGTACAAGGTGTTTCCCGTCACATAATAATTGATAAGTCCGCTGGTGATTGCCTGCTCAAGAGTCCAATAGTTTTTATTATCATTGGTAATAACTCCTTCGAAGCTGTCTGCGAAATTGTATGGTCCGCCGTTTGAGTTGTCCCATGCTTTTTCGTTGATGTTGTGAAGAATTATTTCTGCTGTTTCCGAATATTCATTTTTCGGACTTATCAGATTCGCTCGCTGAAGACACCATGCAGTTTTAAGCATATGGCCGATGAAAATGAAAGATTCATCTCTGGGTCTCCATTCAGAATCATATTGTTCTTCATAACCGATTTTTCTTGATTGAGACGTAGGATACATATGATTAATAACATTATCCGCAAGGGAAATCAGTCTTTCTTTATATTTCTCATCATTAGTAAGAAGATAAAGAGACAGACCGTGTGTTGTTACGCAATCCATGGTCGGGGTAAATCCTTTACCTCTCGGATTTCTCCAGTCATAATCTGCTGATTCGTAATATCCTTCGTATCCTTTTCTATTGTCATATAGTTTTTCGTCGAGCAGTGCGCGTGATTTTATCAGAAAATCAAAATGTTTTTCGTTGCGGGTAGCATCTACAAGTGCTGAATATCCTAAGAGAGCATAGTGCTGCATGAATGACCATTTCTCTCTCTGTCTGTTGTTTTGACTCAGAAGAATATCATAAGTAAAATCGATATTTCTTCCGGTTGTATCAACGGTAGTATAAAAACCGCCGTGTTCTTTGTCATAACACTTTGTTCTGATAAAATCTTCAGCAAAATTAGCGTACTTTAGAAACTTTTTATCACCTGTCAGCATATAAGCGCGAGAGAAGGCGTACATTATTCTGCTTTGAGATAATGTAGACTTGTAATTATTGCCTAGAACATCACCGTTTCGCGCAACCATTGTGAAGAAGCCGCCGTTTTTATCGTCATATGTTTTAGTCCAGAATTCTGCACTGGAACGTGCGAAATCTATCGCTTTATCCGGGTTTTTCAGCATTATAGAATACATGTCTTTAGTTTTGTATTCTGCCGGGTATTTTGTGCAGGCTGTAAAAAAGCATCCAGCCGCTAAGAGAAGCAGTGCAATTTTTCTTGTTTTCATATTATCTCCTTTGTAAGTCATTTGCGCAGTCCTTCTGTTAGTCCTTCTGTAAACTGTCTGTGAAATTTTAAAAATAGAATCAATGGTATTATTATTGAAATAAAACCTGCCGCAAGGACCGATCCGGTGTCGTTTATCAATAGAATTCTGACGGGAAGAGTCATGAGTTTTTCATCGCGCATGATTATTACAGGATTTAGAAAATCATTCCAGACTATTCTGAACTGAATTATTGCAAGTGCCGCAAGCGCGGGTCTTGCAAGAGGAAGAATAATATGCCACCAGATTCTCAAATGTCCTGCTCCGTCCATACGAGCTGCTTCGATTACTGCTAACGGAATTTTCAGAAAATACTGCCGTAAAAGAAATACACCGAATCCGCTGACGGCACCGGGAAGTATCAGGCCGAACCAGCTGTTAAGAAGATGAAGATTTTTTGCGACTTTGTACATCGGAATCATAAGCGCGTTAGCAGGTATCATCATAGTCGAAAGTGCAATAATCAGGAAAAACTTCTTATGCTTGAATTCCATAAACACTAAAGCATATGCGTATAAAGATACCACAATTGCCGTTAAAAAAATTGTTCCTGAAGACACAATTATTGAATTGAAAAGAGCTCGGCCGACATCAAAATGCCAGAATGCCGCCAGATAGGAATCTCTGGTATAGCTTTCAATTGATTTCCATATAGACTGCTGAAAAATTGCAGGAGGCGATTGCATTACTTCGAGAGGCGGACGAAGAGATGCGTCAAGCAGCCATAAAAGCGGAAAAATGAAGAGGAGAGCGAGAACGCAAAGTAAAAATGCACTCAGAAGCTTCCCGGGCCTGATTTTTCTTTTGGACTTAAATACTTTTTCCCGTACATTTTGAATTCTATCGATAAAGGGTTTTTCGATGAAATGAAAAGAAAGTGTTGCCGCACCGTATGAAATTACAATCATCAACAATGATGCACCTGCCCAGAGTCGCCAGTCTTTAATTGCCATGTAATTCATGTATTCGGGAAGAACATAGAAAGAAATCAAAGCTATTATTACATAGTGCCAGATGTAAAGTCCGAAAGATATTTTTGCTGTAAAGCGCATAAAGCGTGAATCAAATAACTTTCCTGTAAATCTTGAATTTACGAGCGAAACAGAGAGTATTGCTATCAATGCTGTCAGATATGGAAAGTAATAAGGCTGTTTCTGAATGCTGTGAGTGAATTCTTCCTCGGTGCGCACATAGCATAAAAGTCCTATTATGGCTGCGGAGCTTATTATTGAGGCAATGTCGAAAATGTTTTTATCGGCGATTCTGTCTCTGAGCTTTTTATTCTTTATGAAGTAAGCGGATATTCCGCTTGCAATTATTCCGAATGCGAAATGTCCGAAAAAACCTATAGGATTATAATTCGGCATCCACCATTTAGATCCGCCTGTGACCCCGAATTCCCAGCCGCGTTTGACATTATCCGGAGTAAGATACATGTGTATCAGCTGATTTATTCCGATTATCAGAATTAATGCAAATATCCAATAAATAATTCCTTTTTTGAAAGATCTTTTTTTTCCTGCAAGACGGAACAGACCAAACATAAAAAGGGGCATCAGCAAATAAGAAAAAACTTCAAAGCTGATTGACCAAAGAGGTGAATTTACGAATGACGGAAAAAGAGTTGTGTAATGAAATCCTGCAGTGAAAGTTAATCCCGTGATAAGCCTTCTTGCAAAATAATCCATGTCAGGAATAAAGAGCAGCGCAAGAATTATACTTACTGCGAATGAAGCGTAATAGCCCGGAATTATGCGTGCAGCTCTTCTTTTAGCATAATTTGATATGTCAGGAAAATCAAGATTTGAAATATAGTTTTTCCAGAACGGATAGGAAAGGAGAAATCCGCTGAGTACGAAAAAAAAGCTTACACCGGTGTTTCCCATCAGAAAGAAGAGCTGTATATGCTGAAGAATGAAATGCTGAGAATATATGTCCAGTCTCTGAGCGACATGATGTAATATTACCAATAGACATGCTGCGGCGCGCAACCCGTCCAATCCTGAAAATCTGTTTTCAATCTTCATGTTTTTCACCGAGTCCGAGAAATTTAAGCTGAAGCAGGCTCACTGCAAGAATAAGAAAAAAAGCAATCCATCCAGCTGCGCTTGCAGCACCGATTTCGAGATCCCATTGAAAAGCTCTTAGGTAGATATAGAGAATGATTCCGGTGACATTGTCGTAAATATTGTATTGGAAAAGACCGAGTATAAGGTCAAAAACCAGAAGTGATGATACTGCAGATGTTATCGTCATGAAAATCAAAGCGGGTTTCATAAGCGGCAGAGTGATGTTCTTCAGAATACTTATTCTTCCGGCTCCGTCTATTCTGGCAGCTTCATAAGGCGATTGATCAAGTGATCTGAGATTGGCAGAAAAATATATAATTTGAAATCCGATACATTGCCAGAAAGAAACAATTACAAGAAGCGGAAAGGCGAGTGTTTTATCATCAAGCCAGTTCATGTTAGGATTTCCTCCGAAAAATCCGATGACAATATTGGCGATGCATTGTTCTCCATAAAATAACAGCCTGAATAGTATTCCTGCTACAAGAGTATTAATCAGGGAAGGGATGAAAAAAGCGGCTTTAAGGAAACTCTGTGTTTTCTTGTAGGGGAGGCTTTCAATCCATAAAGAAATTAAAAACGCAGCAGGTATCTGAATTGCAACTGATACTGCTGCAAATTTAAATGAAACATAAACGGAGTTCCAGAAATATGGGTCTTTGAGAATGTTTTTAAAGTTCAGTAGCCCGATGTTTTTTCCCGGATTAATCCCCTGGGCATCGGTAAGACTTGTCAGGAAACCTATTCCGAAAACTATAACTGTAAAAACCAGCATTAGAATCAGAAAAGGCGCCATAAAGCGGAGAGCCTGGCGTTCATTTTTATCTGTAAGCTTTATCATCGGCAATTTCCTCGGGTTGTGAGCTTAATCTGTCTAAGCATACTTATTTTAAAAAATTTGTCGTTCAATCTTATAAGACAGAACGAAAAAAAAGGATCATGTGCCATAAAGTACTCCGACCATTCATAAGTAAACGTTAAAATATGGCTTTTTTTAGATATTTTTAAAAAATAGGATTATTCTGCCCTGTTAGAAATGAAAATTATATAAAATGCTTTATTTAATAAATATAGTCCAGTTTAGTTGTAGATATGTTTGAAAGATTTGTATTAATAAATGGTATAATTACTCAATTCTGTCTTTTGGGTTCAGCCCAGGGTATTTTTTTATTTTTTCTGCTCTTTCGCAGGTCGAGATCCGACAGGGTTTTTTCCTTTTTGATACTGTTTATTTCTTATGAGCTTGCACTTCATTATGTTTATAAGGCTCACATGTGGTCTGATTATCTTCCTTTGTTTTTAGTGAAAGATACACTAGGATTTTTATACGGATATCTGATTCTCCTATATGTACGCTTTCTTTTTGGCAAGAATATACGATTAAGATCCGTAGATTTAATTCATTTCGTTCCGGCACTTGTCTTTTTCGGCATCAGTTTGTTTTTTAACACTCACTATCTTGGATATGGAACATACTCTATTATTGATTTTGATGAAAGCGGTATCACTCGTTTCAGGTTTTATTCACAGAATATAAAGTATGTAATTATATTCAGTTATCTTGCTTTTTCTCTAAAGGAAGTCTTTAGATACCGAAGCAGACAAAAAATAATTTTTCCTGGGATGAAAAGGGCTTCGACAACTTGGCTTCTTGTTTTTTTGTTTGCAGTTTTTATTCTTTGGCTTCTTCCATTCCTTTCCCTTAATTTCTATTATATAGAATCATTTGCTCATTTCTGGACTTTTTTCCATATAATAAAGATACCTTTTTTTCCGGAGATATTGTCCCTGGTTAATTCATTTATTACTGTAATTTCTATCTATTCGGCCGGTTATTATATTCTTGGAAAAGTTTCACCTGATAATTATCCAAACGGACTAATAAATCCGGATTATGCAGGAGAAGTGCATGGGTATGCGAAATACCGGAAAAATGTGATATCCGAATCTCTTAAAGAAGAATATCTGAAGCGTATAAATCACTGCATGGATGTGGAAAAACCTTATCTTGATCCTGATTTTTCTATAAAAGACTTTTCCCGAAAAATAGATGTGTCAACACATAACATTTCACAAATAATAAATGATACTTTCGGTAAGAATTTCTTTAATTTTGTTAATGATTACAGAATAGACTTTGCTGCGGGGATTATTTCGAATACTGAAAAAGAATTAAATATTCTTCATGCGAGTCTTGATTCGGGTTTTAATTCCAAGTCTGTGTTCAATACGGCATTTAAAAAGAAGTTTGGTATGACTCCGACTCTTTATAGAAATCATTTTTTGCAAAAAGAAATTCAGTCATCCATAAAAGAGATTGAAGACTGCGTTGAGAAAGATGTTAAAGCGCAACTGCCGGATTGTGTTGCAAAAAAGATACAATGATATTAATTCACACGTTAATAGAATTGTAAATAAATTAACAAAAAATGAAATGTGTTCACATATTGTTAAAAATAATGATAAAAAATATTCAAATAATATAAAATGTTCATAAACAACCTCCTAAACGCATAATTTTTGCTAAGCTTAAATTGCCAAAAGTTGGCACGAATATTGCTTTATATTAAGTGTACTTAAGAAATTGGAGGAAAATATGAATAAATCACTTTGTAAAGACTGTTGCAATAGAAGCTTCTGCGGAGATAAAGGACTCGGAAATTGCGAGCACTTTGATATTTCTTATACTAGATCAGAAGTGTTTGACATGCTTACAAGCGCAGATGATAACAGCCGTAAGGCAATTCTTTCTGCTGTTGAAAGCGTCTATAAAATTAAGTTGGCCTACTAATATTCCAATAGACCTTTTACTTAGAGAGGAAGCCCATGCTTCCTCTCATTTTTTTATGCATCTTGCCGAATGATTTTTTTTCTTTTCTTCAAGCAAAACCTTTTTTTCGAGACATTCCTGACTGCGTTCTCTGCATCTGTCGTAAAAACGGCAGCCCATTGTTTCATAGTCTATAGGCGGAACGTTTCCCTGTATAGGATTCAAGAGTTTTTCTTTGCAGTTTTGTGCAGGAATTGATTCGATGAGAGCTTGTGTGTAAGGGTGCATCGGATCAGAGAAAATTGTTTCTGAATATCCAATTTCAACGATTTCGCCGGCATATAAAACAGCAGTACGTTCACAAAGATTTGCCGTAATGCCGAGATCGTGTGAAATAAATATCAATGAAAGCCCTTCGTTTTTAACCTTGCTTTTTAATATTGATAATATTTGCGACTGAACGGTTACATCCAGTGCTGTTGTAGGTTCATCTGCAATCATAAGGGAAGAGCCGGAAGCAAGTGCTGATGCAATCATAATTCTCTGCTGCATGCCGCCGGATAGTTCGTGCGGATAGCATGAGTATATTTTTACGGGATCAGGAATTTTCATGCTGTCAATAAGTTCTATGGCTTTGTTACGTGCTTCTTTTTTTGAAATATTCTGATGGGCGAGAATTGTTTCAGATATTTGATATCCTGCTGTGTAGCAGGGATCAAGAGCTGTTGACGGCTCCTGAAATATCATTGAAATTTCTTTTCCTCTTTTCAGGCGCATCTCAGCTTCGCTGCATTGCAGAAGGTCCTCATCTTTATAATATACCGATCCGGATATTATTTCACCGGGATTCTGAAGAAGCCGCATAATAGAATAAGCTGTAACTGTTTTTCCGCATCCGCTTTCTCCGATTAGACCCAACGCGTGACCTTTATCAAGAGTAAAAGAGATATCTCTGGCCGCGGGATACAGTTTGTCTCTTATTCTGAAACCTGCATAAAGTGATTTGACTTCAAGAAGACTCATTTTATTATTTTTCCTTCAGTTGATAGTTTGCCGTTGAGTATTTGAATTATATAGTAATCGTATTTTTTACGTTTATCATCAATGGATGGAAGCGGGAGATTGATATGGCGGACTCCGTCTTTATTAATATCGTATTCAGAACCTGATTCTGAGGAAATAACTGCGATAACGTTATATTTTAAAAGAATACTGTGGGCTTCTGAAGGATTGGCGATAGTCTGTGTTTTGGTGTTCGGCGGAGCGAAAAAAGGTATTTTTGAAAATATAATTATTTTTGAATTTTTGTATTTTTGAATGTCTGACTTCAGCCAGATTAACTGGTCTTCGGTGATAATTCTTCCTGAATTTGAAGCGTTTAGCGCGATAAAATGCAGAGTTCCGTAATTAAATGAAAAATATTCTCCATGATTTTCTCTTTTATTGAAAAGATCAAAACTGTCATCGAACTTATCGTGTTCTGAAGGTATAAAATATGCGATGGATCTGAAACGTGAGAATTCTTTTTTTGCAGAATCCAGCTGATTTTCAACATCATTTTTTATAATTCCGCTTTTTGATAAACCGCCCTGAATCAAATTTCCGAGATGAATCAGAAATGTCGGGTTTTCTTTATTGATTGAATCAATAAGTTTTGCCAGTTCGGCCGGATTTGTCTTAAAAGCTGATTCCGGACGGGTATTTGCGACAAGAGCGAAATTGACATCATTAGTTTTTTTTTCAATGCCTGCGCATGACAAAGCTGAAAATAAAGAAACAAATAGAATAATTGTTTTTGTAAACATCAGTAAAGCCGTTAATATTATAATAGTTACAGAAAATATCTGTATCGTAGAAATCATAATTCTTTTGATTAATCTGTAAAGATAAAAAGTTCTTGATTGCAATTATTTTGGTTAAATGATGGCTTTTATGGTTATAAAAACAAAGAAATTGATAACAGTATTGAAAAGGAAAATTTTCAATGTTACAGCCGTTCTCTGCGCTGCTGTTTTTCTTGCGGGACTCTTTTTTTCTTTGAGAACAATCAGTGTTGTAAGTATATTTTCGTCTGACGCTGATATATTTGCTTTATATTTCTTTACCTTTTTCTTTATAGTATTTATATTAAGCTTTTTTACTGTATTGTTTTTTTATAGGTTTAATATCAAGCCGGGAATTATTGTTGTTTGTTTGTCGGCTGTTCCTCTTTTGCTTCCGCCTGATATTACTGCGGTTATTTTTGATTTATTTTTTTCTCCAAGAGATGGATTTCTCGCCTATCTGGGCGACAAGTATGATATAGAATTTTTAAATAATTTGCTGTTGTGGAATTATTCTGTTTTTATTTATTCTTTCAGTGCGTATGCCTGGAAAATGCTGGGCCCTTTAACGGTTTTAATATATTTCATAATGAATCAGGTTCCCCGTAAAAATAAATCAATAATTCTTCAAAGTGTTCTGTTTCTTCAAAGAGCTGTTTCCTTTACATTGGTAATTTTTGTTGCGTTTATTCATCAAATCCCGGTTATAATTAAGAGCTTTGTAATTCGCTATGAATATGCTTATTCATTTCCGGATTGTTTTACCCCTGAGACTTTTGCTTTTATTTATTCGGTTGTTTTTATTATAATTGCAGGTATGTTATTTTTACAATTTTTGCTGTCTAAAAGAAGTAGTGCGAAATAGTTTTGGCACTGAATCGGTATTAAAAAAAAATTGACAAACCCTGCCGCGAAAAGAGTATGGTCAGATTGAATACAACTTTGTGTTGATATCCTATGATGATTTAATATCAAACAGGAAATTTTTTAATTAACATTTAATAGTGAGGGAAAAATGCCGCTTTCGAAACTTAGAAATATCGGTATTGCCGCGCATATTGACGCGGGAAAAACAACTACTACTGAGCGAATTCTTTTTTACACAGGTGTAAATAGAGAACTCGGAGAAGTTCATGACGGAGCGGCAACTACCGACTTCATGAAGCAGGAGCAGGAAAGAGGTATTACGATCGCTTCTGCAGCAATTACAACAAAGTGGAAAGATCATCAGATTAACATCATCGATACTCCGGGTCACGTTGACTTTACCGTTGAAGTTGAGCGTTCAATGCGCGTAATTGACGGTCTTATAGGTCTTTTCTGTGCAGTGGGCGGTGTTGAGCCTCAGTCTGAAACAGTTTGGAATCAGGCTGACCGTTATAAAGTTCCAAGAATAGCACTTGTCAATAAAATGGACCGTGTCGGTTCTGATTTTATGGAAGTTGTCGGCCAGCTGAATAAATATCTTGATGCCAATGCAGTTCCTTTTCAGCTGCCAATCGGAGCTGAAGATAATTTTCAGGGTGTAATAGACCTTATGAAAATGAAGGCTGTTTATTATCCGGCTGAATTGAAAAGAGAAGAAAAAGATATTCCTGAAGACATGAAAGCTGAAGCCGAAGCTGCAAGAAAGAACATGATCGAAAAAATTGCAGATTTCAATGACGCAATCATGGAAAAGTATCTTGCAGAAGAAGAAATCGGATATGATGAACTTAAAAAAGCTGCGAGAACTGTTACTATAAATCAGAATATTACTCCCGTTTTCTGCGCATCTTCATATAAAAACAAAGGTGTAGAAGAATATCTTGATGCTGTTCTTGATTATCTTCCTTCTCCTGTTGATATTGGTTCTGTGCACGGACAGGATATTAATGATCCTTCAAAATCTCATACAAGACATCCTGTTGAGTCCGATCCTTTTTGTGCGCTTGCGTTCAAGCTTATAAATGACCCTTATGTTGGTCAGCAGACATTTATTCGAATTTATTCCGGAAAACTTGAAAGCGGTATAACTGTACTTAATTCAACAAAAGGAAAGAAAGAGAGAATAGGACGAATTCTTAGAATTCATGCGAAAGACAGAGAAGAACTTACATCTGCAGGTGCCGGCGAAATCGTTGCACTTATCGGTATGAAAGACACTAAAACAGGCGATACTCTTTGTGATCAGGATAATCCTGTAATTCTTGAAAAAATTCATATTCCGCCTGCGGTTATTGAAATGAAGATTACTCCGCAGAGTAAGAAAGATGAAGAGAAGCTTGGTTTTGCTCTTAACAGACTTTCAACTGAAGACCCTTCATTTAAGACTCGTGTTGATGAAGAATCAAATGAAACGGTTATCGCGGGTATGGGAGAGCTTCACCTTGAGATCATGGTTGACCGTCTGAAAGAAGAGTATGGTCTGATAGTTGATGTCGGAGAACCGGCTGTAGCATTCAGAGAAACAATGAAGACTCCTGTTGAAAATTCTTATAAATTTGCTAAGCAGACCGGTGGTAAAGGTATGTTCGCAAACTGTACCATCCGTTTTGAGCCTAATCCGGGTAAGGGTTTCGAGTTTGTTGATATGATTAAGGGAGGAGCAATTCCTCAGGAATATATTCCTTCAGTTAGAAAAGGTCTTGAAGCAACTATGGATGAAGGTATTCTTGCGGGCTTCCAGGTTCTTGACGTTAAAGCTATTCTGATAGACGGTAGTTTCCATGCAGTCGATTCATCGGATATGGCGTTCAGACTTTGTGCTTCAATGTGTTTTAAACAGGCTTTTCTAAAAGCTGATCCGATTCTTCTTGAGCCGGTAATGAAAGTTGAAGTAAATACACCGGATGATTATATCGGTGATGTAATCGGAGACCTAAACAGAAGAAGAGGCAAGATCGGCGACATGAGAAGATTCAGAAAAGGTTCTCAGAAAGTTGATGCGAAAGCACCTCTTGTTGAAATGTTCGGTTATGCAACTACTCTCAGATCACTTTCAAGCGGAAGAGCGAACTATTCAATGGAATTTCATGCTTACGAGCAGGTTCCAAAAGACGTTCAGGAAAAAGTAGTTAAAGCTGCTGCTGAAAAACGTGCAAAAGGCAACAAAGCCGATTGATATAATAAAACACCGCCTTACAGGCGGTGTTTTATTATATTTCTTCTATCTATAATTTTAAATATAAGCCCTTCTATTTGCTTCCAATCTTGATTTGTAATTAGTAAAATTAAAAAGTATTTCATAGATGTAAAAATATGAGTGATGTAAAGCCATATTTAAAAAAAAAATGAAAAAACTTAATAAAACGATGATAAATACCCATTTATTTTCCGTATATAATATTATAAATTGTATTGAAAGGGGACAACTAAATTGAAAAGCTATGAAAAACGTTTTGATCTGCTTTATCGAAATTACTTCAGCGATATTGTCGGATTCATCTGCAAGAAAATTCATAATTCACAAACAGCTGAAGAAATTGCTCAGGAAATATTTTTAAATCTTTTCGCAAAGAAGAAAGAATTGCCTCCGGAATCATCGATTTCTAAAAGATATTTATTTGTGTGCGCAAAAAATAAACTGATTGATTTCTACCGTCAGAGAAAACCGAGTATTATTTCTGAACCGATAGAGAATATTGAATACATGGAGATGGAGAAGCTGAATGACTTTAATCTTGAGAATATGATTATCCGTGAAGAAATAATTTCTACATTCTACTCTACGCTATCAACATTTAATCAATCAAAAAGAAAAGCCTATCTTTCGTGTATAGTAAAAGAAAAAAATACCAAATACACGCAAAAATATTATCGTTTCCGCAGAAAAGTTCTTAATGAAATAAATGAAATAATGAGAACAAAACTTTCAGAATATGAAGACATGGTGAAATGACTATTTTCTGATATTTATATTTTGCGTCGGATATGCAAACTCTATTTTTTTGGATTTGAAATATTTCATAATTTCTAAATTTATTTGTTCATTTATCTCCATAAAGTATGCGTAATCCGGAGAAGAAATAAAATATTCTGTTTCAAAGATAATTGAATAATCTGATAATTCTTTTAAATTTGAACGTGAGTATTCTGTGTCTTTATGAGACTCGATTATTTTTTTAATTTCTATCGGAATTTTTTCAAGCTTGCTGATTTCAGTATCGTAACAGACTGAATGTGAGAGGAGTACTCTTCTTTTTTTCATTTTTGTATAATTTCTTACGGTCTTATTTGTCAGCTGATTATTTGAGAGAATAATTTCTTCACCGTTTAAGCTCAATATTCTTGTGCTTCTTATACCTATTTTAATTATTGTACCTGCGACGTCATCGAATCTTATAAAATCATTTTGCACGAAAGGTTTATCAACATATATAGTAAAGGAAGAAAATAAATCAGAAAGAATATTTTGAAAAGCAAATGCAAAAGCAATACTGGTTATTCCAAGACTCGTAACAAGTGTTGAAACTTTGAAACCAAGATTTGAAAGAATTATTATTAATCCTGCTGAATAAATTGCTGTCTTGGAAAGAACAATAATAATATTAAAAAAAGTTTCTGAGGATTTATATTTTTGTCCGTGATGTATTTTGGAGAAAATCAGATTAAGACTTTTTCCTGCAATAGATGCCAATTCAAGGAAAATCGATGCGATAACAAAGGTGTTGATAATCATTTTTTCAGTTTTTGATAAAGTGATTAACATAGAGGCGATTTCAAATGATACCGCGAAGACGAGCATGTAGTGTGTTTCAGCAATAAAAGAAGTAATTCGTTTTATTTTTTTATTGTTTTTAGCAGCCTTTTTGAGACGCATCCTCAAAGTGCTTTTTATTGCTGAAAGTATAATGAAAATGAGAGCGGAGGCTGTAAAAAAAACAACAGCTTTTGAGAATTTATTTTCTTCAATCAGAAAGTTTTTAATTGTTTCAAATGTTTCCAAAAACGTTCTCCTATGCAGGGAAAATATAATTTAGTGAAGAGCCGGAATTACGGACTTTTTTAAAATCAATTTTATATAATTTGGAAGCTATGTCACTTTTCAGAAATTTATCGGATGATCCTGAAAAAAAAATGCTGAAATCCTTCATTGCTGTAATAATATCAGAAAATCTTATTGCGGTATTTATGTCGTGAACAGAAGCAATAACAGTTTTTCCTCTGTCGGCTTCTTCTCTCAAAATTGAATATATGTTATATGCATGACTGATATCAAGATGAGATACCGGTTCATCCATAATTATAATTTCAGAATTTTTTGCGATACACCCGGCAAGCAGTGTAAGCTGAAGCTCTCCCGCTGATAAATGATTTAAAAGTTTTTTGGATAATTTTTCAATTCGGCATTTTTTGAGAGCGATATCTTTATATTCATAATCATCATTTGAAAATGCAAAGCCTTTTTTTAATGGAAAGCGGTTAAGTAAAACGAACTCATCAACTGTTATCGGTTTTGCCGAAAAATCAGATGAAAATACCGAAGAAATAATTGATGATTTTTCCTTTACTTCAAGCGTATCGATGCAAGTATTTCCTATAAGGACTTCACCCTTTAGAGGTCTTTGAATTCCGCATATAATTTTAAGCAATGTTGTTTTCCCTGATCCGTTGGGACCGATCAGGGATGTAAGTTTGCCTTTTGGGAAAACTGCTGACAATGATTCAAAAACATTTTTGTCTGAATATGAAAAAAAAATATTTTTTAGAACTATGTCATTTTTATTATTTAGCATTAAAACCGTTTAAAAAATCAGTAAAGTCCTGTTTGTATTCCGGATATAGTTCCTTGCTTGTAAAAAGAGTAATTTGAGTTGAACCCTTTGAATCGGAATAAACATAATAATTGTAAACGAAATTGATGCCCTGGATAACTCCAGAGAGTTCAATAAATTTTACCTGCTTTCCGTTTACCAGACGAACTTCCGAATTAGTTATTTCAACATTCGTTGCAACTTTTTGCGCATTATCAACCACTATAGAATCAAAATTTTCCATAGGTATTCTTATTCTTTCGGTTATTATCATTGCATATGCGTCACCGGAAGAATGCTGGAAAGAAGCCTCTGCCATTTGATTTAATGATGTTGATAAAATTTCCCATTTGGAAGGATTATATTTAACAATAAAATTTCCGCGTTTAGCATTATAAACAGATGTTGAATCTGCAGGTGTTGTAAACTGCTGTGTTATTAATTGATCATTTTTCTTATCTTCGTTTTTTTTATCGTATTTCCATGTTCCATTCTCTGAAAGAATTATCTTTTTACCGTCTTCAGTTGTTGCTGTTATGTCCTTTGCTGAAGCATATGAACATAAAAGAAGCGCCAACATGATGTACATAATTGTCTTCATATTTCCTCCGTTTTGTTTATTATCAATAATTATTGAAAAAAATCAAGTAAAGAGTCAATATTTATTGATGTCTTTTATGATTATTTTTAGAGCCGGAAGATACATTATTAATGAATTTTTATATGTATTGTATATGGAAATTATGGTTTTCATATCCTCCCTCGAAATTTCATGACTAGCTTCTTCGTAAACTGTTTCTTTGCAGAAAGGACTCAATTCTGCTGAATTGAGAAATGTTTTTATAAACTTTTCTGAATCATCTTTTTCAGGAAAGGCTTTTTCTGCGGCGGTTTTTACTTTTGAAGAGGTTAATCCTTCAATCGATTTTAAAGCTTCAGCCTTATCAATGTTATGACGCTCAATGAAGTCTGGAAGTAGAATCAGCTTGTTTTTTATGATAATAAAGTTATCTGGTGTAATTGCAGATAGACGGTCATTCATGACCGTAAAAGCGATCATCTTCGGAACGAAAATGTGGCTTGCAAGTATGCTTAAGCCAATAATTAAAATAATAAATATGATACCTCTAATTTTACTTTTTAGTGAAACCGGAGGAAGTTGTCTTTGAGTAATCATCGGATAAGCCTGATTTAGAATGTTTTTTTTTCAAGAATTTTAAAAGTTTAGAGCAGTTAAAACATGAAAATCAACCCTAAACCCCATTATTTCTTATGAATTAGGTTATTGTTTACCAAGATATAATAAGGAAGTTAAGTAAGTTTTTTTAAATTATGATTAAAAATGCCTAATTGTATTTCAAAAATCGTCCGAGATTGATAATAAGGTGAATTTCGGAAGGTAGAAGATGAGTAATTTATTTCGTGAAATTATATCGATTATTGACAGACAGACCGAGCTTTATGAAGAGTTTCTCGGATTAGAAAGAAAAAAAACTGACTGCATTTCCGGAAATCTTGTTACGGAGCTTGAGGGAATTGTTTCTGATCAGGACAAAGTTATTGGTCAAATTGAACTTATTGAGTCAAGCCGCTTAAGCTGTGTTCGTAAAATAACAGGTAAATTCTATATTAATAAAGCCAATCCTTCATTGCGTGATATATCTCAATATGCTGATGATGATTCAGGAAAAGAAATGATCCTTTGTGCCGAACGATTAAAGAAAATAACAAACGAACTTCAGAGAATTTTAGAAACTAACGCCAGAATGATCAGAGATAACATGAACTTTTATTCACTAATTGTCGAGGGAATAAAAGATTCGCTTGATGATAAAAGCGCTTATTCTGCCGGAAGAGAATCAAGAGTAAAAAAGAATTCTGTTTTAATTAACAGAACAGTTTAGGGGGCAATATGAACTCGACTTTTATGGGACTTGAAATATCACGGCGGGGACTGATGTCGCACCAGCAGGCTCTTCATGTTACGGGGCATAATATTTCTAATGCAGAAAATGAAGAATATACCCGTCAGCGTGTATCGATAACTTCAATGGATCCGATTTATGTTCCAAGTTTAAGCAGGGCAGAAACTGCAGGTCAGCTTGGTCAGGGTTCTGTTGTGGCGCAGATTGAGCGTGTAAGAAACAGCTTTATTGACGATAGAATTGTTTCTGAAAAGAATGCGATGGGTTATTGGAATTCAAAAAACGATTTTATTTATCAGATAGAACAGGTCTATAACGAACCTTCCGACCAGTCAATAAGAAGCAAGATGGATGCTTTCTGGGAATCATGGCAGGAACTTTCAAAATATCCTGAGACGCGCGCGACCAGGGAGGTTGTTAAGGAAAAAGCAAATGCCTTTTCAAATGAGATTCAGCATGTATACCGTCAGCTCGATGAACTTCAGCAGGATGCAAACCGCCAAGTCGCTGCGAAAGTTGAAGAAATCAATAATTATGCTGCGAGTATAAGAGATTTGAACGAGCGTATTATGAAATCCGAAGCAGTTGGAGATAATCCCAATGATCTTCGAGATAAACGTGATGCGCTTATTGAAAAGCTTTCAACTATTGTAAATATTTCTGTCGGAAGAAGCGATAAGGATGAAACGATTGTTTATATCGGTTCAGAAAATCTTGTTCAGGGTGAAGTTCTTCATAAACTTGAAGCATATCTAAATCCTGAAAATAAAGGATTTTTCGGAGTCAGATGGGCAAAAAGCGAAGCACCTGTTAAAATAACGCATGGTGAACTTGCGGGATTGGTTGAAGTCAGAGATAAAATTCTAAGAGATAATATAAACAGCGTTAACTCACTTGCTGTAAACATAATGGATCTGACGAATGAAATTCATCGTGACGGATTCGGAAAAAACGGTGAAACAAACATTAATTTTTTCAAAGAGATTATGGTCAGCGACAATGTTGAAGGAAATCATGACCTCAATAATGACGGAGTTTATGATGTATCCGCTGTATTTAAAGTAACCGGAGCGAATAAAGTTGATGCTTCCGCGGCCATAGGCATTACGGGCACTCTGACTTTTGTCGCTAATGATGAAATTGAAGGTGAAATACAAATCAGTTATGCTGCAACTGACAGCATTTATGATGTTATGAAAAAAATTAATGACGGTCATTTCGGAGTAAACGCATATATAGATCATAACAGTCATCTTGCATTGAAGGCAACGACTGCGAAAGACAGCGATAAAAAGAATTTTATGATACGCCATATAGAAGATTCCGGTCAGCTTTTCGTAGGTCTAGCCGGAATACTGAAGCAAACCGGTGCAGCAGGATCCTTTGATTACAGGCGTATTAATGATATAGCCAAACTTCTGCCGGATAGAGAGCATGTGACAATTACACCACAGTATAATCCCGCGGCTTATATGTCTGTCTCTTCGGACATATTGAAAGATATTGATAAAATCGCAGCGGCTCAGGGAAAAGATATCGGCGGAACAGGTGATTTTAATAAAGGCAACAATATCGGTGACGGAAGCAATTCGCTTAGGATTGCCAACTTGCGGCATAAATCGGCTATGGTTGATTCAAATTCAACTTTTAACGATTTCTATATTTCATTAGTTGCGAAAATAGGAAGTCAGGGATCTGAATCAGACGACAGGGTCAAAAATCAGGAGACTCTTCTGGCAAATCTGAATAATCTAAGAAAATCAGTTTCCGGAGTCAGTCTTGATGAAGAAATGAGCAATATGGTTCAGTTTCAGCATGCATATAATGCAAATGCCAGAATGATCAGCACATTTGATAAAATGCTCGAAACAATTATCAGACTTGGAGCGTAATTATGAATAGAATTACAAATCAGATGATAAATCAGAACATGACTTTTAATCTTAAACGTCATCAGTATGAAATGGATAAAATAAACAATTCACTCGCTACGGGGAAGAATGTCCGTGTTCCGCGGGATAATCCGATCAATGCAACAAATCAGATGCTGTACAGAACTAATCTTACAGAAGTAAATCAGTTCATTAAAAATATTGATGAGAGCAAATCATATCTTAATCAGGCTGATTCTACACTTCAGTCTGTAACAAGAATTTTTCAGCGGCTTAGAGTTCTTGCCGTTCAGGGTGCAAACGGTATTTATACAAACTTCGAATTAAAGGAAGCTATGGCTACTGAAATAAATCAGCTTCTTGAGGAGCTTGTTGCTGTTGCTAATGCCAAAGACGGAGCAGGAAGATCACTGTTCGGCGGATATATGACCGGCGATGATAAAAATCCTAATCCTTTTCTTTCAATTTATCAGACTTTAACTGCCGGAAACCAGGGTGATGCCATGACCGGTGTTGAATACAGGGGTGATATCGGTCGGCTGACAAGAGAAGTCTCAAAGGGAGAATATGTTGATATAGGAATACCTGGTAATCAGGTTTTCTGGGCGACTAATCAAGTTCTAACTTCAAATAAGGATGCGACAACTTATTCGTCTGACACGGACCAAGCGATTAAAATTGACGGCGTTGAGATTAAAATTAGTGCGGGAGATAATCTTGATATAATAATTGATAAAATCAATAATGCCGGACTTGCCGTAAAAGCAAGCAAGGGCGGACGTAATAATCTGATAATTGAAACAACGACTCCTCATCAGACATGGCTTGAAGATTCAGGAAGCGGAAGAGTTCTTAAAGATTTGGGTCTTATCAATCCGCAGTTTCCAAGTCCGCCCAATAACTACGATCCGACCGTAACAGTTGACGGAATGAGTCTTTTTGAAATGGTTATCAGACTTCGCGAGGATCTTGTTGCAGGAGATCAGGAGCTCGTCGGCGGACGTGATATCGGTCTTCTTGACATGGGTCTTGAGAATGTCTTGAAAAATCTTGCAGAAATCGGCGCCAAATCAAGAAGAATTGACGAACTTGCTAAAAGAAGTGAATTTGCAAAAGCCAATATTACCGAAATGCTTTCTAAAACTGAAGGCATTGATTATGCTGAGACGATAATGAATTTTAAATGGCTTGAATCTGTTCATCAGTATGCGCTTGCTGTCGGAGCAAAATCAATAAAATCAACGCTAATGGATTTTTTAAGATAAAAGAGGTTTTATGACTCAGTCCAATGCCGCTAAGGCGCAGTATTCGGAGAATCATCTCCCGAATTTTTTAAGAGAATCAGATGATAAAGTTTTAATCAGGACGAAATCATGGGGAGAAATTGAAGTTTTTTCCTCGCAGATTTTCTCCTTTCCTGAAGGTATTCTCGGATTTAACTTCGTAGACAGTTTTGCTTTTCTGCAGGAAGATTCGTCTCCGTTCATGTGGATGCAGGCTATCGGTGAACCTGATCTCTCTTTTGTAGTTATTGAACCTGAATCATTTATGGATTCGTATGATCTTGCTGTTTCACAGAATGATATTGATTCTATTGGTGAAAAATCAATCGATAATATTAAAGTACTCTTTATTGTGACAATTCCTGAGAAGACTTCCGATATGACAGCTAATCTTCAGGGCCCGATCATTTTAAATTTACAGAAAAAAACCGGGAAACAGTCTATAAGCCTTTCTGATAAATATAAAACCCGTCACAGCATTCTTGAAGAGCTGAATAAACGGGGTAAATAATCATGCTGGTTCTTGCACGTAAAACAAATGAAAGTATAATGATAGGGGATGATATTGAACTTGTTGTCGTTGAAGTAAAAGGCGATCAGGTTAAGCTCGGCATTAAGGCCCCAAAAAAAATTGCAGTTCATAGAAAAGAAATTTTTGATGAAATAAAACAGGCCAACATAAGTGCCGTGAGTCAGAAGTTTACACCGAATGCTCTTCGCGATCTATCAGATTATTTTAAAACCAAAGACGGAAAAGACTAGAGCTATTTTCCGGTGAAAGGAATCGATTTGATCAAACGGTTGAGGAAGAAGTCGTCAACCGTTTTTGATTTATATACGTAAATTGCAGCCGTAACCCAGAGAGCCAAGGTGAATACACACATAAATTTCAAAAGAAATTCCGATCCGAAATCATCTGCTTTATAGAAAGCATAAGTCAAAGCTATCGGCCAGAATATGAAGTTGATATAAAACAGCAGAACGATGAGTTCTTTTAGAAATGCCATAATTACAGTATACCAGTCGGCTTTAAATGCAGTGTATCCTTTAAAAATTTCTTCAAAGAAAAAGTACATATAAAATGCAAATACTAATGTTGCTGCAATTTTCCAAAAGAATTCAAGCTTTGGTCTGAACCAGATAAAGAAAAGAGCTATTCCCCAAAGAGCCATAAAAATGAAAACTGAATTGAAAATGAGTGATTTTTCCATGTCTCTATTATCCTAGGGATTTATTATTCTGCTTTATTGTCGGAAGAAGATTCTGTTTTTATTTCGGTCGATTCAGTTGACTCTTTAATAAGCCGTTTGATTATCTGAATTTCAACAATTTCTTTTGATTTTCTGTTATAAGTTATTTTGACGATTTTATCTATCCAAATGAGATCGGATGATATTATATCGCCGTTTTCATCATAAATCTTTGTATTTTCGTTAATTACAAAAGTCTTCTCTGTTTTTCCTTTTTTTACAATTAGTTCGGAACCGTTAACGCTGATAATTCTGCCGGAGAAGGTTTTATTCCGGGATGTATTTGAAAAAACACACTGGAATGAAAATACAAGAACGGCAGTAAAAATCAGATATTTTTTCATTTGCTGTTTCCCCTTGTTATAAGGATAAATTGTTTAAGAGAATCTGTCAAGATAGAAATTGAAGTCAGCTCTAAGGATTTTTATTGACTTCAGATGATGTATGTTATAGGGGTTTCTTCGGGGGTTATATGTTGAAAATTATATTTTCTTTGCCGTTGCTTTTTGTTTTTCTTTTAGGTGCTGAACCAGAATATTCATGGGAGTCGCAGCTTTCCGATATACGCCAAAATAGCTCTGCTGATGATTTTTCACAGGTTGAAATAAATCAGAATGTAATTTCATCAAACAAAATTCTCGCTCACATAAATTCAATTCACCCTGATGTAATATCTTATGTTTCTATATATAACAAAGGTGCATCTGAATATGTGTTTATAAAGGATAAGCTTATTTGTATTTGCTCTACGGAGTATCAGATAAGCGCGGAACTCGCTGATAAAAAAATAAATGAGATAAGAAAAAATTATAAAAATGAGTCACTGATTAATGAAAATGATATTACAACCTATAATCTTTATGATGATAAAACAATAGTTAATTTGTCGGTGCGTGAACGCGGAGGGAAAAAAGATATCAGAGTATATTATTATCCTAAAAATTTGTTTTCAATTTTAGTTAAACTATGAAGAAGTTATTATTTATTATTTTTGTACTTCCTTTTATCATTAACGCATCAGATAAAAAGTACTTTATTGTTAATTTCGGCGGAAATTCCGATTGTCCCGTAAAGGGCTGGACGAATAACGGAAAATACGAAGAAATATTCAGGTGGGGAAGGGGTAAAAACCTTTTTCTGTCAGGTGATCTATCACCTGTTTCAAACGGTACGGCTTCCTTTGTTTCAAAATTCGGTTCTTCAATTGAATTAACCGGATTGAAACAGCATGTAAGATATGTTCTATGGATTGATTTTGTACGTTTTAAGGACATGGATAAATCAGGACTTTCTTCCAGGCTAGAAATTTACGCCGATAGAACTAAAATCGCCGATCTTGATGTTACAAGACTTCCTCTTGATAAGTATGTAGGAATAGATATTCCTGATGATGTAACATTCAGGGGGGGCTGTATTATTACTTTTAAAGAGTATTCTTTGAATCCGGGTTTGTGGGGGGCATGGGATATTATAATTGCTGAAGAATCATTTTTCCCTGATTCATCTGAAATCGATTCAGCTGATAATCCGCCGCCTGTAAAAGAGATAAAATCAGGTATACAGCAGAAAAAAAATACTTTTAAAAAAGAAGTAAAAAAGAAAGACCCTCAGGCTGATGTAAAAAAGAAAGAGGATAAGCCTGCTGATACTCCGAGAGAAGATGACTACATAAAAAAATCAGTAAATGAATCTGTTAAAAAGGACTTACCTCCTGATTCGGGGAAAAATACAAAGGTTTTTGATGTTTTGGAGCCTTTACCTCCGAAGGAGCCTTCCTTGCCTGATATTGTGGAATAGGCAAAAAAACTCCGTAAATTTCGTTGACAAAAGTAATACCCCATTTTTGCCTGTTTTAAACGGAAAAACATAAGCCGAGGTTTTTATGAGCAATGAACTTGAAAAAGATCTTGATGATGAAGTTTATGAAGACAGCTATTACGATGATGACGAAGAAGAATTAGAAGATGAAGATGAAAAAGATCTTGATGATGAAGAATCTTCGGGTGAAGTTACTGTCAGCATGAGTTTTGTCTGCGAAGACTGCGACTACCGTTGGGATGACTATATTACCAAAGATTCGGATGAAGCAGAAGACGATGATGACATTGACGTCGTTTGTCCTATGTGCGGATCTGTGAATGTCTCACAAATTTAAGAGTTTCATTAAGGTAAGAGGAGCGCGGGAGCATAATCTCAAAAACATATCAGTTGATATACCGCGCGATTCTCTTGTCGTAATTACCGGCCTCTCAGGTTCAGGAAAATCATCACTAGCTTTTGACACAATCTATGCGGAAGGGCAGAGACGTTATGTTGAGTCGCTTTCTGCTTACGCGCGTCAGTTTCTGGGATTAATGGAAAAGCCTGATGTTGATTTTATTGACGGTTTATCTCCCGCTATATCAATAGAACAGAAAAGCAGTCATAGAAATCCTCGATCCACAGTCGGAACTGTTACCGAAATACATGACTATTACCGTCTACTTTTTGCGCGTATAGGTATACCTTATTGTCACAAATGCGGAAAAAAAATATCCTCGATGTCTGTTGATCAGATAGTTGAAAATATAATGACTGTTCCGGAAAATACCAAACTTGTTATAATGGCTCCTGTTGTCCGCGGAAGAAAAGGCGAGCATTCTGACATAATTGAAAATGCACGGAAGAAAGGATTCGCGAGAGTCCGGATTGACGGTGAAATCAAGTCTCTTGAAGAAGAAATAAAACTAAGCAAAAATATAAAGCATAATATTGATATAGTGGTGGACCGTATTGTAATGAAAGACGGTATACGCCCCCGTCTTGCTGACTCTCTTGAAACCTCGCTTGATATGGGTTCAGGTCTTACGTCGGTGCTTATTGATGATAATGAAAAATTGTTTTCGTCACTTCTATCCTGTATTGATTGCGGAATTTCAATTCCGGAACTTACACCGCGTCTTTTTTCATTTAATGCTCCTTATGGTGCTTGTGATGAGTGCAGCGGTCTGGGTTTTCTTATGCGTTTTGACGAAGATCTAATTGTACCTGACAAAACTATTTCTATTGAAGATGGAGCCGTCCTTGCCTGGGGAAAACAATGGACGGAAGAACAGGCACGCCTGTTAAACAGAACATTTTCTGTTGATACTTCTGTTCCTTGGAAAAAACTTCCTAAAAATGTTACAGAATTTATTATGCATGGTACTGCAGATGCAAGAACAAAGCCGTATCCGTATAACCGTGCGTTTGAAGGCGTTATTCCGAATCTTGAAAGAAGATATAAAGAGACCAGCAGTGAAGATATCCGCGGATGGATGGAAGGCTTTATGCATAACCAGATATGCCCTTCCTGCAACGGCGCAAGGCTCAAGCCTGAAGTTCTTTCTATAAAAGTCGCGGACAGATCGATTCATGATGTAAGTTCAATGTCTATTAAAAATTCAAAAATATTTTTTGATGGATTAAAACTTACTCCGACTGAAGAAAAAATTGCTTTTCAGATTTTAAAAGAGATACGTCAAAGACTGAATTTTTTAAATGATGTCGGTCTTGATTATCTGACTCTTGATAGAGCTGCCGGAACTCTTTCGGGCGGAGAAGCCCAGCGTATCAGACTTGCAACTCAAATCGGTTCAGCTCTTACGGGTGTGCTGTATGTTCTTGATGAACCTTCTATCGGACTTCATCAGCGCGATAATGATAAACTAATTGCGACCCTAAAACGTCTTAAAGAGCTGGGTAATACGGTTATTGTTGTTGAGCATGATGAAGATACCATGCATGCGTCCGATTATATCATCGATCTCGGCCCCGGTGCAGGCGAAGCGGGAGGGCATCTTATTGCCTGCGGAACTGCACAGGAAATAATGAAAAATAACGAATCCGTTACAGGACGTTTTCTTTCAGGCAAAGAAAAAATTGATTTTCTTTCCGAGCGGAGAAAGCCCGTAAATTATATTACAATAAAAGGTGCATCTGAAAATAATCTTCGGAATGTAGATGTAAAGTTTCCTCTTGGTGTTTTTACATCTGTAACGGGAGTTTCCGGATCCGGTAAATCAACGCTTGTAATGGAAATTTTCTATAAAGCTCTTTCGAATTTAGTAATGCGTTCAAAAGAGTATCCCGGAAAATTCAAAGAGATTATCGGATGGAAAGAAATTGATAAGGTGATTGATATAGATCAGTCGCCGATAGGCCGTACTCCTAGGTCCAATCCTGCAACCTATACCGGAATATTTACTCCGATACGTGATTTATTTGCTTCTCTTCAGGATTCCAAAATACGCGGATATTCTGCCGGACGTTTTTCTTTTAATGTGCGCGGCGGAAGATGTGAATCGTGTGAAGGCGATGGCGTTAAGAAAATAGAAATGCATTTTCTGCCTGATGTATATATCACATGCGAAGTATGTCATGGTAAAAGATATAATCATGAAACTCTTGAGATCAGGTTCAAAGGTAAAAATATTTTTGAAATTCTTGATATGAGTGTTGATGAAGCAGCTGAATTTTTTAAGAACATTCCGTCTGTTTATAAGAAGCTTGAAACACTTCAGGAAGTCGGTTTAGGATATATTAAACTAGGTCAAAGTGCGACAACTCTTTCCGGAGGTGAAGCGCAAAGAATAAAACTTGCTACCGAATTATCAAAGCGTTCAACAGGAAAAACACTATATATTCTTGATGAACCTACAACCGGTCTTCATTTTGCCGATGTTAAAAAGCTTCTGCATGTTCTTCATACTCTTGTTGAAAAGGGAAATACTGTAATAGTTATTGAGCATAATCTTGATGTCATAAAAACTTCTGATCATATAATTGATTTGGGGCCTGAAGGCGGTGACGGAGGCGGAACCGTTGTAGCTGAAGGAAGACCGGAGGACATTATAAAAGTAAAAGAATCTTATACCGGAAAATTTTTAAAACGTGTTTTAAATAAATAAATTTGCAACTTTCAGGTTATTCTCTTTGTCTTAATTATTAACGAATGATAACCGCCGTCCATTTCCTTCCGTTCCGAATTGCGATTATAACCCGTAAATGAAGCGACATTAGTTCTTTTTTACGTTTTCGTCAAAAGGAGCTTCTATGAAAAAGAAAATTCTGTTAGTCTATCCCGAAATTCCTTCAACATATTGGGGGATGAAACATGCGTTAGCTTTCATCAATAAAAAAGCATCAACTATTCCTCTGGGTCTTATAACAGTTGCTGCGCTTTTGCCTGAGGATTATGATCTAAAGCTTATTGATATGAATGTGCAAAAATTAAAACATAATGACATAACAGGATGTGATCTTGTTATGATATCTGCAATGATTGTTCAAAGTGCTTCTTTTGCAAGTGTTGTAAAAATGTGCCGTGAGTGCGGCGTGAAAGTCGCAGCAGGCGGTCCTTATCCGACAACATCATACAAACAGATAAGTGATGTTGACTATTTCATTTTAAACGAAGCAGAAATCACACTGCCGTCATTTATACGGGACTTCGAAGCAGGAAATCCTGAACATGTTTATTCAACTACAGAAAAACCTGATATTTCCCGGACTCCCGTTCCGCGCTATGATCTGCTTAAGATAAAGAAGTATAATAATCTTGCTTTACAGAATTCACGAGGTTGCCCTTTTAACTGCGAATTTTGCGATATAATTGAACTTTTTGGAAGGGTTCCAAGGTTAAAAACACCGACTCAGTTTGCAAGTGAATTAACGGCTGTTTATGAAACTGGTTTTAGAGGATCGGTTTTCATTGTTGATGATAATTTTATCGGAAACCGGAGTAAGGTAATTTCTCTTCTTCAGGAAATTATCAAATGGCAAAAAATCCATAATAATCCTTTTACGTTTTTTACGGAAGCGAGCATTAATCTGGCAACAGATGATGAAATGCTCGGGCTTATGAATCAAGCCGGATTCGATATGGTTTTTACAGGCATTGAGACACCTGATTATGCATCCCTTTCCGGTTGTCATAAGACCCAAAATCTGAAAACGGATCTTATCGAGTCGGTTAAAAAAATTCAGAAAAAAGGAATAGAAGTGTCAGCCGGATTTATTGTCGGATTTGATTCGGATAAGGAAGATATTTTTGACAGACAGATAGAGTTTATTCAGCGTTCAGGAGTTTCAATGGCGATGGTAGGACTCTTGACCGCACTTCCGGGAACTCAGCTTTATAGAAGATTGAAAGATGAAGGAAGATTGAAAGCTTCTGTTGCAGCAAGCGGAAACAATACCCATGATTTGCAGATGAATTTTCAGCCGGTGATGAATGAAAATAAACTGGTGGACGGATATGAGAGAATTCTCCGTGAGATTTATTCCCCTGAAAAATATTTCCAAAGATCGGCTGAATTTATTAAACGTCTTCCTCCAAAAAGATTATCTAGTTTCCGTATTATATCTTATTCCGATATTCGAGCACTAATTCTTTCTTTAATTAAGCAGGGTTTTTCAACATATGGATTCAGATACTTCAAATTTTTGATTTATACTTTTTTTAATAATCCCGGATATTTTGCACAATCTGTTTCGATTTCTGTCAAAGGATATCACTTTTTTAAGATAACTAAGGATATTGTAAAAGCAAAAGATTTTAGTGAACAGGCAGAATCCGGGATAAGCGAATTAAAAGTCCGTATGGCCGAAACTTTTAAAAAAACAAAAACGGCATCTCTCCGCGACATTGACTTAGTAACAAAGGAAATACTTTCTTTGCGAAAAAGAACTATGAAAAAATACTCCGGTATGAACTCTGACCTTAAAAATTATCTTGAGCATCTTCACCGTCAATTTGATCCCAAAACATCAGAAATGATCGAAAATCTGCGGGTTTTGCGGACAGAGGTCTGAAAATAAGTTGACTGAATAGTTATTTGAATGTGTAATGAGATATGCATTTATTCTTCATAAAGCCTATTGTTTAAAATCGGATAAAGCGGTGTACCGCTGTGTCCGGCCCCATGTTTATTTCCTTTTATGATAAACAGTTTGATCGTTACTATTATAAAAATTTAGCGCTGTTAAATGACGGCGCATGTGGATTTTTTTATGGAGAAATGTTATGAATATAATAATCAGAAATGAAACTGATAAAGACTATAGAGAAACTGAAATAATGACAAGAGAAGCTTTTGGGGATTTATACAAGCCGGGATGTGATGAACATTTTGTTCTTCACAATCTCAGAAAAAGTAAATCCTTTGTTCCGGAGCTCGATTTTGTAGCGCTTCATGGCAATGATATAGTTGGTAATATAATCTATTCAAAAGCCGGAATTTCAGATACTGAATATAATGAGGTTCTGTGCATGGGACCTCTTAGTGTAAAGCCTGAGTATCAGAAAAAAGGAATTGGCTCCACGCTTTTACTTCGTTCACTTGAATCAGCACGAAAAATGGGTTTTAAGGCAGTTGTAATATTCGGTAATCCTGATTACTACCATCGTTTTGGTTTTAGAAACGCTGCTTGTTTCAAAATTACTACCAGTGATGGAGGTAATTTTGAAGCTTTCATGGTACTTGAACTAGATAAAGATTCTTTAATGAATATTCGCGGTACATTTATTCCGGATAAAGCGTTTTATTCAGATAAGAATGAATTGGAGAATTTTGATAGAAAGTTTCCCTTTAAGGAAAAACATATTAATTCAAATCAACTATAATAAATAACAGCCCAATCATAGGTGATATTTATGAGATTGCATCTAATTATTTTTTATAATTAATTAGATGCAAAAAGTTATTTTGAGTTTGTTTATATCCGCATATTAATAAAATTCTTCAAATTACCGATAATATAGTGAGAAACTCTTTTTGGACGGAATATGAACTTTAAAAGATTTGCTGCAGTTTTTCTACTATTTTGGTTTTTTTTCATAATTATATTTTCGCTTGGAGTAGGAGGCGCAGGTTATTATCTATATAAGGATCTTAAAAACAATATAAGCGATATAGAAGACTCAAAAATTTCAATAATTCAGTCTCTTGCCGATGCAACAGTTCTTGCTGCATCAATTGACGATGATAATGAAAGAAAGACCCGTCTGGATGCTTTTTATACTAGTCAGGGCAACAGCAATTTTTATGAAAAAGCTTTTCTGGTATCAGATAATGGAACTATTATCTCTCATTCTAATCCAGCTGAAGCGAAAGAACTGAATTATAATATTGCAGCTGATGAGTTCAGATATAATACTGATATTATATTTGAAGCTTTAAACAAGACTTCAGAAAAGGTTTCGGTAAATGATTATTATATATTGGGTTCTGAGATACCGTTCTCAAAAAAAGAAATTAAATATATAAAAGAATATGTATATCCCGGCATTGACAGAAACGGGTGGATTGTAACAAGAGTATTTGATGTTAATTCAAAAAATGGACAAAAAATCAATTATGTTTCATGCTTTATAGTTTCTAAAACGGCTATTTATGATGAAATCCATAACAGTATTAAAAGTGCGAAGAAGTTACTTCTCATTATTTTGTCAGTATCATTTGCCCTCGCATTTTTTGTTTCTTTTATAATACTTATTATATTTGTAATATCAGGTAAAAAATCCAGAATATCCGAGTCCGCATATCCCGGTGAACCCGATCATTACAAAGCATCTTTACAAACACCGGATTATAATGATCAAAATGAAATTATTTTATATGAAGATGATGAATCCTCAAATTCAAATATCATTATTCAGGATGCAATTCCGATCAGAAAGAGGAGATAAGAGATGATTGATTTAATAAAGAATGAAAAATCTTCTGTTTTAAGACTGGAAGTCCCTCTGGATTCAAAAGTATCGCCTGTATTTGAGGAAAAGATAAATGATATGATTTCTTCCGGTGAACGCGTTGTCGTAGCTGATTTCTCTGAATCAACATTCATTTCATCATCAGGAATTGGTTCTCTTCTTTTTGCGCATAAAAAATTATCATCACTCGGAGGAAGGCTATTTATTTATAATCTGAATTCTGAGATCACCGAAATTTTGAAAGTTATAGGTGTTTATAATTCTCTTTTTGTAATTTCATCACTATCTCAAGCCGAAAACTCACCGTTTTCGTTTGAATCTAAATCTGCTTCAGCAAAAAATGAAAGCTATCAAATTTCCGCAATTGACGATAAGTCTCTGGATAGTTACGTTGAAATGCCGTCTTTTCCCGAACCTCTTGTTGTAGAATGCGCCAGCTGTTCAAGCTTTACCAGGGTGCATAGACCAGGTGATTATATTTGTCCATCATGCCATACCGAGTTTTCTGTTGAAGGTGATGGAACTGTAATTTTCTGACAATTCCTGTAATTTGTCCGATTTATCACTTAAAGACCCCTTTTTTAAATGGTTGACTTACAGGATTTATCTTCGTAGATTATCCAAATTGATGGGAGATAGTCAATGAAGGTTATTCACGTACTTAAAAAAATAGAAGCACTAGATCAGGATATCAAGGAACTTAGAAAACTTGAAAAATCCCTTGAACGCAATAAAGCATTCACCGCTCCGATTTTCATGACAATAGAAAAGCAGATTAATATTCTTCTTGCCGATAGAATTAAGATGCTTGAACTCGATATTAAAAATCCTCCTCAATCCCTTCTGAATGATATTGAAGAAGAGCCGGTTGTAGAAGAGGAAGCTCCGGCTGCACTTTCTTTTAATAAAACGCCTAAAAAGCAGAATAAGCCTGCACAGACAAAGACTGCTGCAAAATCTAAAAAGGAATCTAAAACAGAAAAACATGATTCTTTCGATGATGATATGGATGATATTCCTGTCCCGATGATGACTCAGGACGTTATTGATAAAAAATTTAATGAAATAAAAAAAGAAAATCCTCAGCCGGTAACGGCTTCAAAAAGTGATGACGAAGATACTTCTGTCAAGCTTCTTGATATAGCTCTTGAAAAGGGAACACTTGACAAAGGGACTGTTCAGCATGAAAAAGAAAAAAGAAGAATACGCTTTTTTAGAGATAATTTTCCAGGCGGTGAATATTAAACGCCGCTTTTAGTGAATTTGTCCACGTTCATTTCGATAGAAAACTTATCTGCGAAAAATGTTGATGTTGTAATTTGATTATCTGATTCAATGCCCGTATAGTCAATTTCGCAGATGAGGTTGCTTATTTTTGATCCAGAAATCTTAAGTGCATGTATTTTATCTGCGACCGAATACATCTGATCCGCTTCCATTAGTCCTGATTCAATTCCGTCCGGAAATTTTATACTGTAAAAAGGTTCATTTCCCATCTTTTTATTTATCAATACTGAGTAAGCCGAATTTTTAGAATATTTCCCGAAATATAAATTCGAAGTATTTTCGGTTTTATCAACGAAGGTTATTTTTCCGAGCCTGTCCCGTGTAATCATTTTGATGTTCATGGCATCGGATCTGATCGGTGTAAATTTATTTAATTCGCGTACTTTTTCTAATGAATTTTTTGAGAAAATGAAAAGTTGGGCAAGAAAATTTTCCTCCAGAGATTTAGGTTTTATGAAAATAAAAAGGTTTCCGACTTCATTAACTACATACGCGAAAATGAAATCAGATTTAGTCTCATAAAAAATTGATATTGTCTGAGGAGCGGCGTTTTGGTATGCAAGATCAAGAGAATCAAGTCCGCTTTCCTCCGAGTTGTAAAATTTATAAGATGCAGCTTTCCCAGGCTTTAAAGTTATTGCAGAAAATAATCTCATCATGTTAGGATGAAGTTCCGCTTCAACCTGGTTGCCGTCACGTAGAATCAGCACATAGCTTATTCCGGCTTTTGAAACGAATCTAAGCGGTTTATCTTCAGGGGAACTGACAATGAAGTTATAGCTGTCTTTATATAAAAGCATGATATCTTTGTACGGTTTTTTGTGTGTCTCGGGAGCGCTGAAAGAACAGAATTCATCGAAGCCCTTTTTCATCATTATGCCGTCTCTGACGATTGAAACAAGAATTGTACCTATTCCGATGTCAAAAGGATACTCTTTAACAAATGATTCGCCCCATGAAGTATGCATAATGTGATGAAGAGTCTTTATTGAATCACTGGACTCAAGTCCGAAATCCATTACAATGAAATTGAGAGTTGAAAACATTTCTTTAAGAATGAATTTATTTTTTATTTTCATTCTTTCTTCAGTAAAAAAATCCGAGAGAGTGTTCATAAAATCAACGGAACTGTTTTTGCTGAATCTTTGATATCCGCTTTCAACATTAATTCTTGAATAACGCGGATCGTAAATTTTATTTAATACTGCCCATGCTGCAAGATTTATGAGATTTTTTTCAGTTTTAAGAAGAACATTCGTTGATGAACCAGATTCGTTTACTGCTTTTTTGAAAAGTTTCCATCCGCTTGATTTAATACCGTCCATAACAGGTTCTATTGAGAGAAGAGATTCTGAAACTGTTTCTTTAAAAGAGATGAACTGTTCAACTTTATCTTCCGATCTGAGATAATGACTCCGGATTTTTCTTCTGAGAAGTTTAAAGTCGGAATCTGATATTTTTTTACTTAAATCAATATTTGGAAATTCATTAGAAATTTTCTGATAACTCATAAGCATGAAACGCTGAACTTGATCCCAGAATTTCATAACTTTATTGAAGTCCCAGTTATCAAAATTGTCCAAATCACGGATAAAAGAAATATCCCACTGCCAGAGTTTTGCATAACGCAGCATTTCGGCTACTCTGTACGGTATGTTTGATATTCCCCTAACACCAATATATTTTGAAAGCTGCGGGCTTATTTTTAAATAAAGATTCATTTTTAATATCAGAAGCAGATTGTCATTCGCGCCGCTTCGTTTATAGTAATCAGAAACTTCAGTGAACATCATCAGATATGAGTCAAGAATGGTATTTGAGAAGTTGCCCTGTTGTATAAGATATTTAATTTTCTGACTTAAAAGAGGGGCATTGGCGTTATCAAACAGATATTTGTTCAATACACCCAGTTTCAATATTGATTTAAAAGGATTACCAAGAGATTTAACCATTTGAAAAAGGGCTGCACCCAGAAAATCTTCTTTAGATATTCTGTAAAGATTGCCGATATCTACAAAATCATTCTTCTTTTCTGTATCAGGTAATGATGCATAAAGCGCATCATACTCCTCGTTTTTAGCAGTTACCGGAACTACCCACCAAAACGGAACTTTCCCGCTTGTGATTATTGAGCTTCTGAAAAATTCATCTTTTAACAATGCACCCATTGTTGATCCGAAAGCTTCATCCTCGTCTTCATCGAATATATTTTTTTTAAGTGCGCGGACATCATTAACAAAAAGATGAATAGATACACCGGTTTCCGATTCGAGCCATTTTTGAATTAAATTGATTTTTTTTCTGAAATTTGAATATTTTTCCGGTGTAGTCTGGGAGGGATCAACACATATCCAATAGTCGAAGTCTGATTTTTTATTATATGCAATAGTTCCGACGCTGCCGATTACAGCAATCATCTGAACAAATGGATCGGAAACCGAAATTGAAAACTGAACCCCGGTAAATTTCCCGGCCGCAAAACGTTTTGTTTCATCATCTATAAGAGCAGAACACACGCCCATGGCGCATTCGCCGGAAACATGACCGGGAACTTTTTGATGGTTGACGGATAGTAACAGCGGCAGAAGGTTGATTGTTTTCCGTACGTTCTGATTCGGCAGAAGCTGCTGAAAACGTTCGAATTTTATCTGATTGTATTTTAAGAAATTTTCTCTGTTTTTAGCTATAACCGGATTCATTTTCCCCCGACATGATATCCTTGAATGATGTATATATTATATCAAGTAGAAATTGGAATTGGCATATTTTTTTGAATTTGATAAAGGCATAAAAAATAAGTCAGCAGATTTGCTGACTTATTTTTCGTCGAAATTTATTTGTAGAATTTCTCGTCAGGAACAATATCTTTTATCATGTCAACGATTTCATCTTCCTTAGGAAGGGTGTTGATTATGCTTTTTTCTTCTTCTTCTGTTCCGTAATAAGAATATTTGGCAAGATTTCCTATAATATCTGTAATTTCTTTGTTTTTGGTCTTATAGATATGAATAATATTCGGTCCTGATCTATAACCCCAGTTGAAGCCGTCAGGGCGGTTAACTGTAAATGTTTCAGTAATTCCGTCTCCGTCCGCATCTTCACAGTAATATGTTTTTTCATCAATAGTTTTAGCAGATGCATTTATGGAATATTTTGTCGGTTGTTCAGGCGCATTGAGATACATCTCTTTATCTATCGGACTGCGGTTTACAAGCAGTCCTGAATCTTTTCTGTTGCGCATCAATTCGCTGAAAATGGCTACGTGCCTTTTAAGGAAAGCGGCCCGAACAGTTTTATAGTAATTGCCGAAGTTGTCATTTACAAACTTCTCATCAAAGGACTTCATAAGTTCTATTCTTCTGTCAGTTACAATGACGCTGTCAGGAAGACCGTTCATTTTATTTTTCCACATTTCCTGATCATCATAAAGTTTATTCTCCATATCAAGAAGAAGTCTTTCCTGTCTGACAGTCGATTCATCGTCAAATCCGTCTTTGAAGAGATACATTTTTCTGTCGCGGATTACAAGAAGACATTCAACTGAGTCATCAGCATAAGGTTCAGAGAAAGTGTCAACATGCTGAAAAGCAATTCTGTCTTCATTATATCTTGAAAGTTTGAGAATATCTATGTATTTCCAGCCATAGCTCGGTTTCATGGCATAAATAGACGTAAATACCGCTAAAATTAATACGGGAACTGCAATTATTAGCAAAAATCTTTTTTTAGACATTTAATCCTCCGTGAGATGACAGAAATCCCTATATATCTTGTCGGAATTATTTATAGAATAGTTTAACGAATTTGTCAAATTAATAAAGAAAATCCCGGTATTGAACCGGGATTTCGGTGAGACTTAGTTTTTAGAAAGATAATTTGTAATCATCGAGTCATATTCGCTTGTAAGTTTATAAACTTTAACGGCCAAACGTTTATTTGTTTCAACGCTTACAGATCCTGAATTTGAAGTCATTTCGGAAAGAACTGCTGAATAATCTGACGGATCGGTTATTACCGTTACCGAACGGTAATTTTTCGCAGAAGAACGGAGCATTGCAGGACCGCCGATATCGATGTTTTCAATCGCTTCTTCCAGAGAAACTCCGGGCTTTTCAATAGTTTTTTTGAAAGGATAGAGATTGATTATCACCATATCAATTGGGATAATTCCGTGTTCTTTCATGGAATCTACATGCTCTTTTTTATCTCTAAGAGCCAAAAATGCACCATGTACTTTCGGATGAAGAGTTTTAACTCTTCCGTCCATCATTTCAGGAAAACCTGTGTATTCGCTTACATCAGTTACTTTCAAACCTTCGTCTCTGAGCATTTTTGCTGTTCCGCCGGTTGATAAAAATTCAACTCCGAAAGAGCTCAGGCTTTTAGCAAAATCTGCTACTCCTGTTTTATCTGAAACACTGATTAAAACCCGTTTAATTTTTGTCATGCTAAACCTCTCTGATAATTGCCGATACTTTAATTCCGCCATTTGAAAACATTATTCTTTTGCAGTCAAATCTTTCGGTGAAAATATCCGATTCATTATCGGGAAGAACGACGGCGAATGATGCATCTGAAAAATCATTTTTAAGTTTAGAGCATATTCTGCTGAACATGCTGTCATCCGATTCAATACGTTTCCCGTAAGGCGGATTTAGCACTATTAGAATATTTCCGTCAGGAAAGTTATTTCTCTGCAGGGAGAAAAAATCATTCTTATCTGAATTTATAATCTCAGAAAGACCGGCGTTTGAAAAGTTTTGCCGGCTTAATTTTACTGAGTCATCATTTAAATCGAAGGCAAAAAAATCAGTCCGGGATTTTTCAACGGAGAGACGGCGTTTTATGTCCATAAAAGTTTTTACGCTGTAAACCGGAAAATTCTGAAAAGCAAAAAACCTGTTTTCAGCAAAAGGACTGATATGCCCCAAAAGAGAGCATGCTTCCAGCGTGAAGGTGCCTCCTCCGCACATAGGATCAATTATTGATGAAAAATCGTTTAATTTAAACTGGTTAAGAATCATCGCGCAGATATTTTCGCGAAGAGGCGCTTCCGGGGTCATAATTTTATATCCGCGTTTGTAAAGCGGATCTCCGCTTGTGTCAATACTGAGAGTGCATCTGTCATTTATAATACGTGCATATATTGTATGATTTATTCCTTGAATTGATGTTTTATTCTGCATTGCTTCTTTCAGGGTTTCTTCAACAGCGCCGGAATGATAAAGTCTTGATTTCTCGCAACTGACTGAATAATTAAAGTTAAAATTTTCCCCTACATAAAGTTCCCATGGAACCGATTCAGTTTTTCTTTTGAGCTCGCGGAAGTTTTCTGCATGAAAATCCGTTATGCGCATAAGAATTCTTGTAGAACCCCGTAATTGCATAGTTGCCCGGTAAAGTGTGTCCATTTTCCCTGAAAAATTGAGGCCGCCGTATTCGACAGAAATGTTATCAGCGCCTTCAACTTTTCTGATCTCTTTATCAGCGCATTCGGAAAATCCAGGAGGGTATACCGCAAAAAAATTATGCGTTTTGGCTTTTATATGTCGTTTAACACGTTTTTCAATGTTTGATTCGGTCATTTTCTGTCAAGCACCGCGAGGGTTTCTATGTGCGGGGTCTGCGGAAACATATCAAATGCTTCAAAAGAAGATATTTTATAGTCAGGCAGATATTGAATCTCTTCTTTGAATGCGGAAGGATTGCATGACATGTATATGATTCTTTTCGGATTCAGTTCGCTTAAGTGTTTGTAGACTTTGGGATGAACACCCGATCGCGGAGGATCAAGAATTACACAGTCAAACTGGTTGCGCTTTGTTTTCATGTAATCGAGTGCATCAGCACAGATAAACTCTGTGTTGTTTATATTGTTGAGCTCTTTATTTTCGTTTGCTGCGTTTACAGCTTCCTGAACTATTTCGACTCCAGTTACCTGTTCTGCTTTTTGAGCGGCAAAAAGTGAAATACTTCCGACTCCGCAATAAAGATCGAGCAGATTGCCGAAAGATGCATCAGCTATTTTTCTATAAACATTAAGCGCACATTCTGAGTTTGATTGAAAGAATGAATTCGGGTAAATTCTGAATTTTATTCCGTCAAACTCTTCTGTGATAAACCCGTTTTTGATATTTCGTTCAACTTCACCGAAGCTTAAGTCGGCGAGTCCGGAATGGATTATTATGGATTTAGAATCAGCATTAATTTTTTCAAGAGCCTGTACGCATTCGTCGTTGTTTTCATTAAGAACAAAATTGCACATAGTCTCTTTTTTGAAATATGACTGTCTGAGAACGATATATCTCAGGATTCCCTTGTGAACGATAAAATTATAGTCATTGAGGTTTTCGGTTATTTGGCGGGCTTCCCGCCATACAGCTGAGCTTTCATTCTGAAGAAGAGGGCATTGAGTAATATCTATTACCTCTTTGAAAAAACCTCTTTTTCGTAGTCCTCTTTTGCCGAATGCGGCAACGTAATCCATTCGGTTTCTATAACCATATTTAATCGAAGAGTGCACCTTGTCTATTTCAAGCACATCTTTAAAAACTCCGTTCAGGTAATCTTTCTTCAGCAGAAGCTGGTTTTCGTATGAAATGTCCTGAAACAAGCACCCGCCGCAAGAACCGAAAAATTCGCATTCAGGGTTGGCGGTGTTTCTATAAGGCTCTGCAATTGAGTCAATTAATTGTTTTTTCTTTTTTTTCATATTTTCCTGCGGATTAATCCACAAAAATCAATGAAAGCTTTTTAATCAACAATATTATAATTATCTTTTTTGGTTATGTCGGAACCTTTGGCTCTTATTGGTATAAGATACCATTTGCCTGTTTTGTATTTGCTGAGATTTATGTAGGCAATATTGGGGATATCTGCAATGAAATCATTATTGAATTCAAGTTTTATGTTTATGTTTCCTGATTTATCTTTGTTCACATCACCGGCGACAGAAAGTTTGATGTCGCGTGATGTAAAGGCGATTTGTCTTATTATATATCTCGGTCCGTATGCATCAAAGCTTCCGTATATTCTGTTGAATTCGATGTCTCTGAGTTTATGTTTCAGCGGATCAAGGAGAAATCCAAGATTATTCTGAAGACCGGTATTTGTAATCTTCCCGTTTGTTATACTGAATTCAGAGTGGTAATTGAGCTCATCGGAAATATTTTTTGCGGATAATGAAAAATTTCCTTCGGCTTTTCCCTCTGCAATTCCGAAAGCCCGGTCGGAGAAATTTTCATCAAGCTCTGAGAGTTTTTGAATTTTGAGATTACTGAACCGCATTTTAAAATTTCCGTTTCCTTTTCCTGATAAATCTGAAATATAAAACTCTCCGGCAAATAGAGCATCAAACAGGCTGAATGAAGCTGATGGAACGGAAAGAGTGTTTCCTGATTTTGAAAATTTCAAAGTTACTTTTTCGGCAACACCTTTTTTGAATTTCATTTGGCCGAGACTCAGAGTTCCTTTTACGGTTGTTTTTGACTGGGTAGAATTGTTTTGGCCTAATGATTCTCCGAGAAGTGCGAAATCGTCGGTTTCAGCATCGGAAATGTTTATGTTAGCTGCGATATTTTCAAGAGATTCATCCAGCGATGCTATTGATATAGTAGCTGGTTTATTTCTGAATGTGAAAGGGATATTTTCATGCGAAAAGATATTGTTCTTTACCGAAATCTTTGAGTTAACTCCGGTTATTAAATTTTTTGTTTTAAGAAATGACCCATTTGACAATTCGCCTTCAATGCTTAACTTATGAGCACGGTATGATACTGACCCCTTGTAATGTCCGTCGATTCCTGAAGGAATGAAGTCGAGATACGGAAATAAGTCAGGCAGAGTTAAATCAGCAGAGGGAGCCGTGAAATTGATTTGAGGACCGTTTGTTATTATGTTAAGGTATGAAACTTTCGCTTTTGACTGATTTAAGACAGCTTCTCCGTTATCGACGGTGATGTTTTTTTCAGAAAAATTTATTTTGAGTCTTCCTTCTGCTTCAAGAAAACCGCCTTTTGACATCTGGGATTTGGCTTCAGCCTTTCCTTCAATTGTTCCGTCTTTCAGAACGAATGCTGAAAGTTTGCCGTTAGCTTCAACAAAAGGAAGCCCTGTAATATCTTTTATTTTATAAAGCCAATCGAGTCGAAGTTTCTGAATGTTTAAGTTTCCGGAGATTACTGATTTATCGTTTTCCTTTGTTATAATGAATTCGGTTTCAATATTTCCTCGTGATTCGGGCAATGTAACTGAAAAATTGTCAGCTTCAATTATTTCACCGTCAAATGATAAATCACACCCGAACTGGTAAATTCCGCATGCAGGAATATATTCTTTTTCGGTGCTTATCAGATTTAAACGGCAGTCTGAAAACTTTATATCCGGTTTCGATGCACTTTCGCCGGAACTGTTTTGTTTCATATTATCAATAAGGCTTTTAATGTTATATTTCCCGTTGTCATATCTTATGTTGATATCAGCTTCATTGAAATATATTTTTTTAAGTTGAAAGTCGTCTGTAAGAAGAGACAATAGAGAAAAACGTACTGATACTGATTTTATCGAAACCATAACTTCCGATTCTGCAGAATCGGTTTCATGGATTTTAACTGAATGGATCTTGATGCCGCCTGCCGAATAATCGATTTTTCCGGCTTCTATATGACGATTGAGAGTACTTCTTGCTTTTGATACTATCATTGAGCTGATTTTATCTTTAGGAAAAAAAAGAAAAAACAGAAGAGTGAGAATTCCGATTGATAAAATTGATGCGGCTGATAGAATCAGGAAGAACTTAATTATTTTTCGATGCTTCACGTTTCTTTTCCATGAGGGATTTTTTTCTGTAGAACTGGGAAACTTTTTCAAGCTCGGAAATATCTGTACATATTATTTTCCCTTCGTCAATGGTAATTAGTTTTCCGTCAAAAAGCTGTGCAAGCATCGCATTTGATTTTTCTTTCGGGATACCTATCATTTTCATAAGTTCATCAACCCCGAATTGAAAGTTGTGTGACTGTTTTGGTCTTATGAGAATTTTCTGTTTTTCAATTTGAAGCAGGAGAGTGTCATAAGCACGTCCGATTACATCGTTTATTGTCAGGTTTTCAAGCTGACGGTATGCCGTCCATATTCTCTCGGAAAGAAGTGTAATCAGTTTTGTAGCAAGCTGAGGCTGAGCCTGCACCATCGTTTCAAAGTTTGATTTGTTTACCGCCATTAAAGTGACTTCGCCGAAACTGATTGCGGATGCACTTCTGGGTCTGTTTTCAAGTATTGCCATTTCTCCGAAAATGTCGCCGGGCTTTAGAACGGCCAGAAGTATTTCTTCATGAACTATTTTAGTAATTTTGACCTGACCGGCCTGGATAATATATAATTCGTGACCGTATTCATTCTCGCAGAAAATCATCTGATTGTCTTTGTATGTGCGGGTAAGTTTATTATTTTCGTCCTGATTGGGCGCCTTGAGCGGTGATTTAAGCTGTTTTAGCCGGTTGATTGCGTTTTCTGAATTCGGCCCGCCTGGGCAATAGACAAGATAGCGCTGAAAAGCATATACGGCATGGTTGAAAATTCTTTTGCTTAAATAATATTCACCGATTTTATAAAGGTGCTCCGGGGTTTCGTCGGCAGAGTTTTTCAGCGTCAGTTGAGTAATAGAAAGATCATATTCTCTGAGTTTTCTGCTGAAAAAACGGATAATTTTCATGGCTACAGCAGGGTTTTTCTGAATCAGTTCGCCGAACTGTTCCCGTCTTACGGAAATTGCCGAAAGCGGTGATACAGCTATGGCTGTTTCTGTTCTTGCATGGCCGCTCATGCATGAAATAACTCCGAAAAAATCCCCCGGACCGAGAAATGATGAAGCTTCATCCGTAAGAGAAGGGTTGTCAGTACTTATTTTAACCTGACCCCTTAAAACGATGAAGAAATTTTCAGAATTTTTCTTTCCTTCGACAGTAACGAAGGAATTCGCCATGTAATTTTCTACTTTAAACTGACCAGCACTCATCTGTCACCAATATAGGCAAAACGCCGAAATACATACGATTGATTATCGGACTCATCCAAAAGATTTTTCAAGCAATTTAATATTTGAAGCGTAAATAATATGAAAAAAATTAATCAAAATCGGCGAATGTTCCGATTTTTAATGAAAGAGCGGTTATAAGCCTTAAGCGGCGTAATTTATCCGCGTGGAGACTGAAATGGAAAGAATATTGAACAGTGCAATACTGCCTTTCGTGAATCAGGGTAAGCTGTCAATGAGAAAGGTCAATGAGCTTATAGAGTTGAAGTCATTTATTGACAGAAATGTTTCAAGAAAATATCTGACAGAAGGAACACCTGAAGCATTATTTGTCAAATACGGAGTTTATCCTGATGTTGTAACATGGGGCGACTTTTTTCAGACAGAACTCGGAGCTGATGCCGTAAAATATTCGGATGACGAGTTTACAAGCGTGTGTGACACCGTAAAATTTGATATCATGTCATCCTACCGTATTTTTTCTGATCAGAAAGCGGAATTTTTTGAATGGGTCGAGTCGTATGGTTCAGAGATCATAACTTCGGGAGCTGAAAAATATACTGAAGAAGAAAGTGAGATTCTTCATCTCAAGATTTTGAAGGATTACTATCTTAATATGGGCATAATGGATAATTTTACTCCTGAAGAAATGCTATGGTACAATTCTTTCGGTGAAAATAAAGCCGCAGCTTTGGCTTAAAATAATAGTCAATTTAAGAATAAAAAAAGATGCCCGGTGCATCTTTTTTTATTTATAGTGAATTATTTATTCGGCTGAAACGAAACAGTAATTAACCATTTGGATTATAGTTTAATTTAATAATACTTTTGTTTCTATTCCCAAGGTTTTATTGGTTGCCAGTATAAGTGCTGTTTTTATATTCAGCTTATGGATATTTTATTTGAATACATGCTTCGTAAAAATAGAGTTTTATGTATCGTTTATGATAGAAAAGATTCCGACCGTCCGGTGGTAAAACGCTTTCTTGCCTTAAATTCATGCGAAAAGATTCCCTATTCGACAGAAGATGAACTTTCTTCGATATTAACCACTCTAAAAAAGCATTATGATTCAAAGGAAGTTGTGGTGTTGAAGGAATTTAAGGGCCGTTTTTTCCAGGTATGCCCGAAGACTCCAAGAATGATCTGCTGTAATTACCGTCTGGTAAATACCGGATTCGGTTGTTTTTACAACTGTGCTTATTGTTATCTTCAGTCATATCTTAATTCATTCGGTATTCTTGTTTTCAGTAATATTGAAGATATACTTGTTGAATTCGAAAATTTTCTCAACCAACGCGATAAAAATACTGTCTACAGAATAGGGACTGGTGAATATACGGACTCATTGATGCTTGATGATATTTCAATGATAGGAAGACTTCTTGTTGAGAGAGCGGCAGAATGCGACGGCGTTATGATAGAACTGAAAACTAAGACAGATAATATCGATCATTTGTTAGGTATAAAAAACAAAGGAAAGAGTGTTGTGGGTTTTTCTTTAAACAGTGTTGAAAATGCCGATAAATATGAACTCGGGGCAGTCAGCATAAAAGAGCGGATTATTGCCGCAAAACGCGCAGTTGATTCGGGTTTTCTTGCTGCGTTTCATTTTGATCCGATAATATATTCGCCAGACTGGTCCGGCAAATATGCGGAAGTTCTTTCGATGATTTCAGACGAAATAGATTCTTCAAAGATTGCGTGGATATCAATGGGCTGTTTCAGATATTCACCGTCATTCAAGGACATCATTAGAAAAAATCATCCGGATGAAAAGATAACACTTGGAGAACTTGTATCTTCACGTGACGGCAAATTCCGATATCCCCATCAGCTTCGCAGGGAAGTCTATACCGGGTTCAATAAAATGATAAAAGATACGATAGGTGATGTTTATACGTACATGTGTATGGAATCGGATGACATGTGGCGTGACGTTTATAATAAGGATTATTCGGTTTCGGAAGATCTTGAAAAGGATTTTTCGCTTGCCATGAGGCAGCGCTTTTTTGAGCATTAAGTCCGCATTCCGGACTATAATCACGAAAAATCAATGAGGTATGCCTTGGATATAGATGTTAAAGAACTTAAACGCAGTTATGAAACATTAAGAAAAAATGCTCTTGAGCTTTTCCGCTCGCTTAAGGTTGAAGACGATAAGAAACGTCTCGCGGAACTTGAAGCCGCTACTTTCAGGCCTGAATTCTGGAATGATCAGGAAAAGGCAGCAGAATGCAATCAGGTAATCAGTCAGCTTAAGAAGAAAATCGAACCTTGGGAAAAACTTCTCAATGAACTAAACGATGTTCAGGATCTGATAGATATGGCCGCTGAAGAGGGAGATGAAAATCTTCTTTCGGATATTAGTTCAAATTATCCGCTTTCTCTAAAAACTTATGAGGAGCTTGAAACACGAGAGCTTCTTTCCGATAAGGATGATACAAAAAATGCATTTATAAGCGTTCATGCCGGGGCAGGCGGAACCGAGTCTCAGGACTGGGCAAACATGCTTTTGCGCATGTATTTGAGGTGGGCTGAACAGCAGGGCTTTTCTTCCGATGTGATGGAATATATGGCCGGCGAGGAAGCCGGAATAAAGGGAGCAACTGTTTTGATTAAAGGCGAATATGCATACGGTTTCTTAAAATCTGAGATGGGTGTTCATCGCCTTGTAAGGATTTCTCCGTTTGATGCGAATAAGCGCAGACATACTTCTTTCGCTTCCGTTGAAGTTGTTCCGGAAATTGATGATAATACAGAAATCGAAATCAATGAAAGTGATCTTAGGATTGATACATACCGTTCCTCAGGAGCGGGCGGTCAGCATGTAAACACGACCGATTCGGCGGTAAGAATAACGCATATCCCTACCAATATCGTTGCGGCATGTCAGAACGAAAGAAGTCAGCATAAGAATAAGGCTACCGCTTTAAAAATGCTTCAGGCAAAACTATATGAGAGAGAACGTAAACTTAAAGAGAAAGAACTTGAAGCGATTTCGGGAGAAAAAAAGGATATAAGCTGGGGAAGTCAGATACGTTCATATGTTTTTCAGCCGTATACCATGGTTAAGGATCACCGTACAGGTGAAGAAACCGGAAGCGTGGATCACGTTATGGACGGAGATATATCCCGTTTCATCTACGCATATTTGAAGGCTGTCAGTAAAAAGTGAGGCATTTTGGGATTTTTCAGAAAGATTTTCGGTGATATTGCCGCGAAAATTTCAATTGATGCAGATATGTTTTCGGATTCAAAAAAATCCGATTTCTTTACATCAAATTTTTCGCGCAGTGATGTTGAAAGACTTTTTGAGAAGTCCGGTGTTCTTCAGGCTCTTGCCCAGTCGGGTTTTTCTGATTTCAGTTTCCGAATATACCGTGACGAAAATCTGTTAGATAGGCTTGAACTTTACAGCGGGACTGATATTCTGATCGATCTGAGAATTTCTTCTTCTGCGATTTTACTGCCTGCTCCGTTTACAGAAAGATGCAATTTTTTGGATATTGAATGGCTATCGGCATCAAATCCGCGTTCTCATATCGTTTCAAGAAAACTGCTTCCCGGTCAGAGTAATTCAGGACTAGGAATTCTTCATCCTCTCATTCGTCTGATGCGTATTTCAGCTTCTTATATTGTTGAAGACGGATATATGAATATTCCTGATCATCTGCATCTTGCTCTGATGTATTCGTCACGTTTTAAATTTATTAATCCGGAATGCGAAGGACTTATCCGTTCTGTCAGGCGCGACTTGAAAAAAGACGGATTATTCAATACTGCATGGGCGTATTCATGCGGAGCTGTTCTGGACGCTGAAACCGGAGACAAAATAATTTATAAACCTTCTTCCCAGGTGTATCCGGTATCAAAAACTGTAAAAAAATATTTTGCATCTGAAAGTTATCAGCGTTTGGTTAAGGATTTTTCAAAAAAGCGGATTGTTATAGACTATGAACTTATGAAGAAAAGAAAAAGCGAGATGATGAAAAAATTTACTCCGGCGGAAATTTAAGAAGGGTATTCATCTTAACAAGTGATGCGATTTCTTCATAGTTTTTTTTAAGGTTGTTTTGCTCTTTTTCGTAAAACTCTATTATCTCGTTCATGATTTTGCGGCTTGATTCGCTTTTTATTAATATTTCACGGTTTAGTTTTTCAATTTCTAAACCCGATGATCCGGCTAAAGAGAGATTTTTCAGAAAATAATGATCTTTTATGCAAAGTATTGAGCATATTTTTTCGAGAATTACCCTGCATTCATAATCTTCCGTACATGATTCCGATATCAGATGACTGTTTTCTTCAAGGAGATCATCGGCTTTCTGGTAGTCTCCGCTTTTGATAGAGAGAAGTATCTGCCTTGCATTCGATTCGATTTTTTCTGTGATGGAAAGTTTCAGTCTCAAACGTGAAATATAAAGACTGACTCTGTATTTTAAATCAGCCCTCAACTGTAAATGAACTCTTCTGATGAGAATATGAGTCATTTTTGGTTTCTTTTGATGCGATTTCGGCCCACGCAGATCTTAATTCCGTTATCATCTTTAGAATTTCCTGAAGTATTTCCGCTTTTTTCTGGATATTGGCTTCAAGAAGGCGTTTTTTAAAATAAACATACAGGCTCAATAGATTCTGGGCAATTTGACCGCCTTCTTCGGTGTTAAGAGAAACCATAAGTTCTGAAATTATATCCTGGGTTTTAAGTATGTTTGTGTTAACCACGTCATAGGATTTGGGATTCATATTTTCAATGGCGATATTGAGAAATTTTATCATACCGTCATAAAGCATTACAATCAGATGACCCTGACTTGCTGTTGATATTTGAGTCTGTTTGTACTGATTGTACGGATTATTGACTGCCGCCATTAGAAATCCCCCCGTTTTGCGCGAAAAGTTTATGCTTCCTAATTATCGGAAAAAAAGGGCTAAACTTGAATTTCATTGCAAAAAAATGCGATTATGTCTCAAAAAAAACTAATGCAAATTTTTGTTTCGCCGATAAAATAAGCAGTAGAGGTGGTTTATGTTTGAAGCTGGCGGAACAAATACTACGAATTTTCTTCTTGAGCGCGCCCTTGACGCTGAAAGCGTGCGAAGAAAAGTTATTTCAAACAATGTCGCCAATGTGGATACCCCGCATTTTAAAAGAAGTGAGGTTAATTTTGAATCAGAGCTCAAGCGCGCGATAGATCAGAACCGTGAACTTGCTGAAAATGATTATCCCGGCGCCGTAACAGATGAAAAACATATTCCGTTCATTCAGATGAGAGACGTGAAAGGTGTCGGATCGCGCATAAATCTTGATTACAGTACGAGTCTCAGAAATGACGGAAACAATGTTGATATTGAAAAGGAAATGGTTGACGCGGCAAAGAATCTCATGCGCTACAACGCGTTTATAACAAGTCTTAATCAGAATTTCAAAGTTCTGAAAATGGCGATGCGTACTAACGGATAAGGTGTAATTTATGGGAATGTTTGACAGTTTTAACATATCGGCAACAGGATTATCCGCTCAGACTTTGAGAAGAAGCGTGATAGCTTCGAATATTGCAAACGCTACTACTACGCGTACTCCTGAGGGCGGTCCTTATCAGAGAAAAAGAATTATTTTTGAACCTGTGAACATCAGACCGAATTATAAGTCTCCACTGGTTCCGGGCAGAATAGAATCAGGTCCGGGAGAAGGTGTCCGTGTTCTTAAAATAGAAGAAGATAAGGCTCCTTTTCGTCTTGTATATGATCCGAATCATCCCGATGCGATTCAAATAGGTCCGAAGAAGGGTTATGTTGAAATGCCGAATGTTCAGATTGTTACAGAAATGACCGACATGATCGAAGCAACAAGAGCTTATGAAGCCAATGTTAATATGGTGAACAACGCAAAAGCGATGTTCAATAAAGCCCTCGAAATAGGAAGAGTGTGAACTGAATGAATGAGAAGAGAATAATTTCTGATTTCAATATTTCACATGACTGCTCGGGAAGAAGGGAGCTTGCTAAGGTTTTTTCTATGTCAAAGATTGACAAAATGAACAGTGTTGCCGCATTATATTCTGAAAAACACATGAGTAAAGGAGTTTGATATGATTACAAGAGACGCACTTTTTTTTGATATAGCTAAGGGACATAACGTATCCCTTAAAACAACCGATGCAAACCATTATTCGGAAAAAATTTCTCCTAATGAAGGAGAAGAAGTTGCCGAGTCATTCAAGGATATGCTTAACGGCTCGATTAAAAAGGTCAATGATCTTCAGGTTGATTCGGAAGAGCTTACACGAAAGATGATTTATGAGCCTGAATCGGTTGATGTTCATACTGTTATGATCGCGGCGCAGAAGGCTGAAGTTGCTCTTACTTTTGCAAAAACAATACGCGATGAAGCGATTAAAGCTTACCGTGAACTAATGAATCTAAGATAATAAGAATCAGCAGTTTGTTTTACGGCAAACTGCTATACTACAGCAGCAGAATAATATCCGACAACACGGGACTTGTCTCCCGTGCGGTCGCCTGAATTCATGTAATTCAGGGATATGAGTTTTTCAGCCCCCATAAGTTTCAGCAGAATAAATCCGCATACGATAGACGCATGACCGCATGATTCGATTTTTTCGGATGAAAGCAGGCTGTCAAGTTCACACTCGTCAAAGCTCTCAGCGCATTTTATGAAAAGAGAATCAATTTTCTCAGCCTTATCATATGTATGGAAGTGTGATAGATCTGCAGACATAATTACAGATATTTTTTTTGAGGATTTTGAGACGGATTCGTAAAGTTTTTCAGCGATTTCTCTGAGAGTTCGTATATTATTTGTTCCTAGTATGACAGGGAAAACCGTAAACTCTTTTAAAACGTACTGAAGAAATGGAATTTGGACTTCATGAGAATGTTCGAGTTCGTCTATACGCCGTATTTCTGAAAAAAAGGAGCTACCTTTAAGGTATTCCGTAAATGAATCTTCAGTTTTTACGCTTCCAAGCGGAGTTTCGTAAAGTGCCGGTGCTATGTAGTTTCCGCAATTGAAATTTGCCTTGTGTGAAGGCGCGAGTATGATTGCGGTTTCAGTTTCGGTATCTATCACGGAATAACCGTGAGCGGCTGTAATTCCTGAATAGACGTATCCTGCATGAGGAGAAATTATTCCCATGACACTTTTTCCGGTTTCAATTTTTTTAACTCGGGAAAAAGAACTTTCAATGGATTTCAGAAGGTCTTCCTTCGCGGCCGGATAAAAGGAACCGGCAAATTCGGCTTTTCGTACGTACATGCTTACCTCCGTAATGAAGAAGAAATTTCGCAGGCAAGAGAATATATTCTGAAAGTTCCTGTGAAAACATTTATGGCTTCAGGGTCAATCATTGATGCGATTTTTTCCTTGTCGCCGGAACTGACGGCTCCATCTGTCAGCAGTGCCCGCTCGTCATCAAGATTCACAAGAACCGTTTCATTTGCAAAACTATTCAGAATATCAAGTACAGAATTGTAATCCTTATCTTTCATAATTGAAAGAAATATTTTAATTCTTTTGTTTTTGTCAGAGGACAAAACCCTTTTGAGAGCATAAATGGATTCCTCGTTATGAGCCGCATCGAAAATTATCTCAGGATTTTTGCATAAGGTTTCGAATCTTCCCTTGATCTTGAAATTCTCTCCTGATTTTTTTATTATTTCATCATTAAGATTGATGCCTGCTGCGATGCACGATTGTATGGCAATGGACATATTGATGCATTGAACGGGATTATGATTGCTGATCTTGATGTCTTTTATATTCAATCCGTCAGACTTGAAATCAAATGAAACATAGTCGTTTTCGCGTATATTTTCGGCAATGAATTCAGATCCGTATCTATATAGCGGTGAATCATTGCGCAAAGCGGTTTGCCGGATTATTTCTGCGGCACTATCCGGTAATAACCCAGTTATGACAGGAATATTTGTCTTAATTATTCCGGATTTTTCATGTGTGATCTGTTCAATGCTGTTACCTAGGATATGGGTGTGGTCCTTGGATATGGTTGTAATGATGCTGGCTGCGGGGAGTATAATATTGGTCGAATCGAGTCTTCCTC
>Ga0209718_1000056_pt1 | contig 160495 bp, 113 predicted proteins | sample AD_JPNAS1_MetaG_FD_184420 | JGI IMG/M metagenome (GOLD analysis project Ga0209718, IMG submission 184420) | Active sludge microbial communities of municipal wastewater-treating anaerobic digesters from Japan - AD_JPNAS1_MetaG (SPAdes) (version 2) | ecosystem: Engineered > Bioreactor >...
GTTTGGCACCTCGATGTCGGCTCATCGCATCCTGGGGCTGGAGCAGGTCCCAAGGGTTTGGCTGTTCGCCAATTAAAGCGGTACGTGAGCTGGGTTCAGAACGTCGTGAGACAGTTCGGTCCCTATCCACTGTGGGCGTCAGGATACTTGAGAGGAGCTGTCCTTAGTACGAGAGGACCGGGATGGACGAACCTCTGGTGCACCAGTTGTCACGCCAGTGGCACCGCTGGGTAGCTATGTTCGGAAGGGATAATCGCTGAAAGCATCTAAGTGAGAAGCCCACCTCAAGATTAGGTATCCCGCACTTCGAGTGCTTACACCCCCTGAAAGACTATCAGGTCGATAGGCCGCAGGTCTACGCACGGTAACGTGTTAAGCCGAGCGGTACTAATAGGGTGTGCGGCTTGATCAGACACTTTTGTTCAAGTAGATGACACGTCTCTTTCCAAAGGCGCTCAATCCGTTCCTCTACCAACGTTGCTGTCTTCGGTTGCCAACAGCCCGGGCAGGTCCTGTGACCTGCGTCGGGTTGTAAGGGCAAACAACGAGATCCGGGTGACCATAGCGGCGGGGACACACCTCTTCCCATTCCGAACAGAGCCGTTAAGACCGCCAACGCCGATGGTACTACTTGGGAGACCTTGTGGGAGAGTAGGTCGTCACCCGGTTTTTCTTCAAAGAGCCTTCTCGATCAATCGATCGGGAAGGCTCTTTCCTTTTTTTGAGGAGGGTGGCGACAATCCCGAAATTGCCGTCATTCCCGCGTGCTCGTCCGAGCACGACGCGCAGGCGGGAATCCAAACCGGGGGGCGTGGTCCGCGGCGGGTAGGGAGAGATTCTTCACTTCGTTCAGAATGACGGTGCTGAGAGGAGTACCGAAGGGACCGTCATTCCCGCGCAGGCGGGAATCCACATCTGCAGGCGATCTCCGTGTCTTCGTGACGACATTGGGCCGTTCGCCCGACTATTGGAGAGGTTGAGCCCGTGAACAACGACGCACTGAAAGACACCTACGTACGCATCCACCGGCAGGGATTCATGCCGATCTTCGTGCGGGACGAACTGGACGCCGTCAAACTCGCCGGGGCATGCCGCGAGGCCGGCATCCGCGCCATCGAAATCACCTGTCGGCGGGACGGCGTCCTCGACGAAGTGGCCGCAGTCAAGCGCGCATACCCGGAGATGATTGTTCTGGCGGGCAGCACGGTGGACGACCCCGAAATCGTGGCGTTCATCAAGTCCAAAAAGCCCGGTATGCCGTCGCTGGACGAACTCGCCGCCGCCGGAGCGGACGGATTCGTCGCGCAGTTGCCGTTCAGGCGCGAGACCTTCGAGAAGTTCGCCGCCACGCACATCCTCACCCCCGGCGTGACGACCATCAAGGAAGCGTACGACATGCTCCAGATGGGCGCGCACTTCACCAAGTTCTGCTACCTCACGAAGGACGACCTCAAGAAGGTGAATGGCGACCCGGTGCACGGCATTTTCCCCCTCTTCATCGTGGGCGGGGTGACTCTGGACAGGGTCGAAGGGTTTGTGCAGGCCGGCGCGGCAATGGTGGCCGCGGGGTGGGACGTGATACTGGGCGCCGACTACGCCGCCTCGCGGAAGAACCCGGACTACCGCCTTGCCTCAGAACGGCTCGCGCAATTTGCGCAAGCCGTCCGCACCGCGCGCAGCCAGCACTTCGCCGGTACGTATCCCGCCGGACCCGCAAGCGCCGACGACTACCTGAACTCCCTGCCGCATTACCACCCGTTCTGGAGGGGGTGAACGCGGCGGTACGGTCCCTCTCGGGTGCCTCACCGGGCTTTCTCGATCGTGAGATCAGGGAAGCCCTTTTCTCCCCCCCCCCTTGACCTTGAACCCCTTTTTTCGTATCGACCATCATGAAGGTACATGACACTGAGGCGAACGCTCCGGACCTGCCATATCTGTACGAAGGAGGTGCGAGATGAGGCTTCGTAATCTGGCAGCACCGTTGCTCCTCGTTGCCGCGTTGGCGATCTCGGGCCAGGGCTGTGGAGCAGATACTTCCTTGGACTCTGGCATATCGACGGAAGAAGTTATAGTTAATTTCTTCCACCCGGTTACGGATAGCTTTGCTCAGGATTTTGCGGCAAGGAACGGCCTGATCATCCGCGTGAAGAGTTCATTCGTCCCCTCGTACAAATTCAGTATTGATCGCTCACGTGTGCCCAGGCATGTTACTGCCACTGCTATGGCCGCGAACCTGATGAGACTATATCCGGACCTCATTCGTTATGCAGAGCCCGAGAGGAGGACGACAGCAATTTGGCTGTCGCGCAGTTTGCCCGACGTATGCATTCGCACAAAGGAGCACCCATGTACCGTCTCTTCGCGATCCTCCTGGCACTCGTCGTCGGAACCGCCTCCGGCTCATCAAAAGCGAACGTACAGAAGCTGCCAGATTCGTGGGAGTCTACCGAGGAGTTAATACTGAACTTCACCGGGCGCATGACCGAGCACGACGTTACGGCGTTCGCAGCCGACAACGGGCTTCGCGTCGTTATTAAGAGCAGTTTCATAAACTCATACAAATTCGCCATAGATCGTACTAAAAACCCCCTGCTCTCGGCCGCCGCGATGGCTCGCCGATTGCGCGAAACGTTCCCCAGTATCATAACACTGGCAGAGGCAGAAGCGTTCTGTGTGGCCTCCGGATCTCCGTCCGACCCTGAGTACGTAAGTGGTAGCCAGTATTGGGTTAATAGGGTGTTGCTTCCCGCAGCCTGGGACATGAATACTGGCAGTGCTGATGTCATTATTGGAGTACTAGATTCCGGCGTGGATCGCAATCATGGCGACCTGCAGTCGGCCATGTGGCATAACACAGCCGATCCGTTTGACGGCGTCGACAATGACGGCAACGGTTTTGTGGACGACTACAATGGATGGAACTTTGTGTCCATGCCAAGACCACCTGTCGCGGCTGATGATGATCCGGGACCACCTGATTACAACCCGATGGACGTTCAGGGGCATGGAACCGCAGTTGCGGGTGTGGCCGCTGCGCTTACCAACAATGCCGTTGGCATCGCCGGTACTGCGGGTGGTTGGGGAAGTTCAGGCGGCGCGAAGATCATGGCTGTGCGGTGCGGGTACAAAAGCACCCCGAGTGGTCGCGAGGAATTCAACACAATGGATACGCGCGACGCCTTTTTCTACGCGGCACGAAACGGGGCGAGAATCATCAACTTCAGCGGCGGATGGTCGGGTTTTAGTGCCGTTGTGAAAGAAGGCGTTGATACGGCAATCGTTCGAGGTGCCATAGTGGTCTGTGCGGTGCAAAACGACGAAAACGCCACGTACCTCGGCTATCCGGCAGCTCACGACTCGGTGATCGCCGTGGGCGCCACGTCCATAAACAACGCAATCTATAGCGCTCACGGTCAGGGACTTCACGTAGTCGCGCCGGGTGAGAATGTCAGGACAACTGGAGTAGGCAACACCTATGGGTACCAGAGCGGAGCATCCTTCGCGGCTCCGCAGGTGTCGGGAATCGCGGCGCTCCTTCTTGCCATCAATCCAAACCTGACGCGATGGGAGGTAAGGCGGATAATCTGCGAGAATTCGAGTAAGTTGGGTACATACAACTATAGCCAGAACAAGCAGTATGGCACTTGGAGCAACGAATTAGGCTATGGCGTTGCCAATGCCTACGGTGCTGCATTTGCAGTCGATTCCCAATCGACCGTCACGATGTCCAGTTCTTCAAGATGGGTGGGTGATCTTGTCGTACCTTCGGGGAAGACCATGACAGTTGCGGACGGCGTGACAATAACGTTGGATTCGACCGCGAACATCAGAGTAATAGGAACACTGATTCTCGATGGTGACGTATCTATAGTGCGCAACGACGGTTATAGCGACGTCATAGTGGACGGAGCCTTGTCGGTGTTGAGTGGCAGTACCGTGGTCGTGGGCGGGAACCTGATTGTGAACGGAAACACCACCCTTCAGAGCAATTCCACCCTGACGATAACCGGCGGCAACCTTGTCAGTAACGGCACGGTCACGATCAACGGCACACAGAACAGCCCGGTCACGATGAAGTTCGGCGGCGGGTCCACGGTGAACGTGGTCGGCAATCTCTCCGCCACGTACACGAACTTCACGCTCAACCCCGGCCAGGCTTCTCTCTGGGGCGGCATCTACAAGGGGACCAGCACAGGCACGCTCCAACTCACCAGCTGTACCGTCAGCCGGGCAAACTATGCCGGGGTGACCGTAAACGCGCCTACAGTCGGGCCACTCGTCCAGATTTCCGGGGGGAATTACAGCGACAACGACCGTTACGGTATTTACATCAATCGCGCTTCAGGCGCGTCGTTCATCAGAGGTGTTACCATCGAGGGCACGGACTACCTGGAAGGCGTGCGCGTCCTGAACAGCGCGATGACGATCGGCGGGTACTCTTACCCTCAGGTGGTGTACAACCTCATCCATGACAACGAACGGGGCATGACCCTCATCAACTACTCCGGCACGTTCTCGTACAACAAGGTCTACGACAACGAAAACGAAATCGCCATGTTCGATACGACGACCAACGTCTGGCTGGAATCCTCAGGCCCGACCATGAGCTACAACACGATCTGCTACCGCGATGAAAACGACGATCCGAGCTACGATGCGACGTTTGTGGGAAGCTCGCCGTACATCACCGATACCTGGTTCTACGGGGCGATGAACGCGGAGCTTTACCTCTCGTACAGTTCGTATCCCACGCTGATCCAGTACGATGTGGGGAACAACGGTATCCATACGGCGGCGTTTGATAACGGCGGCTCTGTTGGCGGCCAACCTGCGGTCGGTCGGGCAACCTACGCGATCCTGTTCGGTTACTACAACAGTGCGAACTCGATCTACGCGGAGAGCAACTGGTGGGGCAAATATCCCATGTACGAATGGGACTTCGAGAGCATTCTGAGCGACCCGGATTACGTTGTCACGGATTGGCCCCTGAGCAGCCCGCCGACGTTCAGCCCACCGCCGAAACCTGCTCGAAGTACGGGGGAAGCGCTGTCGTCGGACCGGGACGTGATACAACAGGGATATGCAGCCGAACTGAATGGCGACTTTTCCCAGGCGCTCACGTCATATCAAAAAATCGTGGCCAACTATCCTAATTCGCCGTTTGTCCATCAGGCACTGGAGCGTGCCTATGCGACGATGACGAAGGCCGGCTTTTCGTTGATCGAAATGGAGAGTTACTTCGCGGCGGCAAGCAGGGACACAGCTTCGCTCAGCGCCTTTGCCCGGACCACCGCGGCGGAACTCCAACGTCGCGCGATGGCATTCCATGGCGATCTCGACAGGGCAATAACTGCGTATCGAGCGGTGGCGGAGGACAAAGCCGAAAGCCCTGATGGGCGGTGGAAGGCCTGGTATAGGATCGTTCGCCTTGCGGACGAGAAAGGGGACAGTGCGTTGGTCAACGCGGCCCTGTCGTATGTTCTGGCGGACGGCGTAGACCCCAACATCGCGTACTTCATCCGCCGCGAGTGGGGCGACCGTGCCCGCCCGGCGGACAAACCGGTTGCCGTAAGCGAGGCGATGCCCCATCCCGCCGGTGCGGTGCTTGCCGCCTACCCCAACCCGTTCAACCCGGCCACCACTATACGGTTTGCATTACCCGAACCGTCATCCGTGCGCCTGGTCGTGTTCGATCTGAACGGGCGTGTCGTCCGCACGCTCGTTGACCAGCCGATGCAGGCGGGGATGCATTCCGTTGTGTGGGACGGGCAAGATGCTCTGGGAAGAGACGCCGCCAGCGGTGTGTATCTGTACACAGTCACGACATCGCGGGGCGCCTCAACGAAGCGCATGGTTCTGGTGAGGTAGGAATTCACGCCGTCCGCAATGCCCCAATAGCCCCCAAGAGCCTTCTGGATTATCCTTACAGAAGGCTCTTTTCGTTGTACAGTCTCCCGCTTTCCCTGCTTTGAGAGAGGTGTCAGATGGCCAGAACGCAATCTCCGGATGTAACAAAAGCCGATATGCAGCAGTGCCTGGACTGGACCGGCGGATTTTTCGCCAGCCCCGCGGCGCTGCCCGTTTCCTACACCTATGGCGGCAAGCAGTACCGGGGTATCCCCGCCGAGTTCGCGCCGAAAGTCCGCACCCGCCGGATAGACGCCTGCATCATCGCGACCTCCATCGAAGGGCGTGACCGCGCAACCGACCTGCTCGTCCGGGCAGAAATCGTGCGCTACCTCGATTTCCCGGTCGTCGAGTGGACGGTCTACTTCACGAACGAGGGCGAGAAGGACACGCCCATTCTGAGCGACATACAGGGTCTCGACGCCGACTTCGCCGGCTCAAACCCGGTGCTCTGGCACTGCAACGGCGACTACTACAGCATTGACGGCTATACCCCGTCTGAAGCGCCGCTTGATAGCGGCGCTAGGATTACCGTCGCCCCGAACGGCGGACGCTCGTGCAACGGCGCATTCCCCTATTTCCGCGTGATGACGGCAGATGCTGTACTTACCTTCGCCGTCGGCTGGCCCGCGCAGTGGAGCGCGACTTTTTCGGGCACTGCCACGGGCGCGCACATCACGGCGGGGCAGCAGCTCACCCGCATGAAGCTCCTCCCCGGCGAAACCATCCGCACGCCGCGCATCACCCTGCTCGCCGCAACGGGCGATATGCAGCGCTCGATCAACGTCTGGCGGAGGTGGTATCAGGCGCACGTCTTGCCGCGCACCGACGGGCAGCCGCTCCCGCAGAAACTGGTGGCGCACGCGGTGCCGTTCGGCGACGAATTCACCGAGGCGACCGAGGAGAACCAGATCGCCTACATGGAGAAGTTCGCGCAGAAGGGCTACAGGTTCAGCGTGTGGTGGATTGACGCCGGGTGGTATCCCTGCCGCATGCCGAACGGCAAAGGCGACTGGCCCACCACCGGAACGTGGATTCCCGATCCGCCGCGCTTCCCCAACGGGTTCAAACCGGTCTCCGACGCCGCGCACAAGCACAAGGCCGACCTGCTCATCTGGTTCGAGCCGGAGCGCGTCCGGAAGGGCACGCAGATTGACAGAGAGCACCCCGAATGGCTCCTCGCGCTCAAGAGCAACCCGGACAACAACGACAAGCTGCTCAACCTCGGCAACCCCGCCTGTCGCCAGTGGCTGACGGATCACGTCAGCAAGCTCATCAGCGACGGCGGGATCGACATCTACCGGCAGGACCACAACTTCGATCCGCTGGAGTTCTGGCGCCAGAACGACGCCGAGGACCGGCAGGGCGCCAACGAGAACCTCCACGTGCAGGGCTACCTGCAGTACTGGGACGACCTCCTCGCCCGCAACCCCGGCCTGTGGATAGACTCCTGCGCCTCAGGCGGACGCCGGAACGACCTCGAAACCATGCGCCGGTCGGTGCCGCTGCACTACACCGACTTCGGCTACGGCATCCACTACGTCAAGCTCTCCTTCCACCACACGCTCTACCAGTGGATTCCCTACATCAAGGAATGCACGCTCTCGTGGGATAAGGACTATACCGCGTTCCAGCGCTTTGAGGAGCAGATTGACCGGTTTGCGTTCCACTGCGGCATCGCCGCCATGACGACGCCGGCCGTGGATATCAACCGCGACGATTACGACTACGCGCTGGGAGCGAAGCTGACGGAGCTGGCGTTCAAAACGGGCGAGTACTTCATTCACGGCGACTACTACCCGCTCACCCCGTTTGCCCGCTCGGAGGAGAAATGGGTCGTGCGGCAGTTCCACCGGGCGGCGGACGGCACCGGCTTCGTGCAGGGCATACGGCTGCAGAAGTGCCCGGACGACAGCATCACCGTCTTCCCGCAAGGTCTGGATGACACGAAGCGCTATGTGTTCGAGGATGCGGAAACCGGCGAGAAGCGGGAAATCTCCGGCGCAGCACTCAGGGTTACGGGATTCACGCTGAAGCAGCCAGTCCGCAGCGGCGCGGTGTGGATGTACCGGCCGGCGTGAGGCCGACGATGCCGGCCCTTGTCGGCCGGCGCGAACCGAAATGCACGGGAAGTCTCAATGCGTCAAACAGTTCTTTCCCGGCGGTGCGCCCGGTTGAGGGCGGGCGCGTTTGCCCTGTTTCTCATACTTGCTCCGGGTGCTGCCATGTGCACTGATTTCTCGAATACCGCGTCCCGGCCTGAAGTCATCCTGGCGTGGGACAATACCGGGGATTTCGGCCCTGCAACCCCCGGCACCCGGACTGCCGGCTGGCAGGAGGCGCTGGACGCCTGCGTGGCGCAGAAACGCGACCTCTATGTGAAAGGCGGCTGGGGCGGGCGCGACGCCATCTACCACGTGAGCGAAACCATCCGCATCCCGCCCACGCAGGATTTCCGCATTGACGGCGGCGTATACGTAGTCAACTGGACCGGGCCGGCGGACAAAGACCTGCTTGTTGTCGACTCAGGCATGGACTGCCATTTCACCTTCGGCATCCTTGTCTACGGTCGCAACGGCGCGGCGCTGAGGGTGCGGCCGGAACGCCCTGTCCCCATTGACAACTTCGCCGTGTTTGTGGATTCCGACATCCGCGCTTCCTCCATCGCCGACCCGCGGCCGTTCGAGCGTGGCAAACGCGAAGGCGGCGCCGGTGTCGTGTTCGACACAGAAAAGGCGCCGATCACCCATGCCGATTTCGCGTTCAGTGCCGTGCTCAATTTCGCCACGTGCATCGTCACGCCGGACGCGGGCAGGGGGTTCACGCTGAACACTGTTTCCTGCACGCACCTCCACACCAACGCCGACTCCAGCACACTCCTTGAAATCGGCCGCCAGAGCCGGCAGAACGTGTTCGATGTGCGGATCGGCGTGGATCAGGGCGCCGCCGAGGTCGCCGGGGTGCGTGTCCGTGGCCGCAACAACGACCTGCGCATCAACACCCGCGGCGGCTTCCCTGACGGGCAGCATCTTGTGTTCGAGGAGACAGCCGCGGGGAACCAGGCGAATCTGCTTCACCGGGAGGCAGTGTTCACGCCTGAGAAGTTCGTTACTGACCGCGCCGCTACCCCGACGAACGAGGTGACATGGGCAGGCGCGCCGCCGCCGATTCGGGTGTTAGAGGCCACGGCCGGCGAGTTCGTGCATGTCCAGCGCCTTTTCCCGGCGGTGCTCCGAATTGTGGGTGGCCGGGTGACGAGCGTCGCTCTCGTGCGAGGGACCGAGACTGTGACCTATCCCCCGGCACCCGAACGTGAGCTCGTGTTGAGCGTCGGCGACACCGTCCGCATCACCAGCACTGACGCGCCACGGGTCACCGCCATCCCCATAAAGGCACGGTAAGGAGCCGGAGGTCGCCAGCGGCCAGCCGCCGATTCGGTCATCGAGTGGCAGACGCAGAGCGCGCCGCGCATCTGGCGTTCGCGGTATCGAAATGACCGATGGCCAAAAGAGCCCGGTTTTCCGCACAACCAGATAGCGAGGTGCGTGTGTACCCCACCTGGAATGACCTTGAACTGCACGCGGTGGACCTCCACTTTCACGTCGGCACCGCGCGGCCCGAAGAAAACAGCATGCTCGACGTGGTCAGCTACGCCGTGGCAACGGGGCGGCGCGTGATCTGCATGACCGACCACTGGTGGAAATTCACCCGCGTTCCGAACAAACCCCAGCCGCACTACGCGCCGACGATGGACGGATACCGGCGATTTGCCGCCGATGCGAACGAAATGCGCGCGACGTTCCCCGAGGTATGCCTTCTCTTCGGGCCTGAGATAGGGTTTGGCAGCTTCAAGTCCGAGGAACTCGGACAGGCGTTTGAAGTACCCGGCGTGGACATGTTCCTCGGCGAACCAGCCGGCGCTCCCGCCGGCATGGGGTACGGCGACTACCTCATCGCGGGTGTGGAGGACATCGCAAGGTGCCGTGACCGATTCAAACGGCCAGGAACCCTCGTGCATCCGATCCGTGCGGCTATCAAGCGCGTGTGCGGGGACGCGGGTCCGGGGCCGTTGCATCCGAAAACGCCGCAGTTCCCGCCGCTCGATTCCATCGCCGACCCGTTGGGGCATGTCGAGGAATTGCTTGACGTCAACATCCGCGGCCTCGCAGAGACCTGTGTCCGCCTTGACGTGCCGGTGGAGATCAACATGCTGGACTTCAAGCGGATACTGGCGCACAACCACCAGTCCTTTGCGGAGCGATACCTGTTCTTCTATCGCACGCTTATCGAGCACGGGGTGCAGATCGTCCTGGGGAGCGACTGGCACAGCCTGGTAGACGGCGAACCAACGGCCTTTTACCCCGCCATGCTCCTGGGGATGAAGCCGCGGGACATGCGCTTCCTCGAGCACTGGCTCGGGCCGCGCCCGCAGGATTGAGGTGCGTCGGAAGGCCTTCGAGGGTACCTTTCTAGTAGCCCCTTTCTTCCAGATGTCACAGACTACCGAAAGGCTCCATTTGCGCCCCACATGGAACGACCTCGAACTCCACGCAGTTGACCTGCACATCCACGCCGGCACCGAAAGCCCGGAAGACTACCGCCTGCACGATCTCGTCTCGTATTTCGTGGCAACCGGTCGCCGGGTCATGTGCCTTACCGACCACTGGAAGCGTTTCCTTTTCCCGTCGAAGAAACCGCTCACGCATTACCCCGGCACGGTGGACGGGTGGCGCCAATTCGCTGCTGATGTCTTCAGGGAGCGCGAAAAGTTCCCCGACCACCTGCTCCTCTTCGGCCCGGAGATCCACCTTGGCGGCATGATGCAGGACGTGACGACCCCCTTGCTCGAGACACCGGAGGTGGACCTGTTTCTCGGCGAAGCCGGCGTGGCGCCGGAGGGGATGAAATACGGGGATTATCTCGTTCAGGGCGTGGAGGAAATCGCGCAGTGCAGGGACCGGTATCGCCTCCCCGGATTCCTTGCCCACCCGATCCGGGACATCATCAATCGGATTTGTGGCAAAACGGGTCCCGGCCCGGCCCATCCGAAGCACCCGCAGTTCCCACCCCTGGATGCGCTGGCTGATCCGCTCGCGCATACGGAGCAAATCCTCGATATCGACATCGAGCGACTGGCGAGGACCTGCGTAAGGTTGGACGTCCCCATCGAGATCAACGAGTCAGATTTCAGCCGAATAATGGGGCAGAACCACGAGTCGTTCATGGAGCGGTACCTGCTTTTCAACAGGACAATGATTGATGCCGGGGTGTCCGTCGTGCTGGGCAGCGACATGCACAGTGTGGAAAGCGCCACGTGCACCCCCTTTGTGCCGGCAAGGATGCTGGGTGTGAAACCGCGCGACATGCGCTTCCTCGAGCACTGGCTCGGGCCGCGTCCGCCGGATTGAGGTGCGTCGGAAGGCCTGCGAGGATACCTTTGATAGCCCCCTTCTGCCAACTGCCACAGACTACCGAAAGGGCTCCATTTGCGTCCCACACGGAATGACCTCGAACTCTACGCGATTGACCTGCACATCCACGCGGGCACCGAGCGCCCGGAAGCGTACAGTCTCCTCGATCTCGTCGCCTACGTAGTGGCAACGGGACGGCGTATCGTGTGCTTGACCGACCACTCCGGTCGTTTCCTGGGTCTTTCTCGGAAGCCCTTGGCGCATTATGAAGGGTCGTACGACGGATGGCGCAGGTTCGCCGCGGACGTTCAGGAAGCGCGCGAACGATTCCCCGGCACCATCATCCTGTTCGGGCCCGAAACGGGCTTTGGCGGGCTCACTTCCGATACGGTCGCGCCCCTGTTTGAAACGCCGGGAGTGGACCTGTTCCTCGGTGAACCGGGCGCGGCCCCGGAAGGCGTGAGTTACGGCGACTATCTCATCGCGGGAGTAGAGGACATCGCGCGGTGCAGAGATCGGTACAAAATCCCCGGATTTCTTGTCCATCCCCTTCGCGACGTCATCAACCGGATTTGCGGCAAAACCGGTCCGGGCCCGGCACACCCGAAGCACCCGCCGTTCCCGCCCCTCGGGTCGTTTGCCGACCCACGCGCCCACACGGAGGAAGTCCTGGGAGTGGATATCGCCCGACTCGCGCAAACCTGCATCCGGCTCGATGTGCCGGTGGAGATCAACGAATCGGATTTCGGCCGCATCCTCGGCCAGAACCACCAGTCGTTCCTCGACCGCTATTTCCTCTTCTACAGGTCATTGATCGATGCGGGCGTCTCCGTGGTTCTGGGCAGCGACATGCACAACGTCGAACACCCTGCCTGCACGCCGTTCTTCCCCGCAACCATCCTCGGCGTCAAACCGCAGGATATCCGCTTTCTGGAACAATGGCTGGGGCAGTGCGGGCGAGGAACCTGAGGAACTTGGGGCGTACGTCAGCGCAGCAGAAAGGCGCCCGGATTGTCGCCGGGCGCCTTTCCCTTTCTGCGCAACTTATGTGCTCGCTCGGTTACAGCTCAAAGCGAATCCCGGCCCGGTAGGCACGCGGATACAGGAACGCCAGCCACTCCGTGCGCGGGCTGATTGGCGGCTTCCAGGCAGTGTACGTGCCATCCGCCTTTCGGATACGATAGGGTTCGGTCAGCACGTGCCACGTGGAGGGATCACCGACGCGCAGATCGGGCTCTCCCTGCGCGCGTCGTTCCACGATGTACGCCACGTAATCGCCGCTGTTCATGTAGGTGCCGTTGAGATATTTCCGGTTGAAAAGATTCGTGATGTCAAGATACACAGACACTCGCCTGTTGCGGCCGACCAACGCGTCTTTGGTGAACTTCGCGCTGGTGCCCCAGTAATCACGCCCCCGGAGGACATACTCCGGAGGAAGCTCGCGCCTCGGCACACCGTTCGGGTTGTACAGGATCTCGCCCGTGCTTTCCGAATAACTCTGCAGGATGGTGGCGCCCCAGCCTCCCCTGATAAGCCCCCACTCGAGCGGCGTACCTACCCGCACAGAAGCCGTGACGGAACCTGCGGGGGAGTTGGTGGAAACGAGCGGCGTGTAATAGGTCACCATCGCAATGTTCTGGTGGAGCCTGTCGAGCCCGGTCTGGCCCGTCCGCGTGGCGATAATCTCGTACGTGGCCCACGCACTCACAAACCTGCCGGTGCGTGTAAGCTTCATCTCAAGCCCGCGGATATCCTCGTAATTGGCGTTCCTGTACGTGCGGTACCCGTCCCCGGTTCCCGTGATTACCTGCAGCCCGGTAACCTGGTCAACGTTGTGCTTCGCATACCCCGTTGCCCTGAAAAGGAAATTCTGCGGGAACACGTGTTCGAACCCTACCTCGTATGCGGCGGTCCTGGCCGGTCGCAGCTCGGGGTTGAACATGTGCTCGAATCGTCCAGTCGAACCCACGCGCCGCATGTGCGTTCCGACGCCGTACATCTGCGCGGGTTTCGCCATCGAATAGAAGATGCCGTAGTTGAAGAAAAACTTGGTATTCTCGCTTACCGGGTGCGAAATGCCGAAACGGGGAGCGAGACGCCAGTGCACCTTCGCGTCACGCTGAGGAAGTGCCGCCATCACGTCCGATGGCATCGGGAATTTGTCGGGCACTCCGTTGGCAACGTACTTCATCCACGCCTCAACCGGTGTGCCCGGCAACGGGCCCCACGCAGGGTTCGTAACGTCCCACCCGGAAGCAACACACAGGCTGTCAAACCAGTATTTGCCGTTGTTAGGCCCGAAAAGACGGCTGTCGAACATCATGTCCGGCATGTAATACGGCGCGCCGCCGTCAAACCGCTCCGCGCGCAGGCCGAAGTTCATCACCATCCCCTCGGATTCGAACTTGTCCTGCGCGAACAGACCGAGGATCACAGGTCGAACCGCCGGGCGCTCCCCACCGTAATCGCGGTAGTTGCACAGGTGGCGCCCTCCGAACAGGCGCGAGTCCTCTTCCGAGTGGAACTCGAGGTCGCCGCCGATATATTCCACACCTGTTTTGACCGTATGCGCGCCCATCACGCGGGTAAGATCGGCGCGGGCTGAAGTCTGCACCGACCGGGAGTTCATCCACCACTGGCCGCCGCCGCCCAGCCAGAACGTCCCGCTGAGATCATACGTGCCGTCCTGCAGCCACCCCTGCGGTGACACCACCCTGGCCGTGTCGCCCGGGGCGAACACAATCTGACGCGTTACAAACACGGGGTTGGCCGGCACTTCGTGGTAGGCCGCCGGAAGTCCGAACGGATTGGCGAGGTATACCCGCCCCGGCGTCAACGCGTCCGCAAGGCTGGTCGGCGGATCGGATGTTCCGTTCCCATCCACGTCTGACCAGTCTGATGACAGCATCAGCAGCCAGGCGCGGTACCCGTACGTGCTTGGAGGTTTGTAGCTGGAGGTCGGCGAGAAATCCGTCACGTCAGCCCGCGGGGCGTCTTTTCGAAGGTCGTAACTCGTGTGTGTCTGTCCGAATGCAGCGGTGATGAATGTCGCCGGGTTCACCGTGTAGGTGGCCGATGTTCCCCATTGCCAGAAAACGGCGTCCAGAAGATCGCTGTAGGAGAGATTGAGCCGGTTGTTGCCGTCGGACGTCTTCGATTGCACAACCGTCCCGATCAAGTCACCGGCGGTGCGGAGCGAAACGGCATCCGATCCCGTCGCAACATGCCCGGCAGTCGAAGCCATCTCAGGGTCATACGGCGCATACCCGGACCCGGTGGAAACCCCCGTCCCGTGCATGTAGGATACGCTCACCCGGAGCCTGTCCAGCGGCGTAAGAGTAAGCTTCGCATCGAACGTCTGATCGCGGTAGTACGGACGAAGTGCCGGCGTCGGCGTCATCTCCTTGTTTGTCACCAGCCCCACCACAATGCCGCCCAGTTGCCGGGGGAGTCCCCAGCCCGCCGCAACGTCAACACTCCAGCTGCGCTCGTCGCCGTATCCCCAGACCTGCTCGTTCAAATTCGCTTCGTATTTCCACGCCTCGATCAACTGCTGCGGCGTCCACGGTTTTGTCCGGGTGCCTTTCCCGTATACCCCGGCGCCCCGGTTGTTCGCGTTCGCCAGCGCAGTCCGCGCAGCCCAGCCATCGAAAATCTTGTACACTGACGGAGCGGCCGTCCAGACGCGCCTGAACGCGGTATCGTTGCGCGTCTGCTCGTACACATCCGGCCAGTAGATCGGGCCATACGGGTCCGGCAACCCGTTGGCGCCAATTGTCGTCGAATCCGACATCAACACCGTGCGGTAATCGAACTGGTCCTCGCTGTAGGCGCTGGGCCCGTAATGGGCTTTGCGCGCCGTCGGGGTTACGCTGTACACTCCGGCGACCCACCCGCGGTTCGGGCCCCGTTCCCGGCCGTCTTTTGTCACCACATTGACGACACCTGAGCGCACATTTCCGTATTCCGGGTTGAAGCCTCCCGTCAGCAGGGTAACCTCTGCCACCAGTGTCTGGTTCAGTTGGGTGTAGGGCTTGTTGGTAAGCCCGTCCGTCCGATCGAGTCCGTCCACCTGGAATCTGATCTGCGTCGGCCCGCCTCCGCGCACGTTCAGCTCGTTGTCGCGGGAAAGCGACACACCCGGTTCGTACGCCAGCGCATCAAGAATCTGGTTCACCGGCACTTCCGCGGCGCGGCTTGCATTCACGGTGGTTCGGGAGGATGTGACGTCGGTTTCAATCGCCGGGCGGGCCGCCGTCACCACCAGCGCGTCCACCTGAATGGCCTCCTCGCGGAGGGAAAGATTCAGGGTGGTCGTGCGGTCGGCCGATACCACCACGCCGCGCGAAATGAGTGTGCGGAACCCCACCATGTTCGCCTGGACTTCATGCGTTCCAGGGGGTACCTGCAGGATGGAAAATGCTCCGTCTGCATCCGTCACGCCGCCAAGTCGGAGGCCGACAATCTGGACCGCAACCCCCGGAAGGGGCCTTCCCCGTTCATCTCGCACCACCCCCGTGATTTTGCCCGTTGTTCCCGCACGTAATGCGGAGAAAACGGCCAAAAGGGTGGTTGCCAGTACGGCACACCAGATACGACAACGAGACATACGGCAGACCATCTCGTCCTCCTCACGCTCAGGCGCTATGAATCCAAACAGGAACCCCGGCTTGGAGCCTTGCGCCGGCAGAATCGCCGAATCATAACCGGTTCCCCGGCCCCCGCCACGGGCAATCAGGATCGTCCAAAAGTTCACTCCGCAGGTCGTAAGGGGCAATCCGCCCACGGACGTGTCGGAACACGCTCTTGTCCCTCCGTTTCGCGCACCGGTATCATTTCACATGTCACATCTGCGTTCACGTCATCGTTCTGGTTTTCTGCTTCACAACCGTGGAACACATGCCTGAGGAAATCGCAGGGCCCCTGCACGACGTCACCGTCGAGATCATCGCCATCGGCACGGAACTCGTCATGGGGCGGATTCAGGATACCAATACCTTCTGGATGGAACAGCAGATCGTTCCTCTCGGGGGACACGTCCGCCGCGCCCTGATGGTGGAGGACGACCGGGAAGAGATCATTGATGCGGTGAACAGCGCAATCTCCCGGCGTACGGCCTTCGTCATCACCACGGGAGGGCTGGGGCCCACCCCCGATGACCTCACCTCCGAATGCCTTGCCGACATTGCGGGAACCGTACCTGTTCCCCACGAGCCAACGCTGGACGAATTCGTGCGCCGAAGGAACCTGAAAGGCCGCGAGGAACTCACCTGGAACCTGATACGCATGGCGACAGTTCCCAAAACCGCCACCGTTCTGCCAAATCCGATCGGCTGGGCACCGTGCGTAAAGCTGCAAATCGGCAACGGCACCGGCAAAACAACGGTGTTCGCGGTTCCCGGTCCCCCCAACGAAATGCAGGGCGTGTTTACCGCGCACATCGCGCCGGAGATCGCAAAAGCGACGGGGATTTGCCGCCTTGCCGAACGAGTGACGATTGACATGTGGGAATCGGAAGCTTCGGGATTGTTTCAGGAAGTCATGCGGCGCTTCCCCGGTTCGTTTCTCAAGGGGTATATCGCCATGAGGTCCGCTCCTGAGGATCGCCTCCCCGTGGATATCATTGTCGCTCACAGTGATCCGGAAGAGGCCCGGCGCAGGCTCTGCGACGCCGTCACGCTTTTCGGGGAGCTGGTTACGGCGGCGGGCCGGACGATGGAACGGGGGAAATCGTAGTGCCCGTTCCCCTTGTTCCGCGGTCAGGATTTGCATCTTCGCCGCGCGTGCATGAACTTAAAGGAGCGGCAATTTCAGGGTGAGCTTCGGGTGCGCGAAAGGGTGGTGCGTATGCCTCCAGAGTCGTCATCCAGAAGTGTCCACATCCCCGTGCAGAAAAGGGGTTCCACCTTCGAGTTTCTGTACGGCGGCAGCCTGCCGGAAATTCGCGACGGCACGAAGGGGTACCTCATTGTGCCGCTGGATTCACTCAGCCCCGAGGATCGCGCCGCGTTCGAGAAGCTTCACACCGAGCCTCTGCTCCCCAGGGACACCCGTCTTCTGGTTCTGGTGCAGGCGACGGTGTTTGCCGACGAGTTGTTGATACCCTCCTCCGAGGCATTTGCCATCCCTGTGGACGGGGCGTTTGTGGAGGTTGAACTGCAGGAGGACCTCACAATCCTCCTCCGCGGAACCAAACCCCCGATTCTCTCTTCCTGTCCGTGCTACATCCCCCGTCTGGATATCCAGGCTCGCAGCCTCAACCACGCCTATTCGCTGATTTCCGAGCGTTACGAGCCGCACCGCGCATCGCATACCGGCAACGTGTTTCAGAAAGTGTTTCACCGTTCTGCGGACGGAACCTGGGAGCCGCTAGAAGCGCTGCGGAAGGCTGCCCAGAAAAGCGAAGAGGAAAGACTCGGGGAACACCGCAGGAAAGTTGCCGGGACCACAAGCTGGTTCGCGCGCGTTGCCAGTCGGCTCAAAACCTAACCGCTTTTTTCCAGAGCCGCCTGTTCCTTTTTCCCCTGCGCGATGATGTAGGTTTCGTAGCTCCGGTCTCGCGAGGCGGGTGGCTTGAACGTACGAACGCTCGCATAGTCATTCCCAAGCGCGCGCACCAGCCGGTGAATGTCCTCGCTCTCGAATGCCTTTGCCACGAGCGCGCCCCCGCGTTTCAGAACGGAACGAGCAGTACCCGCCGCCGCCTCCACAAGCGCCAGCGAGCCGGCCTGGTCCCGATCACGAATCCCCGTCGTGCGGGGGGCTGCATCGCTCAGAACCGTGTCGAACGGCGCATACGGGAGAATGACGTCAGGGAAATCCGGACTCAGAATGTCTTCCGTCAGGGGTACTACGTTCGGCGCGGAGAATGAGACTGGGGTCAGATCAACACCCACCACCAGCCCCCGTGGACCCACTTCGCGGCTGGCGACCTGAAGCCAGCTTCCCGGCGCCGCGCCGAGATCCAGAACGCGGAAGGCAGGACGCAGGATGTGGAACTTCTCGTTGATACGTTCCAGCTTGAAGGCGCTGCGTGCAAGGTAACCCTGTTCTGAAGCCTTCCGGGCGTACGAGTCGCGGGGTATGAAACGTCTTACCATGCGGTCAGGCGGCCGCAACAGCGGCCGGGGAGGGGCCTTCCAGCGGAAGATACACGCTCAGCACCGCGCCCCCGTCCGGGCGATTTGCCGCCTCGATACGCCCGCCGTGCTCAAGCACGATGTTCTGGGATATATGGAGGCCCAGCCCGGTTCCGGAAGGTTTCGTTGTGAAGAACGGATCGAACAGGCGGTGGAACACGTCTGCGGGGAAACCGGGACCGGAATCCCGCACCTGAACGCGCGCGCATCGCCGGCCAAGAACATGGTAATCGACCACATCGGCGGAGATCTCGATCCTGCCATTCTGCCCGATCGCTTCAAGGGCGTTGAGGACGAGATTCAGGATCACCTGCTGGATCTGATCCTTGTCCATCGGCACGCGCGGGATGTCGAGCGCCACCACGGTGGCAATATCGGCCCTTCGTTGCTTGGCGGCGTCATGGGTGAGCCGCACCACGCGGCCAATGATGTCAGAAACGTCAGCGGCTTCGAGTTTCGGTTTCGATGGGCGCGAAAACGAGAAAAACTCTTCCACAAGACGTGTTACGCGGCGTGATTCTTCGAGAATACGGAGGACGTGATCTCGGAGCGGGTCGTCTTCCTTCATGGTTTCCACCAGAATCGACGCCACGCTTTTGATCCCGGCGATCGGGTTTTTGATCTCGTGCGCCACACCGGCTACCACCACGTTCAGGGCTTCCAGCTTCTGCAACCGTTGCATCTGGTTGCGGAGCTCTTCCATGTCGGTCATGTCGCGGAACAGGACGATCGAACGCCGTCCCGAACCGGTCGGGTCGTCGTCCCGCGTAGTGGAAACGGAATACCCGAACACGCGGACGGATCCGTCGGGCAGGCGGTACGTCGTACGCTTCTGCACACGTTCGAGCTTCTTCTCCACGGAGTCGAGGCTGTCTTCAAAGTGCCCGTTCACGATATGGGGTGTCTCGCTCCGCCGCACTGTGTGAGCGGCCCGGGTAACCTCAAACCCAAAATCCCGGAGATTGGATCCGATAACCTGGTGGGGACTCAGCGACAACATCCTGCGCGCAGCGGCGTTCGCGAACAGAATCACTCCGGATTCGCTCGCCGCCAGCAGCCCTGCGTCAATGCCTTCCAGAAGGCTCTGGTTGAAGTTGTTCAGTTCCCGCACCTGCTCGGTCGCTTCACTTATCTGCTGTTCCAGGCGGGAGTTGGCCTCCCTCAGTTTGGCAACCAGTTCCTGGTTCTCCAGGTAAAGCCTTCGCCGGTCCAGCGCGCGCCGTGCGGTGGCGATGATTTCTTCTACCGTGCATCCCTTCGTAAGGAAGTCGAACGCACCCCGTTTGAGGGCTTCAATGGCGCTCTCCGCGCTCGGCATACCCGTCACCACAATAACCGGGATGGTGGAATCAAAATCCGCCAGTTCCTGCAGCACATCGAGTCCGTCCATATCCGACATCATGATGTCCAGCATGATGCAATCCGGCGCATGTTCACGCGCCAGCCGGATTCCCTCCTCACCCAGCGATGTGGTGAGCACCTCGCAGCCGATGTCCTTCAGGATTTTGCCGTAATAATCCAGCAACGGCTCACTGTCGTCGATGACAAGGACTTTCGCCATGCTGCACTCCGTCAACTGGTTCCCCGCAACGAGGTTCGCGCGTGTGCCTTGCGCGCTTAGCTATTAAATTACTACAACTTTGCGGACAAGTGTTACGCACCCGGCGAAATTGCGAAAGGCCGCGGTCCGGAGCAGAGTTCGGTTGACCGAACCCGGCGGCGGCGGTATATTTTGTATCGCTGCCCCCTCGTCCAACGGCAAGACACATGACTCTGGATCATGGTATCGGGGTTCGAATCCCTGGGGGGCAACCAGTTTTGAGGGCTCCCGGTCGCTGATCGGGAGCCCTTTTTCGTGCGGGTGCCTCCCTCTGCGCCGTTCCCTTGCCTCCCTCCCGTTGACGCACACTACCGAGTGCCCGATTCTTAATCCTCAACGCACCCCCTGAATTCCCGTGCATCCCTTGCCAGAACGCACAAAGGGTTTCGCCCCATGAATGCTGTTCGCGTTCCCCAGTCTGTTGTCGGCATCATCGGCCGTGGTGCCACGGTAACCCTCCGCTCCCCCGATACCATCCGCGTCGAACCGGCGGCGGTGCCGGATGGTCTGCGTCCGCGCGAGGCAAACACCAGAGGCACCGGGGAGGTGCCCGTTCACTTCGCGGCAAGCAGGCGGATCGAAAAGGGGATGCTGCGACTCCGCGTTACGAACGAAACTACCGGTGATACCGGCGAGATCTCACTTCCCGTGCGGGTCTGGGGGCCGCGCATGAGCTTCATCTGCCTCGTGCAATCGAGCAACACGCACGTGGGATGGGATCCCCGCCCCATGGCGCAGTATTACCGCCGCCTCGATGAAGACCTTGTCCTCTATGACGACGACAAGAGCGGCAACCATGCCTGGGTGCACGCCCGCAAGCTCGAGCGCATTTTCCACAAACACGGCACCCCGGTCACCTGGCTGATAGACGACACCGTGGCGGCAGAGCAAGCGCCGCAGATCGCCGAATGGCACGGGAAGTACGGGGACGGCGTCTCATTTCTGCCGCGCTCGTATTTCTACTACAACAAGCGCAATTACAACCTCACTCACACGCCGGAGGACACGCGGGAGATCCTCACTCCGCAATATGCTGCGCTGCTTGATGCGTTCGAACGCGCGGGATGGCCGGTGTACTGCCGGACCATGGGCGCAGACCAGTGGGTGGGGTCTCCTGGCGGTGTGTTTGTCGAAGCAGCTCAGCAGATGGGCTTCGAGGGAATCTGGGGCATCGGATACGACCACCAGACCTGCGACACCAGCATGTACCACATGGGCGCGCCGTGGGACGTATTCAAGCCGAAGGCGGGTAACTTCCGCATCCCCGGCGCCGGCAACTCATTCTGGTGCTTCCAGTGGACCACGCGGGATATCGTGAATACCTCCTACTTCCGCCCCACGGTCGGCTCCACCACCTTCTCCACCGATGCCGACGACATCCGGTACAACGGAATACCACGCTTTCAGGACGACTACTACGCCCGCCTGTTGCAGGAATACCGCAGGAACCTCTCCCACCACGACGTCAACGTGTTCCTCGTTCACCAGGAAGACCACGACTCCCACATCCACGGCAGCAACGACGTGCTGGAGGCGTTCGTGGATCAGGTCCACGAAATGGAAACGTTCGCCACCATGGACGAAATCGCGGCATGGCTCAATCGCCGGTTTGCGCCGGAGGAACACCCGTACCAGCTCATCGAAATGGACGACCCGCTCACCTGCCACGCCGAAATGCAGGCCGCGTCGCTGGTGGGGGACATACCACGGCGGTTTTCGAAGAATCCCTCGTGGGGCCGGGGCGGCAGACCCAATCCGCCGCACCTCGTCTACTACGGTGAGGATTTCATGTGGATATGCGAGCAGCCGGCTCCCGCGCCGAAGATCCTCTACAACTACACGAAATCCGACCGGTACCCGTTCGCGGAGGACGGGGAATACCCTGAGGAAACGGTTCCCGCGCTTTCCCGGGTAGAAGTCCGGCAGCAGAACGTGGCGGGCACTCTCACCATCGCCCTCTCGTTCGACGCGAGTGCCGCCATTGAGGCATTGCCGGTGGTGCTCTGGAACGAGCCGCTGAACAACGTTCCCGAGGGAGTGCGGGAGGGAACCGACAACACGGGCCGGCCCTGCCACGTCTGGCGGACCCGTTCCGCCCTCGCCGTGCTGGTGCATGACGTGCGCGAAGGGGAAAACACCCGCACCGTCACCGTCGCTCTGGAGGAGTAGAGGGCGGTTCCGCGTGCGCGGTGGCTCCCTGGCCCCGCCCGCTCCTGCTCGGAACGCGTTACGCGGCCGCGGCAATCATCGCATTCGCCTCCGCAGGGTGCGCCACGCATTCCAGGAGCGCCCGCAGCATCAACGGGGCGACGATGGTGGCATCCGACTCGATCACGAACATCGGTGTGTCCTCGGTCAGCTTATCCCACGTGATCTTCTCGTTCGGCGTCGCGCCCGAATACGACCCGTACGACGTCGTCGAATCGGATATCTGGCAAAAATACGCCCACGGCTTCACCGGCTGCTGCAGGTCGTATTTGATGGACGGCACCACGCAGATGGGGAAATCCCCCGCGATGCCGCCGCCGATCTGGAAGAACCCGACCCCCGCCCCCTCCGAGAGCTTCCGGTACTCGTCGTAGAACCACGCCATATACTCGATGCCCGATTTCACGATGTTCGCGCTGCACTCGCCGGTTTTCACATACGACGCGAAGATGTTCCCGAACGTCGAATCCTCGTACCCCGGCACCACCACCGGCAACCCCGCTTCCGCCGCCGCCAGCAGCCAGCACTCCTCCCGCGGCCCGGAGGAAAGCTCCGGCCCCACCGCCCGCACGAGATCGTAGAAATACTCGTGCCAGAGCCGGCGCTCGCCCTTTCGCGTCGCCTCCGTCCACATAGGCACGATGATCTTCTCCACCGCGCGGAATGCCTCGTCCTCCGGGATGCTGGTGTCCGTCACGCGGCGCATGCGGTCGTTCAGGATGCGCGTGTCGTCCTCCTTGCGGAAATAGCGGTAGTCCGGGAAATCCCGGTAGTGCTCGTGCGCCACCAGCCGGAAGAGCGATTCCTCGAGGTTCGCGCCGGTCACCGACATCCCGTGGATCAGCCCCGCCCGGATCGCCGGCGCCAGCGTAATCCCGAGTTGCGCAGAGGACATTGCCCCGGCCACTGCCCAGAACATCCTCCCCCCCCGCTCATAATGCCGCCAGTACGCGATGAATGCGTCCCGCGTGGCCCGCGCGTTGAAATTCCGGTAGTTCTTCAGCACAAAGTCGGTAATCGGCAACGCAGCGCTCATACGTCCATCCCCGTGGGTGATGCCCGACCACAGCCCGCTCACGACACATGATAAGTATACGCAGCGAGCCGCCCGGAGGACAGGCAGCGCGCCGGGCGACGCTCCCTCATCACCCGGCCTCTTCTCCCAAAGGGCGAAGAGGAGTCCGGTGTGCGTCCGTTTTCCCCTCGCCCATCGGGAGAGGGGACAAGCTCCCCGGCGGGGAGCAGGGGTGAGGGAGAGATGACCAACCACGCATTCCGCCGCCCGGCCTGCGAACTCTGTTGCGCGCCGGGCTCCTCGATACAGCGTCCGTTTCACGTCCGCCACTCGGAGACCCGCGCGCCTTCACGGTCATCGAGTGGCGAACCGGCGAGGAACGGGAGCGAAGCGACGTTCTGCGCCGGTTCGATGTATCGAGATGACCAACCCCGCATCCCGCGGCCCGGCCCTGCGAACTCTGTTGCGCGCCGGGCACTTCGACAGGCTCCCGCGCCGATGCGCGGCAGGGTGATGAGGGAACAAAAAAAGGGCGACCCGTCGGTGCGGTTCCCCGCCCGCAGGCCACCCTCTTCTGCGCGCCCCCCCTTACTCGAGAGCTGCGATTAGTCCACCACGCGTACGCGTCCTAGCGTACCACTGTCACCCTGCTCACCAGCCGGCTTGTCGGTGTCTCCATGACCGCGAAGTACACCCCGCTGGCCATTGCGCGGCCTGCCGCGCATATTCGGGTGGAAGGCCGCCTGTCGCACTTACCGAACGACTGTCACCCTGCTCACCAGCCGGCTTGTCGGTGTCTCCATGACCGCGAAGTACACCCCGCTGGCCATTGCGCGGCCAGTGTCGTCCGTGATGTCCCACCGCGCCTGATGCGTGCCGGCACCCACACGGCCGTTCACCAGCACCCGCACCTGCTGACCCAGCGTGTTGTACACCGCCAGCCGCACCATCTGCTCATCCGGCAGCGAATACGCCCACACCGTCGCCGGGTTGGCCGGGTTCGGGAATGCATTCCCCAGCGCCAGCCCCAGCGCCGCGCCGGCCGTCACTTCCACCGGGTCGTGCGTTTTGCGCACCCCGTACCGGCTCACGTCGGTCAGGCGATACGCATACCGCGTGCCCGGCACCACGCTCCGGTCCACGAACTCGTAGTCCGTGCGATACGGCGTCGAGCCCATGCCGTCGAGACGATGAATCTGCACAAACGTGCTGGCCGGATCGCTCACCTCGCGGCGTTCCACGATCCAGTAGAGGTTGTCCGTTTCGCTCTCCGTTGCCCACGCAAGCTTCACCACCTGCCCCACTGCTTCCGCCGTGAACGAGGCGAACTCCACGGGGAGGGATCGCTCGTACCCCAGTTCAATCGGGAAATTGGCGCTTGCAACCGTGCCAAGGCCCATCGTCACATACGAGTTGTTCGCCAGTTTTGCGCCGAACTGCCGCGTGGAAACCGCTGTGGTCGCGACGTCATACACCACGTAAAACACACCCACCGCGCTTGCGCGCAACGTGTCGCCGATGCCGGCAGTGAACGCTGCTGTGCCGGAACCGCCGCTCAATCCTTCCACCAGTGACGCGCCAACGCGCAGGTCTCCCGTCGCGCTGAAGCTCAGGTCGCCACCATCACGGTAGATCTCCACGGAGTCAATATCCGCCGCATCATACGTGCCTACACCATACGTGTTGTCAACCTTGATGCTGCTGATCTTCACCGCGGGCCCGCTTGTCGTGAAGTTCAGCCGCATGAGTGCGACGTTCCGATCCCCCGGATTGACTCCTGAAGGTGCCAGTTCGGCGGCCTTTGTCACCGTAACCTGCCCGGTGGCGAACGTTTTGCTGGCCGAGGTCAACGGCGTTTCCGAAAGTTTCGTCGGCACCGAACCCGAAGAGATTGCCGTAACCGCCGCGTTTGTGGTGAGTTGCAGGTTGAGCGTCTTCCCGCTTATCCCGTTCGCGTTCGTTTTCAGCACCGCAAGCACCGTTCTGCTTCCGTTCTGGGCCAGCGGGATGTTCAAGCCCGTGAACGCCACCGTATTGTTCGTGAACGTCCGCGTGTCGATCAGATTGTCGTTGACGTCAAGCTGGCCGTCGGTATTGTTGTCGTAATACAACCGGACCTGCGAGGTTTCATACCCGGCCCACCCGGTGCCCGTGTTCGTAAAGGTGATACCGGTCACCGTGGCCGCCTTGTTGCCGGGGCCGGCCAGCCGGAGCTGGATCATGGGGATGTTATCCTGGTTGATGGTGATCTGCCCGGCGCTGACAGGCGCGTTCCCTCTGCTCACGCCCACAGTGTCTGCCGGGTTTGCGAAGTTGAACACGTTGGAAACCGCGCTCCCCGTGGAGTACAGGGTTCGGCCCGTGTTCGCTCCGGTGCCCTGCACCTGACCGGCTTCAACCGTCAGGCCGAGGGTGTTCCCGGCTACGCCCGTTCCAGTGTTGACCGCGACCACCACATACTTGAAGCCCCCGCTGGTGATCTGCGTCGTCGGAGTGGTCCACGAAAACGTCACCACATTGTCAGTTGCACTCGTTTGCGTCGCACCCAGTTGCTGAGCATCCGCCACACCATCGTTGTTCGCGTCCTCCCAGAGGCTGACGCCGGTGATCTGCGTGCCGAACCCTGTCGTTCCGGCAAGGCCGCTCAGCGTCACCTTCAGGTAGTTGGTCGCACCGTCAATGTTCACGTTCTCCGCAACCGCCCCCAGCTTTACCTGCAGCACCGAAACTTTCGTCGCGGAGTTGTTCAACACCGCCGCAGCCGGCGTGTAAGGCCCCAGCGCCACCGTAAGGTCAGAGAACGACCACGTGGCGGAGCTTGCCGTGCCGGCCGACCCGATCCACTTGCTCGACGTGACACCCCTCCCGACGACGTACCCGGTGTCGGGGATGCTCAGCGTCAGAGTCCGGCCCTGCGCGCCGGTGCCCGTGGTGACCTTGACGATGAGGTCACGGGAGCCTCCACTCGCGATCTGTATCGCGGGCGAAGTCCACGTGAAGGTGACAATCCCGTTCGTCGCGGAGGTTTGCGCGGAACCGAGCGGCGTCGAACCGTCCGAGTCGAAGAGGCTCATGGACTCGATGTCCTGGCCTGAACCGAACGTGGCGGTGCCACCCAGCTTGATCGCCACCTTGTTGTAGCTCAAGTCGCTCTTCGAGAGGTCAAACGCTTCTCCAAGGGGCGAAAGTTTCAGGTGGAAAACCTCGAATGTGGCGCTGTTAGAGAGTCTGCCCGCGCCCGGGTTCGAGGTACCGTTCGAAACGTTCAACACACCCTTGGTGCCGTCATAGAACGTCATCGTGTTGGACGTCGCCGTTCCTTCGCTCGCCCGGTAGTACCCCGACGCATTTGCCCCCGCGACATCGCTTGCCGCGGCAATGCTCAGGTTGAACGTCTTGCCGTTGGCCGATGCCGATATGTCGCTCGGGATGTGCGCAACCGCCACCAGCCGCTCTGTGCTCGAAGCAGTGATGGTGAGCCCCGTAATCGTGAACGTGACCGTTCCGGCGGCGGTTTGCGTAGTCCCGCGCTGGGTTTCCCCGACGTCGTACTGCCCGTTGTTGTTCGCATCGCTGTAAAGGCTGATCTGCGCGATCTCCGCGGGCAAAGCCGCCGTTCCACCCGCCGTCAGCTTCACGCTGGTCAGGTTCATGTTCTGCCCCACCGCCGTCACCGCGAACTGAAACACGCTCTTCAGATGCGCCCCGTTGAACGTGTGCATCGTGTCGGCAACCGCCGTTGCGCCCCCAAGCGCCGTCGTCAGATACCCGGGGAATGTGAATGTGTTCGAAGTGAGCGGGGCAGTGAATGTGACCCTGCCGCCGCTGGCGGTGACGTCACAACCGGTACCGGTGCCGTGGTTGAAACCGAGAGTGAATGTGGTGCCGCTGACGCCGCTCCCCGTTGTTCTGACGACGGCGAGGAAAACCGCCCGGCTAACCGCAGGAATGGATACTGTCAGCGAGCTGAACGTGACAGTGTCTACCCCCACGGGGAAAACCTTCGTTCCCAACGCCACGCCATCGTTCTCGTCCACCGCGCCATTCTCGTTCAAGTCGTTGTAAAGCAGCACCTCAGCAATGTCGCTGGAGGCAGTGGCGCTACCCCCCTTGTGCAACGTTATGGCCGAAACCACCGAACTGGCGCTGCCGGTCGAAACGGCAAACTGGAAAATCGCCTGATTGTTGGTGTTGATGTAAATGGGTCCCGTGGGAGGTGGCGTTCCGCCTAACGCAACGGTAATATCCGTGGATCCCGCGTCCGTGTTGAACTGACTGCCCGTGGCCGTTCCAATCGACTGCAGAAGAGAGCCGGTGGTGGCCCCCGTACCGGAGATATCGTTGTCGGCGGCAACTGTGATCCTGAACGTTTTGTCCTTCGTGAGAGTGCCGTTCTTCGTCGTGATCGTGGCGACGAGGTACGCATACCCATCTTTCGGAACACTCACGCTGACCCCGGTTGTCCACGTGAAAGACCCGGGCAACGGGTTGTATGCGGGGTTTTGCGCAAACGCGGTGCCATCAGGCGTACCGTCGCCGTTGGTGTCCTGGTAAAGCGATAGATTGGTGAGGTCTCCCGAAGCGAGCGTGCTCACGAACGTCAATTACACGCTTGTAACCGTAATCGCTTCCGCAAATGCTCCTAACCTGATCTGCACCGCGTTGTAGGTCGTGGCTTTATCCAGTGTCACGCCGGGCGCCGTGTTCCCGCCCAGCGCGACAGTCAATTTTGAAAACCCGAAGGTGTTCGACGTGGCCGAGCCAGATACGAATACAGGATTAGTTGTGTTTGCACCCGTTCCCGAAATGTCCGTTTCCGAGGCCACGCTCAACGTCAATGTGTTACCGGGCGTGCCGCTGGCGCCAGTGTTGACCCTTGCAAGGAGGTACAGGCTTTTCCCGCCCACCGGCGCCTGCAGACCTGTTATTCCGCTGAATGTCGTCGTTGCGCCCATGGCGACCCCGGACCCGATCTGCGTATCGCCACCCGTCACCGTCCCGCTGCTGTCCGCATCGTTGTACAAAGTCACGTTGCCGAACGACGAAACAGCAGATGTGCCGCCGTGCGTGAGCTTCACGGTGGTGATGTTGATCGCCTCCAGACGCGCCGTGAGCTTGATCTGCAAGATGCCGATGTCGTTTGTGCTCAACTTGAGGGGCCCTGCCGCAGGGGTGTTCTGGCCGAGCGCCACGAGTAGTACCCCCGTGCCGCTGGAAAACGTCATCGTGTTGCCTTGTGCGGTTCCCTGCCCCGGGCGGCTCTTCGTGCCGGTGCCCGACACATCGCCATTGGCCGCCACGCCCAGGCTGAAGGTGCGCCCTGCGGTCACCGTCGTATTGGAAACCGAAGTGGCAATGAGATTGACGGCCGCGCTCGTTGTTACGGATTGACTGAAACCGGAGAACGTGACAGTGCTGGCGGCAGTCTGCGTGGTGCCGAGCTTTGTTTCGCCTGAGTCGTACCTCCCATTGCCGTTCGCGTCCAGGTAAAGATTGAACTCCTTGACATCGCCGCTCGGTCCGAGTGTCGCAGTTCCGCCGGCAGTCAGGGTAACGCTCGTCACATTCACGTTTTCGCCGTACGCATTGAGCTGTATCTGCAGCATATCCTTGTAGAGCGCGCTGGTCCACGCACTGTCGCCGGGCGGGGTGTTCGCACCCAGAGCGACCTTCAAACCGTAAAAAGTGAAATCAGCCGAGGTGGGCGGAGGTGTGCCCAGTGTAACCGTATTGTTTTCGGAAGTGCTTATGTCACTTGCCGCGGCGACACGGAGATTGAAGTAGTGGCCCACCACTGCGTTTTCAGTACTCCGGACAACCGCCCAGAAAAAGATCGTGGTGGCGGGGTTTGCGCCGGCAAAGTAGACGCTCAGTCCCGTGAAATTCACGGTATTGCCGCCGGACGCGAACACCTGTGCTGTTCCAAGTGGTTCGTCAGTATCGTAGTCGAACACACTGTCAGCATCAGTATCGCGGTATAGTTTGACCTGGTCTATTTCCGTGGGAACAACCGCCGTCCCTCCCGAAGTAAGGCGGATGGACGTGACGGTCCCGTCTTTGTTCTTACTGGCTTGAATGCTGAACCGCAACACGGCTATATTGGACGTGTTGCGGTCAATCTCGGCGTCTTCCGGCGTGCTCGCCGCAACGACCGTGAAACTGGTCTCAGGGTCCGCCCGCGCCTCTCCCGCGCCCAACAGCGCCAGTGCACCCAGAATCGTCAGCAGTTTTTTCATGTGATTCTCCACCCTCCGGGCCCGCTGTGGAACCACTCCACGATCTGCGCCGACACAGCGATATCGTCAAAATGACGCGTGAGTTCGACACGCGGGAGCCGCGTCCACCGCCCCGTGCCGGGCTTTACATCAAACCGGGATGCGCAGCCACGGAACCATAACGCGGTTCAAAAACAAAACCCGGGAAAAAACGGAGGAAGCAAATCAGCCGCGCGATACGGCGGATGCAGTCGTTTCACGTTTCTTGCCCCCCCCGGGCGTGCCGTACTACCAGGGCACGGCAGCTCAGAAACCTGGTGCTCACAACACTCGCGCCCGAGACCCTCAGGCTACCTGAGACTCTCAGGCTACCTGAGACCCTCAGGCGACCTGAGACTCTCAGGCTATCTGAAGCCCTCAGGTAGGCGCTCGAGTAATCAGTTTGTGACGAATTTCACAAAATCCGCACGTAAAGAGCCTGCATTCAACAACTTATGCAAACCGCGCGTTGCGCGGCGTGTATAATTTAGTCGATTACCATGCCTCTGTCAATAGTACACTCAACACCCAGTGCAAATGTGACCACCAAAATCTCCAGTCATTACCTCCCCTTGTCCCTGCAAAGTTCCCGGTCATCCCCAGAACGACCCCCGGGCACCCCGCGCGGTCCCTGAGCGTGCTCCCGCGATGGGCGGGAGCCTGTCGAAGGGCCAGCGCAGGCTTTCCACCGCGTCGACCCCTTGGAGGCAAATGCTGAGAACGTCTGGCGTCCTACTCGTTGTTTCCGTCCTCCCGCCACCGTGGAGGGACACGCTTCGTCGTGTCTAACGGAAACGCGGGGCTCCTCGATACAACCCCGGGAACGCGCAACGTTCCCCGGAACGGGAGCAAGGCAACGTTCCCGGTGTCACTCGGAGACCCGCGCCGGACGGGCGGTGGCGCAGTACGGTCGTGGAGCGGCGAACCCGCCCCCTGAGCCTGCCGCCCGTCCCGGCACCCCGCGGTGGTCCCTGAGCGTGCTCCCGCGATGGGCGGGAGCCTGTCGAAGGGCCAGCGCAGCCCTTCCACACAGTGGGACACGCTTCGTCGTGTCTACCCGAGCACAGCGACGTTCCCAGCCCCAACCGGGCGCAACAACCCCAGCCAGGCTCGCAGGGCCGGGCACCGGCGCAGGCACCCCGTCCACAAGGAACACCGCCGGCCGCCAACACAACCGGTCGTCGAGTGGCGAGCCGCCGGCCGGCGGCTCGTTGTATCGAGACGACCCTACCCCTCGCCGGCAACCATCGTCACCCTCCCCAGCACTTCCACCTCCTCCGCCGCCAGCACCATCCCAGGGTACCGTAAATTCACGGGTATGACTTCCACCCGGTCGCCCCGCACCCGGACATGCTTCACGCACACTTCGCCGCCCCGTGAACGCAACCTCAGCACCGCAACTCCGGCGGAAAAACCGTGCGCGCGCCGCGGGCTGACCACAAACCGCTCCCCGTCATGAATCAGCGGCTCCATGGAATCCCCCCAGGCCCTCAGCGCATACGCGTTGGGGTCGCCGGGGTCCGGCACGCGGATGAACCCCTCCAGCCCGAACCCCACCGGCATGTCGTCCAGCATCTCCGCCGGAGCGCCCGCCGGCACGCGGTTCAGCACCGGCACGCAGACGATCCGCACCCGCTCCCCGGCAACAATGGCGCTCCGCGTCGCCTGCAGACTGCCCTCCCGGATCGCCCGCACCGCCGCGTCCGCCAGCCCCGCCGGTGCTTCGATGCCGAATATCAGCCAGTCCGCCGATACGTTGAACGCCCTGCACACGGCCTGAACGTAATCCAGCGGCACCCGCGCCATCCCCAGCTCATACCGGCGCACCGAGTTCGGTTTCGCCCCCACCCGCGCGGCGAACCGCCGGTATCCCAGCGTGCCCCGCAGCGCCCGCAGGCGGTCCTGCACATCCCGGAGGCCGCCCGCCGCTGGTTCACGGCCGAACGCCGGTCTTCGAGGGGCGGCGCAGCCCATCCGCTCGTTGTTCAGGGCGCAGGCGTACCCCGATTGAACTTTTTTCGCCAAAACTGTTGACACGAAGACGCCTCCTTTCCAGTGTTGATCATACACGTAAATATGCGGGTAGTTCTGCCCGGACAAAAGTGCCATGACCAGGTGACATTGTGAAAGGAGAAGACCTGAATGACGCGCCACCCCGTTGATCCGCTGGAAACGCACGAACACGAATGCCCCGAACTGCCGGGGGTCTGCCGCGATATCCTTACCGCCCCCATGGCGCTGGACCGGTTGCTGCGGCCCGATTTCCCGGCGCCGGGCGATATGCCGGAGGAGGCCTGCGCGGATGCGGAGGCAGAGCCGGATTCCATCGAGGCGGTCCTCTCGTCGGCCGAGGCGGATTTCGAGTGGAAGGAACCCGCCAGCGACTCCGCAGGGGCCGGGAGAGGTCGGTGGGGGGATCTCTCCCGCATCCGGCGAATCCCGCTCGCCGACTATCGCCCCAGAGAGGTCGTTCCGGATGAGGTTCTGACCCGGCAGAACGCGGACAGGGGGCGCCCCCATCCGATCCGCGACCGCCCCGCGCCGGAGCCGGATACCGAAGACGAACCGCGGGGACCCGGACGGGTCTGGGAGCTGCGCGATCGTCTGCGGGAGTGTGCGATGTGTGGAGGCCTTTTCATCCCCAGCCGGTTTAACCATCGGTTTTGTTCGCGGTGGTGCGCATGGAAAAGCCGGGTTCACGTCTGCGTCTGCCCGGCGTGCGGCGTCGAGTTCGTCGCAGAGCGGCCTGAGCAGGTCTGGTGTTCCGTCGCCTGCGGTGCTTCCTCCCGCCGCACCACGGAGTACGACCACATCTGCGCCCGGTGCGGGAATCCGTACCGCGCCACCCGGGCCACGCAGCGTTTCTGCAGCCGCGCCTGCGCCCGTGCCTCCCGGAAACGCACGCGCCGTGCCGGGTAGCCGCCGGGGAGGGATACGTTCCGTCGGGTCCTGCGCGGGTTACCGAGGCTGCACCCCGCGCCGGTCGTCGAGTGGCGAACCGGTCCCTGAGCCTGCTGCCCGTGCAGGCAGCCTGTCGAAGGGCCGGTTCGTTGTATCGAGACAACCGTGCCCCGGGTTACCGCCTCTCCCCGACCACCACCATGCGCGCGGTGTCGAAGGAAAGGGCCGCGCCGTCGTAATCACCGAACACGTCGAGCACCTCCACCCCCGTGGAGGCGAGCAACGTCGCCAGTTCCGCCGCGGTGTAGAGCCGGATCGAGTGGTGGTAGACGCGGTGGCGGCCGCCCTCCAGCACCACCACATCCACTTCGGAGCGGCTCGTAAGCGGGTCCATCCGCCGCTCCTCCAGCACGGTCAGGGCGCCCTGCCAGAACCACGACTGCGGCGGCGCGTGCCGGATGAAGAAATCGCGGTTGACGGTTTCGATGACTAGCCGGCCGCCGTTCCGCAGCACCCGCGCCGCCTCGCTGAGTACGCGGTAGTTGTCCGATTCGTCGTCGAAGTATCCTATGCTGCTGAACAGCGAAATCACCGCATCGCACGAACCATTGCGGAGGGGGATGCGCGACATATCCGCGCGAAGCCACTGCGCGGTCGAACGCTTTTTCCGGGCGCGGGAAAGCAGGACGGGGGAGAGGTCCAGACCGACCACGTCGTACCCCGCGCGCGACATTGGAGCCGCATGCCGCCCGGTGCCGCACGCAAGGTCCAGCACCCGCGCGGGAGGCACCGGCAGTACCTGTTGCAGGAACGCGATTTCCCGCCCGGTGTCAGGGTGCCGGTCGAACCGGGCGTAGTCGCGCCCGAAGAATTGCTCGTACCATGGCGCAGACATGGCGTGGTCCTTTCGCGATTAACCGTTTGTTGTTTCGTCTCAACGGTACCACGGTCGTCGGCGCGGGGGAAGGCGGGCGGGGCCGGTGCGGCAAGACATTCCTGTCTGCCTTGATGGAGGACTTCTCTATGGGCGCCATGAGATCCTTCGCTTCCAGCACAAGCGATACGGCCGCCGCTCAGAATGACGCTCGCTTTTGAACCTCCCGAAGGCGCTCTTGACATCGCACGGGCGCTTTTCCTATTTTTTGAACTGACTCAAGCCCTACACGCACGACTTCAGGGTTATGAACATGCGCACCAGTCTGATTCCATTTCTGGCCGCGGCTGCGGCATCGCACACACGGCGCACGTATGCCGTGTCGGCGCGGGATCAGATTGTCAACTCCCTCGTCACCATTCTCCTCCTTGTACTCGTACTGGGGCTACTCGTACCGGTAAGCCGGTAGCGAGGCCCCGTTCGCCGTCAGTTTTCCCTGCGGACACAGACGAATGGAGCCTCGGATCGGCGATCCGCGGGGAGGGATGTTGTGTTTTTGGCGCTCGCATGATGGAAAAATGGTATAAGTCCAGTCTAACAGGCAGGATACGCACGATGAGCCAATCAGGAACACACGCCGGTCGCACGCCGCGCACAATCACGCACGCGCCGTTCGCCGGCAGAACGGTACGGGAAAACCATTGACCCGGCACGACAATCAGGTGAAGTCACTTCGTCAATTGACAGCAAAGGAGCCGAGAACAATGGCTGATTCCGGTACTGCGAAAGCCGCCAACAGAGCCTTCTGGCGGCGCGATATGGAAGGCAAAGAGTGCACCGGCGCGGAGATACTGGTCGAATGCATCATCCGCGAGGGCGTGGACCTCATGTTCGGCTACCCCGGCGGTGTGGTGCTGAAGGTATTTGATGAGCTGTACGCACGGCGCGATCAGATCCGCGTGGTTCTGCCGCGTCATGAACAGGCAGGGGTGCATGCCGCCGACGGCTGGGCGAAGGTGACCGGCAAGGTCGGGACGGTGTTCGTAACGAGTGGGCCCGGCGCCACGAACGCGGTCACCGGAATCGCCACCGCGCAGATGGATTCCGTTCCGCTGGTGGTGTTCACGGGTCAGGTCTCCCGGGAGTTGATCGGTTCGGACGCGTTTCAGGAAACGGATGCCATCGGTGTTACTCGGCCGATCGTGAAGCACAGCTACATGATCGAGCGCCCGCAGGATATCGCGCGCATCGTTCGGCAGGCGTACTACATCGCCTCCACCGGCCGCCCCGGCGTGGTGCTGGTGGACGTGCCGAAGAACGTGACGTTCGAAAAGGCAGTGTTCGAATGGCCTGAGACGGTGAGCATTCGAAGCTACAAGCCGACCACCGAGGGGCATCCGAAATCCATACAGCGGCTGGCGGACGCAATCGCCGAATCAAAGCGGCCGTACCTCTACGTCGGCGGCGGCGTCGTCATGGCGAATGCCTCTGATCACCTGCTCGAACTGGTGAACAAGACCAATATTCCCGTCACCACCACGTTGATGGCGCTCGGCGCATTTCCCGGCACGCATCCGCTGTTCGCCGGAATGCCCGGAATGCATGGCAGTAAGCTGGCAAACATCTGCTTTCAGGAATGCGACCTTGTCATCGCAGTGGGTGCTCGCTTCGATGACCGGGTGACCGGAAAACTCTCGGCGTTCGCGCCCAAGGCGAAAATCGCCCACGTGGACATTGACCCTTCCTCCATCAAAAAGACGGTGAAAGTGGATTACCCCGTGGTGGGCGACGCACACTGGGTGCTGCGCGAGCTGAACAAGGTGGTGAAACCCCGCCAGCCCAACGAGTGGAACCGTACGTTCGCGGAGATGAAGGAAACGCACTGGTTCCGCTACCGGCCGAGCACCGAAGTGATGCGGCCTCAGTACGTGATCGAGAAGATCTACGAGATGACAAAAGGCGACGCGATCATCTCCACCGAGGTGGGGCAGATCCAGATGTGGGCGGCTCAATTCTACAAGTTCGATAAGCCGCGCCGGTGGCTGACCTCAGGCGGGCTCGGCACCATGGGATACGGCTTCCCCGCAGCAATCGGGGCTCAATTTGCCGCGCCGGACGCCATGGTGATCGACATCGCGGGTGACGGGTCCATTCAGATGAACATCCAGGAGCTCACCACGGTGGTAGAAAACCGGCTGCCGGTGAAAGTCGTGATCCTGAACAACGGATACCTCGGGATGGTGCGTCAGTGGCAGGAGTTCTTCTACGACCGGCACTACTCGAGCAGCGTGATCGGCGGGTTGCCTGATTTCGCGAAAGTAGCGGATGCGTTCGGCGCGAAAGGCCTGACCGCGCGCACTCATGACGACGTCGTGCCGGTGCTCGAAGAAGGGCTGGCGCATCCGGGCCCGGTGTTCATGGATTTCCACATCAACCCGGAAGAGAACGTGTTCCCGATGGTTCCCGCGGGCAAGGCTCTGGACGAGATGCAGGAAGAGGAGTGGGCATAAATGAACCGCCGACACATCATCAGTGTGCTAGTGGAGAACCATTTCGGCGTCCTGGCGCGCATCAGCAGTCTGATCGCCGGACGCGGGTTCAACATTGACAGCCTCACCGTCGGGGAAACGGAAGACCCCACCGTCTCCCGCATGACCATCGTGACGCGTGGCGACGAGCAGATCATAGAGCAGATCACCAAGCAGTTGAACCGTCTGATTGACGTCATCAAAGTCACCGACATGACCGAATGCGCGCATGTCGAGCGCGAACTGGTGCTGATCAAAGTGGCGGCGCCGACCGCGCAGACGCGCACCGAAGTTGTGCAGGTGGTGGATGTGTTCCGCGCCCGCGTGGTGGATATGAGCACGGCCACGCTCACCATCGAAATCACCGGTGATTCGGAAAAAGTGGATGCGTTCATCGAGATGATTGAACCGTTTGGCATCAAGGAAATGGCGCGCACCGGCTCCGTTGCCATGGGGCGTGAACGGAACGGCAGAGCCAGCCGTGGAGCAGAAACCAAAGTTGCGTAAATTCACAGGGGGCCACCCCGGCACATCGGGGCAGCCCTCTGTTTTTCGCCGGTCCTGGTGATTGTGCAACCTGAGTGTTTTCCCGGAAGGATTCGTGACAGATGAGCACGCAGAAAGAAGAAACCACCGCCCTTGCCACCGAAACCCGCGCCCGCATGTACTACGACGACGACGCGAATCTGGATCTCCTCAAAGACAAAACCGTCGCCGTCATCGGGTGCGGTTCGCAGGGCCACGCCCACGCGCTGAACTTGCAGGACTCTGGCGTGAAGGTGGTGGTAGGCCTGCGGCAGGGGTCGAAAACGTGGGCGAAGGCCGAAGCAGCGGGCCTGAAAGTGCTGGAGACCGCAGAAGCGGCGAAACAGGGTGACATCATCATGATGCTGGTGCCCGACACCGCCGCATCAGAGATCTACGAGCGCTACATCGCGGCGAACCTGACCCCCGGCAAGGCGCTGGCGTTTGCGCACGGCTTCAACATCCACTTCAAAACCATCGTTCCGCCCACAAACGTGGACGTATTCATGGTGGCGCCCAAAGGTCCGGGCCACCTCGTTCGCGCGACGTACACCCGTGGCAGCGGCGTTCCGAACCTGATCGCCATCTACCAGAATCCGTCCGGCAAGGCGAAGGACATTGCGCTGGCGTATGCCAAGGGTATCGGCGGAACCCGCGTCGGGGTGATCGAAACCACGTTCAAGGAAGAGACGGAAACCGATCTTTTCGGCGAGCAGGTGGTGCTGTGCGGTGGTCTGTCGAAGCTGATCCAGACGGCCTTCGAGACGCTGGTTGAGGCGGGGTATCAGCCGGAAATCGCCTATTTCGAGTGCCTGCACGAGGTGAAGCTGATTACCGACCTCATCTACGTCGGCGGCATCTCCACCATGCGCTACTCTATCTCCGACACCGCCGAGTGGGGCGATTACGTGACGGGCAAGCGCATCATCACGGAAGAGACCAGGAACGAAATGCGCAGGGTGCTGGCAGAGATCCAGAGCGGCAAATTCGCGAAGGAATGGGTTGCCGAGTACAAGGCCGGCCTGCCGAATTTCAAGCGCATGCGGGAAGAACAGTCGCAGCATCTGATTGAGCAGACCGGCGCACCGTTGCGCGAAATGATGAAGGGCGCGCTGAAACTCGAAGGCGGCGGCACGGAGAAGTTTTTGTCGGATAAGTAGGACGGAACGGTTCCCATCGTTCGCATACAACGTATAGGACCCATAGAACCGCAACCCGGCAGCTCACATCCTTCCACCGGCGCACAAAAACCGGCCCGGTGGTGATGGCGAAAGGTGGTGATGGGAAATGGACGACGGCCTCGCCGATCTCAGCGACCTTCTGTCCCTTATGCGGGGAAGAGCGCACTCGTCGGCAGCGTCTCTTTCCCGAGCCACGAACAACCGCATGCCGACGGGAAACGAGACAGCACCATGAGTGACGACTCATCAGTAGTCCGCATTTTCGACACCACGCTGCGCGATGGCGAGCAATCTCCCGGCGCATCGCTGAGTGTCCAGGAAAAGATCGATATCGCGCACCAGCTCAAGCGGCTGGGTGTAGACATCATCGAAGCGGGGTTCCCCGTCAGCAGCCCTGCGCAGTTCGAAGCGGTGGAACGGATCTCCGAAGAGGTCGACGGCCCCACCATCGCCGCGTTGGCACGTGCGGTGCCGCTGGATATTGAAACGGCAGCCCGGGCGGTGAAGCCGGCGAAGAAGAAACGGATTCACACCTTCATCGCCACCAGTCCGATTCATATGGAGCGCAAGCTCAAGAAGACACCCGCCGAGGTGCTCACACTTACCGGCGAGGCGGTACGGCTGGCGAAATCGTTCTGCGACGACGTGGAGTTCTCACCGGAAGATGCTGGCCGCAGCGAATGGCCGTTTCTGGTGGAGGTGCTGACCGCAGCCATCGAAGCCGGCGCGACGACGCTCAACATTCCCGACACCGTCGGCTACATGATGCCGGACGAGTACGGGCGGATGATCGCCCATCTCATCGCGCACGTCCCGGGCAGCGAGAACGTGATCTACAGCACTCACTGCCACAACGACCTCGGCCTTGCGGTTGCCAACAGCATCGCCGGCGTGGTGAACGGCGCGCGACAGGTCGAATGCACCATCAACGGCCTCGGCGAACGCGCCGGCAACGCCGCAATGGAAGAGTTTGTCATGGCGCTGCGCACCCGGCAGGACGTGTTCAGGCTCCGTACGAACATCGTTACTACCGAAATCACCCGGACGAGCCGCATGGTTGCCCGGTGCACGGGCCTTCCGGTGCAGGCCAACAAGGCGATTGTGGGCGCGAACGCCTTCGCACACGAGTCCGGCATTCATCAGGATGGCGTCCTCAAGGCGCGGCAGACGTACGAAATCATGACGCCGGAGTCCGTTGGCCTCGATTCAACCCGACTGGTGCTGGGGCGACATTCCGGACGGCACGGTTTCAAGGCGCGGCTGGAGAAACTCGGGTACCGGCTGGATAAAGACGCTCTGGAACGCGCGTACGAGCGGTTCCTCGCCATCGCCGACCGAAAAAAGGAAGTGTTCGACGAGGACCTGGCCGCCATCGTGGGCGATGAGTTCCGCGACGTGCCCGAGGTGTACAAACTCGATTACATGCACTGCATCAGCGGAAGCAAAATCCTGCCCTCGGCGACCGTGCGGATTATCGTGAACGGCGAGGTGCATCAGGAATCGGAATGGGGCGATGGGCCGGTGGACGCCGTATTTCGCGCGATCTCCAAGGTATCCGGTTTTGCAATCACGCTGGATAACTACACCATCCGCGCGGTAACGGCGGGAACGGACGCCATCGGCGAGGTAACCCTGCGCGTGCGGGACAACGGCCATACGGTCACCGGGCGGGGTGCCAGCACCGACATCGTGGAAGCCTCCGCGCGGGCGTATGTGGATGGGCTCAACAAGCTTGCCGCATGGCATGCCCGAGTGGCCGAACAGGATGGTAACCAGCTCGGAGAAACGGTCTGATTTCACTACGCCGCCGGCTATCTCCGCAGAGCAGCGGGGGAATGAAGAAGAAGGGTAACACCATGGGAATGACGATTACTGAAAAGATATTTGCCGCACACTGTGGCAAGAAAAGCGTGGTTCCGGGCGAACTGGTCAACGCGAAACTCGATCTTGTCATGTGCCACGACGTCACCACCCCGCCTGCGGTGGAGATGCTTGAGAAACGCGGCATGGACAGGGTGTGGGACCCGGATAGAGTCGTTGTGACGCCGGACCATTTCGTGCCGGCAAAGGACATCCTGAGCGCGGAGTTGCACAGGAGCCTCGACCGGTGGGTGAAACGGCACCGGATCAGGCACTACTATCCCCTCGGCCGCCACGGCGTCTGCCATGCCATTCTGCCCGAGAAGGGGCACATCCTTCCGGGCGAAGTCATCGTCGGGGGGGATTCGCACACCTGCACGTACGGCGCGTTTGGTGCGTTTTCCGCCGGAATCGGCAGCACGGACCTCGCCGCCGCGCTGTATGCGGGTGAGCTCTGGTTCCGCGTGCCCGAAACTATCAAGTTTACGCTGAACGGAGTGCCTCCGGAAGGCGTGTATTCCAAGGACATCATCCTCGAGATCATCCGCCGCATCGGGGTGGATGGTGCGCGCTACATGGCGATGGAGTACGACGGAAGCACGCTTGCCCACCTGAGCATGGAAGCCCGCATGACCATCACCAACATGGCGATCGAGGCGGGCGCGAAGTCGGGCATCATCCCGGCGGACAACATCACGGAGGCGTATATCCGTGAGCGCCGGCACGACCGGCCCAATTACCGGGTGTATCACTCCGACCCCGACGCGAAATACGTCGCCCACCACACGATTGACGTGGCGGCCATGGAACCGATGGTGGCGTTCCCGAACCTGCCGTCGAACGCTCACTCCATTGGCGACGTGCGATCGGATATCGGGATAGACCAGGCGTACATCGGCTCCTGCACCAACGGGCGTATCGAGGATCTGCGCATCGCCGCGGCGATTCTCAAAGGGCACAAGGTGAAGGCCCGGACCATGGTGGTTCCGGCAACTACCGCCATCTGGAAACAGGCAAACGACGAAGGCCTTTTCGACATCTTCTACGATGCCGAGTGCGTCATCTCCACTCCCACGTGCGGGGCCTGTCTCGGGGGGCACATGGGCGTTCTGGCAGCCGACGAGGTGTGCATTTCCACCACGAACCGCAACTTCGTTGGACGCATGGGAAGCCCGAAAGCGAAAGTGTATCTCGCAAGCCCTGCCACGGTGGCGGCATCGGCAATTGAGGGAAGAATCGTGGATCCGCGGCCCTACCTCACAAAAACGGCGGCGGCAGAATAAGCACAGACGATTGCATCGACAGATACAAGGAGTATTGCCATGCGTGGACGCGCCCATGTCTATCCCCGCGCGCACATCAACACCGACGAAATCATCCCGGCGCGGTACCTGAATGTCCACTCCGAAGCAGAGCTCGCGAAGCATGCGATGGAGGACATTGACGCCGAGTTCGTGAAAAGGGTTCAACCCGGCGATATTATTGTCGCGGGGGACGATTTCGGCTGCGGGTCATCGCGCGAGCACGCCGTCTGGGCACTGCGCGGGGCGAAAGTCAGCGCCGTGATCGCGAACAACTTCGCGCGTATCTACTTCCGTAACAGCATCAACAACGGGTTTCCGGCCATCGAGTGCCAGGACATCGCGCAGAAGGTGCAGACCGGTGACGAACTGGAGATCGATCTCAAGGCGGGGAGTATCACCAACGTTACCAGAAAAGAAACCTACACCTTCGTCCCGATGGCGGATTTCGCGGTCGAGATCATGCAGGCGGGCGGTCTGCTGGAGTACGTGAAGGCGAAAGCCTGAAAGAGCTCGCGCTATCGGGGGAGGATTGCCGTGCCTCGACGGACCACGATGATTCTGGGTACTGCGGCGATTCTTGCGGCGGCGGCGGCAGGTATCCGTATCGAGCGGGCATGGTGCGCGCGGTCGGCGCTTGATACCACGCGCGCGCCAGACGATATCGCCGCGTTGCCTCCCCTCGAGTCGACCATCGCCGGTTTGTATGAAAAGCCCCCGATGCCCGGCCGCCGCGTGCTCCTTACAGGCCCGATTCTGGTGCTCGACACTATCAGAACGGTGCGGCCGATCGCCACATCGACTGATACGATCCCGGTTCCCGAGGGTCTCATCTTTCTGGCGGATTCTCTCACCGGTCATCGGATCGTCCTGCTCCGCCGCCTTGACGAGGACGGGTCCGCGTGGGTTGAGCTCACGCCGCTTCCGCGATCGGTGTCCGTGCACCGCGAAAATCCCCGGTCCACGCCGCTCGCCCATCTCGCGCATTTCTGGCAGGCGGGATGGTCGGATCTGCACGGGCCGGGCGGTTTCGTCTGGCTGGGTCTTGATTCGGCAATTATCAGAACGCGCGACATCGTGAATCCGGATTCTCCGCCCTACCGCCTGGCTCGCGTCATCCGTTCCGGGTCGTTTCGCGTGGCGAAAGCGCCGAGAGTGTGGGATATGGCCAACATCCTGCTTGCGGTGGCGGCCCTTGCGTGCGCGCTGGGTGCGTGGCGCTCATGGAAGAAGGCGTGAGGGCAACGGAAAGGACAGCAAAAGAGGTTCCCGTGCGTATTCCCTGCATTCCGTACCGAACTGGCGATTCTCCTGAGCGCCTTGCGGCCATCTGCGCCCGTGGAGATTCTGCGTCTGCGGCGATCCGGGCGCGTGTCTCCACCGTGCTGGAGGCAGTGCGCGCACAGGGCGATGCGGCAGTAGTGGAGTTCACGGAGCAGTTCGACCACGTGCGCCTGACGCCTGCGGAATTGCGCGTTCCCATGATGGTCTGCGCGCAGGCGCTCGAATCACTGGAGCCACCGCTCGCCGAGGCGCTTCGCGCCGCGCACGACAACATCCGCCGCTTTCATGAGCACCACCGCCCGGCGTCGTGGACGGTAGACGACGGCGACGGCGTGGTTCTGGGCAAACGATATGCGCCGGTTGCCGCGGCGGGGCTGTACGTTCCGGGTGGAACTGCGCCGCTCTTTTCCAGTGTTCTTATGAGTGTGGTGCCCGCGAAAGTCGCCGGAGTTCCCCGAATTGCCCTGTGTACCCCGCCATCCGAAGACGGAATGCCTTCGCAGGCCACGCTTGCCGCGTGCGCGCTCGCCGGGGTGGACGAGGTCTACCGCGTTGGAGGAATTCAGGCGATCGCCGCAATGGCATTCGGAACCGGCACGATCGCCCCGGTGGACGTCATCGCCGGGCCGGGCAACGCATTCGTGCAGGAAGCGAAGCGCCAGCTTGCGGGCACTGTCGGAATCGACATGGTGGCCGGGCCGAGTGAGATCGTCGTAATTGCCGACGAAACCGCGAACCCGGCGTGGATTGCCGCCGATCTCCTCTCCCAGGCCGAGCACGGCAGCGGGTCCGAGGCGTCGGTTGCGATCGTCACGTCGGACGATCTCGGCGAGCGAATTGCCCGCGAGGTGGACTCACGCATGCGTCTTCTTCCCCGTTCGGCCATGGTGGAAAAGGCACTGAGCGCCTACGGAACCATCTTCTGCGTTCCCGACCTTGGAACGGCGTGCGAACTGGCAAACCGCATCGCTCCCGAGCACGTGGAACTCCACACAGCCGATCCATGGGCGCTTGTGGACTGCATACGGTGCGCGGGAGCCATTTTCATCGGTGCACACTCGCCGGAACCGGTGGGCGACTACTACGCCGGCACGAACCATATTCTCCCGACCGGCAGAGCGGCTCGTTTCGCTTCCAGCGTCGGGGTTGATACGTTTCTTCGCGCGACCAGTCTGGTTGCGTATACCGGGCAGCGGCTCGCGAAAACCGCCGCCCATATTGTCACGCTGGCCGAAGCGGAAGGGCTTTCTGCCCACGCCCGCGCGGCCGCGATTCGGGTCGAACGCACTTCGCAATGAGGACACACGAAGGGACGCCATGAAAACTGCTTTCTGGATGCGCTCTGCTGCAGGTATCGGCGGAACGTTTCTTTTTGTCTGGCTGTTTGCCGGATGCGCGGCCAAGGTGGCTGACGTGCGGGAAGAGCCGGAAACTACGGTCTACGCGCCGGGTGCCGATACCGTTGTCACGACTCCCGCCCGCCCCGATGTGTACGCCACGCGCACCGTGCGCACGCGGGCCAACGTCCGCACCCAGCCCTCCACCAGCGCCGACGTGGTCAGAGTTCTGGATCCGGGGGCTTCAGTGGGGTTGATCGCGGTTCACAACGGATGGTTCAACGTCATGGTGGATTCCGTTTCCGGCTCCACCGGGTGGATGTGGGGACCGTTGCTCGCCCTCACCCGGGAGGACCGCTTCGGCGCGGCGCTGGATATGGCGAAGCCGAATTTCGGGGCCGATACCCTGTTCTCCGCCGTGTTCTACGAGGACAATATCCTCAAGGTAAGCCTTGACCTGGCGTGGCGAGATCTGACCACCGCGCAGAAACAGGAGGTTGTGAGCCAGATAGGCACCGCATGGCGCGCCGCCGCCCAGCAGATGGGCTTCCGTCCGGCGCCGGAAATCCGCTTCCTTTCCAACATGAACTACGAAATGGCGCGTTACACCAGCAAGGGACAGGTCGTCGTCAAGCACTGATCGTGTCCGACGTTGCTCCGCTGTCTGCTCGCAAAGAAGGGGCGCCTGTGATTTTCATTCCGTACGATGGAGCATATCTCGGCAAAACCGGCGATCTGGCTTCGTTCAGCTTCGCCGTTCTGGGTGATTCCCACACACACCGCACCGCCAATCCCGAGGATCCGGCGCCAGAGCTTCTCCGCATCATCGAGGAGCTGAACCTCCTCCGCCCCGCGTTTGCCGTCTCGGCGGGCGACCTCATCCGCGGCTACGTGAACGAGACGGAAAAGGCGGAAATCGAGGCGACCGGGGATTCCCCTACCCTGGAAAAGCGGCTGCGGCTGGAGCACTCCGGCGCCGTGCGGGCGTACAAATCCCTCGCCGTGCCGTTCTATCCGTGCATCGGCAACCACGACGTCCGCGAACCGGTCAGCGAGCGCGTCTGGCGGGATATCTGGGGCGGGCGCTACTACTCCTTCGACTATGCCGACTGCCACTTTGTGGTGCTGGACGCCGAAATCTCCAAAGACACCGAGAGTGTCGCCGGCGAGCAGCTCGAATGGCTCGAGCGCGACCTTGCCACGTACGCCGTCGGCAAGCGCCTCTTCATCAGCCTCCACCGGCCCTGGTGGTTTGATTACCCGCTCCATACCGCCACGTGGAAACACCCGGGCGGCCGGAACGACTGGAACGACATCGTCGACCCGATCCTCCGCCGGTACGACCTTCAGGCCATCTTCTGCGGCCACAAGCACCGGTTTGAGTTCGAGTACCGGGAAGGCGTGCCGCACATCGTTACGGGCGGCGCGGGGGGCGAGATCAACGACGCGCCGGAAATCGGCGGCGTGGTGCACTACACCTGGGTGAGCGTCTACCCCGGCGGGTTCACATGGTCGGTGATTGTGCCGGGCCACATTTTGAGCCCCGAACGTATTGCCCGGGCAAAGAACAACTTCCGGGAGGTCATCCCGTGGCTGCCGCCGGAGATGGGTGGGACCCGCAAAGTCCGCGTGGAGGATTGATCGCACCCCGCCGCGCCACGGACGGGTAGGGCGGTCTGCGTGCACGACTGCGCACGATGCCCGAACCGCCGCGGCTCCCTGCCATAGGTCCTATTGGGTCCTATAGGACGCATAAGAAACGGCGTATTTCTGCCATCGTAGGGGCAATTCATGATGCGTGCGCCCTGCGCACGACGCCCCTACGGTACGAATGAACCCTATCTTGCCAGCACCATCCTCCCCGTCAGCACCCCCTCCGGCGCAGTCAGCCGCATCAGATACACCCCGCTGGCAACCGCGCGGCCGTGGTTGTCGCAGCCGTCCCACGTGACTGAATGCTGGCCAGGCAGGAATGCCTGGCCCACCAGAAGATTGCGCACCTGGCGCCCGTTAATGTCGTATATGACCAGCGCCACGTTCCCTGCTTCGGGCAGATCGAACCGTATCGTCGTGGCCGGGTTGAACGGGTTCGGCGCGTTGGTGTGGAGCGCGAACCGGGTGGGAGCCACTGGTGTCTCAACGGCGGAGGGCACGATGAACCATGCCTTGAGCGTACTGTCGCTGCCTGCCGATACCGTCATTTCGTCACCGTTTGTCACCACTACGGAGTTCACGGCACCAGTGTGGCCGGTGAGTGTCCAGCAAAGAGAGCCGTCGTTCAACCCCCACACCTTGATGGTGCCGTCCAGGCTGGCCGAGACGATTCTCGCCCGGTACGCCGCGAAGGCAACGCTGGTCACCGCGTTTGTATGGCCCGCTGCTTCGTTCCCGGCGACCGGTAACGTCCGCAGAAGCGCTCCGTCGGAAAGCCTCCACACCCTCACCGTCCTGTCGTCGCCTCCCGAAATGATCGTTTGTCCGTCAGGTGTGATGACGACGCTGTTCACTCTGCCGAATGTATGCCCCGTGAGCGTGCGCACAAGGGCGCCCGTCTCCAGTTGCCAGATTTTGATTGTGCCGTCCCCGCCGCCCGATACGATCGTCTGTCCGTCAGGGGATATGGCAACGCTTCCGACGGTGGCATCGTGCCCCCCGTAGCTGCCGACGGGAAGCGTCCGCAGGAGCGCACCATCAGAATAACGCCACACCCGTATCGTGCTGTCGGCGCTCCCGGAAACGATCGTCTGTCCGTCAGGGGAGATGGCAAGGCTGCGCACGGCGCCTGTATGGCCAGAAATCGTTCGCTCGAGCCGGCCATCAGAAAGCTGCCACACCTTTATAGTGCTGTCGGCGCCTGCCGAGACGACATGCTGACTGTCCGGCGTCACCGCGACGCTCCACACCCCTCCCGCGTGGCCCGCGTCTCCACTTCCGGCAACCGGCAGGCTGAGCAGTAGATCCCCGGGTCGCGGGTAATTGACCTCCCGTATGGTTGCCGGACGCCCCAGAATGACGATGCCGCCGAGATACCACACCTTAACCGTGCCATCGAAGCCGCCCGAAACAATCAATCTCCCGTCCGGTGTCAACGCGACAGAAGTGACGACATCGCCGTGGCCCGTTCGGGTCAGGAAAGGGCTGCCGGGGTAATCGCCCCGTGCGGTGACACAGAAGGTGAGCACAGCCACCAGACCGGTGAGCCTAAATACCTTCGCGTCCATGGTCGGCCTCCGCCCGCCACAGGCGGGCAATAACATCAGGGGCGGCAGATAAGTAGCAGCATTAACAATCGGTTATTGCAACGCTGCCCCCCCCCCGATAGTTATGCTGCCTTTAGGATATCCCACGCGGGTGCGATTGTCAAGGGGAAGCACAAAAAAGAGGAAGGAGGTCCGCGGCGGACCACCCGCCGCACCCGCCAGCCGTAGGCCCTATTGGGTCCTACAGGGCGCATACGAAACGGCGTATTCCTGCCATTGTAGGGGCGGGGTCTCCCCGCCCGTGGCGGTTTCGCGACGGGCGTTCGGGCCGGGTGACCCGGCCCCTACACCGAGAATGAACCCTATCTTGCCAGCACCATCCTCCTCGTCAGCATCCCCTCCGGCGCAGTCAGCCGCACCAGATACACCCCGCTGGCAACGGCGCGGCCGATGTTGTCGCGCCCATCCCAGATTGCTTCATGCCGACCGGCCCCAAAATGGCCGGCCACCAGATTGCGCACAAGACGGCCGTTCACGTCGTACACGGCAAGCGTGACGAACCCATCCGCCGGCAGATCGAACCGTATCGTCGTGGCCGGGTTGAACGGATTCGGCGCATTGGCGTAGAGCGCGAACCGGGCCGGTGTGCCGGATACACTCACGCCCACCGGTCCCGTTGTTGGATACGCCCCCATGTCCACCCGCGAACCGTCCGGGTCGGTCGGGTCCGCCGGATCGCCCGTATTGATGCACGGCGACCCGGTCCCGAGCGTGAAATCCCCCGCCGCGGCGTTCGTGAAGAGCGGATCGGCGTTGATATTCCCTGTGCCATCCCACCCACCCTTGATATCAGAGTATGTCACTGTCCAGGGGTCGGACGTGCCGGGCAGCGGGGCCTCGAGCATCACCGTTCCGGTGCCCCAGACGATGCAGTTCCGCAGCGCCGCTTTGCCCCCTGACGTGCTGTCGAACACCTTCGTCGTGGTGTTGTTCGCGATCGTGCAGTTCACCATCGTGATGTTCGAACCGCTGAAACAGTCCACCGTGGAGGTGTTGTTGGCGTGCTGGTTGCCCGTAATGAGGCACCGAGTGAACGTGGCGTGAGGCGTCCGGCTGCCGATGGCGCACCCGTCAGTGGCCGATGTATTACCCTGAAACACGCAATCGCTGATGGTGCCGTAGGTCGTGTTCGCCCGGAAGCTGATGCCGCCGCCGATGGGCGAGGTGTTGTTCGCGAAGAGGCAGTTCCGGGCGTACAGGATCGCGCCGTTATCCACGCTGATCGCGCCGCCTTCCGTCGTAGCGGTATTCCCCGAAAGCACGCAGTGGTCGAGCGAGAGCTTCAGGTTCGTCTGGGAGAGGCCGATTGCGCCGCCGTACCCGGGGCTCCCGTCGTTCTTCGCGCCGCTGATCCGCACGTACGCCAACGCGGAGCTGTCATTCGGCGGGGTCACCGTGCCGGAGGACGTTACGGAGATGCCGCCCCACTCCGCCGCAGTGCCCTTCAGGAAGCGGATGCTGTCCGCCGCCGTGCCTGTCGCCCGGATCAGGCCGTACGCCGTGATCTTCACGTCGGCATCGAACAACACATCCACCCCCGGCTCGATGGTCAGGATGTTGTTCAGAACGACCTCGATGGCCCCTTTCACCCGGTACGGGCTGTTCGCCTTCGTCCAGGTGGTGGTGGTGATGTTGCCGGATACGTCGGTTGCCTGCGCGAGCGAACTCAGAACCAGCACTGCCGCGAACGCGGCCACAACGATGTGCCGCCCGGTTTTCATGGTGTCCCCCGTGGCGATCTGTCTGATACCAATCAGCCGAACAATCAGTCTGCCGATTGTCTGGCCGCGAAAAAGGCAGTATCACGGCAAACGATACTCACCGTTCGTGGGTAACGCAAGTACTACCTTTCGAAACATTTTCGCGAAACGAAAGGTAACACATGAATGACGTTTTGCTCCGCAAGAAGAGCGGTCTCCGTGTCCACCCCGTCCACCCCCATGAACGGACCGACCCTGCGGGCGGCCTTTCCGAGGTGAGCCCGTTTTCAAGCCACATGCCGGGTACGAACCACTGCAAAAGCGCGCTCAGACGTCTGCCGCAGCTTTCTCCACAACCACTCACGGTGGATTTCCTCGGTACAACGGGATGAGCAGGCGGGCAGGCGCTTTGGGAGCAAGGGCGGCGGTGCGTACTATCCCAGAAACGAACCTGTCTGCGTCCAGTGCGCTGACCCGTCTCCGTTGCCCGGCGACGACGTGTGTCCGAATCTGCCTGTGTGGGAGAACTCATGAGCCTTCACATCCCCCCCGAAGCGACAGAAGGTGCGTACGGCCGCATCACGCTGGACGCGAAGAAGTACCGCCCGCTGGATACGGTTACGGCGACGATACACGGCCGCGCGCAAGGCGACCACGCGTGCACCGTCCGCGTGTGTGATCCGGAACAGAGGCCGTATCTGGAAACACGGGTGGTGTTGAGTGAAAACCACGGCAGTGTGTCGTTCGCCGCCGCGGGGAAGCTGGGCGCGCACTACGTCTATCTCATCTGGGAGGGAGAAACCCGGCACAGCCGCTTCGTGAATTTCCAGCTTGAGGCCGAGACGTGCATCGAATCCGGCGACGCGGACTTCGACGGGCTGTATGCCTTCACAAAGGACGCCATGCGTCAGGGCCGCCGGGAATACGACACGCCGGCCGGGAAACTGGTGGGGTATATCTCCGCCGACACATGGCATCTAGATGGCATCTGGTTGCGTGACTGGATCTATGGCCTGCCCGCGTATCGCTGGTGGGAGCGCGACATGCAGTGCGGACTCGACCGCTTCCTCGACCGCCAGGAAGCCAGTGGCATGCTGCATGACGGCATCGAGCGCGACGGGCGAACCTGGCGCGTGGGGCTGGAATCAGACGTGGAATACATCATGGTGCTGGCGGTATGGCAGACGTGGCAGGCGACGGGAGACGATGAATGGATGGCACGCGCGCTTCCGAAGCTGAAGCGCGCGCTGAAGTACATCCGCAACGACCCGCTCCACTGGGACGAAGGCACACGCCTTGTGAAGCGCCAGCACAGTTGCGACACGTGGGATTTCGACATTGACGGGGCGTCCGACAAAGGCAACCAGCGCCACGTGATCGCCACGTGCGATCAGAGTGGATACTACCTCGCTTTCCGCGCCATGGCCGCGATGTACAGGTACCTCGGGCTGGAGTTTGAATCCGAAGCGTGGGAGGGTGAGGCGGAGGAATACCGTCGACGCGCAGACGCATTGCTCTGGGACGGCACGAAGTATCTCCACCACGATCACGTTGACGAGATTGACCACGCGGGTTTCGACGAGCGCGATCAGCTTGCCATGGGCAACACATGGGCGATGACACGCGGCATGGCGCAGGCCGGGCAGGCGCGCAGCATCATTGACGAGTACCGCCGCCGGCACGCGGAAACCGGCGATGCGTACCCCTGGTGGAGCCTGCAGCCAGGTTACCCTGATCACCTCGGCTACTTCAAGGCCCCGTTTCTGCGGCAGGGGGGATACGCCAACGGCGGCTTGATGCCGTGGGTTGGCGGCGAACTGTGCCGTGCGGCGTTCCTGTTCGGCAGGGAGCGGTACGGCGTGGATTTGCTCCGGGCGTACGCCGATCACCTGCGTCGCACGGGCGGTGTGCACGTCTGGTACTGGCCGAATGGCGAAACCGGTTTCCGCACGACGAACGAAGTGCCGTACGCCTCGTGGGGCATGGCGGAGTGGCTCAACGCCACCGTGCAGGGTCTTGCGGGAATACACGACGACGAGGCGCTGTTCCGGCAGGTGACCCTGTCGCCCCGCTGGGCAGCCGCCGGTGTGGGCGAGGTCCGTGTGTGCGCACGCTACGCCGCCTCCAAGGGGTATGTCGCCTACCGGTTCCGGGCGGACGACGCGAAGAGGGAAATCCGCTTCACGTGCACAGGGTCGGGCCAGGCCGCCTACGTGCGGGTGCTCCTGCCGGAAGGATGGGAAGCCTCGTCGGCGCGGTGTGGCGGGCAGGAAGTGGAGTTCGCCATCGAGACTGAGGACGTCTCGCGGTACATGTGCTTTGCAATGCCGCTTGATGGGCAGCAGGAGATTGTGATTGCCTGTGAGTGAGTTGGGAACCACGAAACACACGAACTACACGAAAGGAACCTGGGTGGAATCTCACCAGGACGGCCTGATTTGTCGCGACGAATGTTTCGCGATACAGGGCGCGGTGTTCGAAGTGTACCGGGCAATGGGCTGCGGTTTTCTCGAGGCAGTATATCAGGAATGCCTGATGCGGGAGTTCGCGAAAAGGGGGATTCCATACGAAGCACGGACCGCGTTGTCGCTCTCATACAAAGGGGAACGGCTGGACCAGATCTACAGACAGGACTTCGTGTGTTACGGCAAGATCATAGTCGAGCTCAAGGCAGTTAGTGCGATTACCAATGAGCACCGTGCACAGGTCTTCAACTATCTGAAAGCAACAGGCTTTCGGGTCGGGTTGCTTGTGAACTTCGGGCACTTCCCGAAAGCAACGGTAACGCGTATCGTGAGGTGATCGAACTTCTTTCTTTTCCCACGGTTCGTTTCGTGTATTTCGTGTGTTTCGTGGTAAGAAAACTGAAATTGGAACGACCACCGAGCGCGGAGGCAGATCGTGCCAAAACCTAACATCCTGTTCCTCTTCAGCGACCAGCAGCGGTGGGATACGCTGGGCTGCTACGGGCAGCAGCTGAACACCACACCGAATCTCGACCAGATGGCCAGAGAGGGCGTTCGATTCGAGAACACCTTCACCTGCCAGCCGGTGTGCGGACCGGCGCGTTCGTGCCTGCAGACGGGTCTCTATGCCACGCAGAACAAGTGCCCCACCAACCACTGCATGTTGCCGCTCGATTCCACGACGATCGCGCACCATCTCTCCGGCGCGGGATATGAGGTCGGCTACATCGGCAAATGGCACCTGTCATCGTTTGGCCCGCGCGGTGGACCGGACGACTTTCGCGAGCGGCCCGTGCCCCCGGAACGTCGCGGCGGATATAGGGACTACTGGCTCGCATCGGACACGCTGGAGTACACCTCCCACAGCTACGACGGGCACATGTTCGACGCTGACGGCAACCGGCGCGATTTCCCCGAAGGCCGGTACCGCGTGGACGCCGAGACGGACTGGGTGATTGAATACCTCGAATCGCACGATGGGAAGCGGCCGTTCTTCCTGTTCGCCTCCTACATCGAGCCGCACCACCAGAACGACCACGGGCATTACGAAGGGCCGCACGGTTCGAAGGAGCGGTTCAAGGACTTCGTCGTGCCGGGAGATCTTGTCGGCACGGAGGGCGACTGGCGCGAGGAATACCCCGACTACCTCGGGTGCATTGCCAGCCTTGATGAAAACGTGGGGCGGATCCGCGCGGCGCTGGCACGGCTGGGGCTTGCCGAGAACACCCTCATCATCTACACCAGCGACCACGGCTCGCACTTCCGCACGCGGAACTCGGAGTACAAGCGCTCCCCGCACGACGGGTGCATACGGGTGCCGCTGATCATGTGCGGCCCGGGGTTCCGGGGCGGCACCACGCCGACGGAACTTGTCAGCCTCATCGACCTGCCACCAACGATCTTGGCCGCCGCCGGGGTGACGCCGCCGGAGATCATGCGGGGTACACCGGTGCAACGGGTCGTTGCCGGCGATGTCGCGCACTGGCAGGACGACATCTTCCTCCAGATCAGCGAGAGCCAGTGCGGGCGGGCCATCAGGACGAAAAAGTGGAAGTACAGCGTCGTGGCACCCGGAAAAACCGGACACGATCCGTCGAGCGACCTGTACGTGGAGGAGTATCTCTACGACCTCGAAGCAGACCCGCACGAACGAAAAAACCTTGTGGACGACCCGGCACTGGCGGACGTGCGCGCGGAGATGGCCGCACGGCTCAAGCGGCGCATGATGCACGCGGGAGAGGAGGAACCGGCAATTCTCAGCCGGAAGGAGTATGAAACAAGGAAAGGCTTCTGAAGCACTTCAAACCCCAGCGCTGGCTGGCCTCATGTGCTGACGCGGTTTCCCTCGCGCCGCACGGAAGCTTGTTTGCTCCCATAGAACGGGCAGTTCATCTGTTGAGGCGGACGACGTACCAAATCTCCGGGTCGTACCGTGCAAGGTCGTTGATTTGCGCCTGACCTACGATTCGGGCATCCAGATCCGAAAGCCATCTCACGAAGTTCCCGGTTGAACCGACAGTGCCCGCGCGCAAGACAATTGTCCGAATGCCCTTCAATTCAAACGTTTCTCTTGTTGGCAAGGGCACTGGGGGCAGGTACTCGACCTTCCTCGTACCGAAGGGCTTCCAAAGGCCCACGGGCAGGGCCCTTCCCCAATGCATCAGTCCGATCGACCTCTCCGAACTCGAAAGGAACGGTCGCAACGGTTGCATTGCGTCTGCACGGGTAGCGTACGTCCCGTATACGCGAGCGACCCTCTTCGCGAGATGCGTTTGTTGGAATTCGGAAGGTAGGTTAGCTGCGATCGTTCGGACCGGTAGCAGAGGTCGCGATGGGTCGAGGATGAGGGGAGCAAGGACAGTGCCAGCCGAGATCAGAGCGACCCACTGCCACGATCTGGCTCTCACTAACCTCTCGTTAATGGGCGACTTCAGAACAAGACACACGAGAAATGCGTAGAAAGGAAAAAACAACCGGGGAGTGCTGCTCGAACTCAACATGGTCATAAAGGCGATAGCCGAAATGGCCCAGGCCCACAAAACGGCTCCCTCGGGAGAAACACGGAGCCCAAAACTCGGCCTTCGAAACAACGAGGCCGATGAGGCGAAGACGCTGATCACGAGCAGAACGCTGATTGGCAAGCCCAAACCCGTCCCGTCGCTCGCCAACTCACCAAAACCCAGGCCGAAGATTTCGAAATTCGAGCGAACGGGCTCGAGAATTGCCGACGGAACAAAACGCGACAAATCGGGCTGCATCGGCATGACCGGCGGTTGGAGACTACCTGAAAGAAGTTGTAAAGAATTACCAACGAATCCCCACAAAGGGCTCTGGGGAGTTATGTGATTTACGGAGTCCTCCGGGCCCTTCCAACTGCCGCTGAAGATGGAGTTGAGAAACGCGTGTGGCAAGAATGAGATGACGGCGACCAAAGGTAAAGAAGCTGACACGACAGCCAATTGCCTCTTGCGCGCGATCCGCACAAAAGGGACCAACGCCACCAACACAGGCAGGAGAAGCGGCAGGTTCGATGCTTTGACATTTGTCGTAAGCGCTCCTGCAGCAAGCGCGAGCAATGCCGGAAGACTCGAGCGTGTATCTGCCGCCCTGAAGGCGAAAATGACCGCTGCAAGGGCATATGGGACGGCAAGGAGATCGTTCGCGATACCTCCCGCCTGAAGAGCAAAGCCATACGCGCATGGGAGCAGCCACATCCAGTAGTACGCAACACGCCTCTGAACGCCCATCCTGACGAAAAAGGAAAACAAAAGGCCCGGCAACAAAAGAAACGAGCAGTAACTGATCAGGAAAAAGAACCGGTCAGATTTTGTGAAAACGAGCAACGGGCACATAAGCCATTCGTACCCGCTCCCCGCGATGTTCTGCATTTCGAAAGGGCTGCTGATCCAGTGCCAGTGGCTCTCCCAGGTCCAGTTGAGAATTCGAGGCAGGCGATAGGAGAGCGCGTCGTGGTTATTGGGAGCGTGTGTCATGCCTCCGACCAGCGCCACTGTCGCGACCACCGCGAAGAGAGCAGGGAAAGGTCTGCGGAATCTCGACCATTTCACGCTCCAAAATGGTCTGTTTTTGGAACCGGCTTTCCTGAACTCCCACAAGAAGAAGAACGCGCCGAAGGCAAAACCCACCGAACACCAGACTAGGTAACCTGTTCGAGTCAGAGCGTCCAGAGCTGACAGCACCCACCCGCCCAAAGTGAGAAAGGAAGCGAGAACGATCCAAATTGCCGCGGCAAGGGGCAATTTCATAATGACTCCTTGGAAACCCGGTGTATCCTCGGCAACGCAGGGCGTTTCCATTGCGGACCGCCAGCGGGATTTCGTTTGGATCTGCGTGATCGCTTTGGCGACGCGGTAGCAAAAATTGTTGCGATCAACACAGGCAAGGTGAACCGTCGGTCAAATTCAGAACCGGAATCCACACCTGTTTGCCCCGGCAGATGGACTTCACGGCAAAAGAGCCATCAGCCACCGTCGGAAGCTTTCGGCCCGCGTGCTCATGCAAATTAGGCGTCGGGAGGACCCGTGTGCAAGGGGAGACAAGACCGGCTGCACTGAATCGGAACAATTCGCGGATGGTACCGGCCACGCAGGGGGGCTGAGTTGACTGGGGCTATGAGGCGGGTACATTCCCATGGGTAATATACGTCCTGTTTGCCGCATTCAGGTTGCACTGTTTGAGTTCGGTTCCTCAGTGAGCGATGGCATGCGGATTCCCGCCTTCGCGGGAATGACGGTCCGCCGTTGAGGGTCCTGTCTTTCACCATGGGCACTTAGCCCGTTCGGGAAACGCCGGTGTTCACTCCCATCCCCCCAATCTTCACCCCGCCGCGCGTGTACGTGCTCAAAGAGGTGTGGCAGAACCCTCAGGCCGCACGGCGGGCGGAGCGGCTGGCCGCTTCCTGGCCGGGGATTGATGTCCGCACCTTCACGTATGATTCCCTGCCCGACATCGTCGTCGAGGAGGGGTGGGATCACGGCGCGAAGATGGGAACGATGGCCGCAGTCCCACCACCGATCCCCGTCCTCGGGTTGTTCCGATTCGACCGGGACGCCATAGCGGCGGACGCAACGCGCATGAAGGATGCCTACAAAGGCAGGGGCAGCTTCCCTTTCAGCCTCGCGGCAGGCGATGGCGCGTTCGTGTTCTTCTGCTCCAGCACCCGGAACTACCCGGTCAAGACGCTGAACGACGTCAAACCCTGTCCCGAACATGTTTGCCGGCCGCAGTGGCGCATCCATCAGGGCCGCGGATGCCCGCATCAGTGCGCATACTGCTCCCTAGGGGGATACCTGATCACCCATGTGAACACAGAGGACTACATCGATCGGCTGGCGGACCTTCTCGCGCAGAACCCGTGGCAAAAGACCTGGCTCTACGACGACGTGATGGACGTGCTGACGCTGGAGCCGGAACTCGACACGCTGGCGCCGCTCATGCGGTTTTTCGAACGCACCGGTGACCGCTACCTCATCCTCCACACCAAAAGCGACCGCGTGCACGGGCTGATCGAGGCGGATGCCCCGCACAACACCATCATCGCGTGGAGCCTGAGCGGTCCGACGCAATCGCACCGGATCGAACCGGTCGCCGGCACCACGGAAAGCCGCATCGAGGCGGCACGGCAGTGTCAGGACGCCGGGATGACAGTCCGTTACAAGTTCAAGCCCATCGTTCCGATCAAAAACTGGCGCGAAGAGGCGGAATACACCGTGGACCTGGCCCTGCGGAGGACCAAACCCGACAACCTCAGCATGACGACACTCATGTGGATGGACTCAGCGGAACTGACCCGGTGCATTCCCGAAGAACTGCTCGACGCGGAGTTCCTGCAGGCGGCGCGCAACGCGCACGAGGAGATGAAGGATTCACGCGTCGGTCCGTATCCCCATGCGGTGCGCGAGGAAATCTACCGGCACTACCTCAAGGCCATCCGGAATCGTCACCCGGATATTCCGGTGACGATCTCGACGGAGAGCCTCGAAATGTGGAAGAGCCTCGGCACGGACCTCGGCTTCACCCCGGCGACGTATGTCTGCGGCTGCGGCGCCGGCGCGACCCCGAACCTGCTCAAACTCCAGACAAACCCCTGGCAGGATGCACGGGCAGCGCGCACATGGGATGGCGCACCGGCCATGCCGGAGGGGGAGTAACACGGGCCCAAGAACCCCGGAGATGTCGATGACGCCAAAAGAGATTGTCTGGAGGGCGGTGCACAGGGAGAGGCCGCCCCGGCTGCCCGTTTCGGCGGGGTCACTGGGGGTGGAAGACCGGTACGGCGTCCCCATCCACAGCCTTTTTCAGGAGGAAGACGGGAACAGGCGGGTAGACGAATGGGGATGCGTCTGGGAGCACACCGACGTGCCGGGGATGGGTCAGGTGAAGGTCCACCCGCTCGAGGACGTCTCGAAACTCGGTGCGTACCGTTTCCCGGACTACACCGACGACCGCCGGTACACCGACGTCCAGGCCGCGCTTGAGCAGGCAAACCGGGAAGAGAAGTACGTCATCGCCGGCATCTTTCTCGTGCTGTTTGAGCGCATGCACATGCTCCACGGCTTCGAAAACACGCTTGTCGACCTTTACCAGGACCGCCCCGCCATGGAGGCGCTGGCCGACGGCATCGTGGACACGCATGTAACGCTCGTCCGCGAAATGGCGCGGCGCTTCCCCGGAAAGATCGACGGCTGGACCATGACGGACGACTGGGGCACCCAGCAAAGCGCGTTTGTCAGCTTCGACCTCTGGATGGATTTCTTCTTCCCCCGGTACTCGCGCATCTTCGACGCCATGCACGCCGCCGGGTGCGATGTCTGGGTTCATTCGTGCGGCAAGGTGAACGAGATCATCGAGGGCTACATCCGGGCGGGGGCGGATATCGTGAACCTCTGCCAGCCGAGAGCGCTGGGAATCGAGGAGATCGGCAGACGCTACCGCGGACGCATTTCGTTCGAAAGCGTCGCCGATATTCAGATGACGCTGCCCACCGGCGACAGAGGGCTGATCGCGGCCGACATTGAAGCCCTCATGACGCACTGGGCATCCCCCGAAGGCGGCTTCTACTTCAGCGATTACGGGCAGGGGGCCGCCATAGGCGTCAACGACGAATCCATCAAGGAGTTCGAATACGACGAGTTCAGCCGGTGGTCGGAGCGCCTCTACGGCGAACCGCTCCCGCCACGCAGAAATACACACTGATTCATCCACAGGAGGGTCACGCCATGCTGAAAAACCCGATGACAGACCGCCAGCGAAGGCTCAAGTGGTTCCGCGACGCCCGGTTCGGCATGTTCATCCACTGGGGACTCTACTCCATGCTGGGCCGGCACGAGTGGGTGATGAACCGCGAACGCATCCCGCTCAAGGAATACGAGAAACTCGCGGACAAGTGGCAGCCGAAGCCCAATTGCATGCGCGACTGGGCGAAGCTGGCGAAAAAGGCCGGAATGCGCTACATGGTGATGACGACCAAGCACCATGAGGGCTTCTGCCTGTTCAACACGAAACACACCGACTACAACGCGGTAAAACGCTCGCCGGGGCGGGATCTTGTCGCTGAGTACGTGGACGCGTGCCGCGCCGAAGGCCTGAAGGTCGGGTTCTACTACTCACTTATGGACTGGCACCACCCGGACGGCGTGAAATGCATGAAGAACGACGCCTCCTGGGTGCGCTTTACCGAGTTCACCCACGGCGTGGTGCGCGAACTCTGCACCAACTACGGCAAGGTCGACATCATGTGGTTCGACGGCGGGTGGCCGCTTTCCGCCGAGGGGTGGCGCTCGCAGGAACTGATCAACATGATTCTCGACTTGCAGCCGGATTGCATCATCAATAACCGCACCGGCCTCGCGGGGGATTTCGGCACGCCGGAAAACCGCATCGTGCCGGACAAGGAACGCATGTGGGAAGCCTGCATGACGTTCAACCATAGCTGGGGCTACACGCCGATCGATACAGACTACAAGTCCGCGTGGGAGGTCCTCTCCATGCTGCGGCAATGCGCGGCGGGCGGCGGCAATCTACTTCTCAACATCGGCCCGAAGCCCGACGGCAGCCTTTACCACCCGTGCGATACCGAGCTGGAGCGCGTCGGCCGGTGGATGAAGAAGTACGGTAAGAGCATCTACGAGGCCACCGATCCGATCCCGCAGGACTGGATGATCACCGGCGCGTTCACGCGCAAGGGCGATACGCTGTACTACCACTGCAACCGGTGGCCGGGAGAAGAACTTGCCATCGGCGGCCTGCGGTGCAAAATCCTGTCGGCGAAGATCATGGGCGGCGCGGTGCTCAAGTTCACGCAGAAAGCCGATCGCCTGGTGATCAAGGGCCTTCCCGAGAAGGCGCCGGATGTGCTTTCCACGCCCATCGAGCTGAAATTCGAAGGCGAGGCGCGGCACGAACTTGGTCCGGGGCACAAGTTGCTGAGCGAGGTGTAGCGTTCCCTCATCACCCCCCGTTCGCAGGGCGAACAACCCCCTCTTCCCCCGAGGGTGGAAGAGGGGGTGCACCTGTTCTCCCCTCGCCCTTCGGGAGAGGGGTTGGGGGTGAGGGGGAGCAGAGGTGAGGGAGGCTGATGCCACTCTTGCTTCCTCATCCCGCGGGTAGATTGGCGCCGCCTTGTACCTCGTCAACGCGTCGTTGGCGGTGGGGACCTTTCCCCCTGATCCCTGCCGCGCGATGCGCGACTTCCCTTCCCCCGAGGGTGGAAGAGGGGGTGCACCTGTTCTCCCCTCGCCCTTCGGGAGAGGGGTCGGGGGGTGAGGGGGAGCAGAGGTGAGGGAACTGATACCAGCGCTGGTTCTCCCCTCGCCCTTCGGGAGAGGGGTTGCCTGCGCATCGCGCAGGAGGGGTGAGGGAGCCCCCCAACCCCCGTATATTCTCCTTACTACCACCCGTATTCACCGTGGAGGATGAATCCGGCCATGCCGTCCGAATCTGAATCGGGAATTCTGATCAGGCCCACGCAGCAGGCGCTCCGCCAGTACTACGCCGAACTCGCAAGCCTCGCCGGACACGGCGCAACCAACGAAACCACCATCCGCGTGGCGTTTCAGCACCTGCTGGAGAAAACCTGCCGGGAACGCAAGTGGACGCTCCTGACCGAACACCACATGAAGGTGAACGGTCGGGAGATCGTCCTTGACGGCGCACTGGTGGACGAATACAACCAGCAGCGCGGCGCGTGGGAGGCGAAAGACGCAAAGGACGACCTCGGCAGGGAAATCGCGGCGAAACGGGCGGACGGCTACCCCCTGAAGAACACCATCTTCGAGAACTCCCGGCGTGCAGTGCTGTATCAGGACGGCAGGGAAGTGATGAGCACCGACATCACGAAGCCGGAAAACCTCGCCAACCTGCTCACCCAGTTCTACCGCTACTCCGAGCCGCACATCGAGGAATTCCACCGGGCCATGGAGGAGTTCAAGGAGCGCGTGCCCGACCTCGCCAGAGGGCTCCTCGAGATCATCCAGAAGGCGCACACCGATAACCCTGCCTTCATCGCCGCGTTCGACGATTTCTTCCGCCTGTGCCGGACTTCGCTCAACCCGAACATGAGCGAGGCCACCGTGGATGAAATGCTGGTGCAACACCTGCTCACCGAACGTATCATGAGCGAGGTGTTTGATTACTCCGATTTCCGGCAGAAAAACGCGGTGGCCGCCGAGGTGGAGAAGGTGATCGCCGCGCTTGCGGGCAAAAGCTTCAGCCGGGCCGACTTCCTGAAGTCCCTCGACCGGTTCTACGTCGCCATCGAGAACGCCGCGCGCACGGTGAGCGACTTCACCGAGAAACAGCACTTCATCAACACGGTGTACGAACGGTTCTTCCAGGGGTATTCGGTCAAAATCGCCGATACGCACGGCATCGTTTACACGCCGCAGCCCATTGTGGATTTCATGTGCGCAAGCGTGGAACAGGTGCTGAAAGACGAGTTCGGCCTCTCCCTCGGCAGCCCCGGCGTGCAGATCCTCGACCCGTGCACCGGTACCGGCAGCTTCATCGTCAACCTGCTCGGGCGCATCCCGCCCACCGATCTCAAGCGCGTCTACCGCGAGCAGCTCTTCGCCAACGAGATCATGTTGCTGCCCTACTACATCGCCTCGCTCAACATCGAGCACCGGTTCTGGGAGCTGAGCGGCAGCTATGAGCCGTTCGAGGGCCTGTGCTTCGTGGATACGCTGGAGCTCGCCGAGCCGAAGCAGACAAGTCTTTTCGTGGAAAAGAACACCGAACGGGTGACGCGCGAAAAAGGAGCCCCTATCACCGTCATCATCGGCAACCCGCCGTACAACGTAGGGCAGGAGAATGAGAACGACGCGAACAAGAACCGCAAATACCCGGTGGTGGACCGAAGAATCCGCGACACATACGCGAAAGACTCCACAGCCACCAACCGGAACGCCCTTTCCGACATGTACGTGAAGTTCTTCCGGTGGGCGACGGACCGGCTTGAGGGTCGGGACGGCGTGGTGTGTTTCGTGTCGAATAATGGGTTTCTCAACGGCATCGCATTCGACGGTTTCCGCAAGCACCTGCTCAAAGATTTCACCCACATCTGGCACATCGATTTGCACGGCAATGTGCGGCAAAACCCCAAATTGAGCGGCACGACGCACAATGTGTTCGGCATTCAGGTCGGCGTCGGCATCACCATCGCCGTCCGGCACGTAGGGGCCGGGTCACCCGGCCCGAACCGCGCAAACGACGCCACCCCGGGCGCCGCGACCGCGCCCCTGCGGTACCACCGTGTGCCGGAGGACTGGCGCAAGGAAGAGAAATGGGCGTATCTGACGAAATGCGGCACGTATGCCGGTGTCCCGTGGGAGGAATTAACGCCCGACGAGCGGAATACGTGGCTGGTGCCGGAGAACGCCGATGAATTCGCGTCGTTTGTGCCGTTGGGGAGCAAAGAGGCGAAGGCGCAGGTTGGCGGCAGGGGCGACGCATGCGTCGCCCCTACGACCGTTTTCGACCTGTTCTCCAATGGAGTCAAAACCAACCGCGACGACGTGGTGTACGATTTCCACCGCCCGAAACTCATCGAACGCGTGAAACGGTTCATTGACGACTACAACGGCGAGGTGGGGCGGTGGGCGCGTGCGGAGGACAAGCGCGACGTTGACTCGTTTGTGTCGTATGAGAAGGTGAATTGGAGCCGGGACCTGAAGCTTGATCTCCAGCGCGGGCACTACGCGACATTCGGCGAACAGAAGGTGCGCACGTCGCTCTACCGGCCGTTCTGCAAACAACACCTGTTTTTCGACCGCATTCTGAACGAGGAAGTTTACGTCTTCCCCCGCATCTTCCCCACTCCGGAGACCGAAAACGAGAACCGGGTGATCTGCTGCAACGGCCTCGGAATGCAGAAAGCTTTCTCATGCATCATGGTCAACGCGATTCCCGAACTGCAAATCATTTACAACACCCAATGCTTCCCGTTCTACGTGTATGACGAGGATGGGTCGAACCGGCGGGAGAACGTGACGGACTGGGCATTGAATGAGTTCCGCGCGCATTTCGGGGATGAGAGCATCTCCAAGTGGGATATCTTCCACTACGTGTATGCGGTGCTGCATCATCCGGTGTACCGGGAGAAGTTTGCGGATAACCTGAAGCGGGAGCTGCCGCGGGTGCCCTTGGTTTCTCCCTCACCCCTCCTCCGCGGCGCGGAGGCATCCCCTCTCCCGGTGGGCGAGGGGAACAGTGGGATTTCCCCCTTCTACCCTCGGGAGAAGGGGGTGCAGGGGGATGAGGGAAACAGCGCGGATGCGGCGGGAGTTGCCTCCCCCATCCCCTCCGACTCCCCTTCCCCCGGCGGTGGAAGGGGAGAGCGCGGGACTGAAGCACACATACCGATTTCCCCCTTCTACCCCCGGGAGAAGGGGGCGCAGGGGGATGAGGGAAAAAAACACCCGCCCATCCCCGACGCCATCCTTGAAGCGGCGCGCCGCCTGCGGAAAAACGCGACCGAAGCGGAGGCATTTCTCTGGGAATTGCTGCGCGACCGGCGGTTTCTTGGCGCGAAGTTCCGGCGGCAGCATGTGTTCGGCACGTTCGTGCTCGATTTCTACTGCGCGGAGGCGAAGCTGGGCATCGAGCTTGACGGCGGCGTGCACGACAGGGCGGAAACGGCGCGGCGCGATAGAGAGCGCACGATCCTGCTGGAGAATGAGGGCATTCGTGTTGTGCGGTTCAGGAACGAGGAGGTGCTGAACGAGACGGAGCGCGTGCTGGAGGAGGTTGGCTCCCTCATTGCCCCCGTCGTTCGCGGGGCGAACGCCACCCCCTCTTCCCCCGAGGGTGGAAGAGGGGGTTCATCGGTCCTCCCTTCGCCCCCCGGGAGAAGGGTCGGGGATGAGGGAACCAATGCATTCCGCGCTCTGGTCGCGGCGGGTGAGCGCCTCGCCGACCTGCACGTGAACTACGAAACGGTCGAACCATGGCCGTTGGAGTCAGTCTGCACGGCGACTCCTCTGTCGTACCGCGTGGAAAAAATGCGCCTGTCGAAAGACCGGACGGAGCTTGTCGTGAACAACACGCTCACGCTGCGCGGCATCCCGCCGGAGGTGTTCGAGTACCGGCTGGGGAATCGTTCCGCACTGGACTGGGTGATTGACCAGTATCAGGTGACCACGGACAGGCGCAGCGGTATCACGAGTGACCCGAATCGTCCTGACGACGAGGAATACATCGTCAACCTCGTGAAGCGCGTGGTGCGCGTAAGCGTGGAGACGATGAAAGTGGTGAAGGAAATTGTGGCGGTGGAGCTGTAAGGGGGCTCCCGCATCCCCCCCGTCCCCTCTTCTCCCGATGGTAGTAGAGGGGGGGGTGCTGCGACTCCCTTGGTCCTTCACCCTTCGCCCTTTGGGAGAAGGGTTGGGGATGAGGGAAAACCTGCGCTCCGCGCAGGAGGGGTGAGGGAGGCTTCGCACGCATTCGCGCAGCACTACCCTCTTCGCCCACCGGTAGAAGAGGGCAGGGTGATGAGGGAACCCTCCGCCGGAATTCGCGGAGGAAGGGGTGAAGGAGCCACCATGCCAAAAACCATCCTTGTCGTCTACCACACCATGAGCGGCAACACTGCAGCCGCTGCCGCGGCCGTGGCGGAGGGAATCCGATCGGTGCCCGGTGTGGAGGCGGTTGTCAAGCTGGCCGCTGACGCCGATGAGAACGATCTTCTCGCCTGCGACGCGGTCTGCCTCGGCACGCCGGACTACCACAACTACATGGCCGGCATGCTGAAGGACTTCCTTGACCGGACGTACTACCCGACTGAGGGGAAGGTCACCGGCAAACCGTATGGCGCGTTTGTCACTCACGGAGGGGATGGTCACGCGGTGGAGAGTGTGGAGACGGTCTGCGGGTATTTCAAGTTCCGCCGCGTCGCCCCGACCGCGTCCGTCTTCGGCAGACCGGACACTTCCGCCGAGAGAGAATTACGTCATCTTGGGGAAACGCTCGCCAAAGCTGTGGCCTGATCAAGGTCTTGGCCGGACAGGCAAGAATGCCTGTCCCCCCTCCGCAGAATGGCGCCTTGCGGGCAGCCAGAAACAGCACGCCGGTGGGTCTGCCCGCCCGCGGCGGGCCTGCCCTCCCGCGGCGGGCCCGCCTGCCGAGAACCCGGACACCCCAAAGCGCCAGCGGCACGCAATAGCTCAGCCCGGTTCGCAGGACCGGGCGTGGGTTGTCAATAGTCCTGGATTCCCGCCTGCGCGGGAATGACGTTGTGCCGCGTGGGTTGAGGAAGAGAGCAACCAGTGACTGCGGGAGAAGGGCTCGTGCCTGCCGGCGTTGACCAAAGCCGTCCCGCTATGCCGCCCGTAGCGTTCGGAATCGTCATTCCCGCGAAGGGGGGAATCCAGAAAGCCGCTACGTCGCCACCTGAGACCAATCTGCCGGTCCTCGCCCCTGCGCCAAGGCGGCGGACGGTAGGTTTTGCAGGCACGCACGTATCGTGCCTGCACCGCGTGCGCTCCTGCCCGTCTCACCCGCAAAACCGCATCATGACGGTGGGACAGTCCGATGCCAGAACACTATGAAGCGCCAACGGCGCGCAACAGCTCAGCCCGGTTCGCAGGACCGGGCGTGGGTTGTAAGCAATCCTGGATTCCCGCCTGCGCGGGAATGACGTTGTGCCGCGTGGGTTGAGGAAGAGAGCAACCAGTGACTGCGGGAGAAGGGCTCTTGCCTGCCGGTCCTTGCCCCCTGCCGTTCCCATCCGTCCTGTACGACCGATGCGCCCCGACAAGCCGGTACCCGCGTCACCGTCGCGCGCGGATCTTCATCACCACTTCGTACAGCCCATCCGCGGTTTCGCGCAGCGTCCGCCGGCTGACGGTGTACGGATTGATTTTCGTCGCGGCGTCCACCGTGTCTATCCACTCCTGCGGGATGCTGGCGGAGCCGTTCAGCGCGCCGGCCAGCCCGCCTGCTATTGCCGCGAGGCAGTCCGTGTCGCGCCCGAAGTTCACTCCGCCGATGATGCAGGCCTTCGGGTCGCCCTTCGCCACGCGGAACACGGCAAATCCCTTGTTCACCACCTCTTCCGCCATGGACATGGGATACACGCCCTCGGTGTTGTTCCAGACGCGGTAGAACTCCTCGCGCATGGCGAACACGTCGTCGTACTTTGCCGCCATCTCCTGTGCGAAGTCCATCTTCTTCTGGATGTACGGCGGCATGTGCGAACGGATGGCCTCCAGCACGCTTTCCACCGTAGCCTCGGGTTTCAGCGCCTCGGCAATGCCGGCATCCATCCCGGCGGCCCATTGCAGCGACTCGCCCTCCGCTTTCTGGTAGATGCGCCCGATCGCGAGCGCGTCCTTGGCCGCCTGATCCGGGTCGCCCGCATTCATGATGCCGACGCAGTGCGATGATCGCGGGAACGAGTTCACCCCCGGATACGGCGTCGCCTGCCCGATTTCCTCACCGGGGACACCCTCCATCGCCTTCTCCCACAGCGGTTTGTCGCACGGTTCCATGATGACACCGAAGTTCTCACCCCGGATATCCCGCCGCCACACTGCCGCAAGATCATCCGCGGTGATGCGGCCCCCCTTCTCGATGATGGCCGTCGCCATAAGCCGCTGCCGTTCGATTCCGTCTTCCGTGGTGCCGGCGGGGCGCAGCCAGCGCTTGTCGTAGTGGGCGTACGGCATGAGCGTCTCCACTCTGCCGTATTTCCTCGCGATCTCGTCCATGTGCATGCCCTCCACCGCGGCGCCCATTGAGGAGCCGATCTGCGACGCGGCGATGCACCCGAATATCTTGTCGCGCAGGTCTGCTGGCATTGTGCGTCTCCCTTCGGGACGTATGTCCCCTTCTGGCGTGGCTATTTCGTGGATCTAATGAGCTCTCTGATGCCGTATTGCCGTTCTGAGCGCTCCAACGGAAGGTCACGGAACCGCGCAATGACGACCTCGGCGAGGTAGAGCACGCGGCAGCCTTCCTCAAGGTGCCCGGCCCAGGTGCGCTGCATGTCGCCCACCGTCATGTGCAGGTGCGGCTTACCGTTGACAATCATCCCGTGCACGCTGACGAGTTCCAGCGCGCCCTCCAGCTCGACAAACTCGTCATGCGGCGGCAGGCCCGGGTTGGTGGTGAAGTGCATGCGGCATCTGTCGAACGTGCCCATGCCGGAAACGACGGCACCGTGGACGATCTTCTCCCTTTTCGCCGCCTCGATGATGCCCTCGAGGAAGTAGTCGCCCCGCGCAAATCCGAGGCAGATGATCTCCGATACGTCACCCTTTGCGATGATATTCATGCCGTTGGCCCTCCCGGAGTGAAGCGGGTGAGGAAGTGGGTTACGTTCCGTCGTACACAATTTCGTTGAGGGACGGCGCTTTCTCCTATGGATCCATTGAGAGAGTGTGCCGGCAGCGGACGCGAGAGACCGCCGCCCTCCACCGCCGCGCGACTCGCACGTCATACGGACGTATGCGTCGTATGCCACCACCCCGGTCACTGAGCTTGTCGAAGTGCCGGCGACCCCGTCGGTGCGGCGCGAGAGAACAGGTTGAAATGATGCCCCCCCGCGATGGCGCACGGGTGTGCAACGGCAACCACGACCCACACCCGCCGAGAGAAAAAAGTGTAGGGGCCGACCCCTGTGTCGGCCCGTGTGGGCAGGGGTTTCAGGAACCGAGCGGACACCCTGCGCCAACGGCTCAAGGACGCGACGAAGCGCGTCCCTCCATCACCCCGGCGACGGCGACCTTGTCCACCCGCAGAACGGCAACACGGCGGCGGGCCTGCCTGTCCAGAACCTGAACCCCGCAAAGCGCCAACGGCGCGCAATATCAAAGCCCGGTTCGCAGGACCGGGCGGCAGTGTCGGAGCCATGGATTCCCGCCTGCGCGGGAATGACCGTGTTTTTTGCGCGGGGTGTTCTCATTGGATCCCGCCTGGTGCCGAAAGCGTCCTCAGAAGGGTGGAGTGTCTGGGGCGGAAATGGAGCCGTCATTCCCGCGCAGGCGGGAATCCAGAAAGCGCCCGCATTGCCCCTTGTCTCCAATCTGCTGGTCGTATGCCCTCCAGGGCAATGAGGATGCGACGAAGCGCGGCCCTCCACCACCCCGGCGGGGATAGGTCGCATAGGACCTCTGCGTCCCAATCCCCTCTACCCCCGGGAGAGGGGAACGCATCCGCAGAGTGGAGGAAGGGGTGAGGGACGCACCTCGGGCCGGGCGACCCGGACCCTACCCCTCGCACACAAACGCGTACGTCCCCGCGGCGACCTCCATCACCACCGTGCCATTCCCCGCGTGCACGTCGGTTACGCCGTCCACCTGACCGCAGACCTGCCGGTCGAACAACACCGTGCCGGATTCGCTCACACGGCCCGCGCAGGGCAGCACCACGGTTGCGGTCGTGTTGGCCGGGACGCTGATGTCGAACCGCACCGTGTCGCCCTCTCGCCGCCACGCGGAACGGATCGTACCGCGGATGGTCTCAACCTCCGCTTCGACGTGGCTCAGCAGGCCTTCCGGCACGTACGGGCGAATCGCGAAGTGCTCGTATCCAGGCCGCGCCTCATCAACCCGGATACCTGCCAGCCCCTGATAGAACCAAGCGTCCACCGCCCCGAGCGCGACGTGGTTGTACGAGCCATCCCCCCGGCCCCAGTGCTCCACCATGCTGGTCATGTCGTCGCGCAGCAGGTAGTGCCAGCCGGGGAAGCCCTTCTGGTTCACCAGCATCCAGACAACGTCGTCGCGCCCGGCCGCCGCCAGCGCATCCACGAGGTACTTCGTGCCGATCATGCCGGTGGTGACGTGATTCCCGTGCTGACGGAGGCGTGTTAACAGCCGGTCAACAAGCGCCGGTTCGAGATCAGGCGGGGCGAGCTTCCAGAAGAGCGGCAACGCCAGCGCGGTTTCGGTGTCGTCGTCGTACGTCGGTACATCGGTGTGCAGGTATTCCGCGTTGTAGGCCTCGGCGATGTCTTCGGCCAACGCGCGGTACTTCTCCGCGTCAGCGTCTCTGCCGAGCAGTGCGTTCATCCGGCTGAACAGGAGCACATCCACATACCAGAACAGCGTGCTGATGGAGCGGGGTTTTCCGCTCGCCGACTGCCACTTCTCGTGCCACGCGAGGTGATCGCCCCACAGGGACGGCTTCTGGATGTTCCCCGTGGCCTGGGTGGCAAGGTAGTCCAGATAACGCTCCATCGCCTCCCGGTGCTCCTCAAACACGCGCGTATCGCCGTAGTAGAGGTAGGCATACCAGGCGATGAGGAAATAGGCCGCCGTCCAGGGCAGGTCCTCCTCCACGCCGGGGCGGGGGACGATCATGGAAATCCGGCCCTTCTCGTCCTGATTTGCCCGCGCGTCGCGCAGGAACTTGGTGTAGAGCGCCGCCATGTCGAGGTTGTGAATGGCCTCCTCGGCGCTGATGTGCGCGTCGCCCAGCCAACCGAGCCGCTCATCCCGCTGCGGGCAGTCAATCGGCAGTCCCTGAACGTTCGCCCGCTGCGAGGTGACCGTGCACTCGTGGATCCGCATCACCATGTCGTTATCGCAGATGAACTTCCCCGCAGGTGGACAGTCGGTGTGGATGAACCGCCCTTCGAGGGCGTCCAGCGTGGGCTTGCCGGGGTACCCTTCCACGGAAACGTACCGGAACCCGTGCCAGGTGAAACGCGGCTCGAACGTCTCAGCGCCCCCGCCCTTGAGGATGTAGCGGTCGGTGGGACGGGCAAGGCTCAGGTTGGAGACATCAATCGCGCCCCCGACATACGTCCGCTCCGCGAAACGCAACGTCACCTCGTCCCCGGCGTTGCCCTGCACGCAAAGCCGCACCCAGCCGGAGAAGTTCTTCCCCATGTCGAACACGAATACCCCCGGTGACGGCTCGCGCATGGCGATCGGCTTCACGACTTCCGTCACGCGGGCAGGCGGCAACATCGCCGAGACCAGCTTCCCACCCGGCGGGGCGACGAGGTTGGCCGTGTCCCACGCGCGGTCATCGAAGCCCGCCGCATCCCATCCGGGCTGCTCAAGGCGGGCATCGTACGTTTCGCCGCTGTAGATGCAGGTGGAGAGGATCGGGCCGGGGCTCGTGCGCCAGGTACTGTCCGTGACAATCCTCTGCGTCGTGCCGTCGGCAAGCTCGATGTGAATCTGGCAGATCACCCGTGGCGTGCCGAACCACTGCATGCGCCAGCTCCACCACTCCTTCAGCGGGTTGAACCAGCCGTCACCAAGCATGACGCCGACAGCATTCCTGCCCTCGACCAGCGCATCCGTCAGGTCGAGCGTTTCGTACAGGACCTGCTTCCGGTAGTCGGTTTTCGCCGGGGAGAGGAGGTGGTCGCCGACCTTTTCCCCGTTCACGCGAAGCTCGTGGTACCCGAGCCCGCATATGAAGGCCCGGGCGCGCTTCACCGGCGCGCGCAGGACGAACTCGCGGCGGAAGAGCGGCGCGCGGTAGTCAATATCGAGTTCCTTGAGCTTCTCGCCCGCTTCTCCGGGGAAGTGATCCGTGTCGGCGCGCGGCTCATCGGGCGAACCGCGACCGATCCACTTCGCCTGCCATTCCGTTTCCTCGAAGAGGCCGGTGGAGAAGAAGGCGGGCTGGGACGGGCCGACCGACGCGCCGGCTTCGTCCCATACCTCGACTGTCCAGCAGTAATCCGTGTCGCTTTGAAGTGGCGCGCCGGCGTAGACCACGTGGTTCTGCTGCGCCGATTCCACCCGGCCGCTATCCCACACGTCGGCGTGCCCGTTCTGCGCGCGAGCGGCTTCCGTTGCCACGAGGACCCGGCAGGCAGTCTGCCTGGCGCCCCGTTTTTCCGACCGAAGCTTCCACGAGAAGCGCGGGAAACGGGCGTCCACGCCGAGGGGGTGGTCGGCGTATTCGGTCTTGAGCTGGTTGGCTTCGAGCATCGGGCATTCTCCGGAGGCGAATTGACTGAAATGGTGTTCGCGAACTGAACCTACCGCAGAACCGCGGCAGGGGGAATACGGCTCGAAGGAGTCGGTTGCATGTGAACGGTTGTCTGGTCGCGCGGATCGCCCGGCCCGTTGAGTCGGGCTGCAATATGTCGGCCCTTCAGGCCTTTGGGTTGTGCGGGACCCTTAAAGCGCCAGCGGCGCGCAATACTACAGCCCGGTTCGCAGGGCCGGGCGAGGTGCGCCAAGAGGCTGGATTCCCGCCTGCGCGGGAATGACGGTATTTTTCCGCGACCAACGCACTCCAAAGAACGTACCGGGCGGGTTGGCAAGCAAATGACTCGATTCTGCGTTCGCCATGCACGCGACGCCTACGCGTGGACGGTGTTTTCTGTACCCAACATTTCCCTGAAACGGTGGATACCTCCGAAGGACAACAGTTTGGTTGCCGCTTCCCCTGACAATCGCATGACTCGCGCAGAAAAAGAGCCGTCATTCCCGCGCAGGCGGGAATCCAGAGAATCCCTCACACGATGGACTCGTAAAGGTCATTCCACTCCGGGTTCATGGTCTCGATGAGACGAATCTTCCACGCCCTGCGCCACTTTTTGATCCGCTTTTCGCGCAGTATCGCGTCGTCAATGCGGGCGTGTGTTTCAAAATACACGAGGAGGTGGACACCGTACCGCTTGGTGAAGCCTTCCTCGACGTCGTTGCGGTGTTCCCAGATCCGTTTGACGAGGTCGTTGGTGACGCCGACGTACAGAGTGCCGTTGCGTTGGCTCGCCATAATGTAGACTGCGGGTTGTTTCATGCGCTTCTCTGGGCTGGATTCCCGCCTGCGCGGGAATGACGATCCTTTGTTCGGCAGTCCGTGATGGCGACTTTGCGGAAGCTGCCGTGATTCGGTGGAACCGATATACGAGAAACGCCCCTCGCGCGGATAGCCGTTATTCCCGCGCAGGCGGGAATCCAGAACAGTCTTGTCGCCCCTTCACCGTTGCTCGGAACCAATCCGTCCCGCAGAGCGCCATCACCGCCAGATCACGAACCACAGAATAATGAGGTTCCACAGGACAAGCCCGATCACCAACCAAATCCTGTTGGACTCGGGGTCTTCTTGCTTCGAGCCAATGCATGTTGGCGGAGGTGTCTGATCTCGGTTCGAAAGGGGCTCGGCAACTGGCTCTCGAATTGCTTTCTGCGGGATTACCGAAACGTTCGACCGTTTCTCAGTCGGAGAATCGGGAACGCCCTGCGATTCCGGTGTTTTGGCAACCTCCGGCAAATCCCGTCCGCAGTACCGGCAAACGATCGCCGCTTCTTTGATGGTCTCCGCGCAGAAGGGGCATGTTTTGCTCCCGCTTTCGAGGTTGGCCGCCGAAGCCGGATCGGCTTTCCCTCCAGCCACGACGCCGTCGGCGAACCGCCCCTTCTTCGCCATGCGGTGCCGCTCGAAAAGGGCGACGCCGATTGTCACCGTTGGGTGCAGCAAAGCGCCGATTGCGACTCGAGCAATCACCTCCTGCGCTCTGAATTCAACAGATGCGGAGGTCCACCATGCGGCGATGAGCGTATTGGCAACAATCGCCGTACCGACGCCGAGAAACACGGCAAGAAGAACGATGACCCAGACGTTCCTCACATTCCTCGCGAGGACGTAGCCGAAAAAGGTATCGAGCAGATAGCTCAGCATGTTCATGCCCTCCCCTGAGTGTGCAGGCGTTCCTCCGTTCGATGGGCAATGCTTGAGAGATACGCACGGTGCGAGTGATTGTCAACGCGGCAGGCCGATGCGTTATTTTCTGGATTCCCGCCTGCGCGGGAATGACGGCGTTCTTGTGCGATTCAGCATACCCCAAAGGACTTGTTTGCCGGGTTTGTGAGCAAGAGACTGGATTCCCGCCTGCGCGTCCTCCACGGAGCACGCAGGAATGACTGTGGTTTGCGCAGGCGTTTGCCAGTTTTTTTTCATCTCTGCAGATGGGGACCGCGCACACGCTTTGATTCATGCCCGCAACAAAGAAGTCGTCATTCCCGCGCAGGCGGGAATCCACCTTTCACCCTGCCTGCGTCCCCACGCTCGCCATCCTCGCGAAATTGGGCTTCAGGGTGCGGATGCGTTCCGTGTCGGGGCCGTTGATCACAAGGCCGTCAATCGTGAGCTCGCAGCCGAAATAGCCGGTGATGGCGGCAAGCAGGAAATGGAACTGCTCCGCCAGCAGCCCCTCATAGCCCGAGGGCCGGCCGTCCACCGGGTGTCGCCAGTCCATGCCCGAGTGCAGCCCGCCGCACAGGCCGCCGTTGCGTACGAGCGGGGTCATCCTCATGAACAGGTCGTTCGCCTCACGCCGCATGCCGACGCGATAGAGCGCCTGCAGGAGGTAATACGTCTGGTGGGCGTGGATGGCACCGTTCATGTACACGCCGATCTGATCACTGCCGTCCGGCTCAACGCCCTTACCCATCCAGCCGTTGTGGCAGGCCGCCGGCACGGGGTCGAGGAAGATCGGCAGGCCCCACTCGAAGTGCGCGAACCCGCTGGCCGCCAGCCGATCGAGGTAATCCTTCAGCAGCGCCCGGGCGAGGTGCTCCGGCACGAGGCCCAGCGCAATCGCGGCGCCGAGGTGAAAGTGTGAACGGAATCCGAACCGGCGGCCGTCCCGTGCCACCCACTGCATGATCTGCCGCGAATCGGCATCGTAGAATGTCGGCAGGAAGGAATTTCTAAGCCGCGCAGCCATTCGACGGACATCACAGGCATCGTCCCGCTCGATTCGTTCGAGCAGATCAGCGGCCCGAAGCAGGCTGCGGTAGGCATGCGCGTTGACATACGACTCCAGGTGGCCGGAACGGATGCTGTCGCACCAGGAACAGCTCATGTAGCCTGGACCTTCGGGTATTCCAGAGTAATCCGACGCAACGAGCCCCGTCCCGCGGTGCTCGAGCTGCAGGAGCGCATCGGCAAAGAAGCGGAGCCCCTCGCGCCAGCGCTCTGCCCACTCCCAGTCGCCCGTGGAGGCCACATACAGCCATGCGCAGTCAATCGGCGCGCCGGCCGCTCCGGGATAGTGCCGCCAGTTGGAGTAATCGGCCGCACCGGCTGTATCGCGCAGCAGTTGCTCCGCGGCGAACCGGATGAACTGCCGCGGGTCGAGACCATCCGCCAGCATCGGATTGTAGGCGGCGATATCCGCGTAGAACGGTGCGCAGACGGCCGCGGAATCGGCGACGGAGTTGTTCGCGAACCGGCCGAGATCGGGGCGGAAAGCCAGCCCGTTCAGCCACGAGTTTGTGAGCGTGCCCAGGATGTTCTCCCGATCGGCAAAGGAGTAGAACGGCGGCATCTCCCACCAGGTGAACTGATCCGAATGATCGTGATTGCCGAACGGATACACCTTCGTCAACTCGAAATCGAGCGTGACGCTGCCCTTGCCCTCCGGCATCTCGAACACGCCGGATTCAAGCGGATGCGCGCCGGGGATGAGGTCGAGCCAGAGTTCTCCCCGGGTGCGGAGCGGGATGATACGGGCGAGCGCGGCGCCCTTCTGGCGGCAGGTGACCCGCATGACCCCGTAATTCGGCGCGTTGATGACAAGCGGAAACTCGACAAGCCCCGACGGCCCGGCTGTGTTCGGCATCGCGAGAACGTTCACCACAGAGCGATACAGGTCGAACGGGATGCGCAGCGCTGCCAGTTCGCTGGTCGCAAACGTCTTCGCGTTGTCCCACCCGATTTCCAGCGAGAACCCGTGCTCGCGCAACGAAAACGCATAACTCCACGTTATTCCGGCCGCCGGCGAAATGCCTCGGTACCGCACCGAGCGGCCTTCAACTTCCACAACGCCGCCGCAGGATTCCGACGACATGCGCCGCCCTTCACGCATCACCACAGGGAATGCGCCCCGTGTGTGCGCCATGGAAAGCAGGTTCCCCGTGTGGCGCCCGTTCCCGAAGGTATCCCATGAGAGGTGCGTCACCCTTGCATGCCGGCGGGAAAACGCCATGCGGAACACGGGTGATTCGAACGCGACCTCGTCCGCGCTGTCGGTTCTGAGCACCCTGTTCGTGCGGGGCGGGTCGTGGCAGAGACCTAACCTCTCGTTAAGATGCACGTCCGAGTGCCCGCCAAAAGGCTCCTCTGCAGCAGGGCTGTGGTCCTCCAACGGCTTCGAGGGGACAGTGGCGGGCGGCGCGGGCAATGCGAAGGCTTCGGCGTCGCTCACACGCAGCACGACCGAGGAAAACGTGTAGGCCAGCGGAAACGAGGGATTGCGCGGCTCCACGACGTGCACCCGGATGTTCGTCAGGCGTACCGCAGGCCACGACACCGTGTGCGGCGACTCGACGAGGTCCTCCTCCGCCAGCACGCGCCAGGTGCGCCCGGCGTCGTCTTCCGCCGTCTCCACCCGCACGCGGCCCACCGGGGTGCCGAAGCGGGCAGTCAGGCCGTCCACCGTGACGGGCTGCGGAAAACTCACCCACATCTTCTGCCGGTGCAGCGAGGGCACGCCGTGTTCATCCGGTACCCATACCATGTTCGTCAACAGCGTGCATCGCTCGTCCAGCGGGAAGAGCGACAGCGAACCGGAACGCAAGGCATCTGCCATACGAATACACCTCCCGAGTTGCCCTGAAAACGCTTGCCCCGTTGCGTGGTGTCGTCTTTGAGTAACGAGACGCGCACCGGGTAAGTCAATGTTGGCGGACGATGTGGCCCGCTCTTGCGCGCGGCCAGAAAATCCGACAGGCCGCGTACCCTCCAACTGGCCAGCGCACCTCTGAAGCGCCAACGGCGCGCAATACACCAGCCCGGTTCGCAGGGCCGGGCGACGCACAGACAGGACGGTCATCTCGATACATCGCCCGCTGGCACTTCGACAGTGCTGAGTGACCAGCGGTCGCCACTCGACGACCGGTGACGGCGGGCAGGGCGCCAATGCCGATGCACCGGCAACGGACGCGACGAAGCGCGTCCCTCCACCTCCCCGGCAGCGTACAGGTCTCATGGGCGCTATGCGTCGTTTCTGCCCCGCATACCTGCCAGCGGGCGGCACCCGCGGGCCGGTGGTCGGTTCCCACAAGACCTGGAGGCACGGACAGACAGGAATGTCCGTCCCCCTTCGACCGCGGCGCCTCTATCGGTCGGGCGGGCATTCCTGCCTGCCCACGGCCCCCCTACGTCCCCGTGGCCTCGCGGCGCCACGCGTCGGATGTGATGGCGCCGAGAAGGGAGATGTCCTCCCGTTCGCGCCAGCCACGGGCACTATGCGCCCACATGCGCCACGCGAATACGCACGCCATGAAGTAGTGATTGTCCACGCCGCCGCCGCGGAAACGATGTATCGTGAACCCGTCCTGTTCCACCTCCATCCGCTGCGCGCCGGTCAGAATATGCCGCCCCGGCGCCGACTCCACAAACGGCATCCCCTCCACGAACCGGGGAAACAGGACGCGCGGGGGCGCCATCCGCACCTGATCGCACCACGCGCCGAGGGTGTCCTCCCGGTCGAACGAGAGCACGCCGAACGTCTCGCCTGCCAGCGTTTTCCTCCGCGCGTAGTCCGCCGCCGTGAACTGCTGCATCATGGCGACGCGGGGGAACGCCCGGCAAACGGCGCGCGCAAGGCTGCCCTCGGGGCGCTCGTCCACAAGGATGCCGGCGATGCGGTGCTGCGAAGCCAGCATCACCAGCCGCGCCACAAGCTCCTCCCCCGGCACGCGGTCGAACAGGCGATAGACAAGCGCGCCATCCACCGGCTCCGCCATCGCAATGTGGCACCAGTCGCCCGTATCCACGCCGACATACACCGGGCGCGAGATCGCCGCATCCGGCGCGCAGGCGTTGATCAGGTCCTGCGCGGTGAGCGCCTGCCGTTCCGCCGCGTCGGGAAGGGCGAGCTTTGAGCACCGGAACGGCGCCATGAGCCGCTTTTCCCGCAGGGCAAGGTCCCATTCGTCCATGAGCCGGTCCAGCGACAGCGCGGACATGCCGAGTGCGCCGACCCGGAAGCTCATGTGCTGCCGGTCGGGGTAGTGCGCCACCCACCGTCCGTTCGCGGCGTCCAATGTCCCGCCGCATCGGGTACAGGCAAGCGCGCATCCCTCTCCGTAGCGCCTCACGCAGTCCGGGAACGCAAGCTCAAGCACATTATCGGCGTTCCGGCACCGGCGGCATTTGACGTGCCAGTGGTGCTGGGTGCCGCTCTGGAACCGCGCGTCCATCCCTTCGCCGGGAAAGCGGCCGCAGGCAAACGCGATCTCCCGCGCGTAGTGCGAAGCGTCCAGCCGTTGCCGCGCCCAGAGGAAGTGGTCCGGGTTGAGATCGTCCACCTCGTCGTACAGGTTCACGTCCAGCGGCACGGAGAGGGCGCCGTGAATGGTGATGAGCCCCCGCACGTAGATGCGCCCCCTGCCCGTCCGCGCGATACCGTCGTTGGCGTTGATGCCGAGGTCGAACCCGCACTTCTCCCCAACCGCCCAGCGCAGGCGTTCGCCCACCACCTCCCGCGCCATCCACTCGGTGGGCAGGAAATAGCCAACGTTCCGGCCGTTCACCGCAGTCTCCCAGAGTGCGTAGCCGAACCCCGCCAGCGTGGTCATGCCGATCTGCGTGGCCTTGAGGATGTCCACACGGCGGATGGCTGGGTTGCCCAGTGCGTCGCAGATGCCCACCAGCGGGGCACGACCAGCGAAGGTGAACGGGCCGTCGCGCGTCTGGATGGATGCGGCGAGGAATTCCGGCAACGTGGGACGTTCCAGCGCGGGCCGCGGTGCCCGGCGTGCTCGTGGACGGGTTGTGGATGCCATGGTTTCCTTTCTGACATGTGGTGTTGATATCGGAGGTGGTGCCCCGGCGCCTCGATACCACGAACCGGCCAGGGACCGCACGCAACGGAGGGCACGACAGAGCGTGCCCCTCCAGTCGTTTCTGGTTCGACACACGCCCGCGCGGCCCTTCGACAGGCTTCCTGCGCCGTGCCGCGGAGAAGGTCACGACGAAGCGTGACCCTCCAACCCTGCACCCGTCTTCGCGACGCCGGCGCGCAGGGTGATGAGGCTCACGCCCTCGAGGATGCGCTGGGTGCCGGCCACCGGGTCGCGCTCCACGGCATACGTCCAGATGCCCCATGCGATCCAGCCTGCCGCCACGAAATAGGTCTTTTTGCCCCTGAGAAATCCGATCATTCGCCCCTCCCCCGGTGGTGAAATGCCTGTTCGTGATGCCTGACGAGTGATTCGCACCGGCGCTCCGTCTGCGTGGCGGCCGCTTCGGCGCGCTCCAGCCGCCCGTCGAGCGCCCGCGCCGTGGCAGTGTAATCCGCCCGGACGACGCGCACCTCCTCGCGAAGGTCGCTGATGGCCCGTATGACGCCGATGTAGCTCCCCAGCGCCGCCGTTGATGCTGCCCAGAGGGGCATGAGCCAGTCCTGATACCTGATCCTGTGTCGCCGCGTCAACGCGAACCTCCTTCCTGAAATGGCTTCCCGTGGTGGTGCCGGAGTGATCTCCCGAGACGTATTCCCCGGCCGTTTCCAGGTGAGGCAAAACGTCGTCTTCGTGTCAAGACCCTCCGCAAGTTTTTTTTCGCGGCCCGGATGAGGCGGCAGACCGGCGTCAGCGCGGGGACACTCACTTGCCGCGGGGCAGGGAAGCAGGCATTCTTAGAGGGAAAGGAGCGCCCGCCATGAAGACGATTGCCGCGCTGACACAGATACCGGGCAAGCCGAAACGGATGCGTGTAGAGTTCCGGAACGGCGAATCGGTGGAGCTGGGGGTGGATATCATCGCCCGGCACCGGCTGCTGGTGGGGCACAGCGTGTCGGCGGAGACGCTTCGGGCCGCCCGGGAAGAGGATGCCCGGAAGGAGGCCGAAGCCGCTGCCCTGAAGCTGCTGAACCGCAAAAACTGCTCGGAGCAGGAGCTGCGCCGGGCGCTGAAGGCGAACGGGTTCGGCGAACGGGTGGTGGACGAGGTGGTCGAGAAGTGCCGCGGATGGGGCTACCTCAACGACCGGCGGCTGGCGGAGATGGTGGTGACGGACGCCATCGAACGGCGCCACCTCGGTCCCGCGCGGATACGGCAGACGCTCCGGAAACGTGGTGTGGACGATGCACTGGGTGCCTCGGCGCAGAAACGCGCTGCGGATTCGGAGCCATCACTCGTGGAGCAGGCGCTGGCGGCGCTGAAGGGGAAGGAGCGCACCTACGCCCGGCTCGACCGCGAGACATCCCGGCGCCGGATGATCGCGTTTCTGCAGCGGAGGGGGTTTTCCTTCGATACCATCCGCGCGGCGCTGGAGCAACTCGGCGAGGATGCGGGCGGAGAGGAGTGAGGGGGCGTGGTAGACGAGGTGGACCGGGTGGACATGCGGAAAAGGTGAGGGAGTCCGCCGGGCAGGGTAGGGCGGCATCGCCGAGGCCGCCGCCGTCCACCGCCACGCACACGCCCGGTCATCTCGATACAACCTGCGCTCGCGCGCAGGCCACTCGATGACCGGTCCTTGCGCGGCACCCTGTACGGTCGTCGAGTGGCGCGCCGGAAGAGGAACGGAAGCGAAGCGACGTTCCCCGTTCGTTGTATCGAGACGCACCGGCCGGAGCAATACAATGCCACATATGTACATCCTCAAATGCGCGGACGGAACGTATTACACGGGCAGCACCGTGGATCTCGAGTTGCGCGTAAACCAGCATCAATCCGTCGGCGGCGCGAACTACACGAAGAGACGATTGCCCGTATCCCTCGTATACTGGGAGGAATACGCTCGTGTGGACGAAGCATTCGCGCGCGAGAAGCAGGTTCAAGCGTGGAGCCACGCGAAGAAAAAGGCGCTGATAGACGCGAGGAACGACACGCTATCCGGTCTGGCGAAGAAGGTCTTTCGAGGCGAAGCCTGAACTGCACGCTCCCGCGCGGATCTCCGAGCGGTGTGGAGGCCACGAACGGTTGGGCCTGGCTCTCCCCGGTCATCTCGATACAACCTGCGCTCGCGCGCAGGCCACTCGATGACCGGTCCTTGCGCGGCACCCTGTACGGTCGTCGAGTGGCGTGCCGGAAGAGGAACGGAAGCGAAGCGACGTTCCCGGCGCGTTGTATCGAGACGACCCGACCGGAGCAATGCAATGCCACACATGTACATCCTCAAGTGCGCGGATGGAACGTATTACACGGGCAGCACCGTCGATCTCGAGTTGCGCGTAAACCAGCATCAGTCCGGCGGCGGCGCGAACTACACGAAGAGACGATTGCCCGTATCCCTCGTATACTGGGAGGAATACGCTCGTGTGGACGAAGCATTCGCGCGCGAGAAGCAGGTTCAAGCGTGGAGCCACGCGAAAAAAGAGGCGCTGATATACCGAAGTAACGAAACGCTATCCGGTCTGGCGAAGAAGATCTTCCGACGCGAGCCCTGAACTGCACGCTCCCGCGTGGGTCTCCGAGCGGTGTGGGGGCCACGAACGGTTGGGCCTGGCCCTCCCCGGTCATCTCGATACAACCTGCGCTCACGCGCAGGCCACTCGATGACCGGTCCTTGCGCGGCACCCTGTACGGTCGTCGAGTGGCGCGCCGGAAGAGGAACGGAAGCGAAGCGACGTTCCCGGCGCGCTGTATCGAGACGACCCGCCTCACCCGCCCACCTACGGCATGCAAGACGCCCGTCTCCCTCACCCCGGCTCCGCGGCGCAGAGCCAGCCCCTCTCCCGGTGGTAGAGGGGAAAATCGTTGCTCCCCCTTCCACCCGCGGGGGAAGGGTGGCCGCGCGCATGCGCGGCAGGGATGAGGGAGAGGGTCGCGCGCCTTCGCGTGTTTCGTCCTCCGCCCGCGCCGATCCATTCTTTCGTGTATTTCGTGTCTTTCGTGGTCAGAAACCCTTCCTCCCTCAAAACTCATCCAGCGTCGGCATCTCCGGCCGCTCGGCGTCGGTGTCCCGCTCGAACACTGGCTCCGCGAACTGCGTGGTGCTGGCAATAAGCGGCGCCACGGGCCACGGCTGGCCATCCACCCCGATCACCGGCACCTCGCCGCTCCGGATCCTGGCGAACCACGCGAGGGCGATGTCGAACAGCTCCCCGGCGCGCACCCGCTTCGTGTCGTCGCCAAGCCCGGCCAGCACGTCGTAGACGAAACTTGCCGCCAGCCGGCAGGTCGCAAACGCCACGAGCGGCGGCGTGGCAGGGGTGTCGTCCGCATCGGGGAACTTCTGCCCGTCGTCCCGCGACATGAAGCGAGGCCCCACCAGCGCATCCGCCAGCGCACTTGCCGACTGGATGAACGGCGCCCGCTCGGCCTCGGTGTCGAGGGATTCGGGCAGCGTGGCGGGTAGTTCGCGCAGAAGCTCCGCGTCGGTGGCGTAGTGTGCCATCGTTCCTCCTTTCCGAGAGGGGAGCCGGCCCGGATTAATCCACCGGATCGGCCCCCGGTGCGAATCAGTGCGTGGCTCAGGCGATTGCGTTCTTGATCAGGTAGCAGCACGCCGTGGAGGTGATGACTTCCGCCGTCTCCTCCCGCACGCGGACCACCGTGCAGGTCTTGGCCGGCTCGCGATACGTCTCCACCACGCGTTCGGTAAACACGAAGGTATACGTGGCGGCGGGCGTGAACCGGCTCGGCATCGAGGGCGTGTAGAGGAGCACCGCGTTCTTGCCCCAGACGTATGCCAGCGCCGAGGCCTGCCCCTCGTTGGAGGTGCGGTACCGCGCGTTGCCGACGAGCACCCGCTCCACGCCCAGCAGGTCGGCCATCATGGCCTCCGTCACGGCGCCGCTGCGGGTGTATTTGAACGCCTCGAGGATATCCGGGTGCCGCTTCAGGGTGTCGAACACCTCCCGCCCCATCACCAGCGTGTTCGGGTTGGGTGCTCCCGCCGCGTGGATGGTGCTCCGGGCGGTATCCACGTTGGCGATGGGCGTGCTGTTGGTGTAGTCGTTCCACTGGCTGGTGCCGGAAAGCGTGGTGTTCTGCGTCACCCGGCTCGTGGAGGTGAGGATGTCGGCGAGCCGTTTTTCGCGGCACGTCATGATGATGCCGGTGGCCTTCTCCACGGCGGCGATTTCGATATCCGCCCCGGCGTCGGCGTTGCGGCGCTCGCGGTCGTCAACGGGCACCTCGAGGCCGTATTCCTCGCACACGAAGCTGGCCGTGGCCGGCGCGAACTCGGTGCGGGCGAACAGGCTTTTTGGCGTGCGCCCGGTGGTGGGCGTCTGGAAGGCCTCCGTTCCCCAGACGAAGTACTTGTCCGATTCCTTGTCCACCCGGATGCGCGGGCTCACGCGGTCGGCGATGAACTCGTCGTTGTGGAAGTCGAGACTGATGTGCGAAAGCGCGGCGTCCACGTGAAGATCCGCCGGCTCCGCGAACCGATCCTTAGCCAGCGGACGTGATTGTAATGCCATGATGTCTCCTTTGTGTGTGGTTATGTTGATTGATCCCGTGAATACCAGGTGGGGCAGGGATGCTGCCTGTCAGCCGCCGTTGCAGGTCGTCTCGATACGCCTGCCCCCCTGCCGGGCGGCTGCCACTCGACGACCGTTGCCGCCATCATGCGCGGGTCTCCGAGTGGCGTGAGGATGAAGTCCGAACGTTGTATCGAGGAGCCCGCGCGCTGGCCGAACCGTTGGATCAACCGTCACGACGGCAACGCGGGGTCGCCCGATCCACCAACATCGCTCCCCCTACGCGTTCTTCTGGTAGTTGGTCAGCAGCACCCGGATGATGTCGCCGTCGGCACCGGATGCCTCCAGCGCGATTCCCATCACGTAGTGACCCGCCGTTGCGGTGCTGAACTTCCCCGCAGTGGTGGCGGGAAGCTCCACACCGGGGTTGATGGCTGCCGCAACAACGACCTTGCTCACTCCCCCAACGCGCACACGGGCCAGTTTGCCGTCCGCCGAGGGCGCGTTCTGCAGCACCCCGATGCACCGCTCCCCCGCGCTGTTGGCAAGGGCGATCTTGCCCGAGGTCTCCATGGTGACCGCGTAGAAGCGCTTCGCCGAGAGGTCGGCGCCCGATACAGTCGTGATGTCCTGCCCGCCGAAATCCACTGCCATTCTCAGCCCTCCATGATGCGAATGAGTGCGTCGCGAAACGGGATGCCCTGCTCCTTTGCCAGCTTCTGTGCCCGGTTCAGGCGCTCCACCGACGCAGCGCTGGCGCGGTCCAGCACGTGCGCGGGAACCGAAGTTTCGGCAGGCGCATGTTCCTCCCAGAACCGCTGGTGCGGCACCGAGGGAACCTCCTGCCCCGCCCTGACGAACGCCGCACCGCGCGTGGCGTGCTGTGCGATGCGTTCCAGCACGCGTTCGAGCAGCTCCGCCGGCGTGGCGTCCGTGTCGCCGAATTTCACGGTTTCCGGCTGGCCCGCGACGGGTTCCCGCGCCACGTGCTCGAACAACGCTGTCATTTCCGGCGCTTCGACCAGCGCAGGGGCATATCCCAGGCGGCGGAGGTTTTCCCGGAACCGTGCCGTTGCCGCCCCGCGTGCGTCGGCCTGCAGCCGGTCGACCATCTGCCGGGTTGCGGCAAGCATCTCCTCGGCGCGGGAGCGTTCCTCTGCCCGTGCATCCTCGATGAGCCGGGTGACTTCCTCCTCGGTGAAACGGTTCACTTCCCGCGGGGATGTGTCGTCCATCTGTTCTCCTTTCGTGTGGTGCGTTGCCGCGCCGGATTCGGAAAAGCGGAGCGGCGGGGTTTTCATGTAGGGCGGAGTGCCCCCCAGAAGGGCCAGCGCGGTAATCTGCGCCGCCCTGCTGATGACTTCAATCGAGCGGTACGGCCACCTGCCCGCCCGGATCTGCTCGTACACCTCCCTGCTCAGGCCGGTAAGGTCCGCCACGAGGTGGTTTCCCGCGATGCGCAGGCCGTCCATGAAGCCGACAGCGGGTTTTTCGCTCTCCGTGTCGCTCGTGTGGCCGATGATGACGGGTGGCAGGTAGCCGTGCCGGCGCTTGAGGCGGTGGAATGCCTCAACCGCGCGGCGGGCCCATGCGTCGTCATACCGGAAGCCGCGGTGCTCCCCCAGTGCGAACACGGGCACCGCGCGGATGGTGTGCGTTGCGTGGTTGGTCTGTTCGATGTGGTACCTCCTTTCTGTGGACATGGTGGACAGGGCGGTGGGGCAGGCATTCCTGCCGCCCGCCGGGCGGCCTGCCTGCCCTCGGTGCAGCCGCACAAGGGTTGCAGGTATAGGTCATATAAGTCCTATTGCCCCGATGGCTTCGGCTGGGTGGTCACCGCAGCCACCGGTGCGCCCTTTTCGGTTTCCGGCAACCGCACGCCGAACATGCGCTCCACCCATTCCCGCGGCACACGGATACCGGCCGCCTGAAGCCGCCCGAGCACCCGGGCCAGCGCCTCGAGATCCTGCGGGCTGGTCATCTCCCACGCCCAGACGGGGTAGCGCTCCACGCCGGCGAAGTTGGCGTCCACGAGGCGGCGGATGATCTGCTCGTTCACCACGGTGGCCAGCGCTTCGGCGTCGGCACGGACGATTTCCTCCTTCGTCGTCTGGTGGACGGTGCCCAGCGCGAGCGACCCCCGCGCGCCGACGAACGTGGTCAGGGTCTGCCCCAGCACGATGATGGCGATGGCCTGTTTCTGCTCCTCGATGAAATCCCGGAAGCCCGCCGCGCCGGTGCGGGAGGCCTCAAGGAAATCCAGCGCGATCCCCTCCGGCAGCACGACGCCGGTGCGCTGCTGAACGCTTTCGATCACCTCCTCGAGCTGCCTGCGCTCCTCCGGCGAGGTGGCGGGCGGCACCACCGCGCGAACCAGCGGCGATCCGAACCGCTCCAGATAGACTGCCCAGAACTTGAACCCCTCACGCATGAACCAGTCGTGCCAGAACGAGCGCGGCAGCAGGCCGTTGCCGTACGGGTTGCCGCCCTCCGGCTCAAACGCGAAGTGCACGAACCGGTCGAGCGGAAACGTGCGGACCCGGCCCGCCAGATGGTGCTGCACGCCGGTGACGGCGCCGAACTCATCCGACGTGAACGTGAATTCCTCCGGCGGTTTGTCGCGGATCGCGCGGATGGTGAGCCGCTCGCCAAACCGGGCGCTGTGCCAGGGCTGCCAGACGAGCTCGGCGAGGCTGTAGCCGTATCGCACCGCGGCGGCAATTGAGCGGAGGTCGTCGAGGAACGAGCCTTCGATCCTGTCCAGCGCTTCGCGGATGAACGCCGCCGTCGCCAGGTCGCGCGCGTCGGTGGAAGCCGGAATGATGCTCCACCGGCGGCTCAGAACGCTCTGCACGCGGGTGCGCAGCACGCCGTAAAGGAAGCCGTTTTTGCGCTCCATATCGCGCACGTAGGAGAATCCTTTCCGGCGGATGATTTCGTCCGGGTTGCCCATTTCGGGTTTCCAGCGGGAAAGCAGGCGGGAAGGCGCTGCGGATGAGGTGTCAGGTAGATTCATGCGGTATCCCCGGTGAAGTGGTGCGAATGCGAACGTGTGCCCCGTGACATTGTTGCTGAGGCTGCCTCAGCCGTGAGGCGGAATCCAGAGTCTGCGCCGTCACATACTGGCTGAGGCAAAGAGTCCTGTTCGTGTCAAGGCTTTTCGCGAAAATGTTTCAATCGGGGTACAGTTTTTCTCTGGGGGGGGTGGAGGGGCACGCTTTGTCGTGCCTGCCGCCGGACGGCTGCGTGACCGGTCACCTCGATACAACGAACCGGCGGAGAACGTGGCGTTGCCTCCGGTCCCCGCCGGTTCGCCACTCGATGACCGGTGGGGGGGGTGCGCGGAGCCGACGGTTAGAACGCGGCGCGGACCCGACGGAGCGGGTCCCTCCAGACGGGAGGGTGCGTGTGGGGCAGGCGCGCGCCGGTCTCCGAGTGGCGGACGCCGTATCGAGGAGCCCGTCGCGCAGGTCGCCCGGATCTGGATTCCCACCTCCGCTTCGCGCTCAACCGAGCGCGCGGAATGACGGCTTTTGAGGGTCCGTTCTCCTGCAGATTGCGGTGCCTGCCGCCGGACGGCTGCGTGCCGCCGGCCGGCATCCTTGAAGCGCCAACGGCGCGCGATACCAGAGCCCGGTTCGCAGGGCCGGGCGAGGGGGTGCCTGCGCGGACCCGACAGTTAGAACGCGGCGCGTTCTCGCGGGTCCCTCCAGGGCGGGTGGGGGCTGTTCGGGATTACCGTTTTTTGGCGCGGGCGCGGGCCTTTTCCATGCGCTTGCTGACGCGTTCCATCATTTCGCGCTGGGCGCCGGGGGTGGTATTGCGGGAAAGAGTGCCACGCCGGAGGTCGATTTCATAATGGCAGTGTTTGTACTTTTTCCCGCTTCCGCACCAGCAGAGGTCGTTGCGGCCGACTTCCGGGCGTTTTTCGGAGGTGGTGAACCACTGGCGGAACCAGAGCGACAAACGGGAGAACAAACCGGCCATGGCAGTGCATTCTTTCGTGTTCGAGATGGTGGGGGATCAGGAAAGAAATGTACGACCGCCCTCCGTCAGCCGGTAGGCCCGCGGTGCCTCGGTGCCTCCACACTGCGGGCAGCCCGGACGCGGCAACCCGGAACCGCGATTGACACGGGCGCGCCGATTGCCTACACTTTCCTTGACTTGCCGTGCCGGCATTTTCGACTTCTTCACCGCGTTCCGCGCCTGCGTCAGTGACTGTTTCGGAGTACTCGGCGAGGAATCCTGTGGGTGCGGACAACACGGTACGGCGGTAGATCCGGTTTCACCCTCGCGCCAGACCGCGTCATTCCCTTCTGGAGCCTGCCATGAGATATGCCCTGGTTGCCCTGTGTGCGCTTGCGGCGTCGCCGGTTTTCGCGCAGACGCAAGGGGATAGCCTTGTCGCCAAGTTCTATTCGTCGGTGTCCGTGCGCAATCCCGCCGTCACGCAACTGATCGTCCCGCGGCAGGACGGCACGAAGGACACCACCGGCGTGCCGTTTGATTACGAGGTGGCGGCAGGTGTTTCGGGGAACTACGGCACCATCTACTTCGTGATGGATTACCAGTACGAGCGGCAGAACGCGCAGCATTTCGTCAACCAGGAGTACAGCCTCCGTCAGAAGAAAACGTCGTACGAGGTGGGCATGCGTCTGCGCGACGCGGAGGAGGGGAACCTCTACATCCTCAGCGGCTACGTGGAGGGCAAGCTGTTCGGCTGGGTCGGCGTCGGGGTGACGCGGCAGCATCTGCGGGCGTGGTTGAACGACGGGGCGACGCTTGCGCGGTTCTCGCTTGCGCGGAACAACTTCCACGCACTGAAGATGGATCTGGTGGTCAACGCGGAATACGAGACGAACCCCACGCAGAGCCGCATTTTCTTCTCGAGCGCCATTACGAACTTCAAATTCGGCCGGTTCGCCGTAGTGCCGTTCTACCGGCACGAACGCGTGAAGCCGCCGGGGAAGCCGGCGAAGAGCTCCTACAACGGGCGTGTGAGGCTGACGATCGACATCTGATGGACGCGCGGCGTTCTGTCGCCGCTGCGCGCGAGTCGGTCCGTCGGGCGGTGTGCTCTGCGGGAGATTCTGCTCTGCCGTCCACCTTGGCGTTACCTGCCGCGGAGTAACCCGTCCTTCCCGCGGAGGCGGCAATCCAGAAAAAACACGGGTGCATGGTGCCGCGATTCCAGATTCCGGGAGGAGGCGTGCGTACGAGGCTCCCTTTTCGCCCGAAACGGTATGGCGTGGATTCCCGCCTCCGCGGGAATGACAGCAAAAGAGGAGCAGGAATGACGGCAAAACAGGAGCAGAAATGGGCGATGCGGGATGGGGGGTGCGAGGGGCCTCGGCGGCGGTGCGGGGTGCGGCTCAGTTCTCCCCGCTGTGGAGGAGGTCGTTGAGAATTTCCATCTCCCGACCGAGGCGCTGAATCTCGGTGGTGATTTCGATGGTTTCCCGGATGCCCTTCTCGACCCGCAGGCGTGCCCGCAGGGTGTCTATCTGCCGTTTCAGGTGAGGCAACTGGAGCGATGCGACAAGCTGGGTTACGGCCCTTCCGATTTCCCGCTCGTCGCAGTGCATCTGGGCAAGTTCGGCAACCGCGCCGGCCCACCGGGAATCCTCGCGTTTTTCGTCGAGGAGCGCCGCGGCTGACGGCAGTTCGCCGAGATCCTTCAGGCGGATGAGCGACGCGGCGATTTCCTGCAGCAGCGGGTCGCTGAAGCGCTCCACGCCCATTTCCGCCACCTGCTGGCAGACCCCCGGCCGGTCCATCATCCACGCGACAAGCTGCTTTTCGCGATGGGGTGGCGCCCAGCGCTTCGTCTGCGGGGGAGCCGCTTCCTGTTCGCGGCGGACGGTCTGCCTGCGGCGCCGGGCGATGGCGCGTTGAACCAGTGTTTCGTCTGTTACGCCCCACTGCGCTATCTGGTTGGCCATCATGCCGCGCAGCATCTCGTCGTCCACGCGGGCGATCACGTCCAGCATGTCGCTGATGGCGCGGTTCCGCCCGGAGATGGTGGCGAGATTGTTCTGCCGGGCGAGGGTTTCCCACCGGAACTGCAGATACGGCATGCCGCGCTCGGCGATGGAGCGCAGCGCCTCCGGCCCTTCGGCGGAAACGAGGGTGTCCGGATCCTCCCCGCCGGGCAGAAGCGCCACGTGCCCTTCGATGCCGGCTTCCAGCAGCACGTCACCCGCGCGTGAGGCGGCCCGGATGCCGGCTTCGTCACCGTCGAACAGGAGAATGATCCTGTCGGCGTACCGGCGGAGGATGGCGCCGTGTTCCCGCGTGAGCGCGGTCCCGCACGTGGCAACCACGTTCCTGATGCCCGCCTGCATGAGCTGGAGGACGTCCATATAGCCTTCGACGATAAGGACGGAGTTCTCCTGCCGGATGGCGTCCCGCGCGTGGTACAGGCCGTAGAGGATGCGGCCTTTCTGGTAGACCGGGCTTTCCGAGGAGTTCAGGTATTTGGGTTCGCCGGCCGGGTCCAGCGTGCGCGCGCCGAAGGCCACCGTGCGGCCGCTGTCGTTGACGACGGGAAACATGACGCGCCCGCGGAACCGGTCGTAGAAGCGGCCCTGTTCGTTCTGAACAAGAAGCCCGGCGTTGGCGAGAACCTCGTAGGACAGCCCCTTTGGCCGGGCGTAGGACATAAAACCATCCCACGCATCGGGGGCAAAGCCAAGGCCGAACGTGGCAATGGTTTCCTTCGTGAGCCCGCGCCGTTCAAGATACCGGCGGGCGGCTTCGCCCTTGGCGGGGTCGTTCAGCGCGGCGATGAAATACTCCCGCGCGAGAGCATTTGCCCGGTAGTAGATGTCCCGCGCCTGTTCATTCGTGCGCGCACGGGCGCTCTGCCTGTCGGGGAGCGCGATTCCGGCCTTCGCGGCGAGGGTGCGCAGGGCTTCCGGGAAGCTGACCTTGTCGTGCTCCATGAGGAAGCTGAACACGTCCCCACCGGCCCCGCAGCCAAAGCAGTGGTAGATCTGGCGCTCCGGGTTCACGTTGAACGACGGCGTCTTTTCCTGATGGAACGGGCAACGAGCAACGAAATTGCGGCCCGCCTTTTTCAGGGGAATCCGCTCGCCGATCACCGTCACGATGTCCACGGCGGCGCGAATCCGCTCTTTGAGATCGTCGTCAGGCATGCTGTCCTGCGGGTTGGCGGGTGATCAGAAGATCCTCTCACAGAAATATAACGCCGCCGGACAGGCTCCCCACCGCGCCGGGTGCAAGCCCATGACCATGGCCAACTTGTTGCCACGCAGCGGTTTTGTGCCCACTTTTCAGAACACGCGAACCTCACCCATCCACCCGCAACGGAGCACTCTCATGTCCGAATGCGCATCGTTCAACATCCGGGATTTTGGCGCCATCGGCGACGGCCGGCACGACGACACGGCGGCCATCCAGAAGGCGCTGGACAAAGCCGCCGGGACGCGCGCCAGCGTGTTCGTTCCCGACGGCGTCTTCCTTTCCTCCACCATCAAGATACCGCCGCACGTGGGGCTCATCGGCAACCCGACGTGGAGCTTCCGGCACGATGGCGGGTCCATCATACGGCTCGGCGATCCCTCGGCGAAATGCCTGGTGGACCTCACCGGCGCAATCGGCGCCACGCTGAACGGGCTCTGCCTCGACGGTGCGAGCCTCGCTGCCGCCGGCTCTGACGGCGGCATTCACGGCATCTTCGTGGACAAAAAGGACTCCGGCGACCAGGAGGATACCCCGCGCATCGAACGCTGCCGCGTGAACCACTTCACCGGCGACGGTGTGCGGCTCACCCATATCTGGTGTTTCAGCATCCGCAGTTGCATGTTCAGCCACAATAAGGGGGATGGGCTCTCCGTGCGCGGGTGGGACGGCTTCATCATGGATAACTGGTTTTCCGGCAACGGCGGGGCGGGGTATGCGGCGCGCGAGGACAACGCCTCCATGACCATGACCGGCAACCGCATCGAGTGGAACGCGGGCGGCGGGATCGTGATCCACGGCGGCAGCCACTACAACATCACGGGGAACTACATTGACCGGTCCGGCGGGGCCGGCATTACCCTGATGCCGCGCGGCGGCCGCCCGGCGCACGTCATCACGATCACCGGCAACGTGATCTTCCGCAGCGGCGCGCCCATGTGGCGGAAGCTGGAGGATCTGGAGAGCACGCATCTGCGCTTCGAGGGCGTGCGCGGGCTCGTCTGCACGGGCAACGCCATGCGCGTCTGGCGCAACGACGGCGACTCCGGCGGGGAGTTTTCGCCGAATTACGGCATCGTGGTCAAGGGGCTTGTGAACAGCGTGATCAAGGACAACACGCTGGACTACGGCGCGATGACCGAGCTGCTGAAAGACTTAGGAGGCCACGACGAGAACAGCGTAATCAGGGACAACCCCGGCTGCCTGTTCGTGGACAACCACTGGAAGGATTGGGATTAGGGGGAGGGGACCAGAAGCAGCCTCAACTGGTCTCTCAGGCGCGAGCAGATAGCGAGGGCTTCTTGAGCTTCCTTCTTGTCTGCCGATTCACCGGGGTAACGAAACGCCACTGAAGCCCTTGCCAGATAACGCAGATCGGTCAGATCGACGTCCCATCTGGTGTGTGTCTGTTTCAGAAGGCGATCGAGTTGTTCGAGATCGTGGGTCTTTGGTGGCACCAACCCAGCCGAAATCAGAGCCGCTTTCATTAACTTCTCGACGCATTGCTGCGCGTGGAAACAAACTGCATCGAAGTTAGGGTTTTGCCGCGCGCGGCACTCGCGGCTTGCGGTGCGGAAATCGCCCTCGGCTTTTGTCACCCATTCCCTGACGACTTCGTTCATACAGCACCTCGCCTCGATCCAACGCCTCGCGAATCAGCGGGTCACCCTGTTCGTACCGGCGCCGGGTGTCGTCCGGCCGCCTTGCGAGCAGGTCAACGCTGAACGGCGGATTCACGGCATTCAGAATTTCAAGGGACTTGCTCAAATTGCGGCCCTCAAATGGCAAGAGAACCAGCAGATCCACGTCAGAATGCGGTCCCGGCACGCCATACGCGTGCGAACCGAACAGGATGACGCGCTCCGGTTGGAACGCTTTCCCAATCCTGTCTGCCAACGCCTGTATTTCCGGTTTCGAGACCATTCCGCGTTCCCTTGCCATACATACTCGAACGGAGAGCATCACGTTCATGGTAACCGTTTGAACGAGCGTGGTCAATCCTTCTGGGCAGGCGGATGAGCAGTACGCACAGCACCCCGGCTGCCTGTTCGTGGACAACCACTGGAAGGACTGGGATTAGGGGGGCGCGAGGTTCTTCCCCGCCGCGCGGGCTCCTCGATACAACGCCTGCTGCCCTTCGACAGGCTCAGGGACCACGCAGGCGTCACTCGGAGACCCGCGCGAGATGGCTGTAATGCGCCCGCCAACAGGGTCATCCGGCACCGACAGAATCGGTCGTCGAGTGGCGCGCCGACAGAGGAACGGAAGCGAAGCGACGTTCCCGGCGCGTTGTATCGAGACGACCTGCCTCAAGCCCCCGCCCGCCTTCGGCATGCACGACACCCGCCTCCCTCACCCCGGCTCCGCGGCGCGGAGCCAGCCCCTCTCCCGGCGGTAGAGGGGAAAGTCGTTGCTCCCCCTTCCACCCGCGGGGGAAGGGGGCCGCGCGCATGCGCGGCAGGGATGAGGGAGAGGGTCACGCTCCGTCGTGCCCTCAGCCGCCACGTGTCCACCCTGTCCACTGCGTCCACCCACCGCGTACGAACCCCGTTGCCCGAAGGACGCGACAGAGCGCGTCCCTCCAACGCCCCGCTTTCGCGTGTTTCGTCCTCCGCCCGCCCGGGTCCTTTCTTTCGTGTGGTTCGTGGTTTTCGTGGTGATCTTCCCCCTCAAAACTCGTCCAGCGTCGGCCTGGGTGCTCCGTGGCGCACGGCGTCGATGCCGCCCTGCTCCGCCGCACTCGACGACCGGTCGTTGCGCGCCACCTTGTACGGTCGTCGAGTAGCGTGCCGGTAGAGGAACGGAAGCGAAGCGACGTTCCCGGCGCGTTGTATCGAGACGACCTGCACGGTTCCTCAAGGCGGGCTGAGGGCAACCCGCCCTACCCCGCAATTCCGTAAGGATAGGGTGGTCTCACCGAGGCCGCCGCCCATGTCCCTGGATTCCCGCCTGCGCGGGAATGACGGCTTGCCGGCGCATTCCTGATTGCCGATGTTCCGTGATTCCGCATGCGCCGGTTCTCGTGGACTCGCTTTTGCCTGGTGACTCCGGGAAAGGAAACGTCATTCCCGCGTGCGAAACGGAGAACGACGCGGAGGTGGGAATCCAGAAGGGTTTTCAGTGGCGTCTCGGCTCCACAGGCCCTGCCTGCTCACGTGACGACACTGGACGAGCCCCAACGGGGCGACACACGACAGGGGGTGCGCGATGCTTTCTGGACCCGACGGAGCGGGTCCCTCCAACCCCTCCCACGAGGCCACGCCGCCCTTACCGCAGGTTCGGGCAATCCTCCGGTTCCAGCCCGGTGATCAGAAGATTCGAGAACCGCGCCGCCCTTACCGCAGGTTCGGGCAATCCTCCGGTTCCAGCCCGGTGATCAGAAGATTCGAGAACCGCGCCGCCCCCCCGCGGACGAAAAATCCGATCTGGCCGGACATCAGGTCCTCGTCAATCGTCGTCAACACGTGAATCCCGTCGAGGTACCAGTCGAAGCCTTCCGAGCGCGACACGACCTTCAGGTGCACAGTCCCCCGCTTCAGTGCGTCGCTCAGGTATTCGTGCGGGACGCCGTTCGACGCCGGGCCATTCGGTGCGAGGTGGTTGTACACCTTCCGCGAGCGTCCCACCTGAAACGCGCCCCGGTCGGAGCGAAACGTCGCCATGACTGCCCCGCGCGACGGCACGTCCGCGTTCAGCAGCACACCTGCCGACACGCACCGGTCGAACTGGATATCCACGTCCAGCACGAAGTCGGAGAAGGCGCCCGGCAGGTAGGCGTCCCCGAAGCCTGCGGCATTTTCGAGCGTGCAGGTCTCCGGGGCGATGTTGCCGCCGCACACCGTTTTGCCGCCATCCTCGAAGAAACGCAGGTGTGAGAACCCGCGGACGGCTTCGCCACGGATGAGCGAATCAACGCCTCGCCAGTATCCGAGCCGGATGGTGCCATCATCGGCGAACGAGACGCTCTTCGGCAGCGCGAAGGCGGGGCGTCTGCCGCACAGGTGCTGGAAGAAAAGCGTTTCCCCGCCCGCGTTCACCAGTCTGCCCACGTACGCATCGCCAATGCCGAGCACCTGCTCCGGCACGTAGTCAAACCCGCCATCACACCGGTCGGACACCGCGTACCCCGTGCACCAGGTCATGGACGGGTAGTTGCGGTTTTCGAGCGCCGACTCGAGGTGGCTGTTCACGCAGAACAGCAGGTAGTGCCGCCCGCCGTGGCGGAACCGGCTGGGCACCTCGATGACGTTGAACCGGCCCGGCGCGAAGAGCGGCTCGCCCATGCGCCAGTGGAGCATGTCCGCCGAAAACGCCCTCGCCAGCACCCCGCGCCCCGTATGCGGCCCTGAGTTCAGCCGCGCGGTGAACACGCCCTCCAGCATGCCGTCGGGTAGCTCGGTGATCGTCACATCCCGCATCTCGACGTAGTTGTTGATCGTCTGCTCCGGGTCGTGCTCATACGGCTCACTCGTTACCAGCACCGGCGACGGGCTGATTCGCTGCCAGTTGAGCAGGTCATCCGAGACGATGATGTTGTTCTTCTCCACGCGGTCCTGTGTGGCGCGGTAGGTCATATACCAGCGCCCGCGCCAGCGGATGATATCGCCCGTGGTGATGAGCTCGCTATCCCAGTCCGCGGGATTTTCCGACTTGTGGAACACCTCGCCCTTTTCCTCCCAGTGGAGCAGGTCGCGGCTGGTGGCGAGGGAGAAGGCGTCCCACGGAATCCATCTACCGTCGTCGGCGATCCGGTTGGAGAGGTAGAAGAGGTGGTACTCGCCGTTGTGGTCGTAGAACCAGGTGTCCCACAGGTGGCGGTTCGGGTTGCGCGGACGGAAGTTCATGGTGGCTCCTCGCGGGGTATGTGTGCAGGGTTACGAATCGGTCAAGATGGCCAAGGCGCAGGTCATCTCGATACGCGGCGATGCCGCACTCGATGACCCGCGCGTTCCATCGTCATTCCCTGTTGCTCAACCGAGCCCGACGTGAAAGCGGGAATCCAGAACGCGGTCCGAGTGCCTGCCCGCGGCTTGCCAGGCCGCCCGGCCCGTTCAGCCGGGCTCAGTCATGTCGGCCCTTCAGGCCTTCCGGCGGCCGCAAAGGCGGGTGCCAGGCGCCAACGGCGCGGGATAGCATAGCCCGGTTCGCAGGGCGGAGTATGCCCGTGCTACGCCTCAGGGAGCCATTATCGGTCCTACGCGTCCTATACGACCGATGCGCCCCGACAGACAGGCGGTGGTTTGTCCTCAGGGTGCCGAAAACGCCACGTGTCGCGGGACAGAGAGGAATGTCCGTCCCTCCCCGGCGTCACTGCCCTCGTCGGTGGGGCAGGCATTCCTGCGCCTGCCGGGCGGCCTGCCTGCCGTTATCACCGCCCCCGATTCTTCATCACCACTTGATACGGCCCGCCCGCAGTTCTGCGCAAGGTACGGCGGCTGACGGTGTGGGAATTAATCCTCGTCGCGGGGTGCACGGTACGGGGTCATGTTCGATTGCCGGCCACCGGGGCAGATCTTACCCGATCTCCCCCAGCGCCGCGACCAGCGCGTCGATCTCCTCCTTCGTGCGCTTTTCAGTGACGGCGATCATGAGGTGTGCCGGGTCGCCGCCGAACTGTGCCATATCCACGCCTGCAAGGATGCCGCGCGGAACCAGGCGATCGACAACCTCCCGCGCCGGAACGGGGCACTTCACCACGAATTCATCGAAAAACGGCCGGGGGTGCACCTGGCGGAACACCGTGCGCGCTTCGATCTGGTCCGCGGCGTAGTGAGCGTTCTGAAGGGAGTTTTCGGCAACCGTGCGCAGGCCGGCGGGGCCCATCAGGGTGAGATACATCGTTGCCGCGATGGCCATCAGGTTCTGGTTCGAGCAGATGTTGCTGGTGGCTTTTTCCCGCCGGATGTGCTGCTCGCGGGTCTGGAGGGTCAGCACGAACGCCTGTTGCCCGCGGGTATCCACCGTGCGGCCGACGAGCCGACCCGGAAGGCGGCGTTTCAGTTCATCCCGCACCGCGAACAGGCCGAGGGCCGGTCCGCCGAAGCTCATGGGGATGCCGAGGGGCTGCCCTTCGCCCACCACGACGTCCGCGCCCTGTTTTCCGGGCGCTTCAAGAAGGGACAGCGCCACCGGATCGGCAGATACGACAAGGAGCGCACCCTCGCGATGCGCGATTGCTGCAAGGGCCGCAATGTCCTCGATGACGCCGTAGAAATTCGGCTGCTGCACGACGACGCACGCGGTTTCCCCGCTCACCCGCTCCGCCACCGCGGCAGCGTCGGCGCCGCCGTCGGAAAACGGCGCCTCAACGCTTTCCAACCCGATACCCACGGTGATAGAAGAGAAGGCAGAGCGGTACCGCGGGTGCACCGGCCCGGCGAAGACAACCTTTCGGCGGCCTGTATGCGCGTGGGAAAGCAGTATCGCCTCCGTCAGCGCCGACGCGCCATCGTACACCGAGGCGTTCGCCACATCCATGCCGAACAGCTCGCACACCATCGTCTGGAACTCGTAGATGGCCTGCAGGGTGCCCTGGCTCACTTCCGGCTGGTAGGGCGTGTACGCGGTGGTGAACTCGGAGCGCTGAACTACCGCGTCAATCGCCGCCGGGATGATCCGGTCGTACATGCCGGCGCCGAGGAAACAGACGGCGTCCGGGGCATTTTCCCGCGCGCGCCGACGAAGAAGGCTGAGCGCTTCGTGTTCGGAGAGCCGTGGAGGAAGATTAAGCGCGCTTGCCGCACGGATCGCGTCCGGAACAGGGGCGACGAGGTCTTCGAACGAGCGGACGCCGATGGCCGCGAGCATTTCGGCGAGGTCGGAATCGGTGCAGGGAATGAACGGGTGCGGATCTGCCATGCACAAACCGCCTTTTCAGCCGCTTGCGACGAGCGTGCGGTAGTCGGCGGCGGAAAGCAGGGTGCGGACTTGCGCCGGATCGCTCACCCTGATTTTCACCATCCAGCCCTTGCCGTACGGGTCCTGGTTGACCCACTCGGGGTGCGTCGCCAGCTCGGCGTTGACCTCCACTATCTCTCCGTCCACCGGGCTGAACAGGTCGCTGACCGCCTTGATTGCCTCGACGGTGCCGAACCGTTCGCCCTGCCTGACAACGGTACCCGGCGCGACGAATTCAACAAACACGATGTCCGTCAGTTCCCGTTGCGCGTAATCGGTGATCCCGGCAGTGCCGGTTTCTCCTTCCAACCGCAACCATTCATGATCGCGGGTGTACGCCAGATCATCCGGGAAATCCACGGTCAGTCCTCCTCAGATTTCTGTTCGCGTGAAGAAGTCTTCCACATACCCCATATCGTAGTGCCCGTTCTGGAACACCGAGTCACTCATGACGCGACTGTGGAACGGGATTGTCGTCGGCACGCCTTCAACGAAGAACTCTCCAAGTGCCCGCTTCATGCGTACGATCGCCTCCGCCCGCGTCGGCGCATGGACGATGAGCTTGGCCAGCATGGAATCGTAGTAGGGCGGCACGGCGTAATGCGCATACGCGTGGGTGTCAATTCGGACCCCGATTCCGCCCGGGACATGCCATTCGGTGATTCGGCCGGGCGTCGGGCGGAAGTCGTGCGCGACGTCTTCCGCGTTGATGCGGCACTCGATCGCGTGCCCCTGCAGGATGATATCTTCCTGCCGGAAACTGAGCGGGAGCCCCGCTGCGATGCGAATCTGCTCCTTGACGATATCGGTTCCCGTCACCATCTCGGTAACCGGGTGCTCCACCTGAACGCGGGTGTTCATCTCCATGAAATAGAACTGCTGGTCGGGCGCGAGAAGGAACTCGATGGTGCCGGCGTTTCTGTACCCGACGCTCGCGGCGCCCGCCACGGCGGCGCTGGCCATTCGGTCGCGCAGATCGCGGGTAACCGCCGGCGAGGGGGATTCCTCAATCAGCTTCTGGCGCCGCCGTTGCACCGTGCAATCGCGCTCACCGAGGTGCACGACGTTGCCCTCTGAATCACCGAGTATCTGAATCTCGACGTGGCGGGCGTGGTCCACGAACTTCTCGAGGTAGAGGTCACCGAGTTTGAACGCAGTCTCGGCCTCATTCCGGGCAAGGTCGTACGCCCGGACAAGACCTTCCGGAGACGTGACGATCCGGATGCCCTTTCCGCCGCCACCCGCGACGGCTTTCAGCATCACCGGGTACCCGTGGTCCTTTGCAAGGGCGAGCGCCTGTTCCGCGGATTTCAGCGGGCCGTCGGAACCCGGCACCACCGGCACCCCGGCGTCCGCCATGGTCTTCTTGGCCACGGCTTTGTCGCCCATCATGCGGATCATGTCCCCGGTCGGCCCGATGAAGACGAATCCGCATTCCGCGCAGATGTCCGCAAATCGGGCATTTTCTGCCAGAAAACCGTATCCGGGGTGGATGGCTTCGGCCCCGGTCACCTCCGCCGCGGCAATAATCCGGGCGGGATCGAGGTAACTCTGCCGGGCATCGGGGGGGCCGATGCAGACTGCTTCATCGGCAAACCGCACATGGAGGGAACTGGCGTCCGCCTCGGAATAGACGGCGACCGTCGCGATATTGAGTTCTCTGCACGCGCGGACGATCCGCAGCGCCACTTCGCCGCGATTGGCAACCAGAATCTTGCTGAACATAGGCGCTAGTCCGGCTTCACGCGGACGAGAACCTGACCGAATTCCACCGGTTCCGCGTTCTCGACGGCGATTTCGACCACGGTTCCGGCAACGTCCGCCGGTATCTCATTCATCAGCTTCATTGCCTCGATGATGCCGATGATCTGCCCTTTGGCAACGTGCGCGCCGGTTTCGATGTACGGCGCGGCTTCAGGGGCCGGGGCGCGGTAGAACGTGCCGACCATGGGCGCCTTGATTTCGAGGAGGTTCGCGTCCGGCGCTTTCGCGGCGGCCGGAGCGGCTTGTGTTTCCTTCGCAGGGGCGGCCGGGGGAGAGTCCGGAATCCGTACAACCGGGGCAGGAGCGACAATGTGGGGGAATGCCTGCGACACAGGGTGCGCCTCGCGTTCCCGCACGATGCGAATCCGTTCTTCGCCGTGCGCATACTCCAGCTCCGCTACCGCACTCTCCTGCACCAGCTCAATCAGGCGTTTGATTTCGTCGAGTGTCACGCGAGGTTCCTCCCAGCATCGGGATCACACCAGTCGTCGTTTTCTATAGGATTTCAGCTCATCGTGAGCGTTTGCGTGACAAGTGTCACGCGAGGTTCCTCCCAGTATCGGGATCATGCCGGCAGTGTGCTTCCGGGAGGCGCGCTTCATCAGGCGCGGGAGAGATACTGGCGTGTTCTCGTGTCGATTCTGATTTTTTCGCCAACCCCGAGGAATAACGGCACCTGCACCACTGCCCCGGTTTCCAGCTTCGCCGGTTTGGTGCCGCCGGTTGCGGTATCGCCGCGCACGCCCGGGTCGGTATCCGCGATGGTAAGCGTCACATGGTTCGGCAGCTCCACCAGAAGCGGCATGTCGTCTCCGATGATCACCGTGACGACTTCGTTCTCCTTCAGGAGGTCCGCGATGTCATCCACGATCTCGTGCGGAAGGTGGATCTGCTCATACGTCTCGGTATCCATGAAGACGTAATGATCACCTTCCTTGTAGATGTACTGCATGTCGCGGTTTTCCACGCGGATTTCTTCCACCGCCTCCCCGGATTTGAAGGTACGGTCGATCACCGCGCCTGTCTGGACGTTCTTCAGGCGCGTCCGCACGAATGCGCCACCCTTGCCGGGTTTGACGTGCTGAAATTCGACAATGAAGTAGATGTTGCCGTCCATGCGGAACGCGAACCCGTTCCGAAAATCCTGCGTAGTTGCCAACGAGTGTTCCTCCTGATGACGCTGCGCCTTTTCGCGGGCGCGGTTGTATGTGAATCAAACGATACGCAATTCCTTGGGCGTCGAGCAGAGCACGCGACATCCCTTGCCGGTGACTACTGCGAGATCCTCGATGCGAACGCCGCCCCAGCCAGTCAGGTAGATGCCCGGCTCAATCGTGATTACCATTCCCTCGGCCAGTGTCTCCTGGCTGCGCCACGAAATGGACGGCCCATCGTGCACCCGCAGGCCCACACCGTGGCCGAGAGAATGCCCGAAGGCTTCGCCGAACCCCTGCTCCTGAATATAGGACCGGGCCACGCTGTCCAGCTCCACGCACGAAAGCCCGGGCCTGACGGCCGCAACTGCCCGCATCTGAGCTTCCAGGACGATGCCGTATACCTTCTGCAGTTTCTTTGAGGCCTTCCCCACGGCAACCGTCCGGGTCATGTCGCTCGCGTACCCATCCCGCTGCGCACCGATATCAAACGTGACCATGTCCCCGTTCCGGATTCGCCGGTCGGAAGGCTGCGCGTGGGGAAGCGCGGCGTTTGGCCCGCTTGCGACAATTGGCGGGAACGCCATCCGGTCGGCGCCCAGTTTTCTCACGCGGTATTCCAGCTCCGTGGCGAGGTCGCGCTCCGTCACGCCGGGCTTCACCAGCGGCAGCACCTCCGCGAATGCGGCGTCTGCAATGGCGGCGGAGCGGGCAATGGCGGCGATTTCGGCCTCGTCTTTGACGAAAAGCTCTCGCTCGATAATCTGCTCTGTTGCGACCCACTGCACGCTGAGCGGCGTGTCGCCATCCTTGAACGGGCTTGTGAGCGCGCGGTGGTCTTTCACCGTCAGGTGCGCGCTTTCGAAGCCCACACGGGAGTCCCCCCACCCCGCCGCAAGCTCGCGCACGCAGGCAACCAGACCGTTCTGCGTGATAACGGCGCGCCAGTCCGGCGCCTGTACCGCCGCCTGATCGCGGTAACGGAAGTCTGTCAGGAGCACTTTTTCGCGTGCACCCACCACGAGCCACGCACTCGACCCGGAGAAACCGGACAGCCAGCGGACGTGCTCCGGGCACGTTACGAGGAATCTGTCCACGCGTTCCGCGCGCATCGCGCGACGAAGGGCCACAATTCGGGGTTGAGGCAACGTTACCTCGCCAGAGGGAAAGTTACGGCACGCACCCGGGAACCTGAACCGGCCGGCGGATGGCAATGAATAGACCGGAACTGCCACAGGAATGGCAGTCAAAAAGAATACCATTTCCAGCGGTTTGGGTCAATTCTCAGGCGTTGTTGCCCCGCGTTGCGTTGACCGTTTGGAACACCGCGGGCTATATTCCAAGTTCCAGACACAGGCGCGAAAGAAGAGGGACGGATGGGTATCCGCACGGCCATTCAAGGGGTGCGTTCCGCAATGCGCGTGATTGCGCACGCGGGTCGGGCCGTCTGGCTGTTTTTTTCCGAACGGAGACCCGCTCCGAAACCCGACCACCCCCTTGTGGTGAAGGTGGTGTACCCCGGTGGCGCCGCCACGAGGGATTTCTCGTTTCCCCTGCGGACGGTCTGGAAGGCGAAAATCGCCGTAGCGGTTGTGTTTGTGCTGTTTTTCGTCGGTCTCGCGGCAATTGGTGACGCGGCGTACTCGCGGTGGAGGCTATACCACCTCAACGCGCAACTGCGAGAGGCACAGACAAACGAGCAACTGACACTGGAAATGCGGCGGCAACTCGCGGAGATTTGGCTGATTAACGAGCGTCTGCAGCGCATGCTCGGGCGCCACGAGAGCTATCGCACGCGTCAGACGGTGGTGTACCGCCTGCCCCAGGGCCTCCCTGTCTCGCGGTGGGTGGGTGTTGCGTTCGGTGTGCCAAAAGCGCTGCCGGAGGATATGCGCGCCTGTTACCTGTGCGCGCCCGGCTCACTCGTGCTGGCGACCGCCGACGGAAAGGTGACCGATCTCTCGTGGGACCCGAGAAACGGCGATGTCGTCACCATCGACTACGGCGAGGGCGTTACTGCGCGTTACGGCAGGGACGCTCTGTTCTTCGTGGAAAAGGACGAGCTTGTGCGGAAAGCGCAGCCCATAGGCGTAATCCACGCCCCCGACTCCCTGAGTACTCCCTTGCTATTTTATCAGGTAACCGCTGAAGGTGAAGAGGTGGAAACCGTGCCTTATATGGTGGTGGGAGGCACAACCGGTATCTTCACGGAATAGCCGGGGCGGTCACGATTTCGGAAAGGCACATCAGATGGCGAAGTTTCAGGCTGTGACGAGCGCGACGATCAACACGATTATCGGGGAAAACTCCCGCGTTGTGGGTGATTTTGACATTGCCGGCAGCATCAAGGTTGAGGGATTTCTGAAAGGAAAACTCACCACGTCGGAACGGCTGGTAATCGGCCTGGGCGGCGTTGTGCTGGCCGATGCAAACGTGCGCGACGCCATCATCGGCGGCACTTTCACCGGCACGCTGTACGCGGAAACCCGCGTGGAGATGGAGAGCACTGCCAAGGTGCGGGGGGATGTCAGAACCAAACAACTGGTCATCCACGAAGGGGCGGAATACGAGGGGAACATCTCGCGCGGGGAAGAACCATCCGCGGAGGGTGAGGGGGATACAGGGTAGATGGTCGCCAGCACAACATGGCCGCAACGGGGCAGGGAGCTTTTCACGTGCCCAAAAGGCGCCATCCTACGTACAACCGTGCAAAACGTGTATCTTTTCCCGACAGAACACTGTTACCGCCCGGACACGCCGGCATCCGGGAACCTTCTGCTGCGTCCGGCCGTTGTCGAGGATACGCACACACAGGGAAACCTGATTGAAAGAAGGAGACCAGAATGAACTATCAGCGTCATGCATGGGGCTGGGCGCTTGCCGCCGCGTGCGCGGTGGGCCTCTTGAACGCGCCCGCACACGCAATTGCCGGTTTCGGTATTCATGCCGGCAAAGACTTCGTGTCCATTTCGGAAGGAAGCTTCGATCGGGCGAAGTTTGAGGCTGCGGGAACACGCCTCGGCCTGACCGGGGTGAACTGGGCCAACTGGAACTCCGTCACCCTCACCCGCAAGGAGATCTCCAGCCCGTGGTTGATTGGCGTGCACGCGTACATCGATGCTATCCCCTACATCGATCTTGAAGTATCCGTTGACGGTGCCATTTCGCAGTACCGCGTGGATTACCGCTCCACGTTGAACCCGGCGGTGAATGAAAGCAAGGACGTGTATTTTGGCCGCGTTGGCGCGTACGGCACGGTCCGGCGTGATATCGTCAAGTTTCCGCCGGTGGTCCCCATTGCCGCGCTTTACTTCGGTGGCGGACTGTCGTACAACTTCATCGCTCCGGTGGCCGGACCGGACCTGATCGTGAACGCGTACGGCACAGATAACCCGACCACACGGCAACCCGACATCGCAAAGCTGGTCGAGCGCGAGGGAACCTTCGGCTGGCACGGGCTTGTCGGGTTCCGCATCAAGCCGCCGGTGGTGCCTATCGCGTTGCGGCTGGAAGGGAAATACACCTCCACCGGAATCAGCACGTATGAACGGCCGAAAAGCATATTCAGCGCGTATCTCGGCACGTCGTTCGCCTTCTAGCGCCTGCTGAGATTTCCCCGTACGGGCGGTATCGCAGTCGGTACCGCCCGTTTTTGTTACAGGTGTGCGGGAAGGACGTTGGCCATGAGCGAAGGCCTGACCAGGGAGTCCGAGATTACCTGTCCGCAGTGAGAAGGTGGAAACCATGCCTACCGACGCCTGCCAGCATTTCTACAAGTGCGAGGGGTGCGGTGTGGTGCTTCGCCCGAAATCCGGCGATTGCTGCGTCTTCTGTTCGTACGGCTCCCACCCGTGTCCGCCCGTTCAGCAGCGGAGAGCCAGCAACGCATGACCCTGCAAGCCCTGCCGGCAGGCCCGATTGCCTTCGGGCTCGAAGGGAAGTATACTTCCCCCTGAATCCGCACCTTCGAACGCCCGAAGGGCGCATTCGACGGCTGCTTGACGGGTAATTCGCCCTTTGGCGCGCGTTGAGGTTCCTGCGGACGGGCGGTATCGCGGTCGGTGCCGTCCGTTTTCCCTTGCGGTCAGGAGTCGGCCATGAGTGAGGACGAGGAACTCATAGAAACGGATCTGTTCGACGGAGTGGAGAAGCCCGACACGACCGCGCCGCTCGCCGACAGAATCCGCCCGCGCACGCTGGCAGAGTTCGCAGGCCAGCAGCATATCATCGGCGAAGGTGCGCTTCTGCGGCGCATGGTGGAACAGGACCGCCTCGTATCCCTCCTTTTCTGGGGCCCGCCCGGCACCGGCAAGACCACTCTCGCGTTCGTGCTGGCGCGCATGCTCAACGCCCGGTTCGTTACGATGAGCGCCGTAACGAGCGGAGTGAAGGATGTGAAAGCCGTCATCGAGCGCGCCGCGATGGAAAAACGGCGAGGGCGGCGGACGATCCTCTTCATTGACGAGATCCACCGCTTCAACAAAGCCCAGCAGGACGCCCTCCTCCCGCATGTCGAGCGCGGCACGGTGATCTTCATCGGCGCTACCACGGAAAACCCGTCGTTCGACGTGAACTCGGCTCTCCTCTCCCGCTGCCGGGTGTTTGTTCTGAAGCAGCTTCTGCCGGAAGACATCGAACAGATCGTTCGTCGCGCGCTCGCTGATCGAGACCGGGGGCTGGGCGGCCTTGAGCTCGTGATGGACGACGACGCGGTGGATGCGCTGGCAAAACTGGCCGACGGCGACGCCCGGATTGCTCTCAACGCCCTCGAAGCGGCGGCGAACGTGGTTTCTGCGGGGGACCGGCACATCACGAAGCAGGTCATCATCGAAGCGCTCCAGCAGCGTACATACGACTATGACCGGGCGGGAGAAGGGCACTACAACCTCATCAGCGCCCTGCACAAAAGCGTGCGCAGTTCCGACGTCAACGCCGCGCTGTACTGGCTTGCCCGCATGCTTGACGCAGGAGAGGACCCGCGCTACCTCGCCCGACGGATGGTTCGCATGGCGGTGGAGGACATCGGCCTCACGGACCCGCGCGCCCTGAGCGTCGCCCTCGCCGCGCACGAGACCTACCACATGCTCGGTTCACCGGAAGGCGAGCTCGCCCTCGCGGAGGCGGTGATCTACCTCGCGACCGCGCCCAAATCCAACGCCACCTACGTCGCGTTCGGCAAGGCCATGGCCGATGCCCGCGAGTACGGAAGTCTGCCGGTACCGCTCCATATCCGCAACGCCCCGACAAAACTCATGAAGGACCTCGGCTACGGCGACGGCTACCAGTACGACCACGACCTGCCGGACCGGTTCAGCGGCCAGCAGTGCCTGCCGGACGAGCTGGCGGGGCGGGAATACTACGAACCGACGGAGCAGGGCTACGAGAGAACTGTTGCCGAACGCATGCGCTGGTGGGCGGAACTGCGTGAGAAGCTGAAGAGGGACAAAGGCGGGGAGTGAAACGGGTTTTCACCACGAACGACACTGAACACACGAAAGGCAGATAAACGGCTCAGGCGAGCGCGCATCGCAATTGCACCCGTCGTACAGGTCCTGTTGGACGAACACCGGCGGCAGCAGGGTTTGATGGTCCGCGTGAGTCGGAGGGACGCGCCGTTCTCACACCCCCCGCAAATCCGCCACGACACCCGCCTCTTCCGCCTCGTAAAGGCGCCAGATCACCTCAAGGCTGCGCACCGACTGTGCAGCGCTGATTTCTGGTTTCTTCCGCCGTTCGATGCAATCGAGGAATGCCGCCATCTGCGCCACGACGGGTTTCGCCGCCGCGCCCGACCGCCGCGCGATCACCACGCGGTTCGGGCTCTCCACGGTCTCTCCCGGTATCGCCAGAGCCTGCAACGCCGGCAGATCGGAGCCGGAACGGTCGCGAAACAGGGTCAGGGTGCCGTCGGCGAAATCGAGTTCCAACATCCCCTGCTCCGTGTGCGCATGAACGGAATACCGCAGCCGCGATCCGCGTGCCCCCCACGTGCCGAAGTGATACGCGGTCGCCCCCGAGGCGAACTTCAGCGATACGTTGCTCGTGCCTTCGCGCTCCATCCAGGGCGTGCAGAGGTTCGTGCCGACGTGCGTCCCGCTCACCGGCTGACCCAGCCAGTGGAGCAAGAGGTCGACATAATGGCACCCGTGGCTGAACAGTTGCCCGCCGCCCAACCTCGCCGCCTGTCCCAGCCATTTCCCGCGGGAGTCATCGGTGTATTGCTCCGTCCAGATGGACACGTGGAACACCTCGCCGAAGCGCTTCGTGCGGATCGCCTCGCCGAGCTCGGTCCAGAGCGGCTCGTGGCGCATGACATAACCCACCATCAGCACCGGGTCGGGCGAACGGTCCATCTCCACCAGTGCCCGGCATTCTTCCCGGTTCAACGCCAGTGGCTTCTCCATCAGCACGTGCTTGTCGGCGCGGAGTGCCTCCGCGCCGACTTGGTAGTGCAGGTCGTGCGGTAGCGCGATGACGACGGCATCCACATGATCCAGCAGATCGTGGTAATCGGTCACTGCGATGGCGCCCGGAACGTGCTTCGCCTGCGCCTGCGCACGCTCCAGCTCGATGTCGGCGAACGCGGCAAAGCGCATTCGCCCGTCCAGCGGCTGAAACGTCGTCGCGTGGCTGGCGGCCATACTGCCGCAGCCAATCATTCCAACACGGATCATTTCGCCTTCCTCGCGTTACTCCACCCATTCAACTGACTTGCTGCGGCCACCGCAGCCAATCATTCCCATGCGGATCATTTGAACTCCTCTATGAACTATCGATGTACCCGGCCCAGCGGCTCCATAGGTCCTATGGGCCCCATAAGTTCTATGCTGCTCTTTCTTTGGAGTGCGGCGGCTTGCCGCCGCTTTCCAAGCGCAGGCCAGCCTGCGCAGTCCAGAACTGGGTTGTCCGTGTCAACTCAGTGTTCCCCGGGAGCACATTTTTCGTGTGTTTCGTGGTTCCTCTCACCCCGTCCCCACCACCGGCGGATACGGCCTTCCCGGAATCAGCCGCTTGCCGTCGCTGAAGCCTTCCGGCCGACCTTTCAGTTCCTCCACGAGCCGTTTTCGCCAGAACGCCACGCGGGCCGTCTCCTCGCCGCGCCGCGCCAGATCGTGAAGCTCGCCGGGGTCGTCGCTCAGGCGGAAGAGCTGCTCCCGGCCATCGGCAACGAACCAGACGAACTTCTCGTTGCCGTCGGTCAGCGTGTGGTGGAGCGGCGCGTGCTCGATGTGGATATACTCCCGCCACGGTGCCTCCTCGCCGCGCAGAAGCGGCAGCAGACTGCGGCCATCCACCCCTCCCGGGAGCGGCACGCCGGCGAAATCGAGGCAGGTCGGCATCACGTCTTCCAGCCCCACCGGACGATCAACCACCGCCCCTACCTGCACCCCCAATCGCTCCGGCGCGCGGACAAGGAACGGGATCCGCGCGGAAGGCTCGTAGGGCACGCTCTTGCGCCAGAGGTAGTGGTCGCCCAGCATCTCGCCGTGGTCGCTGGTCAGCATCACCACCGTGTTCCCGCCCGTCATACGGTCCACCCCGCTCACCGGGTTGAGCAGGCGGCGGATCTGGTCGTCGAGGTGGTTCAGCAGGCCGTAATACCCCGCCCGCGCACACAGCAGCGCCTCTCCCCGCAAATCCACCCTGTGGGGCGCCACACCCATGCCGAGGCCGCGATTCGGCGGCGGCACGGCCCAGTCGCCAATCACCGGGTCCGGCACCCCGGTGCGGAGGTACCGCTCGAGGTAGAACGTGGGCGGCACAAGCGGCGGATGCGCCGCAAGAAACGACACGACGAGGAAAAACGGGCGCGACTGATCGCGATCGCGCAGGAATCGAAGCGCCTCATGCACCGTCCAGTTGGTCGGGTGGAGGTCCTCCTCGAGGTGCCACGGGCGCGCGGTCCAGTCGTTGTGCATCACCCCCGTGCCGTAGGCCCCCTCCCAGTCGTCCGGGCGGTGTTTCTGGAAATACTCCCGGTACGCGCACGGGTTGCGGTAGTCCTGCGAGATCACATGCTCGAAGCCGAACCGCTTGTCGTGCGGATGCTGGTGCATGCTGCGGCCGATCCACGCGGTTTCGTACCCCGCATCGGCAAGCACTGCCGGCAGTGTGTCGGTAATGTCCCACTCCACACCTTCGTGATATCCCACCATGCCGTGCGTAGACGGGTACTGCCCCGAGAGAAATGTCCGCCGTGCCGCGATGCAGCTCGGGCACGTGCTGTACGCCCGCGAAAACCGCACCCCCGCCCCGGCGATTTCGTCCATGTTCGGCGTCATGAGCACCGGGTGCCCCTCGATGCTGAGACAGTCCCCGCGGTGCTGCTCGGTCAGGAAGGTGAGGATGTTCGGTTTTTCGCGCATTCTGCGGTTCTCCCTTCACCCCGGGTCCCTGCCCCAGGCTGAGTTATCGCGGCCCTTCAGGTCTTTCGGCGCCCGCCAGGCCGGGCGTGCTACCCCCGGCGCCACCTGTGTCGTCATTCCTACGCGCTCAACCAAGCGCGACGCGGAGGCGGGAATCCAAGGGCCAGCATGCCAACCAACTCCACAAAAATTCGCACGTTCTTCGGACCGAGATACCACATCCTGTGCCCTTCGGAGAGTACGCTCGTGGTGCCGCCGAGCACCATGCCTCCCGCGGGGGTTCGATGGGCAGGCACGTGCGGGCGAGCCTACGGCCATCCATAGCGAGCGGGGCGTATCTGTGTCCGGCCGCTAGAGCGATGTGGAGTAGCGCCGTTCGGTATTGGAGCCATGCTGGAGACAGCTACCAAAAGCCGTGGGAAGCGCAGCGCAAGCGCCCCGTTGGGGCAAGTTTTGGATGGCCTGCCTCGTAATTTCTGACGGGTATCTTGCAGACGGGATCTTTCTGCCTGGGGGGTTCGGAAAGCACCTTGCATGGGAGGAAAGCCATGCGTTAAATTTGGCCAAAGCGCAATTACTGCAAGGGAAGTATTCCATGGACGTGGGAAATCTGTTTCGCATAATCAGAAAGATAGTATCTCATCCCGTGACTGCCCTCCGAAGGCTGCACTTCAGATTTCGCCACCGCTGGTTGGCGCCACATGATTTCAATGTATCAGTTGACAATTGTTCGTTGACGCTGCGCTCGGATTCCGTGCTTGCTGAAACCCTCGTCTCCGGAGAATTTGAGCGAGACGAACGCACCCTTCTGTGCAGCCTGGCAAGGCCGGGCATGGTGGTTTTCGACATCGGGGCAAATATTGGCATGTATTCCGTGCTTTGGGGGAAATGCGTCGGCGAAAGCGGCCACGTGTACGCCTTCGAGCCCTTCGCACCGACGGCAGAGTACCTCAGACGTAACATTCTGGCCAACGAGTTGGTAAACGTAACCGTCGTGCAAAAAGCTGCAGCGGACAAAGAGGGCATCTGGGACTTTCGTGTTTCGGGCGATGGGCGCGATGTTTACAACTCGCTCGCTGATGGCAGTGGACCTGAGGAACGCTTGGAGCGAGTACCTGTGACGACGCTCGACGCTTTTTGTGCCGGTTCAGGTGTCCGCAGAATTGACCTGCTCAAGGTAGACGTGGAAGGAGCCGAGGAATTGGTGTTGAGGGGGGCAGAGCGAATCATCCGCTGCAGCCCAAGCATCTGTATTCTCGCGGAAATCAACGAACCGAACAGCCCGAGCAGTAGACGCCTCTTTCTCATGTTGGCGGGTTGGGGGTTTTCCGGCTTCCGCATCAGTCGTGGCGGCTCCCTGACGAAATGCGACGGTGAGGGATTCCTACGAGGCAACGCCTTTTTCAGGCGTGTATGACAGACATTGGCACCGATGACCGGTCAATTGGTGGTCGGCGGTAATCTGTCTGCGCCGATCAACGATGTTCACGGGGACGTCGAAAACCCGAGAAGGTGTGGGGGAAGACGATCGGGGTGGCGTTGGATTCTGTACGACGCCGAAGGTCCCGACAAATCATGAAAAATACACTCGTTCGAGTAGTAGGCGGGCCCTCATGGCCCGATCTGATGCGGCAAACCCCTGGCGGAAATGGTCTGTGGGACGGCATTCAGTTCACGCGTCAACCCGTCGATGTCTGCGACTACCTTCTCGCGATCGACGGAGCCGGAACAGGCACTGTGGTGTGTCCTTCGGAACACGTTTGGGGATTGCTGTTTGAACCGCCGATTCCTCTGTATGATGGTATGCATCAAGGGGTGCCTCATCATTCGCGAGTCTACACGACCAATGACTGCATTGTTGGCGAACGCTATGTCCACACCCAACCTGCAGTGCCATGGTACGTAGACAAGGATTATGATTTCCTCAAAGCGTGCCCGATCCCGGAAAAGGAACTGGCCCTGTCTTGGATCACGTCAAACTACACGAACCTGCCAGGTCACCGCCTACGGATGGCGTTTTTACGTCGCATTCGAAAGCAAATCCAACTCGACCTTTTCGGCAAGGGAATTCGCTACATCCAAGACAAATGGGACGGCCTTGCTCCCTACAAGTATTCCCTAGCCGTTGAAAACACGAAAGCCCGGTGGTACTGGACCGAAAAACTTGCCGACTGCTTTCTTGCGTGGACGATGCCTATCTATTATGGTTGCACGAATATTTCGGACTACTTTCCTCGCGAATCGTTTGTCGAGCTGGATATTCTCGACCCGTTCGCACCGGAAAAAATCCGAGAAGTGATCGCAAGTGACCTTTGGCGCCGGAATCTCGATGCCATTGCTTACGCGCGCCAACTCGTGCTGGACCGCTACCAATTGTTCCCGTTCATTGCTCAAGAAATCAGCGAGCATGAACAGGGTGCCTGCTTCGGAGTGCATCTCAGGCAGTCGGTTCATGTACCTGCAACGGCGTACCCCTTGTTCACCTTCAAGGCGAAAGCACGGCGGTTTGTGGAAACGCGTCTTCCCAAAGGAATGAAACCGGCGTTCAATAGGCTTGTCCGATCGGCAAAGAGATTGCGGGACGGCGGCTCACACTCAGCAGTATAGATCGTGCATAAAGTCCCGGCACGAGCACCCCCCGTCCACCGCATCCCATCAGCCCGAATACCCATACACCCAGTACCGCGCGGCGTTCCACGGCACCTCTCCGACGGATTCCAGCGCAACCCGCACGCGCGCTTTTCCTCTCGTCAGCCGCGACGGCACCTCGAACTCATCTTCCATCCAGCACTCACGCGCGTGGCGGGGCGGCAGATGCCACACACCCGCATCCTCGCCATCCACGGTGACACGGGCCGCCTGCGCGCCCACCACCGAGCTGCCGCCCGGCTCCTTCGTCGCGCTCTCCTTGCGCCATGCGCCATCGTACCGCCTGCGGATACGCAAACCAGTGTTCTCCTGCGGCACCGCCACGGCAAACCCCGCAGTACCGCTGACCGCTTCCACCGTATCGCTCACCCCTGCAACATCCAGCCAGCCGTCCGCCTTCCGGGCGAGCACCTGATCATTCCCCTCATACACGCGGGTCAGCGTCTCCCACGTCACGACGCCGTCGCTGCGGTAGTCGTGCGTTGTGCTCCCCACCGGCACGGTATCGCAAAGCGCAAGCGCGCATTCATCCGAGTGGTAAAGAAACGCCACGCTTTCATAATCCGCAACGATCTCCCCCTCAGGCCCGTGTTCGATGTCAAACCGCAGGCTCCGGTAGTACGGCACCGAATCCGTCACATGGAACCGGTACATCGTGCTGTGGTCCTCGCTGTCCCGCGTGTGTTCGGTGTAGCCGTGCGTCGGATAGGCGAACACTTCGTCCTTCGGCGGCATATCGTACCAGCCCCAGTTGAAGTATTCCTCGGTGCCCGTGCTGCCGCACAGGAAGCTCTTCGCATCATCCACGTAGAACCGCGCGTCCCCTTCGAGGAACAGCCGCTGTACGGTGCGCAGGCCGTGGTCCAGCCCGCGCGAGGACATCCGCATCACGCACCCGACGTACCGCCCGTGGCCGCGCACCTCCGCGACCGTGTAATCGCGGTGCGGCAGGGTGCCGTGTTCCCGTCGGTAGATGGCCCGGAATCGGCTTCGTTTCCGATCGGGTTCTGCTTCTGGCAGCGGTTCCACAAAAACCTGCCACGCGATCGGTCCTGCGGAGTGCGCAGAGGTGTTCACGAGTTCGATACGCGCCGAATCAAACGGCATGGGGAAGCGGCACACGAGCGTCCCGTCCGGTTCCTCGCTCACCGGCAACGCGCATGGTGCAACCCGCCCGGTCGGTATCTCGACGCTCTTCTCGCCTTCGCCAAGTGGGTAGGAGGGCGTCCGCCGGAGGGCCTCGTCATCCGGGTATCCCACCCCGAAAAAGAGCCCCAGCGGCGCATCCACATCCGGGGCTTCCCTGCCGTCCCAGAAGGCGCGCAGGTGCACATCTCTCAAGACCTCGCTTCTCCGCTGCTCCGGCAGGCGCACGCGAATGGACGTCACCAGCCCCGGTGTGCTCTGTTCGAAAAGCACCTGTCTGCCATGGGCGTCAAACGACCCGGCGCCGGAGCACGCGGGACTGGCGGCTGCTGTTTCCTCTTCACTGCTCCAGAGCACGCGGTCCGCCGCCTTCTCCCACTCCGGCGTGTCTTCCGTGTAGATATGCGCCCACACGTTGAAAAAGTGGTACGATTCCTCCTTCTCGGGCGCCACAATTCGACACCCGTTTTCGAACGGGATAGGCACGAAGCACCATGAGCTTCCGTGCGCGGACTCCTCCTCGCCGACGTACGGCAGCGGGAAATCCGGATGCGTGCCGGAGTATATCTCCGCGAACGGAATCACGAGGTCCGGCTCCCCGGAATCACCCCTGAACACCTTCAGCGCTGTGCGGAAGCCTATCGTCCGGATCAGTTGTACGGAGCCGCTCTGGCGCGTTTCAAACAGCACCCAGCCCTCTGGCGTGCGGTACTGGTAGGAATAGGCGCTCGTGAAACCATCGTTGTTGCCGCCGGTAACGTCGTGGCTGTCGGTGATGACGAGCTTTGTTCGGCACGGAAGGACCGCAAGATGCCGCAGCGCGTCGGAACGGGATTGAAGGGGAACCATCTGCGAAGCCTTTCACGAACTGTGTCCCTGGTGCGCCGGAATGCAGGCGCCATTCGTAACCTACCGCGTCCACGCCGTCGCCGCAAACCGCCAGCCGGTCGGCCCGCGTGCGGGAAGGCTTGACATGGCTTCGCATTGCAAGGATTTTGACTATCAAGAACATACGTATCTCCCCGCGTTATATTGCGTCATGTAAGGAGCGTCGGCGTGAGCGTAGCACGAATCCTGGAAGACCTCCGGAAACCCGCCCCGTTCGTGCGGCCGATGCCGTTCTGGTTCTGGAACGGAAAACTGGACGCCGATCTCTTCATCAAACAGCTTGATGACATGGCGGAGAAAGGCATCGGCGACGTATTCCTCCATCCGATGCCGCAGGAATTCCGCCCCAAGGACTTCGTCTCGGGAATCGAAGGGGAGTACCTCGGCAGGGAGTTCATGGCTGCCGTGCGCGCGGTGGTGGAAGCGGCCGCGCAACGGGGTATGCGTTTCTGGCTGTACGACGAGGGCGGATGGCCGTCCGGCGTCAACCTCGGGCGCGTAGTGGCGGCAAGGCCCGATCTGAAAGGGAAGGTTGCCCGTTACAACGAGGAAGGCAATGTAGAGTTCCTCGAACGCGGTTACCCGGTGGACCTTCTCGACCCGGAAACCACGCAGACGTTCATCAGCCAGGTGCACGAGGAATACGCGAAAGTCGTCGGCGAGTTCTTCGGCACCACCATCCCCGGCATCTTCACCGACGAGCCCCGGTACGGCGGCCGCGTGGGCGGAGCCGAAATTCCGTGGACACCGAAGTTGCCGGAGATCTTCAAGGAGAAGACCGGATACGACATTTCCCTTGCCCTTCCCATCCTGTTCGGGCTCAAAGTTGCCCGCAGCCTGCCCGAAAACAAGCGCGCGCAGGTTCAGGCCGATTTCTACCGCGTGATCACTGAACTCTGGCGGGATAGCTATTTCAAGCCTCTTCACGATTGGTGCGCGGCCCATAATCTGCTTCTCGTCGGCCACCTTTCGGGGGAGGACGACCTGCCCAGCCAACTGCTTTTCTGCGGCAACTTCTTCACCGAGATGGAATACTTTGACTGGCCCGGTATCGACGTGATCTGGCGCCAGATATTCCCCGGCAACCGGGGCAACCACTTCCCCAAATACGCCAGCTCGGCCGCCCACACCCGCGGAAAGCGGTGGAGCCTTTCCGAATCGTTTGCCGTATACGGGTGGGATCTCACCTACGCGCAGATGAAGTGGATTACCGACTACCAGTATGTCCGCGGGATCAACACGCTCGTGCCGATGGCGCTGTACAGCGATACCCGCGGTGCCCGGAAAATCGGCACCATGTCCGACCAGTTTCAGGCGAATCCTCTCTGGGAGCACTACCGCCCGTATGCCGAGTACGTGGGCAGGCTGGGCGGCCTGCTCTCCGCCGGAAAACCGGTGGTCGAAGTAGGCCTGTATTATCCCATCGTCAGCCTGTGGGCCGGCGAAGACGCGCGGTCCGTGGAGGCCAAGGTCACCAGAATCGCCACCAGCCTCCTCGACCAGCAGATAGACTTCGACTTTATGGACGACGCTGCGATAGCCCGGGCGGAGATTTCCGGCGGAACGATGGCAATGGGCGATTGCTGCTATTCGGCGATCGTCGTTCCCAACGCGCCGGTAATGCCGGTGGAAACAATGCGCAGGCTGGTGGAATTCGCCAAAGCGGGCGGATCGGTCACCTTCTACGAAACACCGCCGCACTTCGCCGCGCGCGCCGCCGATGAGGCCGAACTGGCACAGCTCGCGAACTCGCTCTCCACCTGCGTCGCGTCATCAGCCGACTGGGATGTTGCCCTGGGCATGCTTCCGTGGACGGTGAAGCTTGCCGTGCACAACGCCAACATCCGGGCGATTCGCCGGTCCTGCGAGGGCACGGAAATCTTCTTCCTCACCAACGAATCGCTCACGGAAGACGCCTCGCTGCGCCTCCGCCTGCCGGTGCAGGGAGCAGTTGTGGCGTACGACCCCGACACGGAGCAGACGTTCGACGCTTCCCCGCAGGGCGGTTTCATCCGCGTGACGGTCCGCGCGAACGGGTGCATGGTGTTGCTCGCCGGGAACACGGAGGGCCTTACCCTCGCGCCGCCACCGGACCCGCTGACCCGTGCGCAGGAGGTCTCCGGCCCGTGGATTGCCACCGTAACCAGACAGTGGGCGTTCCGCGGAGGCGAGATTGTCATGCTCTCGGCGGTGAAAGGTATGGATCGCGACGCCGGCGGCGTTCTCGGCACGCCGAAACGGGTGGACACGCTCGAGGACTGGGACAAGGTCTACTACGAAAACTTCTGCGGAACGGTGGATTATGCCACCTCGCTGCCGCTGCAGGCGGTGCCCCCACGCGCATTGCTCGATCTCGGAACCGTCGGCGTAGTGGCGGAAGTCGACGTGAACGGAACGATTATCGGCAAACGCCTGTGGGCGCCCTACACGTTCGATATCACCTCCGCGCTGAAGGTCGGCACAAACAACATCCGCATATCCGTTACCAGCACCCTGTTTCGCCTGATGACCATGCCGGAGATAGTCGGTGAACTGAAACAGCGCGGCTGGTTCAACAGTTACGCGCAGAAGGTCTCCGAGTTCAAAGGTGACCGCGCCCCCGCCGGGTTGTTGGGACCCGTACGCATCCTCACCTGAACCGTGACCAGGCGGGGCACCCCGCCGGGTTGATAGGTCCCGTACGCATCCTCACCTGAACGATGACCAGGCGGGGCACCCCGCCGGGTTAATCGGCCCCGTACGGCTTCTTACCGGGTAGCCTGCCAGCGGTGGGACAGGCATTATTGCCTGTCCGTTGCTGGCATGAAAGCGAGGCGGGGCACCCCGCCGGGTTAATAGGACCCGTACGCATCCTCACTTGAACCCTGACCAGGCGGGGCACCCCGCCGGGTTGATAGGTCCCGTACGCATCCTCACCTGAACCATGCCCAGGCGGGACATCCCGCCGGGTTTGTAGGCCCCGTACGGCTTCTTACCGGGTAGCCTACCGGCGGTGGGACAGGCATTCTTGCCTGTCCGTTGCTGGCATGAAAGCGAGGCGGGACATCCCGCCGGGTTTGTAGGCCGCGTACGGCTTCTTGCCGGGTAGCCGGCCAGGGGTGGGACAGGCATTCTTGCCTGTCCGTTGCTGGCACGAAAGGCGAGGCGGGACATCCCGCTTCCGGGTCCCTGTGTGCCGTCATTCCCGCAGCCTCCACGCCCCTCGGAGACCCGCGTTGTCGCCGCACGATGACCGGTCATCGAGTGACGGCTGCGTGGTCCCTGAGCGTGCTCCCGTCGGCGGGAGCCTGTCGAAGTGCAGCGCTCGATGTATCGAGATGACCGGAGGCCGACCTGAGCTCAGAACCGCGCGTGGGCCGCGGGGCTCGTTCAGGGAGGGCGGACGGGGTGGACACGTTAATGGGAGGGCGCCTCACCAACCCGCGGTCACGCCTTCCGCGCGATGCAGGTGATATAGTTGTGGACCACGTCGTATCCCGGCTTCCCGCGCCTCCGTTCGGTCAGCTTCTCGATGAACAGTGCCTCCAGTTGATCCCGTTTGGCGGGATCAACCGCTTCGTAATAGGCCGTTCCGGCGCCTGATTTCTTCAGGTGCTCGAGCGCCTCGCGCGCGGTCCGGTAGCGGAACACGATCTCTCCCTCGTCCAGATGGACCGGTTCGAGACCCGTGGCGGCAAGCTGACGGCTGACCTGAGCCGTGTCCGCCGGAAAGTCAAAGGCAATGCGTTTCGTCAGCACCTCGGGGTCTTCCACCACAATCTCGCCAAAGATCTGAAGGGGTTCGTACGGGGAGTTTTCCCTGTGGACGATAAAGGCCAGCCGGCCGCCCTTTTTCAGCGCGTGGGCGGCGGCCTCGAAGAACGGTTTCAGGGGAATGTAGCCCAGAACCCAGCTTGAGAACACGAGATCAAAGGGCCGCGACGTGAGAAGCTCTTGCAGTGCATCACCACGGCGGAAATCAATTCGGCCAAATCCTTGCGCCCGCGCCCTCGCCCTCGCCTCCGTCAGCATCCCTTCGGAAAGATCCACGGCAACAAGGTGACCGACGCCGCGCAGTTGTGCCGCAAGGAGCACCGTGGCGAACCCGGTGCCGCACCCGGCTTCGAACACCCGCTCATTCCCGGATAGCGACAGCGCCGCGATGAGACTTTCCACCGGTTTGCCCGCCTCTTTGACCCAGAACTCGTCATAATACTGGTGGATCCCGTCGTACGCATCGCGGAGTTCCTCCTGATCCACCTCTCCCCTCGCCTCGTTTCGTACACGAAAGAAACGGGGCACGCCGTGCCGCCGCGGCAGGTGTTTCCGGCAAATCTCGGATGAAGCATCGGGCGCGAGGGGCAATTCCGCGTTGTCTATGTGCCGGCAGAGCGTGCGACCGACGCACCCTGTCCGCGGCGTTTTGAAGTGCTGCCCTATGCGTTCCAGGATGGCATCCAGCGGCTCCCGGGTGATGGTGCCGAAGGAAAGGGGTACCAGATTGCAGGGGCACACTTCGCCGCTGCCGTCAATGTAGAGGTGGGTTAGTCCCGCGCCGCAGCCGAATGCATCGGGCGACTCGAGGTAAGTGAACGTGGAGAGAATCGGAAGGTCCTCGTCTTCGGCCACCTCGCGCTGATACTGTAGGATGCGCCGCCTCTCGGCGTCGGTAAGTGTCACGGACCGGTTCCCGGCAAGCGTGCCTGTGGCGCTCGGTTCCAGAAGATGCACTTCGAGGGCGCCGGTTTCCCTGGCGAAGGTCATGAACGCGTGGAAATGGTCAGGCTCGAGGAACTCGCGGGTGGCCACGGAGATGATGTAAGGGTAGAGGCCGCAGTCAGACGCAACCTTGATTGCGTCGACGGCAGTCCCGAACGCTCCCGGATACCCGCGCATCCGGTCGTGCTGTTCGGCAACCGAGGAATCCACACTCACACCGACTGCGAAAAGCCCCGCATCTCGCAACGAGCCCGCGCGTTCCGGTGTCAGCCCTCTGCCGGTGGTGTTCAGCGTGAGCGACGTCCTCTCGTCGAAGCTGGCCACGAACTCTTCCAGATCCTCGCGAAGCAACGGCTCGCCGCCTGACAGGGTGACGTTGGCCGCTCCGAGTCCCTGAAGTCGGGCAATGACTGGCTTCCAGATCGAGAGCGGGACATCCTTCTGACTCCTGCCGGCGTTGTAGCAGTGCCAGCACCGGTACGGGCACCGGTTCGTCACGGCAAGGGTTACGGAAAACAGTCTCCGGGTTCCCGCCTCGCCCAGTTCCTCAAAATTCCGCACCATCGTATCAAACGCGGGACCGGGGTACGGGGGGAAATGGGTGTTCAGCACGTACCGACCGCGAAACGGGATCACCTTTTCGTGTGAGAGGTATGCCTTGAAGAACCCCATCAATTTCGGGTGCATTCTGGAAAAGGGCGGTTTCGCTGCGCACATCCGCAGAAACGCTTCACCTTTCATCGTTGGCACCCCTTTCGCCTTGCTCCCAAAGATTTGCCGGCAGGCGGGACGTGACACACTGCGCGCACGGTTCCCCGTCTGATGTGGAATATAGCCGAATCGCAAACCAACGGAAGGAGCGTGGGCACGCATGACCGGGTGCGTCCGTCCCACCGGCTGCAAACCGGCCTGCCGGTGCGCTTCGGCACGTTGCGGCGGCCCTTCGACAGGCTCCCGCCAGCGTGAGCGGGCTCAGGCACCGCCACACTACCCGACGACTGCCCTGAACGCACGGTCATCGAGTGGCGAACCGGTCGCTGAACCTGCGAGAACCTGCAGGAGTCCTGTAGAAGCGCCGGTTCGACGTATCGAGACGACCCGGGCTGCGCGCGAGGCTGCAATGACACGGTGCGTTGCTTCGAATATCGAGGTTTGCGTCATTCTGAACGACGTCCGCCGCGCGGACGCAAAGTGAAGAATCTCTTTTCGAAACAGGCAACGGAATGCCACAGTTCAGAGCTAGGAAATTCGCCCTCTCATTCGACGTGGCGGGATGCCCCAACCGGTGTCGGCACTGCTGGATCGGGAACCCGCGGAACGGGCACATCAGCGAGGATACGGTACGCGGTGTCGTGAGCGATTTTCGCGCATGGCTTGCGGCCAGCGGGCATGCGGAAACGCTGCAGCCGGTGGTGGTCCACACGTGGTTCCGGGAGCCGGATTTTGCTCTCGATTACCCGGCGCTCTGGGAGCTGGAAAAGGAACTCAGCGATGACGGCGCGGCAGAGCGGTTCGAACTGCTGAGCATCTGGAGGCTCGCACGGGACGAGGGATACGCTCGCTGGGCCCGCGACATCGGGACAGAAGCATGCCAGGTCACGTTTTTCGGCACGGAGCAGACGACTGACTACTTCGCCCGGAGAAAGGGATACTTCAGGGATAGCGTGCGTGCGACTGAGCCGTTGCTCGATGCAGGAATCCGCCCGCGCTGGCAGGTAATCCTGACGCGCCGCGGCGCCCCGGAACTCGGTGAACTCGTCGGGTTGATGGAGTCGTTGCGCCTCGAGGAGCGTGTACGCGCCCTCGGATCGGACTTTGAGGTGTTTCTCAATACGCCGACTCCCACCGGCGAGGCATACCTAATTGAGGACGAACGGCCGACCCCGGAAACGCTGGAGGTGGTGCCCACGTATCTGGCGGAGCAAACGAAAAAGCATTTCGGCGTTTCCTCGCTCGCGGAATGTCTCGGGAAACCGGAAAGGGAATGGATTCCGGAGTTGCTTGCCGATGAGGGCCCGTTAGCGGAGTATCCCGGCACCCTGGCATTGATGATCACGCCCGACCTGGACGTGTACCCGAACATGGGCGAAGCGGCACCATGGTGGCGGCTTGGGAACCTGCGCGAAGAAGGGTTCGACGTGGTCATGTACCGCTTTGAGACCGACGCCACACCGGGGCTTTGGGGGAATTTCCGCGTGCCGGTTTCGCAACTGGCGAAAGAGTTCGGGCGTGTTGACAGCGATTGCATTTACGGGCGTGGCGACCTTGTCCAGAAGTGGTTGCGCCAGTGGGCGGAAGGAAGAGATTCTTCGCTTCGCTCAGAATGACGTCGATCGCGTCACGCCGTTCCAAATACCACCGTCATTCTGAACGATGTCCGCCGCGCGGACGCAAAGTGAGGAATCTGCTGCCCGGAATGACGACTCAGCGAAGAGCGGGCAACGGCCCGCCTTTGAGCCGGTTGGTCGCGAACGTTGAATTCCGGAAATTCCGTACTGAATCCATCTGACAGCCCTGTTCCTTCTTCTTCGAGGAGTCTGCACCCATGCCTACGCGCCCAAACATCCTGTTCATCATGTCGGATGACCACGCCGCGCATGCCATGAGCTGCTACGGCAGCCGCATCAACCGCACGCCGAACCTCGACCGCATCGCCAGCGAAGGCATGCGGCTCGACCGCTGCTTCTGCACGAACTCCATCTGCACGCCGAGCCGGGCGACCATCCTCACCGGCACGTACAACCACGTGAATGGGGTCACCACGCTGGATACACCCATGGACGCCGGCCTGCAGACGTTTCCAAAGCTGTTGCGGGAGAGCGGTTATCAGACCGCCGTGTTCGGGAAATGGCATCTGGGGGAGCACCGCGACTTCCAGTACTGCCCCACCGGGTTCGACGACTGGGCCGTGTTGCCGGGGCAGGGGTTTTACCACAATCCCGAATTCATTTTCAAGGGGCCCCGGGGACCGGTGCAGCGCACAGTGATGGGGTACGTGACGGACCTGATTACCGACTTCTGCCTCGACTGGCTGCAGAACCGCGACCGCGAACGGCCCTTCTGCCTGCTCTACCATCACAAGGCACCCCACCGGCACTGGAACCCCGACGAAAAACACGCCGCGATGTACCTGAACGAGGACATCCCGGAACCCGACACGCTCTATGACGACTACTCCAACCGGGCTTCCGCCGCTGCCGCCGCGGAGATGCGCGTGGGCGTGCACATGACCCAGCTCGACATGAAGTGCGAAGTGCCGAAGAACATTCCGGAGCGCGAGATGCGGAAGTGGGCGTACCAGCGCTACATCAAGGACTACCTGCGCGTCATCGCCAGTGTGGACGACAACGTCGGCCGCGTGCTGGATTACCTCGACGCCGACGGGCTGACGGAGAACACCGTGGTGATCTACTGCTCCGATCAGGGATTCTTCCTCGGCGACCACGGCTGGTACGACAAACGGTTCATGTATGAGGAGTCGCTGAAGATGCCGTTCGTGGTGCGGTACCCCAAGGAGATCGAACCGGGATCCGTGAGCGACGCCATGGTGCTGAATGTGGATTTCGCGCCGCTTTTCCTCGATTTCGCCGGCCTGCCTATCCCTAAGGGGATGCAGGGGAGGAGCTTCCGGCCGGTCCTGGGTGGCGAGACGCCGCCAGACTGGCGCGACAGCATGTACTACCGCTACTGGATGCACAAGGCGCACCACAACGTCTACGCGCACTACGGCCTGCGCACGAAACGCTTCAAGCTCATCTATTACTACTCGGACGGGCTCAATCAGATGGGTGCGGTGGACGAGAAGTACGAGCCGGAGTGGGAGCTGTTCGATCTCGAGCGCGATCCGGCGGAGCTGCACAACGTCTACACAGACCCGGCCTACGCAGACACGGTGCGCGAACTCAAGGCGGAGCTCCACCGGCAGCAGGCGGCGGTGGGCGACGCGCGATACGAGAAGGACGTGGATTGACGGGTGTGCGGGGAGCGTAGCACGGGCATCCTGCCCGTGCCCACACCGAACTGGACGTCGCTACGATTGCATCTCCCGCAGGGCGCAGGCGACGCGGGCACCCTGCCTGTCGGATGCCATCGTAAGGGGCACGTCGCAACATGCCCCTACCGGAAAAACAGGCCGAAACGCCGCATCCGTGGCATTTGTAGGGGCAATTCATGAATTGCCCCTACGCCGCGAAAGACCCCTACCTCGCCAACACCATCCTCCTCGTCACCACGCCCTGCGCCGCGGTGAGTCGGTAGACATACACCCCGCTGGCAACCTCGCGACCCATAGTGTCATATCCGTCCCATACGACCGCATGCGCACCTGCCGGCAGCGACCGGTCGGCCAAGGTGCGCACCAACACACCCCGGACATCATACACCGCCAGCGTCACATGCCCCGCCTCGGGAAGGGCGAAGCGGATCGTAGTGACTGGGTTGAACGGGTTGGGCGCGTTCTGCATGACGAGGAAACGGAGCGGAACTCTGGGGCTCTCGACAGTCAGCGTCGGATCAAAAGGACGCATACCCATGTCGGCACGGGTTCCATCAGGGTCCTTGGGCGAGGAAGGGTCACCCGCGTCGATGCAGGGAGAACTGTTCTGCAGACGGAAATTCTGGCTCGCCGGGTCGACGAACAGCGGATCGGCATTTATGTTGCCGGTTCCCCCGTACGTGACGCCCAGGTCACAGTAGCTGGCGAGGATGATGCCGCCTCCGCCCTGATCAATGTCACGGGTTTTGTTGCCCCAGATAATCGTGTTCTTCAGCCTGGCTGACGAAGCCCAGACACCGATCCCGCCTGCCGGGGTGTTGGCGTCAATACCTGTGTTGTCGGTGATCGTGCAGTTTTCGATCTGTGCAGTGGAGCCGTCCGACATCCAGATGCCACCCCCGTATTTGGAGGCGTTGTTCCCCGCGATGAGGCAGTTCACCAGCGTGAGGTCCGCGTCAACAAGACGGATCCCGCCGCTGTTGCGGCCTGCTCTGTTGCCGGTAATCGTGGAACCGGTGATTACTGCAGTGACTGAGCCGAGGTGAAGTCCCCCGCCGTCATTCGCCGTGGTTTCGTTTCGTATGATGTCGCAATGATCAAGCAACAGCGTGGCCCCGGTGCCTGCAACCAGCCCGCCTCCCACGCCGGTCGCCCGGTTCTGGCAAACCAGCGAACTCGACAGGTCAAGCAGGGCCCCGGAACTCACGAGGCCGCCGCCGCACGAAATGGCGGCTTCATTTCCTGAAATGACGACGCCCGTGCCCCGCAATCGCGTCCCGGCCCCCGTCACGAATACGCCTCCCACCCCGTCCGCAGTGTTGCCTGCGCCGCTCACTCGTACAAAAGCGAGAGTGCTACTGTCCCCGGAGGCAAATCGGAGCCCGCCCCACATCGGGGACAGACCGGGCAGGAACCGAATGCTGTCTTCGGCAGCGCCGATCGCCTCCAAACGGCCACGAACGACCATCTGCACCGGGGCGTCAAACAGCACATCCACTCCCGGTTCGATCGTGAGTGTTGCTCCGGTGGCAACGATGACCGGCTTGCTGACGTGGAATGGGCCTGTGCTTTTCACCCACGTGGTGTCAGTCGAAATGAATGTGAAGAGAGCTCCCGGCAGGACGCTGCCACTGCCCGGGCGCACGCCCATGTCCGCGCGGGTTCCGTCCACGTCGTTCGGCGTCGCCGGGTCACCGGCGTCAATGCAGGGAGAACCGGTCGCCAACCGGTAGTTGCCCGCGGCGGGCATGAGGAACTGGGGGTCTGCGTTGATATTCCCGACCCCTGCGTACACGTCAGCCGCCATCTTTCCCATGACGCTCGTGGGGTGGTAGCCAGACCCCGCCGGTATCTCGATGTCGGAATACGACGCGTTGACTACTCCCTCGAGTTGGGTGAACGTTGCGGGGTTCGGCGTATTGCCCCAGACGATGCAGTTCTTGAGGGTGAGCACGGCTCCATACTTCGCCCAGACACCGCTTCCGCTGGAAGCGATATTGCCCGCGATCGTACAGTTTTCCACCAGATGCTGGATTGCCAGATGGGTCGCGTTAATCCCTCCGCCTCGCAACCCTCCGTTGTTGCGGGCGATCAAACAGTCACGCATCGTGAACAGGATTTCTCCGGCGACTGTGAGCCCACCGCCGTTGTACCCCGCCACGTTGTCACAGATCGTAGTACGCGTGATCGTGGCCGTTCCCACCCCTCCCACTGCCAACCCGCCGCCATCGCCCTCCGCCACATTGTTGCTGATGACGCAATGGTCAATGGTCAGGCTCACTGCACGATAGGAAGCGATGCCGCCGCCATTGCTCTCTGTTTCGCTCATGATCGCCCGCGCGTGGCTGATGCGTACATACCGCATGTCCGCGGCGCCATCCAAGATAACGAGCCGGTTCCACACGGGAGAGCTGCCGGCGATGAACCGGATGCTGTCGGTTTCCGTTCCGGTAGCGGCCAGCGTTCCCTGCACGAAAAAACGCACGTTCGCGTCGAACAGCACGTCCACGCCGGGTTCGATGGTAAGGGTTTCGCCGGCCGGGACGACGATTTCGCCCGTCACACGGTACGGGCTATTCGCCTTCGTCCAGGTGGTCGTGGTGATGGTGCCGGCGACGTCCAGAGCGGCGGCGCCGCCGAAAAACGCGCACGTCAAAACAAGGGCGGCGTGCAGGAGGGTTCTCGTTCGCATGGCGAACCTCCTTAGTCCGACCCGGGAGGCGTGGGATTGGCACGTCGCAGGGGGAACGGACGCGACGGACGCGCAGGTCCCAGGGAGGGAAGTGCGTACGGTGTGAAGTATATCACAGAACGCAGGGGTTGTCAACGAAGGGCGGAAGGCAGACAGAGGCAGTTCCGCGTGGGCGACGCGCGATACGAGAAGGACGTGGATTGACGGGTGTGCGGGGAGCGTAGCACGGGCATCCTGCCCGTGCCAAAACCGAGCCGTCCATCACCTGCACGGGCAAGATGCCCGTGCTACGACCGCATTTCCTGAAGGGCGCAGGAGGCAATTTACCCCGCCCGTTTCTCCCGCAGCGCGGAATGGCTCCACGCGATCTTCGGCGTGCCAATGGCGGCAAGTCCAAAGGCCGCCGCGGCAGCCAGCATTTCCCCGAACACGTCCCTGGTGACGTGCCCGCGCGGCTCGGAGACAAGGCAGCGGCCACCGGATTTGAGGGCCGCTGCGACGTCGCGGAACAGCGCCCCGGCATCGGGCACCTCATGCACCACGGCGAAAAGGAGGGCGAAATCTACCGTCCCTGCACAGTCGCCCACGCAGAGGGAAGCAGGTTCACACACCCGTGTCACGATCCTGCTGGCAAGCCCGGCCTTCTCCGCGCGCTTCGTGAGTGTCCGCAGCATTGACTCCTGCACGTCCACGCAGACGACTTTGCCTTCCCTCCCCACCATCCGGGCCATCGGGAGCGTGAAAAAGCCCATGCCGGGACCCACTTCCAGCACCGTCATGCCTTCCCGCACGTGTTTGCCGAGGATATTTCCCGGATTCTGGAACCACTTTCGCCAGGGAACGATGAGGGAATAACCGACCCAGTGGGGACAGACAGGTGGCGGCATGGTAGGAATCTCTCCATCGGGTGAAGGCACCCCCCTCACGTAGATACTCGCAGACAGATGCGTCAACGGCAACCACCCCGCCGTGAAAGCCAGCACGGAACACCCTGACGGGTTGGGCTGGCGTACCGAAAAACCCATCTTTCCCCTATCGTTGTTCGACGATGCAACCCGATGAAAGGACGATTCATGTTCCGAGCCGCGTTCGCCATCTGCGTGTTCTTCGCCGCCAGTGCCCATGCCGCGCAGGGTTTTGTCATTGCCCGGGAGGGCAGGCCGGTGGCGAAGATCGTCACCGCGCCCGACATCGACCGCCCGTTCGATCAGGGGGTACGCAATCAAGCCGTGCGCGACCTGATCCGCGTGGTGGCAATCATGAGCGGCGCGCCCCTGCCTGCGGTGCAGGATACCCTTGCGTTCAACGACGGTCCGCAGATCCACATCGGGCAGACGGAGTTCGTGAAGCGCGAACGCCTGCTGGCCCCCGGATTGCCCGTCGGGGGGTACCGCATCCTGACAACCACCGAACGCGGGCAACCACGGCTCGTCATCGCCGGAGCGACGGTATCGGGCACGATGAACGGCGTATACGACCTGCTCACCACCGAACTCGGCGTCGTGTGGGGCATTGACAGCCCGTTGTTCGAGGAAGTTCCCCGGCGTTCCACCGTGGCCCTGCCGGCAATCGACCGCGTCGGGCGCTCCGGTCTGCCCTTCTGTATGGTCACGGGCCCCAGCCTGGCGTGGCAGCTACGCAACCGGCTGAGCGACCGCGGCGTGGAGTACCCGTATTCCCGGCACGGGCATAACATGATGGCTTTTTTCCGCATCAGCCAGTACCGCGATCACCCCGAGTACTACCCCCTCGTGAACGGTCAGCGGAAAATCCCGCGGCAGGATGAGGACACGCGCGTGCAGCTCTGCTTCACGAACCCGGATGTCATCCGTATCACCATCGAGAAGCTGCGGGCCTATTTCGACGCGAATCCCACCATCCTCGGATACAGCCTCTGCGCCGCGGACGACGACGAATACTGCACCTGCGAAAGCTGCGCGCGGCTTGACCAAGATGCGCCCGAATTCCGCAACCGAAGAATCCACACCGACAGCTATTTCCACTATATCAACGAGGTCGCGAAGGCTCTCAAACAGACGCATCCCGACCGCTATATCAGCGCCTACGCGTACGACGCCACGGAACCGCCCCCGCGCCACATAACCCGTCTGCCGGACAACGTGGTGGTCTTCCTCACACAGGACGCCACCCAGCACTTCGACCCGGTGTACCGGCGGGAGGACGAAGCCATTCTGGCCGCGTGGAAACGCGTGGCGGCGCATGTCTGCCTGTACGAATACCCGAGCCTCGGGTGGATTCTGCCGCGGAATTACACCTCGCTGGTGGCGCAACGCATACCGTACCTGCACCGCGCCGGCATAGACGGGCTGTATGCCGAGGGACATCCCCATCCCGCGCATCTCGCGCCGGCGCTCCACCTCACCGCGAAGCTGGCGTGGGAGCCGACCGCCAACGCCGACAGCGTTATGGACCTCTGGTACCGCGCCATGTTCCGTGAATCCGCGCCCCAGATGCAACGGTTCTACGTGACGCTGGACAGCGCATGGACGCACGCCGAGCGGCGCGGTTTCTGGTTCGCCGGCTCCAACCGGATGTGGGAGGAATTCGCTGCGTTCCCGCCGCTCTACCGGGAAACCGCGTGGCACCACCTGAACGCCGCGCTTCGCAACGCGGCCGACGATGTCACCCGGCAGAGAGTGGCGTACATCCGCTCCGGGCACGAGCCAGCTTACCGCGTGGCCCGGGCATTCGAGTGGGCGCATGCGCTGACTCCGGAAAACACCGAAGAAGAGATCATGCGCGTTCTTGACGAGTTCGAATTGTTCATGACGACGTACTTCACCGGTGTTGAGGGCGACCCGGCCTACTCGGACACCTACTATCGCGGCTACCGTTTCCACGAGCGCACGAAATGGATCAAGCTCGACATCCTGCGTTGCGTGGACCGCGCGCTCGCCAACCGGCCCGAGGTGCGTCAGAGGCTTCTGGAAACCAACGCCACCTTCAGCGAAATGAACGATACCGCACGGAACCGACGCACCGTGGGGTACCGCCGGTGGACGAACAAGTCCATGAGTGACCGGCGCATCTACCCGAACTACATATCCGACCAACCGCCCTATCTGCCGACGGAATGACCACATACGAGAAGGACACACCATGCCAGACCAACAGAGGCAGTTCGCCATAACGCGCGACGGCAAACCGTGCGCGACGATTGTGATCCCCCGTGCCGCCGAGCCCCGCCTCCTCGATGCGGTTGCCGATTTCGTGCACGTGATCGAACGCATGGCCGGGCCGACGGCGCCGGTGCTGACCGACGGCATCCATACCGGCAACGGAGCGGAAATCCATATCGGACTCACCGATTTCGTGAAGCAGGAGCGGCTCCTGCCGGAATCGCTGCCGGTGAACGGCTATCGCATCGCGGTGTGCGAAGAGAACGGTCAGCCGCGCCTCGTGATCGCCGGGCCGACGACACTGGGCACCACGCACGGCGTGGCAGGCTTCCTCACGGACGACCTCGGCGTGCTGTGGGGCATGGCCGACCCGCTGTTCGAGGACATTCCGGTGCGCAGGGATGTGGCGGTTGGTGCGCTGGACCGCACCGAACGCCCGACATTCGGCTTCCGCACACTTCTGGGGCCGGACCTGACCTGGGCGCGGCGCAATCGCGTGGACGACGGCAACCGCACGCTGCCGTACTACGGCCACAGCCACAACATGCACGCCATCATGCCGCCCGATCAGTACCGCGATCACCCGGAGTATTTCGCGCTGCGGGGCGGCACACGGATCATCCCCGACGGACATTTCGGCCCGCAGCCCTGCATGACGCACCCCGACGTCATCCGGATCGGTGTCGAGGCGGCGCGGCGGTACTTCGACGAGAACCCGACTGCGCGCACATTCAGCCTCTGCCCGAACGACACGAAAGAGTTCTGCGAGTGCCCGAACTGCGCCGCGCTTGACGAGGGCCGCCCCCTGCACCGCGGGGACAAGATCTACTCCGACAGCTACTTTCACTGGGTGGAGGCGGTGGCGAAGGAGATCCTCAAGAGCCACCCCGACAAACACCTCGGCACCTACGGCTACTGGGCCACCGTGTTGCCGCCGCGCCACATCAAAAAGCTGCCGCCAAACGTGGTCGTCTTCCTCACGGTGGATTCCAGCCAGTACTTCGACCCCGACTACGAGGCGCACGATTTCGACCTGCTCCGCGCCTGGCGCGAGGTGGTGGATAACGTCGCGTACTACGACTATTACGCGCTCGGATGGTTCATGCCGCGCGTGTATCACGAAATCGCCGGGCGGACGATAAAACGCATCGCCGATATCGGCGTGGTGGGCTTTCACTGCGAAGCCTACACGCACTGGGCACACAACGGCGCGCAGTTCTACCTCGCCTCGCGCCTCGGGTGGGACGCCATGCTCGACCCGGTGAAACTGCTGGATGAGTGGTACGCCCGGATGTTCGGCGAAGCAGCGGCGGAGATGCGGGCCTTCTACGAATGCCTGGAACGCCGCTGGATGGAGGTGAAACGGCCCGGCAGGTGGTTCCAGGGATTCGACTGGATTTTCCACCAGTTCGATTTCTGGCCTGCGGACGCCCGACAGGAGGCGTGGGATCTGCTCGAAAACGCATACGCGGCCGCGAAGACCGAAATCACCCGCCGCCGCGTGGATTACGTCCGCCGCGGGCACCGCTCGGCGTACCTCATGCCGGTCTCGTACGAACGGGCGATAGCACTCTCGCCGGATTCGCCCACGCTCGAGCGCGATATCCGCCTCATCGGCGCGGCGTATGGCGACGCCATCAACCGCTACCGGCGCGACATCAAAACCGACCTCACCTACGGCTATCATTATTACATCGGCACGACGTACGCCGAGGAACGCAACTTCGTCTGGTGGCAGGCGTTCCTCGGGGACGCCATCGAAAAGGCGCTGGCGGGCAGGCCGGAGCTGCGCGAGAAGCTCGTGGCGGAGGACGCCACCGTCGCCGACCTGCTGCGGGTCCGTGCTGAGGCCGACGCGGAGACCCTCCGGCGCCTCGGCTGGGTGTACCGCGATCTCGAAGCCAGACGGAGCACGTAGCGCGGAACCGTCCGCAGGAGTAGAACGGCGGGAAATCAGCGGGCGTTGAGGAAGCCGTGATGCGCAATATCGCAGATAAGGATATATACCGGCCCATCTGGAGCCGTCGCTCCCCCCGTTTGCCATATTACGACTACTCCCTCGCTGGAGCCTATTTCGTTACCGTGTGCGCACGGGGCCGTGAATGCCTGTTCGGGGATGTCGTTAACGGACAGATGCGGACGAACGTCGTTGGGGCGATTGTGGATTCAGTTTGGCGGGATCTGCCCACGTATTGCCCCAGTGTTGAGACCGACTGGTATGTGATCATGCCGAACCATTTCCATGGAATCCTCCTGTTGGTGGGTAGCACGGGTGATGGCGTAGGGGCCGGGTCACCCGGCCCGCTGCCCGACGCCAACGCAACGGGGCAACCGCGAGAGGTAGTCGGGGGCCGCGCCCGCGCCGCGGACGAAGGGTCCCCCGGCCCGAACGACAGTCGCGAAACCGTAACGGGCGGGGAGACCCCGCCCCTACGGCGCCCGTCGTTGGTGAATATCATGGCATTTTTCAAATACGAAACAACCAGACGCGTCAACGCGGAACGGGGAACGGCGGCCGGCCGGCTCTGGCAACGCTCATTTTACGATCACATCATCCGCGACGAGGACGATCTCTCTCGGGCGCGGGAATACATCACGATGAACCCCGCGCAGTGGGCCGTGGACAAGGAGAACGTCGCCAACGCCATCCGGGGCAATCGAAAGGGGCCGTAGGGGCCGCGTCCGTGCCGCGGACGAAGGGTTGCCCGGCCCGAATGACTCTCCGGAAGAGACGAACAATGGGCGCGATTCCCGTTCCGACGAAGCAGCAGGCCGCGTGGCAGGATTACGAAATCGGCATGTTCTTCCACTACGACCTCAACGTGTTCGTGGAGGAGAAACGGCCGGGCTGGGACCATCGCCACTACGACGACTACCCCGGCCCCGACGTGTTCAACCCGCGGAAACTGGACTGCGACCAGTGGATGGACGCCGCAAAGGCCGTCGGCGCGAAATATGCCGTGCTGACGGCCTCCCACGGCTCCGGGTTCATGCTCTGGCAGAGTGACGCCTACCCGTTTGGTGTCCGACAATCCCCGTGGCGCGGCGGCAAAGGCGACCTGGTGAAGGACTTTGTCGAATCCTGCCGCCGAAACGGGATTCAGCCGGGTCTCTACTCGCACCTTCGCTGCAACGGCTACTGGCGGGTGGATCATCCCGGCCTCGTGAACGAGGGCAAGGGCGGCGACCCGAAACGGCAGGCGGCGTACGCCAAAGCCCGGCTCACCATGTGCCGGGAACTCTGGGGCAACTACGGCCCGCTCGCGGAGATCTGGTTCGATGGTGCGGTGCCGGACCCCGGGCTGGTGGGGTACAACGTCCTGCCGTACCTCCGATCGCTGCAGCCCGAGGCGATGATCTTCCAGGGGCCCACAGCCACCATCCGGTGGATCGGCAACGAAAAGGGCGTGGCGAACTACCCCTGTTGGGCCACCGTGCCAAGCGTCGCCGAAGCGGCAACGTGGGAAAGCCGGGGCATGCTCGACCGTCTCTGCACCGGCGACCCAGACGGCGCCACATGGCTGCCCGGCGAATGCGACACCCCCATCCGCAACCACGAATGGATGTGGAAACCGGCGCAGGAGCACCTGTTGAAATCCGTTGACGAGCTGATGGAGGTGTACGAGCACTCCGTCGGCTGCAACTGCAACCTGCTCATCAACGCGAACCCGGATCCCGATGGCCTCGTTCCGGACGCTGATATGCAGCGGTACCGCGAATTCGGCGCGGCGCTGCGCCGGCGGTACGGCGCCCCGCTGGCGGAGACGTCGGGCCGGGGCAATGCCGTCGAGCTGCGGCTTCCCCGCCCTGCCGTGGTGGACCGCGCCATTCTGATGGAGGAGATCACCCAGGGCGAGTGCATCCGGGAGTACGCGCTGGAGGGAAGAACGGGCGCCGGCTGGGCGCCGCTTGCGCGCGGGCAGAGCATCGGCCACAAGCGCATCGAGCGGTTCCCCGCGACATCGGTATCCGCCGTTCGCCTGCGCGTGGAGAAGGCAATCGCCGAGCCGTGGGTGCGCAGGCTTGCGGTGTTTGAGGAGTGAGGGCGCCGACAATTACGCTGTGTCCAGCCTTTTCCTCCCCCGCCAGTAATCGAGGCGCTGGCCCTCGCCGACGTCCATCGAGCATTCGTCGGTGATTTCGTAGCCGAGGCTCTCATAGAAGGCCCGTGACGGCAGGGACACGCTGAGCTCCACCGTCGCGCAGCCGTTGGCCTTCGCCCGTCTCTCCAGCTCAACCATCACCACCCGGCCGTACCCGCATCGCTGGCAGGATGCACGCACGAACACCCCGCATATCTCGTTGCCGACGAGGCTCCCCGTGGCCACAATCTCCCCCTCCCGCTCAAGCACAAGCACCGTACCCGTCTTCATCCGTTTCGCAATGCTATCGTCCGAGTGAAACTCCCGGAACGACTGCAGCGCGCGAGAAGGGTACACGCCCGTGTAGGACGCGTCGATCGTCTCGTGAATCAGCCGCCGGACCGCGATCACGTCCGACCGGCGGCATTCGCGGAGGGTGGCGGGGGGTGGGGGTGGAGGCATGGTGGTTGGCGCCCCCTTCTCATGGCACTGGACGGGCCCCGCATTGCTGCCACGACACCACAGATTCCCGTTTTGAACCATGAACCGCGCCAAACAGGAAAGGGGGACACCAGTAATTCAACCGATTACTTCAGAGCATCGAACAACTCGGCCTTGAATTCATTTTCGTCCTCGGTGTTGTAGAACGGAACGCCCACGAGCCGGTACTTTATGTCCGCGTTCAGCGTCAGCACCTTGTCGGCGAACTGCTCCCGAATCTCCTTCAGGAACTGCTCCTTCCATTTGTCGTGCTCCTTCAGGTGTTTCCCCTTCGGTTCGATGAAAACCTGGTACGTCAGGAGCTTCCCCGTCTTCTGGCGCAGGAAGAGCACGAAATCGGGCTCGAATGCCTGGCCGTCCGCGAAGTTGTAGACCCTGAAATGGCCCTCGTTGCGCACGAGATACACGGCCTCGTACTTCTCCCGCAACTGCTCCATCTGGCGGTCGAGCATCCGCACGAAGGGCTTCTCTTCGCTCGTGCCATATAGCGCGTTGAACACATACCAGTCGCGCCCTGCAATGAACGCTTCGAATTGGGGATCTTCCGTAGCCAACGGGTTGCTTTTGTCGAACTTCAGGATTTTGTCCGTGAAAACGTCCCTGACCAAGGCGGGACTGAAATCGCGCGACCCACGATATTCGGTGATCCCTTTGCGGGCTTCCGCCTCGATCTGGTTCAGCAGACCGATCACGGCCCGCAATTTCTCGACCTTGTTCTCCTCCAGAAGATACACGTTTCCTTGGAAAGTGATCGCCAACCCGCCGAGATAGTCCTCAGCCGTCATAAACTCCTGCATGGAGGTCAGGTGCGGGAAGTACCTCTTGAGCGAGGCAAAGGTGAAGAACGGAACCCGCGCCAGGGCCGACTCGACGATGTTCCGCTCGATTTGCGTCAGCTTGACGTCCTGCCGGTTCTCCTCCGCCACGACGGCCTTGGCCTCTTTCTCGGCCAGGATCGCGCTTTGCCCGCCGTGTCCCGTGGCGATGGTGTGGACATAGTTGCTTCTCGAAACGCCCATGTCGGCCAGCGATTTGACCTGCCGGTAGTCGTTGGTGATACGGGCGTTGGTATAGATCGCCCCGTACTTGAAGAACGGCGTCTTCTTGAACGAGTCCTTCAGGCGCATCGGCCTCTCGACGGTCTCCTCGGCCATGATCCCTTGCGCCACGAGTGCTGTACGTATCTCTTGGATGTATCGATGGTCATTAATGCTGTGGTAGTGCAGCTCCTCCAGTACCCGGAGTTCGTGAGTGACGTCCCCGTCATATTTGCGACGGAACCGGTCGTTGTTGCCGGGCGTCACGAATGGGAAATACCGTGCGCCGCGCCCGATCAACTGCGCCTCGGAGACGGTGGTTGAACCGGGCTTTCCTGCCTTGGCGTCGCGGGTTTCATAACAGCGGACAATGTCGAACAGGTTAAGGACGTCCCACCCCTCGTTGAGCTTCTGGACGGCGAAAATCGCCCGGATGCGGTTGTTCCGATCCTCCAGCGAGTTGAGCAGGAGTTGGTACTGCTCCTTTTCGCCTTCCTCGTTGACCGACAGGCAGAAGTTGGCCTGAAACTCCCGCTTGAGCCGGGCCACCAGTTGGCCGTCTGTGATCCCGTTGTCCTGGAAGAACTGAAAGGCACGCTGTACGGCCGGAACGTCCGACTTCCGAACTCGGGCGATGTCCTTGACCATCAGCCCGTCAATCAGCCTGTGGAAGTTCTCCTTGTTCTCGTGCGACTGCGCGATGGTGCGCTGGGCCTTCAGCAGGACCACCGGTTTCAGGTTGATCCGGTGCTTGGCGGCGACCTCTTGTTTATACTGGCTGAGCACGAGCGCTTGCAGGATACGCTCGTTCAGGTCGAAGTCGGACTGAACGATCATCACGTCCTTGGAAAACCGGTCGTTGCGGTACTGCTGGAGGTCATAGCGGATCACGACCTTGTTCCGGTACTTGTCCACCATGCTCGCGTCTTCGAAGTCGTGCGTGGCCGTAAACTCCAGGAGCAGATTGGCGGGGTTCTGCTGGAAAATGCGTTCGACGGTGTTCTCCCAGCTCTCGAACAACTCCATTTGACCCTTGGTCTGCGTGTTCAGGTGGTGCGCCTCGTCGGCGATCAGGACGACCTTGTGCTTGCGGAAATCCTCGAACGTGATAGCGTTCTCCCTCTCGGTCGTCAGGTCACTGTGCAGTTTCTGGATCGTCGTGAAGCAGATGTTGATGTCCCTGGGATTGACGGCCTCGAAGTTCTCGACCGGCGTGACCCGCACGTGCTGATTGCCGATGACGATGTCGGGCACGAACAGGAACTTCGACGATTGCGGGTTGAGGAAGTTGTCCTTCGTCTTCTCGATGATGTTCGTCGAGTTGACGAAGAACAGGAAGTTCCGGTAGCCCTTCTCGTACAGGTAGAGGATCAATCCGGCCATGATCAGCGTCTTGCCGCTCCCCGTGGCCATGTTGAACAGCAGGTGTAGAGGCAGCGCCTTGCCTGGAAAATCCTTCTCGTGGCAGTGGAAGAACCGGGCGAACGCCTCGACCTGGTACGGCCGCAACTCGTACCGTGGGTTCAGGTTCAGCGTCATGCTCTTCGGCATTTCCTTGGCCAGCAGGCCGAAGCCGGAAATGCTGTCGAGTTTCTCGTAGAGGAATTGCTCAGGCATTGTACGCCTCGCCGTAGAACGCCTTGTTCAACGCCTTGTCCTCGTCGCTTACCTTGAAGCACGGATCGTCAATTTCCGAGAGGTTGACGTAGAGCTGGTTCTTGTCCAGCAACTCGGCCAGCAGTCGTTTCTGCTTCTTGAGCCCGTCCTCCTCCTGCCCGATAGCCTCGAAGTCCTTGACCGCGTCCTCCGGCACCTGGGGGTTGACGTACCAGTTGAGGAACGATCCCTCGGCCATCTCCTTCCAGACCTTGACCAGTTCCTTGCTCGTCTTCGCGGACTCGATCCGCTCCATGAAGGCTTCGTTGTATTTCATCAGCTCGCAGTAGACGAAATCGCCGCCGCCCTTCCATCCGACTGCCTTCGACACGCCTGTAGAATCTCCCTTGATCACGTTCTGGAGGCGCACGACGCTGTCGTTCTTGCCGTAATCGAGTTGCTCAATTCCGACATATTGGTAGCCGAGCTTGTGGGCGACGGCCGCAGTTGTCCCACTCCCCAGTGCGAAATCCATGACAATATCAGAAGGGCTAGCCGTGCCCCACCTAATGATCCTCTCAAGGAGTTCCTCTGGCTTCTTGCCACGACGCAAAGTCACCCCTCCCTCGTCCGCAATATCCGTCACTTGTATCTCGAGGTTTGACCAGAAGTCGTTGATGTCCGTGACACGATAAAGACGCTTGCCCTCAAGTGTAGAGTAGTCTTTCGCAAACAGGAGTTTTCGGTCGCGAATGAAGTAGTCCGTTACCTGCTGTCCTTTGCGCTTGCCTTTCGACGGCGTGTATTCCGCGACGCAAAGAGCGTCGATGCCTTTCGTAACGGCTAGGATTTGCTGTTGAAAACTACTTTCTTCCTGCACCCCCACAGACTGGACATAGCGGTCGTAGTTCTTCAAGTAGGCATCGATGTCTTGCGTCTTGCACGCCTTGAGTTCGTAGTCATCAATTCGTGACAGAACAACATCTTGACCGCTGGAGTCCTTGAAGCGCTTGAATTCCTTCGCTGAGCCTTTGGGTGTCAGCACGTAGGAATACTGCTGCATGATCTTCTGGGTGGCATCAACGCGCTTCTTGATGTCGCCGTTTAGTCTACCCGGCATCTTCTCCTTGGCGTAGATAAGCAGGTATTCCGTCTGAATGTCTAGATCGCTTTCGCCCTGCCCGAGCAACGTTCGCCCCTCAGGGACTCTCTGCCAGTTCACCTGGCCGATGAAGTTCTCGGCCTTGAACACGGTATCGAGAAGAACCTTCAGATAGGCCAACTGGCGATAATCGATCTGAACGAACAAAACTCCGTCTTCACGAAGCAGCGTCCTAGCCACCTCCAAACGGTTCCTCATGAACGTCAACCAGGAACTGTGATTGAAGGCGTCGTTGTAACCGAATTCGTCGTTTCCGGTATTGTATGGCGGATCGATGTAAATCAGGCGGACGCGCCCACCAAAAAGCCCACGTAAACTGTGCATCGCAAGCAGATTGTTGCCCTTGACGATAAGGTTCTCGCGTATCACGCCGTCTTCGTCTCGCTTGAGCTCGCCAACCGGCTTCTTCCCCTTCTCAGTGTACCGGGTGAACGCGGTCAGCACCTTGGGGGCCAACAAGCGTGTGATCTCGTCTTCGGCCAGGACCTCGTTGAAGAAGATCTCCTTCCGCTTCTCCTCCTCCTTCGTCTGGCCGCCCTCCAGGACGCAGTCCTTATAGGGCCAGACAAGGGCGACGTCCCCTCGCTCGCGCAGGTACTTGCCGCCGACGGTCAGGCCGATTCGGTTTCGGAACCGTGTGTAGGAGTTGTCCAGGAAGTTCTTCTGCGACACGTACTCGATGAAGGTATTGAAGTTGAAGACCCAGTGGCCCTCGATCTCGTCGAAGAATTTGGCCTTGATCTCCTTGTCGGCCAGCAGCAGTTTGACGAGGCCATGGTCAATTCGCCAGGCGTGATCCTGCACGGCCGCGAGAACCAGTTCCCCATCCTCGTCAACGAAACGCCGGTCCTGCTTGAGAACCGCGATCAGCTTGGCATTGAATGACATTGGCTTCTCCTGTGGCTATCCCGTCATCGCTTCTTGTGCACATTGGTTATATGATTCATGTTAACGATCGACCTGATACAAAACCAGACCCCACCCTCAGCCGCCTCTCCGCCCGGTCGTACCAGCCTTGCGGGAGGAACTCGTCCGTGTGCAGGTAGCACCGCACGCGCACCTCGTCGCTGCCTTCCTTGAACGTGAACAGCCGGCTTTTGGGCGGATTCTGGTGCCGCACGTTGTTGTGGTACCGTGTCAACGCGCCGCAGTTGACAAAGTGCGTGCCCCACTTCGTCTCGATGTGTGTTTTGCCGCCGTCGGTGGCGTCCGGGTGGGCGTGTGTGTGCCCGCCGAGCCAGATCGCGACAGAACCGGGGTGTTCCGCCAGATAGCGCTCAAACGCCTGCGCGTCCGGCTGGCTGTCCACCCAGTACAGGTACGACGCGCCGATGGGCGTGCCCTGAGGCTTGAAGCCGTGGTACCCGGCGCGCCAGTTGCCGTTCTCGTCACGGTCCATGCCCTCCCACTCGCCCGAGGCCACGGTGGTGTCCTTGAGCATGTAGTGGTGCACACTGATGATGATGTGGTCCGGGTTCGATTCCACCATTTCGCGCCACCAGCGGAAGGTCTCCCCGCTCACCACGCCGCCGGGGTTGCCGCCGAGGTCGCCGCGGCCGATGGTCTGCGTCGGCTCGTTGATGTCGCTCATCATGAGGAAGAGCAGATTGCCGGCGCGGAAGGAGTAGCGCTCCCACGTGCCGGATACCGGGAAGGGCCGCCGGGCCGGGTCCACCCCGGAAAACTGCGTGTGCTCCCCGATCGGGTCCACCCATTTCTGCCACCACCAGGCGGCCGGTTCTCTCAGGCCGCTCCGGTCGTGGTTGCCGCAGACGGAGTACACGGCTTCGCGCGGATGCTCCCTGAGCGCGGCGAACTGGCGGACCACCTCCCGCCCCTCGTCGTCTTCCGGCACGCCCTGCGAACCGCACATGTCGCCGATGTCAACCGCAATGTCCCACGGGAACGGGTCTCCGCCCTTTTCTCCGCCCCGCTCCGAGTGCCGCAGCGCGTCCGCGAGACTCTCCCGCCCGAAGCGAACGTCGTTGCCGACGTGCGCGTCGCCGAACACCCAGACGTTGAATTGTCGACCGCTCATCTGATCCCCCTCATATCGCCCACCAGTGCTCGGGACTGATGCCGGGCAGCCGGAACGCGCGGTGTTCCGACGGCAGCGATGCCAACAACTCCTGCGCTTTGCGGCCGATCGCCTCGGATGCCAGCTCCACGTTGCGCCTGCCAACCTCGGCGGAGGCGTGTTCGCGCGGGTCGAGGCCGCCGATGCCGTCGGGTGGCTTCATGCCGGGTGCAAGGGGGGCCGTGCCCAGCGCCGCCATGTCCACGAGGTCCGGGTAGAAGAACTGCATGTTCGACGTCTCCCATTTGGCCGCGTGGTCGGTGTTCGACTCCTCGCACTGGCTGAGGCTGATCTCCCACAGGCCGACGCCGGTGATGGTGCCGTCCGCCACCACCGGTTTCAGCGCCTGATTCACCATGTCAATCTGCGACTGCACGTTGTGGCCGGATACACCGATGATGACACGGAACCCCGTCTGCTTGAGCCGCTCAAACAGCGCGGACAGCATGCAGAGGCGCCAGTCCGCCGCGGCCTGCTCGGGAGTGATGTCGGCGGGAACGTTGACGTCGTGCGGGAAGTAGACGGGCGGATACACCACCCCGCCGAACTTTTCGGCCGTTTTGACGAGGATGCCGTGGGCTTTGAGCGCGTCGTTGCCCAGCGGCAGGTGGCGGCCGTGCCATTCAATAAGCCCGAACGGCACGTACACGACCGGGAACGCCCGGGCAGCCGCTTCAAGCTGGCCCGGCCGCATGAACTGCATCTGCACGGATGGGGAGAGGGCGTTGGTCATGGCGTATGTCCTTTCTGGAACGGTACCTTGGAGTGCGGGAGCGCCGCTCCCGCTTTCATAGCGCAAACGAGCTTGCGCAATCCAAAGGCTGGAAGTCATCCAACACGTTCACGCTGTCGCATTTGAACGAAAGTACTGTCCTTCTGAACCCACCTTCTGCTTCCCTCAAAAACCACCCCATCGAACACCACGGATACGCCTCAGCGTCTTTCGCAACCCGGTGTTTGACAGGATTCTGGTGAACGTAGTGCAGCCTCGCGAGATAGCTCTTCTCATGGGTCAGGCAGCTATCCCAGTACTGAAACCACACCTTTCGCCCCGGGGTGCTGTCCATTTCGTTGATCCGGACGGCCGTTTCGGAATGAACTCGTTTGATCAGTCTCGACAAATCCGCTGCGTTTTCTCCCCCCTTGCCGACGAAGTGATAATGGTTATTCAGAATAGCCCACGCCTCGAGCTGCCATCCGTAGTGCTTTGTTTGCTCGAACAATTCTGCAAGCAGGAGGTCCTTTTTCGCGGCAGTGTCGAAAAACGGTTGCTTCCCGTACGTCGCTGCGGTGACCATGTAGGTGCTGCCGGGAACGAACACGTGCGCGGGCGAGTGGTGCCACTGGTGGAAGGTTTCTTGAAGGTCGCCCATTGCCCACGCCTCTTCTTTGGAGTGCGGGAGCGGCGCTCCCGCTTTCACAGCGCAAGCCCGGCTTGCGCATTCCAAAGTACGACGGCGCCCTTGGCAATCCCAGCCACATCCGCCAATTTCCAATACCAACACCAGGACGCATCTTGAATCGCCAAAGGACCTTTCCCCATGTACCGATTTCCCGTTGAACACGTGTATCTCGTTGACACAGTTCCCTCCAACCCGCAAGCCCAACGGCGGGCGCTGCGGCTGGCAACAGCACTCGGTGTGCCGTTGCCGGAAGTGATCTCTCTGGAGCGATCGCTCGAGCTGCGCCACAGCCGCCAGGCGTCTCGCCCCGGCACGTACCCCCGCCGCACGGGGGAGTTCGACTACTCCCGCGGGTGGACGGTGGTTTTGGACACCTACTGCGAGGGCGAGCGCTTCGTGGACCGCGTCCCCCGGGCCACCTACCGCGACGGCGGGCGGCAGATGGGCGGCGAGGGCGTGTGCCGCTCCGCGCTGGAACTCCACGGCGCGTTCGGGTGCTACCACCGGTGCGCGTACTGCTTCGTGGACCCGTACTTCCTCATCGCGTGCGACCTCGAGACGCTGGCAGACCGCATGCCGGAATATCTGGCACGGTTTCCCGCGCAGAAGCTCTGGAAATTCGACGCGCTGACCGATACCATCGTGCTGGAACCGGAGTACGGCGCATCGGAGCTGCTCGTGCCGCTGTTTGCCGGGCTGGAGGACCGCTACCTGCTCCTCTACACAAAAAGCGACAACGTGGATCACCTCCTTCCGCTTGAGCACGGCGGGCACACGATCATCAACTGGAGCCTCTCGCCGCTGACGCAGAGCCGCGAGATCGAAATCAACGCGCCGGACACGTTCCAGCGCATTGCCGCGATGAAAAAGTGCCAGGACGCGGGATACACGGTGCGCGTGCGCATATCGCCCGTGGTGCCGCTTCAGGGCTGGCGCGAAGAGTTTGTCGAGATGGCCGACGCGCTGTTCTCGGCCGTGCAACCGGACGTCATCACGATTGACGTCGTCGGCTGGTGCTATCCAGAAGCGCTGGACGCCGCCATGGATGTCTCCCGCCTTGAGCCGGAATTCGCCGCTGAGGTGCGCGCGGGGATCGGCGTTTCCAACCGGAAGGCCGAGAAATACCTCTTCGCGCACGAGCTCCGTGTCTCCGCGTTGCGGCATGTAGCGGCCACGCTGAAAAAGCGCTCGCCCGGCACACCGGTGGCCGTGTGCAACGAAACACGGGAGATGTGGGCCGCGCTTGGCGACGTGCTCGGGATGCAGCCCTCCAACTACGTCTGCTGCTGCGGCCCCGACTGCGTGCCTGGTCACCCATTACTGCGCGACAGGGGCATGCGATCCTGAGGAGACAAGGTGCTCGCTTCCCTTCTTTCCCTTCCGGTTCTACAAGCTGAGGCACCGCGGCGTGTTCGTGTCAAGAGCCTGCGCGAAAATAGTTCAATCGGGGTACGGTTTTTTGGGGAGAGAAGGAAACGACGGCGCACGCGATGAACGCGAAGGGCACGAAGAAAAGGTGAGAACCACGAACCACACGAAATACGCGAACGATGGGTGTAGGGGCCGACCCGTGTGTCGGCCCGCGTGGCGAATGGAACGGCGCGAAAGCCCGAATGACGGTGGGGGAACCACCACTACGGTGGCACGAGGTCGCACGGTGGCCGCGGAGGTGGGTCGTCTCGATACAACGTCTTCCGCTCCACTTCAGCCGCCACTCGACGACCGTACAGGGGGCGGAACGGAAACAAAGACGCGCGCGAAGAACACGAAGAGCGCGAAGAGAACGCGGGAGCCACGAAACACACGAAATACGCGAAATTGGTCGTAGGGGCCGACCTGTGTGTCGGCCCGTGCGGGCTGGTAACGCTGGCGGCGCGGGTGCGCCGCACGGGTTGCATGGGTGGGTACCCCAACGTGTGGCAACCGCAGGGCGGGAGCCGGGCTTCCTGCGCGCCCTTCGACAGGCTCAGGGACCGCGCGGGCCCCGGCGCAGCGATAGGAGGCTCAGCGACCAGTTCGCCACTCGACTACCGGCGGGCAGGGCTAATCGGTTTTCGCGGCCAGCACCGCGGCCAGTAGTTCATTCGGAGAGAACACGGGGAGCGCGGAGCCGGCGAAGTCCGCTGCGTTGCGCGTGACGATGGCAACCGCCCCAGCGGCGCGCGCGGCCTCGTGCTGTACCGAATCCTCGTAATCTGGCAGGCGCTGTTCAAGCGCCGCTTCGAGAACGGCGCGGTCGACTGCCGCGACCTCGAAGATCGCCAGCAGATCGCGGATGCACGCCGCTGCGCGCTCCGCGCCGATCGCTTTGGACGCGAGGTAGTGAATCGTCGTCACGGTGGTAGCCGAGATAACGCCCTCGATTCCGCCGGCGTCGGCAAGTGCGAACAGCTTGGCCGCCACGGCGGCATGTGGCTCACGGGCCAACAGCACATCGAGCACCACATTGGTGTCGAACAGCACCTTCACGCGTGCTTCTCCTCGAGGTGCCGCCGGTAATCCTGTTCCTCAACCGGCGTACCCGAAAGCGCACCGTAGAGGGCTCGCACGCGGGGCGTCATCTCGGCAGGAGCGCCTTTTTCGGTTGCGTCAATCAGGGCGAAGTAGTCGGACACAAGCCGGGAGACCGACTTCCCGGACTTCGCCGAGTGCCGCTTGGCGCTGCGAATAAGGCGGTCATCGAGCCGGAGCGTGAGTTTGGTGTTCATGCGCACCTCCTGACGTATAGATTTAGTAGATAGTATACGTCTTGCGGACACGGTCGGCAAGCAGTGGGAAGGCTGGCGGCACACAACCGGTCATCGAGTGGCGTCCGCGTGCGGACGGTGTATCGAGATGACCGGGCCGGTCAGGCGGGTGCAACGCGCACGGGGGCATTCGAAAGCAGTAATATGCGTGTTTCGCCCGGCCCTGCGAGCCGGGCTGCGTAGTGTGGCCCCGGGCAACCAACTGCGTGCCGGTGCGTCTCGATACAGCTCCCTCGCTGGCGCTCGTGAGCCACTCGACGACCGGCAGAGGCGGCGAACAGAGGAATCGGACTTTGGAGTGCGGCAGCCCCGCTGCCGCTTTCAAAGCGCAAGCGCGCTTGCGCAATCCAGAGACAAACCCGTGTGCAAGATGAGAAGACTGCCGTCATTCCCGCGAAGGCGGGAATCCAGACACAGGTTTCAGCACCTCTTCGATAAGGTCCCACCGGTTACGAAACGAAGTGATGTCCCAACCCCAGAACGGGCTGAACGGTGGCAGATTCACCGCCCGTACGTTGCTGTCGTGGTGGACTTGACCGTTCTTTCCAGGCGTGGCGAGCCATTTCTCGTGCCCTTCGCGCACGTTCCGCGCCATCTCGCGTGAAGGAATGATGTAATACTCGAATTCCCGGTCAGAGCCGAAAGAGGGGATGCCGCTCAAAACCCAGAAGAATGTGGAGCCGAAGTCGGTTTCGGCTTTGATCCCCACGCTGCAGGTGCGGTTTCCTGGCTCAAACGTCTTCACCTGTATGTGGGCAAAACGGGTTCCAGCAGCATTGCTGCACAGAATATCCACGTTGGGCGTATTGCCGAGCGTAACCACAGCAGCGTGGCCGCGCCGGCAGAGCTCCCCCGCAACAAAGAACTGGGCGGCGTTCCCGCGGGAAATTTTGTTGCCACTCCTTGTGCCATCGGGCATCCGAAACCTCCCCCACTGATGACTGCAAGTGCGACCCTTCGGTCGTCCCGGCGAGTTTTCTTTCCCAGGACAGGCACGAATGCCTGTCCCACCTGTCCAATCGTCACACCGAGAAGTACGGCGGCCTGCGTCTGTAAACGCGCGCGGGCAACGACAACCTCAGGACGCGCACCCCCCAAAAACGCGCGTAGGGGCGGTTCGCGAACCGCCCCTACACCCGAAAACACCGATTTCCAGGCTGTTTCCGTTAGGAGCACCCGCTCGTGCCGCCGCAGTTGAGGCACTTGTAGCACGCTCCGGAACGGATCATGATGGAGCCGCAGTCGGGGCAGAGCGGGGCATCGCCCTGCTGGACGAACACCGCCTTTTCCGCCGCTTCGATGGCCGCTTTCCGCCTGGTCTCGAGCGTGCTTGCGCTCAGGTCCTCGGCGATGGGCGGCTTATCACCGTTGTGGCCGTTATCCCCGTTGGTCGGGCGCTCTTCCTGCGGCAGGAACTTGAGCGCGAGCCAGCGGAAGATGTAGTCCATGATGCTCTTCGCCATGGGTATCTGCGGGTTGTTGGTGAAGCCCGCCGGTTCGAAGCGCGAATGGCTGAACTTATCCGCCAGCACCTTGAGCGGCACGCCGTACTGCAGCGCAAGCGACACCATGGTGGCGAAGGCGTCCATCAGCCCGGCGATGGTGGAGCCGACCTTCGACATGACGATGAAGATTTCGCCCGGCTGGCCGTCCTCGTACATGCCGACGGTGATGTAGCCCTCGTGTCCGGCGATGCTGAACTTGTGCGTCATGGCGTTGCGCTCGTCGGGAAGCCGCCGACGGCGCGGCTTCCACTCTGGCTCCGCCGGCGCGGCCTTTTCCGTTCTCTTCGTGCTTACCGGCTGCGTGCTCTTGCAGTTATCGCGGTAGATGGCGATCGCCTTGAGGCCGAGTTTCCAGCCCTGCATGTAGGTTTCCCGCACCTCTTCCACCGTTGCCGTTTCGGGCATGTTGACGGTTTTCGAGATCGCCCCGGAGATGAACGGCTGCACTGCGCTCATCATGCGGACGTGGCCCATGTAGTGAATTGACCGAGTGCCCTTCACCGGCTTGAACGCGCAGTCGAACACCGGCAGGTGCTCGTCCTTGATGAACGGCGCGCCTTCAATCGTGTCGTTCTTGTCAATGTATTCGACGATCTGCCGGATTTCCGTCTCGGTGTACCCGAGGGTGGCCAGCGCAAGAGGCACTGTGGTGTTGACGGTTTTCAGCGCGCCGCCGCCGACGAGTTTCTTGTATTTGACGAGCGCCATGTCGGGCTCGATGCCGGTGGTGTCGCAGTCCATCATGAAGCCGATGGTGCCGGTGGGGGCGAGCACGGTCGCCTGCGCGTTGCGGAACCCGTGTCGTTCGCCCAGTTCGTACGCCTCGCGCCAGGAGGTTTCGGCGGCGCGGAAGAGCGGCTCCGGCACGTAGCTTCTGTCGATGCGCTGTACGTGGTCGCCGTGTTTCCTGATCACGCCCAGCATGGCCTCCCGGTTGGCGGCAAAGCCGGCGAACGGGCCTTTCCGCGCGGCAAGATGGGCGGAGGTGCGGTAGGCTTCTCCCGTCATGAGCGCGGTAACGGCCCCGGCGTAAGCGCGTCCTTCGTCGCTGTCGTACGGCAGGCCCCGTGCCATGAGGAGCGCGCCGAGGTTGGCATATCCCAGCCCGAGCGGGCGGTAATCGTGGCTGTTGCGCTCGATGGCGGGCGTGGGGTAGCTCGCGTTGCCCACAAGGATCTCCTGCGCCGTAATAATGACCCGGATGGCGTGGCGGAACGCGCGGATGTCGAACTCCCCGTTCTCGTCACGGAACGCCATGAGGTTGAGCGATGCAAGATTACACGCCGAGTCGTTCAGGAACATGTACTCACTGCAGGGATTAGATGCGTGAATTCTGTCCGTGTTCGGGCAGGTGTGCCAGTTGTTGATGGTGGTGTCGTACTGGATGCCCGGGTCCCCGCACATGTGAGCGCTTTCGGCAATCCACTGCATCAGGTCCCGCGCGCGGTAGGTGTCCATCACCCGTCCGCCCACCACGGCGTGTGTCTGCCATTCGCCGTCGTTTTCCACCGCCCGCATGAACTCGTCGGTAACGCGCACCGAGTTGTTCGCGTTCTGGAAATGAACCGAATCGTACGCGCCGCCCGGAACGTTGAACCCCGGATCATACCCCGCTTCGATCAGGATGCGCGCTTTCTTTTCTTCCTCGACTTTGCAGAGGATGAACTCGCGGATATCCGGGTGATCAATGTTCAGGATCACCATTTTGGCCGCGCGACGAGTCTTTCCACCCGACTTTATGGAACCGGCGAACGTATCGTACCCGCGCATGAAGGAGACCGGACCGGAGGCCGTTCCCCCGCTGGAAAGCGCTTCGCGCGAGGATCGGATGGGAGAAAGGTTCGTACCGGTGCCGGAGCCCCATTTGAACAGCATGCCCTCCGTCTTGGCGAGATCGAGGATGCTCTCCATTTCGTCGCGCACGGAGTTGATGAAGCAGGCCGATGCCTGGGGGCGCGCGCCCGGAACGCCGATGTTGAACCAGACGGGGCTGTTGAACGACGCGCGCTGGTTGATGAGGATGGCGGTCAGCTCCGCCCGAAAGGTCTCCCGCTCCTCTTCATCCAGGAAGTAGCCGTCCTTGTCACCCCATTCGGTGATGGTGTCTACCACACGCGTGACAAGCTGGCGTGCGCTGCGTTCACGCTGCGGCGACCCTTTCGGCCCGTGAAAGTACTTGGACACGACCACGTTGGTAGCGAGCTGGCTCCAGCTTTTGGGTACCTCCACATCCCGCTGTTCGAATACGGTCTCGCCCTTCTCGTTGCCGATGGTGGCCGTGCGGATATCCCATTCGATCTCGTCGAAGGGATGCGTTCCGGGCCGGGAGAAGTAGCGCGAGATGCGGAACTGGTGCGGTGCCTGCGCGGTGTCGGTGGCAGTCGCGTCCGGGTTCGGGCTGACAGACATGCAAACTCTCCTTCTGAACAAAAGAACCGTGGTACACAATATATAGTGTAAAGTTCAGGATTTTTGCACTAGCGGTGGGCCTAGAGAGGATAGAAAGCCCGGACCGCGTCGTCAAGATCAGCAACGGGCGCGGAAAAAATGATCCGGCGATCTGCCCGTGCATGCGAAAAACCGCAGAAAGCAATAATGGCCGACGGGGTGGCGGTTTGGGCTGCGCCACGCGCAAGTGGCCACGGGGCGATATCTTGGGCAAAAAAAAGTGAACGCCACTACCGGTAGCATTCTGGCCCGCAATTTGCGGTGTGCGGGAGCGCGCTCAATCCTGGAGCTAAACAGTTGTTGGACAGGGAATTACGCGACATCTGCCGGTTTGAGCAGCACTACTCGCCCGCCGAAACCACGGAACGCCCGCCAGCCACGGTAGAGCCGGGCGGTCAGCTTCCAGGCACGGCCAGCTCTGTCCCGAGCACTGTACAGGGTTCGCCGGAGGCTACCTGAACGTGATTTTCCCCCGCGCGCACCGCCCCGGGTGGCAGGGCGAACTCCTTCCACCGGGCGGCCTCCTGTGCAGTTTCATCGTGAGGCTCCGGAAACACGCGGGCCCGATTCGCGGTTCTTCCCGCGGGCAGAAGATCGCCGTTCAGTGAAACGGACAGCGCTCCCCCAGGTAGCGCGGGCTCGGTTTCGATGCGCATGAGGCATTCACTCGCATGGCAGTCGCTCTCCGCGACGAAGAGGGAAACGGTTGCCGCACGGTCAGGCGTGACCGCGGCCGGAAGCACGGGGACGGGGTCTGCCGGCTGGTCGAAGTCGCTTCTGCGGTCGACGAGGTACAGCTTCGGAGTACCGGCCAACGTGGAGAGGCTGCCGATCTCGCTGAGAACGGGAAACGGCGGTTCCCAAGAGTGTTCGGCGTTTTCCCGCGCGCAGAACATGTTGAACAGGGATACACCGTCGGCTCCCTGCGCCATCAAGGATGCCGCCACGCCACGGTACAGCTCCGGTGTCATCGGGCGGGCCTTCCCTTCGTGATGCTGCGCCGAGAACTCCACTCCCGCGTACACCGGAAGGCCCGGAAACGCCGCCTTGAACTCCCGGACCGGCATCCGGAACAGCGTCCTCAGAAACGGCGCGATGGTGAGGAAATCCAGCAGCCCGCGCCGGTGCCATTCCACCGGGTCGAGCCCGATCTTCAGGCATCCCTGAAGGGTTCCGGGGACGCGCGCCGAAAGGAGAATTGAATGGCCCCGTCGGGAGGCGGCCCGTTCCGTATGCCGGCGAATCTCGGCCACCAGCTCGGTCATGAGCGGCGCATGGGTTTCGGCAACTCCTTCCGCGTGGGAGAAATACGCGGGGAACCGCTGGAAATCCAGTTCCAACCCGTCGATATCGTGGCGTTCCACGAGGTCTGCGATCTCCGCGATCCGGCGCTCCCGCACCTCCCGCACCGCGAAATTCGGCGCCATCCCGAGCCAGCCGTGCTCCGGCTCGTTCAGCCGCCACTCCGGGTGCTCGCGGTAGAACCGGCTGATAAGCGGGCTGTCCGGCCGGTCTACGTCGTGCAGTTCGTTCATGCGGAAAGTGATGAAGGCCTCCAGGCCGCGCCTGCGGCATCGGGCCAGCACGGTGGCCAGCGGATCGTTCCCGGCACGGATGAGGTCGCGCACGTTGCGGGTGACTGAGGCCAGCAGCGCCCGCCCTTCCTGCCGCGCCATGGCGTCAAGGTCACTGTCGGACCACTCTTTGCCGATGTATTCGCCCACGCGGCTCGGGCAGTAGAAGTTCTGCCCGGCGTTCGGCGACGCGAGGAATGTCGTCACCTGCGAGTCGGCCACTTCATCCACGTACCGAAGCAGGTCGCTTGCCGCCATGGGCGATGGCCGGATGAACATGTTTGTGCCGTCGCTGTTGTAAAGCAGACGTCTCACAGAATCCCCCTCCTCTTCGCGATCTTCGCGGCTTCGCGTGAGATTCTGTTCTGCTCGCACGAAGACACGAAGGCACGAAGTAAGAATTTCTTCAGGAAGCCTCAGTACTCCTTCGCGTTCTTCGCGGCTTCGTGTGAGATTCTTTTTCTGTTCGCACGAAGACACGAAGGCACGAAGAAAAACCCCGAAGTTATAGCCTCGTCTATGCTTCGCAATCTTCGCGGCTTCGTGTGAGGCTCTTCAAACTACCCGTACACACCGTATTTGTGCGCCGCGTCGTACATCGCCACCACGTTCTCCGTCGGGGAGTTATCCTGCAGCGCGTGCGTCGGGGAGAGGCAGTATCCCCCGCCCGGCATCATGATCTCCAGCGTACGGCGGACATCCTCCACCACCTCCTCCACCGTGCCGTAGGCTACCGGGCCGGCGGTGGAGATACACCCGTGGAACGCCAGCCGCCCGCCAAATGTGCGCTTCAGGTACTCCGGGGACATGTTCGCCGCTTCCGGCTGGAGCGTATCCACTCCGGTGAAGCCCATCTCGATGAAGTCCTCGTACACCCAGCTGCTGGAGCCGCAGGTGTGAATGATCACCGGCAGATTGTAGTGTTTTGCCAGATCGACGAAGCGCTGATGCCGGGGCCGCAGGTGCTTCCGGTAGAGTTCCAGGCTGATGAGCGGGGTATACTGCGTGCCGAGGTCCTCTCCCATCCACATCAGGTCGATGCGCCCCTTCGCCGCTTCGATGGTGCGCCGGGTCACTTCGAAAAGGATGCCCAGCCTGCGGTCGATCAGCGCGAGACCCGCCGGGTCGTCCGTCATCAGATCCACCAGCACCTGTTCCATGGTGCGGATCATTCCGCTGCTGTTGATGATGTCCCCCAGCCCCGCGCCGCCGCAGTGGATTGCGAAATGCTCCTTCTTTTTGCACTCCTCTTCCACGTGCGAGTAATCGAAGTCGTCAGGCGACGGCATGGGCCATGCGCGGATCATCTCCTCGTCGGCGTCTTTGAGCGGGAAGTCACAGTAATCCCAGTAGCCGCCGCTTTCGTGCTCGATCCAGCGGGTGTGGATGCCCCACATATCCACATGGCGGTCGGGCAGGTCGGGGTGGAGCTTCGGCCCGACGTACGGCGCGCCCACGCCGCGGAAATCCACCCCCAGCACCTTCGCGAGCCCCTCACCGTCTTTCGGATCGAGGCCGTAGTGCTCCTTCAGGCGGCGGTCTATCCCCGCGTTGGCGTGGTAGTTGATCGGCACGCGGTCGGGCTCCGCGTGGGCGAGTGTCGTCAACACGCGTTCTTTGGACGTCATCGTGCGCTTCATGGCGGGTTCCCCTTGTCGAATCGGCGTTCACGCTTCCGGGACGGTAGAACGTACCACGCCCCGGCTGGCGGACAAACGGCGTTCTGACGGCGCGCTGCCCTGTCGCTGCGGTCACTGTATGACACAGGCGATGCGGCGTGTTCGTGTCAAGGGTTTCTGCGAAAATGGTTCAATCGGGGTACGGGATTTCTGTGCGGGAATCCGGAGGAAACCGGGAAACACGCGAAAGGCGCAGGAGTGCACGCGGTGGACCGCTTGGTTATTGCAAACTGTCCATGTTCGTGAACGTCGGAATGTATTCCTGCGGCTTGAGCACGGTATCGTAAAGGCCGATATCTTCCCCTTGGTGCCTGTCAATACCAGTATATCTCAGGCTTGGGTCCTCGTATCGCTTGAATTTGTAGACTGCGTCGTTCATGAGCGCGCTGTTGAAAACATTAAGGCTTACGAGCAACTCAAAGTCATTTACGGACAAGCCTGTCACCTTCTTGAACAGCCCCGGCTCCAACTGCGTGATCACATCCTTCAGGCACCGCTCGCGGTAATCGGTGAGATACATGAAAATGGGGATACGCGTGGCAAACTTGATCAGCTTCTCCTGAATCTGTTTCCGCTTGCTCTTGAACTCCTTTTCCTCGTCGGTCAATTCCTTTTTCTCTTTGCGCGACAGTTCTCTGTCATTTGCTTCTTTTCGGGCGTTCTTCACCGCCTCTGACTTGTTGATGATCGTCTCGATGTCCTGGTTCAAGTTGCGGAAACCCTCAATACTCATCAGGGCCTCCATTGCCCGCGGGCTCGACATGAGCCGGCGCAATGTGTCGTTATCGACGTTTACCAGAAGCGCGCTTTCCCACCGTTTGGCCAGCAACGTCGCGGTTGTCCCGCTCATAGCCATGTCGAGTATCCCGGCGGCGTCCATCTGTTTCATGGAGCTGCCATCGTACGCCAGCACGGGAAGGAAGCTGATGAACTCACCGATTTTCGCTTCCGGACTGTCTTCATTCACGTTCAAGCGGCAGCTGTAATCGGCGATCTGCCGCAACGCACGATTCGGGGCAAAATCGAAGACGTAGCACTCTTCCTTGATGATTTGTTCCTCGTTAGGATTAGCTCCGCTCGGATTCCTGACCGTCCACGGGGATTGAACGCGGAATGCCGCCTGAAAATAGGTCTCCGGACTTGAGGAGTTGCGAAGCATGAAAATGGCCGTCCACGGCTTCACTGTCACGCCGGTGGTGAGTTTTCCACAAGAAAGTGTGATCGTTTTTGTCTTCAGGGGGTCGCCCATTGCTTCGAACACCGGGCGCAATGCGTCAACACCTATCCCTGCGGCGCTCCCGGCGGCCACCACAACCCGGTAATCGTGATAAAACCGGTTCTGTCTTTTCGCCAGGAGGTTCCGCATCGCATAACACGCAGCCACACTCGGGAGGAACCAGAATGTGTGGGAAAGCACGTTCAGCAACCGCACATCGGAAAACGGCAGGGGCGGCTTTTCCGCCCCAAGTTTCAGGTTGTCCACACTGGTGGGAAGGTATGAGCCGCGGATCAGATCCAGCCACTTCTGTACTTCGTCTTCGTACGTGAACCGCGCCTGCCAACCGAGCCCTTCCGCTGAAAAAAACACGTTCAGGTCAAACTCGTCGAACTCACCCTGCATCGCAATGTCGCGAATCGCGTCGGGAAGCTGGTAAGTCAGCAAGACCATGCGCGGGAGCGCCGCATACGGGTTGTTCGGGCCGACCCACGCCTGTTTGGCGCGCTGTTCATCCGAGTACGTCCAGTTGTAGATCTGCTCTTCGATGAATTCACCTGACGCGATGGCGCGAAACGGCGTTCCGGAAAGGTAGAGATAATGGTCGGTGGTGATGGGCAGGATGTCTTCGTCGAAATCCTCGATCCCCTCTCCCTCACCGAATTCCGCCTCTTTCTCGTCCTCGGCCTCGAAGAGCTCCTTTGCGTTCTCGCGCCAGGCGCCGTAGTGGTACTCGTCGAAAATCACACAGTCCCAGTTCGTCGTGTGCACCCATTCGTTCTTGGTTTTGATTCCCCCGGTTGTCTTGTTCCGCCCGAGGTAGTCCTGGAATGACCCGAAACACACGAGAGGCCTTGTCTTGTCGGCTTCCTCATACGAAAGGCCGCCCGGTTTGATGAACTGCCAGCCGCTGAAGTCAACGTGACACCTCAAATCCTCTTCCCACGCGCTCTGCACCGCAGGTTTGAACGTCATCACGAGCACTCTGCGCCACCCCATCTTGAGGGCCAGTCGGTACGCGGCGAAGGTCTTGCCGAAGCGCATCTTGGCATTCCAGAGAAAACGGGGAGCCTTGGTCGGGTTGTCCCTCCGAAAGCTCTCAAAATATGCGGCAGTTTTCTCAACCGCGGCTTCCTGTTCCGGGCGCATACGGAAACTGAGCGAGCGGCTTTCCTCGAACAACTGGCCCTGCCGTACCGCGTTAATTGCGCTCATAACACGTTCCACCGGACACCGGAACCATTCCCCCGCGGGGTTGGCAATGCCGTTGATGCGCAACATGCGGTGCACGTCACGATCCGTGAAGACTGTTCCGTCGCTTCGCATCGCGGGTTCCTCGAGCACGATCCTCCACGGTGGTTCCCCTGGTCGCTTCGTCGGATACTGCTGCGCAACCCGCTCGCGAACATCCCCGGTCGTGTAGCCGACCTTGAGCAAGCCCGCGTACTGCGGATTCGTATCCTCATACGCGTAAATCGTAGGGCGCAATGCCGGGCGCGGCGGGAAAAAACCGTTACTCATAGCTGCGGTCCTCCATTGCCGCCTCGATGAGCCTTCGTTCCCTCTCAACCTCCCTCCGCAGTTGTTCCTCGGTGGGCAGGCAAAGCATGTACCGGGAGGCGAATATCTGCGTTCGGTCGTTGAGCACCGAATACCGGGCAACGGTCTCGTTTTTCTCTGTGCACAGAATCAGACCAATGGTTGGGTTGTCATCCGGTGCCTTGAAGAGCCCGTCAAACATCCGCACGTATCCGTCCATCTGGCCCACATCGGCATGGGTCAGTTCACCGACTTTCAGGTCAATCAGCAGATAGAACTTCAGCCGACAGTGGTAGAAGATCAGGTCAATGTACCGGTCCTGCTCCTCGATGCGGATGTGCTTCTGCCGGGCGACGAATGCGAACCCGGTGCCCAGCTCCAGCAGAAACCGCTGGAGATGGGTGATGATGGCCCGCTCAAGGTCCGATTCGTGGAACTCCACCGCATCTCGCAGGCCAAGGAACTCCAGGACATACGGGTTCTTCAACTCGTCGGCTGCCGGAGCGACGCGAATGGGAAGGTCGCGCCCCCCCGCGCGCATTTTCTCCGGCGTGCGGCTCTTGAGGATGCGCTCGTAGTAGAACGACTGAATCTGCCGTTCGAGTGTTCGCTTGTCCCATCCCCCCGCGCTTGCTTCCCGCTCATAAAAATCGCGGGCTTCGCGGTTTTCCACACGCATCAGTGCACGGTAATGCGACCAGGAGAGCACCGGCGAAAAAGCCCGTGGGAGCTCATTTTCCGTTTCGGAGACCTTGTTGTGAGGAGCCAATTCTGTTCCCGCCGGGAAGAGTTTTCCGACACCGGCCAATTCTCTCCCCGCCGGGAAGAGAATCTCAACCCGGTCCGAATACGTCAGATAGAACTGCCGGAAACTCCACAGCACCGGCGCCGAAAAACCCTTTCCGTACCGCTCCGTCAGCCGGGCGGAAAGGTTTTCGATCACCTGCTTCCCGTACTCCGCACGTTCCTCGCCCCCCTGAAGGTCGTGGACGATCTCTCGCCCGATCAGCCAGTAGGCCAGCACCATGCTGGAGTTAACGGCCCGAACCACGTTGCCGCGCGCCTGCTCCAAAATGGCCGCCACGCGGTCGAACAGAGGTGGTCCCTCCGCGGGCGGATGCGAAAGGACGCCGACGGGCTCCGCACGTTCAGCGGCTTTTCCGGATGTGCGCGTGCCGACTGGTGCTCGCGGCCTGGCCCGCATCATTCCTCCTCATCGCTCCAACGCGTGTCCCCTTTATTGTCGTCTTCCATCGGACGAATCTTGGACTCTATGAACGCAATTTCATCCTTTGTCAGGCCGTACCGTTTGTACAGTTTCTCGTCGCTCCACTCGCGATCCATGTCCAGCGCTGGAACGAAAACGAACCGATCCTTTGTTATGTCCTGTGAGAACGACATTTGCGAAATCAAGAAACGCACGAACCGGGTTCTGAGGTAAGACGCCATTCTTTGAGCCTCTATCTCGGTACCGTAGGCACCCGCTACGACGTAAGTTTCGGTGCAAATCGTCCCCGGGGGCAGAACGTCAACGACGGAAAGGACCTTTCTCATGCCGAATTTGTCAGGTTGCCCCGCGTGGTCGTACGACACTTTTGACGTTATCGCCTTCCATTTGTCGATCATGCCGATGCCGGTCTTCACTTCCTGACGGCAAAACGGACCCTCGCCGTTGTTCCAACGCAGTCTCAACTCACCGCTCTTCATTGGCCGCACATTCGTGGCCAATCCAAACGGTTTTCTGCTCGTTACCTGCTGGCTCATGCTCTTCTCTTTTTTCGCCAAGACTTTGCGGATTATCGGCACTGCCTGGCTGTGACGAATAAGAGTGGGGTACTCATCCAGCGGCCGGACCGAAACCATGCGCTCGCCACCATGAACATTCGTTACCTCACAAGGCCCACGTGAATCTCTTTCCCAAAGGAAATAGCAGACTCCTCCGGCAATATCGACACCCGGAAAAACTTCAGTAGCGTCTTCGTAATCCACGATCGTCCGAATTCGATCGTCCTTCAGCATCTCCGCACGGAAATCATCCAACCCTTTCCCCCCGGCAAACCATCGCGCCGGGATGATCATGGTGAGGTACCGCGGGTTCAGCTTCTTTGCCTGCTGGACGAATTTGTGGTAGATGGGCGAGGCGCTTCTTCCATATCCGCCGTCGCTGAGTTGATAGGGCGGGTTGCCGATGATGACGTCGAATTTCACCCCGAACACCTCCTCGGGCCTGTTAGTGTGGATGAATTGATAAGCGTGCGTCTCAAGTTCTCCGCTGCGTTCGTAGTTCTCCTGATTGGCGCCGCAGAACGCGCATCGTCCGTCTTCCCATGTATGCTCCGTGCGGTCAAAGCGGATGTTGCCCTGCGGGTCGCTGAAGGTGTCGCAGACGGAGTATTTCCCGTTGGCAGTCTTGGAGCAGTACACCGACCGCCGGGAAAGGAGGGCGGTAAGTTCCGTGATGGCGAGGCCGAAAAGCTGGTTGCGGAAGATGTGGTTCATCCGCTGTTGGCGGTCGGGGATCTGCGTTTCCAGCCCTTTATCGAGGCGCTTGGCGATTTCGCGCAGAAACACGCCGGATTTGCAGCCGGGGTCGAGAAACCGCGCGTTCCTGTCGCTCCATATGCTTTCGGGGAGCAAATCGAGAATCTGGTTCGCCAGTTGCGGCGGGGTGAAGACCTCGTCGCTGCTCAGGTTGGCGATGCAGCTCAGCACGTCGGGGTTGTGGCTATGCAATGTCGCCATCGGCCACCCTCAGGAAGTGGACAGGTGGAAATTCCTTTTCTGGTTCTGGGATGAACACGTCCTCGCCGAGATCAGAAAAAAGCGGCAATTCCCTGTTGGACGCATGCTCAAGCAGCGCCCGGAAGGTAAAGTCTCTCCGTTTGAACCTGCTGCCGCTGATCAGCGACCACTCGGAGAAGACGATGGGCTTCGGGTCGGCACCCACGGTTTTGAGCGAAAGCGCATCGCCCCAGATGATATTACGCCGGAGGACATACCTCACGGCTTCGCGGCACCTGTCTCTTGTGTTAGTCTTGAACAGGCGCATGTACTCCCGTTCAAACACTTCGAACAACCGTTCGCGGCACCGCTGGACGTTGTCTTCAAGGATATCTATGCCGTAGACGGACGAAGCGGCAACAACGGCGTACACCTCGTAATCATGCTGGTGTCTGCCGTACCTCTTTCGCACGGCGCGGAGCTTTCGCCGGAGGATTTCGGTGAGGAAGTTGCCCGTTCCGCACGCGGGTTCGAGGAAGCGGGAGTCTATGCGTTCGGTTTCGTGTCTCACGAGGTCGAGCATTGCGTTGACCTCGCGCTTTCCGGTCAACACTTCCCCATGGTCCGCCACCCTGCGTTTGGAAACGACCTGCGGTTCTTGTTGCGGCGAAGTGGATCTTTCTAAGCGTGGCATACGGCGTTCCTGCAGGCCTTTCATTTCCTCGCACCAAAAGTACTAATTTCGCCGGCTCAGGCAACGGGGTTCGTGTGTTTCGTGGTTCCCGCCCCCCTCCCAAAAATATCCGTACCGGAATTGAAACTTTTTCGCGGAAACACTTGACACGAAGACGACGCATCGCCATAGCTGGTGGGTGGAGGAAGCAGACCAGTCTCAACATTGCCCTGCGCGCGTCTCATGACTACTTTCTCAACACTCGTGCACCGCCCGTCGGAAAGTAGGAACCCGTATCCCGTCAGGGAGACCAGTATCCCGCAAGGGAGACCAGTTCATGATCCGCGCCGTCATATTCGACCTCGACAACACGCTGGTGGATTTCATGGCCATGAAGAAGCAGGCCGTGGAAGCCGCGGCGTGGGCAATGGTGGATTCGGGCCTGCCGATGACGATCGAAGAGGCCGTGGCAGGGGTCTACCGCACCTACGACGAGCGGGGCATCGAGAACCAGCAGGTGTTCGACCACTTCCTTACCGAAACGCTCGGGCGGATAGACTACAAGATCCTTGCGGCGGGGATTGTGGCCTACCGGAAAGCGCGGGAAGCGGCGCTCCAGCCGTATCCGCACGTGAAGATGACGCTGACGCAACTCCTGCGGAACGGCCTGAAGCTGGCGGTGCTCTCGGATGCGCCGCGGCGGGAGGCATGGCTGCGGTTGTACCAACTCGGCCTGCACCACACGTTCGACGTGGTGGTAACGTTCGAGGATACCGGTCTGCGCAAGCCCGCGAAAGAGCCGTTTGAGCGCGTACTCTCCCTTCTGGATGTGGCACCGAAGGAGGCCGTCATGGTGGGAGACTGGCCTTCGCGGGACGTGACCGGAGCGAAGGCGGTCGGCCTGTGGACCGTCTGGGCACAGTACGGAGACACCTTCGGCACGCACTCCACCGATGCCGACTACGAAATTGCGACGATACGCGACATCGGGCGGGTCATCGAGTCAATCAATGCGCGAATGGGCGGGAGCGAATGAACCCAGTGAAATAGCCGGTTGCTGAGCCTGCTCGCCTGGCAGGAAGCCTGTTGAAGCACACCGGCACTTCGACGGGCTCAGTGACCGGTTTCCCCGTCTCGACTCAGAGGAACTACCCATGCGGCTGGTAACGGCACGGCAAATGGCGGCGATTGACCGCCGGACGATTGACCACCACGGGGTACCCGGTATCGAGCTCATGCACCGCGCCGGGCAAGCGGTGGTAGAGGAACTGCTCGCGCGGACGGGGTCCGTGGCGGGAGATCGGTTCGTCGTGCTGTGCGGCAAGGGAAACAACGGCGGCGACGGATTCGTCATCGCGCGGCTGCTGAGGGAGAACAACGCCGCTGTGGCGGTGTACCTGCTGGGGGAGCGAGAGCGCGTAACGGGTGATGCACGGTCGGCGATGGAGGAGTGGCGTGCCGCCGGCGGTGAGGTTGCCACGTTGACGGAAGAAACGGCGGTGCATGAAGCCGCGGCGTCGTGGAGAGACGCGGATTACCTCGTGGACGCGTTGCTCGGTACCGGGCTCTCCGGCGAGGTGCAGGGCCTGATGCGGGCGGCCATCGAGGAGGTGAACCGGCTGCGCGTGCCGGTGATTGCCGTGGATATCCCGTCGGGGGTGGCGGGCGACACGGGTCTGGTCTGCGGCGTTGCGGTGAATGCGATGCTGACGGTAACGTTCGGGCTGCCCAAGGTGGGGCAGGCGTTGTACCCCGGCCGGCGGCACTGCGGAACGCTCTCCGTGGCGGATATCGGATTCCCGGAGGCGGCGGTGCGTGAGGCGCTGGAAGGCGAGCCGCCGATCTTCATGACGTCGAAGACCGACGCCGCGCGGTGGATGCCGAAGCGCCAACCGGACGCGCACAAGGGCGATGCCGGCCGCGTGATGGTGGTGGCGGGATCCGTCGGGATGACGGGCGCCGCGGCGCTGGCCTCGGAAGCGGCGCTGCGCGCGGGTGCCGGGCTTGTCTACCTCGGTTGCCCGGAGAGCCTGAACGACATCCTCGAGACGAAGCTGACGGAGGTAATCACGCTGCCGCTGCCGGAGATACGCAGGCGGCGATGTCTCGCACTCCGCGCGGTGGGGGATATCCGCCGATTGCTGCCACAGATGCGGGTGCTGGCGATAGGTCCGGGGATCGGGCGTTTCAGGGAGACGGTGGCGCTTGTCCGCCGCGTTGTTTCGGAATCAGCCACGCCGATGGTGATTGACGCGGACGGGCTGTTCGCGCTTGCCGGTGCCGGCCTGTTTCCGTTGCCTACGCCTGCTGTCCTGACGCCGCACTACGGAGAGTTCGCGCGGATGGTGGGCTGCGAGATAGCCGACATTCAGCGCGACCCGGTGGAGTCGTGCCGCCGGGCCGCCGGCGAGTGGGGGGTGACGCTGCTCCTCAAGGGTGCACCGACGGTGGTGTGCGGGCCTTCCGGAGAGACCTGGGTGAACCCGACGGGCAACGCGGGCATGGCCACCGCAGGCGCCGGTGATGTGCTTACCGGCGCAATAGCCGGTCTGATTGCGCAGGGCGTGGCACCCGAGGTTGCCGCGCGGCTCGGAGCGTTTGCACACGGCATGGCGGGGGATTTCGCGCGGGACGAACTCGGCACCCACGGAATGATTGCCGGCGACATCCTGCGGCACCTTCCGAAGGCGATGAGGGAGCTTACGTCAGCGCCTTGAAGACTTCGGGTTTCTGCTCGGCGATCCTCAACAGCGCCGTGGCGGGCCCGCTGGGCTTGCGGCGGCCCTGCTCCCATTCCTGCACTGTGCGCAGGCTGACCCCCATGCTTCGTGCGAAGGCCGATTGCGAAAGTTTCAGCTTTGCGCGGATGGCGTGAGGTGGGGACGGTTCAGACAGCACATGGGTGTGCAGAGCCTTTTTCCCCGCCTTGTGCGCTTTGATCTCCTTGATGCCGTCAAGAATCTCTTGACCGATCTGCCGTTCAGACATCGTCGATTTCCTTTGCGATCTGTCTCAGAGTGTGAGCGGGTATGTTTTCCGTCTCTCGTTTGTCGTAAATGGTCAACAACCAGATTTCGTCGTCCTGCTTTTTGAAATAGTAGATGACGCGCACGCCGCCGCTTTTTCCTCTGCCTGCCATTGACCAGCGGAGCTTTCTCACGCCGTTCGAGCCCGGAACCACCCTCCCTGCCTCGGGGTACCTCATCAGGTGCAGTTGCAGGCACAGGTACTCGGTATCCGAAAGGTACTCGTGCACGTGGCGGGAGAAGGCTGTTGCCTCGATGAATTCCATGTATTGAGTATACGGCAAAGCCGTATGCCTGGCAACTCTGAATATCCTTCAGACAAGAGCCCGGGTGGAAGGTCATGATGTATCCGAAGGGCCGCGACGCACACGCCATCCGTCTCACCTTCTTTGCCGGCGCTCCTCCCCCCCGCTCCGTTTGCCACTTCCCTCCCCCCGCTGTACCTTTTCACCGTCGCACAACGCTGTCTGATTGCTCCCGCACCGACCTCTTCCACGAAAGGACCCTCGCCATGCCGACCGGCTACGAGATGCATGTGATCAGCAACACGCACTGGGACAGGGAATGGCTTTACAACTTCCAGGATACCCGCATGTTCCTTGTCGAATTCATGGACAAGCTGCTGAACATCCTGGACAAAGAGCCGGACTACGCCGCGTACCTGATGGACTCCCAGGTGATTCCGATCGAGGACTACCTTGAAGTGCGCCCCGAAGCGCGAGAGCGCGTGACGAAGCACATCAAGAACGACCGCATCATGGTCGGCCCGTGGTATACGCTGCCGGAGGAGTTCAACGTCAGCGGCGAGTCACTCGTGCGAAACCTGCTCTGGGGCGTGAAGAAATCGCAGGCCTACGGCAAAGTGACGCTGACCGGGTACAGCCCGTTCTCCTACGGCCAGACCTCCCAGATGCCGCAGATTTACCGCGGGTTCGACATTGACACGATTCTGTTCTACCACGGCATCCAGCCGGAGGAAACGAAATCGGAGTTCATCCACGAGGCGCCGGACGGCTCGCGCGTGTATGGCTCCCGCATGGGCTCGATGGCGCGGTACAACTTCTACTTCGGCGTCTGGCGCCCGGCGGTCTACGGAATGAAAACCCCTGACCGGAAGTACCAGTGGTCCAAAGGCTGGCTGCCGTTCCACCTAGCGGGACCGCACCGGTATCAGGGGCATCATTTCCTGCTCGACGTGAAGAAGGAGATCAACGAGGCCAACCTGCGGCAGGCGCTTGCCGACCTCAAAGCGGAGGAATTGAAGCACGCGCGGACGAACTACCTTGCCTACATGCAGGGGCTGGACAGCACCGAGCCCGACCTGCTGGAAGTCGAGCTCATCCGCAAGGCGAAACACCTGCTCGAACCCGGCGACACCATTCTCCACAGCAGCCTGCCCGCATACCTCGCCAAGGTGAAGGAAGCGGTGAAGGATATGGACCTCACGGTGCTCGTGGGCGAACGGCGGACCCCGCGCGCACTGGGGCAGAAAGTCCACCTGTACGGCGACGTGACGAGCAGCCGCAGCCGCATGAAACAGGCCAACACGCGCACGGAATACGCCCTCCAGCGCCTCGCCGAGCCGTTCTGCGTGGCGGCCGCCACATTCGGCGCCGAGTACCCGCAGACGCTGCTCGATCTGGCGTGGAAGTACCTCCTGCAGAGCCACCCGCACGATTCCATCGCGGGCAGCGGCGTGGACCAGATTGAGCTGGACGTGCTCAACCGCCTCGATCAGGCGCGCAACATCGCGGAAGGCGTCATGCGGCGTGCACTCGGCGCTATGCAGATGCGAATCAACAACTCGTCCGTCGCCTGGGATGAGATCGTGCTCACGGTGTTCAATCCCTCGCCGTATGAACGCGACGAAACCGTCACCGCCTTCGTCGACCTGCCGGACGAAGTCAAAATCGAGTATTACACCCTCCACGAAGCAACCACCGGCAGGCGGGTGGACCATCAGGAGGTCAGCCGCGCCCGGCAGATGGCCGTCGCACGTCACCTCGGCGACGCCACCATGGAGATGAACAGCGACCAGATCAAGCTGCATTTCTGGGCGGAAAAGATCCCCGCACTGGGATACAGGACGTACATCCTCAAGCGCCACGATGAGCCCACCGGCACGATCGGAACCCTGCTTGCCGGCGCACGTACGCTGGAGAACGAGCACCTGCGCGTCGAGGTTGCCTGCGACGGCACGCTGACGGTCACCGAGAAGGCCACCGGCCGCGTCTACACAGGCCTGAACGAGTTTGAGGACTCGGGCGAAGCGGGTCACCCCTGGCGCCACGTCGCTCCGGCGTACGACGAGGTGATTTCCTCCATCGGCGCCCCGTTCACCGTGTCGGTGGTGGAGGCGGGCCCGCTCAGCGCAACGCTCAGGATCGAGCACCGGATGCAGATTCCGGTGAAGATGGAAGAGGACCAGTCGGATACCATCCGCCGGCTTGATGCCAACGGGGACGGTGCGCGGCGCTCCGCCGAGCGGAAGGAGATGGTGATCACTTCGCTCGTGCGGCTGGTGCGCGGGGCAAAATCGGTCGAGGTCACCACGTCGTTTGACAACGAGTGCAAGGACCACCGCCTGCGCGTCTGCTTCCCGACATTCATCAACGCGAAGAAATCCGCCGCGGAGACGCCGTTCGACGTGGTGGAGCGCGAAATAGATCGTCCCGAAGGCAGCCCGTGGGCGCTTTCGCCCAATCCGACGCACCCGATGGGCCGGTTCGTGGATGTCTCCGACGGAGTGAACGGCCTCGCGGTGATCAACGACGGCCTGCGGGAATACGAAGTGGTGGATACGAAGGAACGCCGCCTGTGCATTACGCTGATGCGTGCGTATCAGGTGGAGCTGACCACCGTGTCGTGGCGCTGGGAACGCCACCCGGAAATGGAGCTGGCCCAGTGCCCCGGCAAGCACACGTTCACCTACCGCATCTACCCGCACAGCGGCACGTGGGCGGACGGCAAGACGTTCCTCGAAGTGGAGAAGCTCAACCTGCCGGTGGAAGTCGCGCAGGCGTGCAGCCATCCCGGCGATCTGCCGCAGGAGCTCTCCTTCTTCAGCATCGCGCCGAACGACCTCGTCCTGAGCGGCATGAAGACGGCGGAAGACGGCAACGGCATCGTGCTGCGCGTGGTAAACCCGACGGCACGGGAGCAGAAGGTGACCGTGACCGCGTGGAAACCCATCGCCGCGGCGGAATTGCTGCAACTGAACGAGAAACCGGTGGAGAAGCTCTCCCCCGCCGGATCAACCGTGTCGTTCGCCGCCGGCCCGAAGAAGATCATGACGGTGCGGGTGGTATTGGCATAGAACGGGCATCGAACAGGATTTGCGTGGTAGGGGCGGACCTCTGTGTCCGCCCTTTTTTTTGGCCATGGTGTGCGGGCGGGCACGGTCCACCCCTGCGGGTCTTCGCCGTGCCGTGTGCACGACGGCGCTCCGTGCCGGTGCGTCTCGATACAACGGCCGCTTACGCGTCCGCCACTCGACGACCGGCAGAGACAGCGCTGCGCAACAAGTACGGTCATCGAGTGGCGCGGTGGTCACTGAGCCCGCGCGTCTGGCCCAGGAAGCCTGTCGAAGTGCCGCCGCGTTGTATCGAGATGACCACACCGCCTCCCGCTCCAACCCCCGCAAAAAGGCAATCTGGAAAGGCCGTGCGACGCACGAGCGCCGCCAGCCTTGCCGGCGTGGTCGCCCGTGGTGGTTTTGGTGTTCGCGACCACGGGCGGACACAGGGGTCCGCCCCTACCCTCACCATCCCCCCCCCCCCCCCCCCCCCCCCCCCCCCCCCCCCCCCCCCCCCCCCCCCCCCCCCCCCCCCCCCCCCCCCCCCCCCCCCCCCC